>Ga0209777_10008213_pt1 | contig 11460 bp, 21 predicted proteins | sample FrelakmetHBP12HB_FD_187147 | JGI IMG/M metagenome (GOLD analysis project Ga0209777, IMG submission 187147) | Freshwater lake sediment microbial communities from the University of Notre Dame, USA, for methane emissions studies -HBP12 HB (SPAdes)... | ecosystem: Environmental > Aquatic >...
GCCAAGTTTCTCCTTTGCAGGCCTTCGTAGACAGAGGAAATCGAAACATCGAACTCCGTACCAAATATCTATCTGGGGAGCCACTCGGAGCAACAGCCAGAAAGTATGGCATCAAAGCTGAGACGGCAAGACAAATCGCAAAAGGAACAGGCTCTTACACCCATATGCCATGGAGTTCTGTTGGAATGTTGCAAGTTGCTGTCAATGATGATACCAGCCGTTGCGAAGAGATATCAGAGTCTCCCATAAGTTTGGAAATCAAAGCTCCTAACTATTATGGGCAGTGCCCTCGTCCTTGGGTGTTCCTAGTAGGGAGCATCGAGCAGGGCACTGCTCTTAATTGGCAAGAGAAGGTTGCAAAGGCTATTGGAGAGCAAGCAACCATCCTCAATCCAAGAAGAGAAGATTGGGATGCCTCTTGGGTTCAATCAATCGAGAACGAGCAATTTGCTCACCAAGTCAGATGGGAGCTGAATGCACTAGAGAGTTCTAACCTTGTCTTGATGCACTTCGAGCCAGACACCAAATCTCCAATCACTCTGCTCGAGTTTGGTCTTTTGGCACAGAGTGCTCGACTTATCGTTCATTGCCCATATGGATTCTGGCGCAAGGGAAACGTCGATATCGTATGTGAGAGATTCGGAATCAAACAGGTAGAAACCATAGACGAAATGATTATATATGCTAAGATGTTAATCAAGCATATAGAAAAGAGGAACAAATGATAGATGTGACAACTGCAACTCGTGACCAGATTGCTGCAGAAGAGAGTGCATACAAAGAAGCAATCAAGATTTGGTCGAAACGAGCCATTGGAGAGAAGGTCGATGAGCATTGTCCATTCTGTGTCATAGCTGGAGCGAAATGGCATTCAGGAAATGGAGATATGATAAAGTCCCCTGATTGCAAGATGTGCCCAGCTGATGGCATTTGGACAAATGATGGCATAGTATGCAGCCAAGAGTATCAAGAATGGGTAGATGCATATGGAACAGATAAGTTGCTTGCAGCTACGAAGGTGCTTGCCGTTATCAGGAAGGCATACCAACGCTTTGCCAACCAGTTCTGTGGTAAGTGGTATGTCGAGGGAGAAAGTGTCTATGGCGCATACAAGGTGTTGGCAATCGATGCTATCACCTATAAGGTAAGATGGACAAGCCAGCTTCGTGGTGATGTCGTTGAATGGAACAATGGATACAACAGAGTGTCTCCTCTGCATTGGGGAGGACAGCGTCGTATTGCCAATCCTAAAGAGGTGAGAGAAATCGAGGGACGCATGAAAGAGTGCGAGGAAGATTCAGAATCGAAGACAACCAAGATAGTCCCTGAGGAAGAGAAAGCCTATGCCGTCATTCCTCTCAGCAATTCGCTGATGAATTTGAGTGACGCAAAGGATAGTGCCAACAAATACTCTCTGCAGAATAAAAGTGACTATCTGATTGTCAGAGTGCTGGGCAAGCAGAAGTATATCAAGCCAGACAATGCCACTACCAAATTCGAGGAGTTCTCAAGCTCAACAGAGAAGAAAAAGGTCTAGGAGAGCAGAGATGATAGTATACAAGACGTGGTGCAGCAAGGATTACTTCTACAGATGGCATGGATGGTTCCTCTTTGGAATCATTCCTCTGTATCTCAAGAGAGAGCATATATAGGAAAGGAGCAATACGATGTGTCTTAGGAAACTTTACAAGGACAAGGGCAGCAAGAACGAAGGCATCGGCTACAAGATTATGACCAGAGAGAAGAACGAGTCATTCCTCAGGTCTCCGTTTCGAGTGTACCACTATGATATTGGCAAGTGGATACACGACTCCCTCAATATGCATCTAGCAGCTGATGATGACAAGAACTATGAGACGGGATTCCATATCTTCACCAGCAAGTGGGGAGCCAAGATATGGTGCCATCACATCTCTGGTCGTGTACACAAGCTGAAGTACAAGAATGTTGTAGCTCGAGGAGAGCAGTGGGGACATGAAATCCTCGTGGTGAAGGATATCTTCATGATGGATGAATGTCCTATATCGAAGTTCGATAGACGTCTAATCAAGGTGGATTATTCTGTGAGGAATGCAATCCATAATGCCAAGAAGAAAATCAAGGGAGAGAGCTACTTCTAAGAGGCCAAGACGATGGACAAGGTAGTAACGAAAAAGTTCTGCGATATTCAGCTCTGTGAGAATGAGGCTGAGAACGTCTGTATGGTATGCGGGAAGGACATTTGTCGAATGCACTCCTATCTATTTGGTCTTGAGGGAGGACTCATTCATCAGGTGATGGGCACTGATGTGATAGTGACTGGTTTCACCTGCATATATTGTGAAAAAGGCTTCAAGAAGAAGCTCAAAGAATTATTTAAGAAGGGGGAATCGAAATGAGCAAGAAATTAAAGATGATTGTAGTGACAGGTGATGGTGGGAAGACTCCTGTGGCAATGCGTCTCGAGCAAGATGGAGACGATGTGAACATCTACGCCAACTATGAGATACTGGGCTGGTTCGGAGAAGACGGAAGACTGCATCTCATGCAACAGAGTGACGAAGAATTCGAAGACATGGGATTCGAAGTCGATGACGGCTATATCCAGACCGAGCAGGAATAGGAGCGCAGCTATGAAGGACAGAAATGGACTCGAGTTCAGATATGGTGCAATAGTCTGCAATAGTTCTGGCAACTTCAGGACATACTATCGAGTGTTAGATATCGTTGGGAACACTCTGATGTGCTCAGTGGGTTCACCAATCATCGAAGAGGCCTACAAAGAGACGCATTCAGCGCATCCTGCAACAATAGAGGGGATTTCTGTCTTAACAGTCGTCGAGTATCGCAGGCTCGACTTCGACAAAAATGGCAAGATGATTCGAGAAAATGATGTCTTAGCCAGACCCAATGGGAAGAAGACAGACTCTGTGGTTGGGATGTATGGTCGATACTTCATCTTCAAAGAGGCCAATGATGGAGCCTTCAAGGGTGAGTTCAACTATCATCCAAAGAACGAATGCACCTTTGTCTCTCGTCCAACAGACAATCCCTTTTCAGCAGAAGTAGAGGCTGTCCGTAAAGAAGTGATTGATGCTGAAGCTCATCTGCAAGCTGCTAAAGATAAGCTGGCTAAGATAGAAAGGAAATAATAAGATGAATGAATGCCCAAAGAGCAATGGATGCGAGAAGAAGATAAAGGGTGCTCACTGTGTCCCTCATAAAGAGAACTATCTGTGCAGAGAGAAAGTGGGCACGTGTCCTGCATGCATCAAAGTAACCATCATTAAGATGAAGGAAAAATAGGTCCCAGATGTAGGAGGGTCGAACGGTTGATTCTCCTACCTCACTCGGTAAGACGGTCATTTAGGAGGACATAGATGAAGATAAGAGCAAGCGATAGCAAGAACAGAGAAGAGAGACCAGTGGACATCACCATTGCACAAGATGATGATGATGTCAATATATATGCTGATGGAAATCTCCTTGCATGGATTAGTCCTGATGGAGACCTATATATTGCATCTGATGATGATAATGCACTGGCCAATCTAGGCTTCAGCATAGACCCCCATACCCATGGCATACGTGTACACAAATAATCTCCTCCCATAGAGAGTCCTAAAAAATGAGGACTGATTATGTAGGGTAATGGTATAATATGCCCCCTATATAGTCAGTCCTCAGAAAACGGATTCTAGGAACGTTTTAACGGACTAATTAATCCCTTTCTTTATAGCACCTAGAATCTTTTTGCCACCTTTACCTATCGCTGGTCCAATCGGTGTGCTTAGTCCAATGACTAACACGATTGTTGCCAACGCAGCTCCCTGTAGCGCATCATTCATCTTGAAGTCTTTGATGAACTGCTCCATGAATACCGAAGCAAGCCATGCTAAGAAGATACACACAGAGAACATCACTCCAAGAGCACTCTTCTGGAATTCATTCATTGTTATTCCCTCCCTGTAAAGATTTGCTTTATCTTCATGCAAGCTGCTGTTATCTGCTTAGCAATCACTACAAACGGCACAACCGCTGCATTGATTATCTTAGCTAGTTCGAGCAATGCTTCAAGAAGAAGCTTCCCCTTGTCCAACCAATTGTTCATCGCTATCCCTCCTTATATACCTCTCCAGTACATCTTGCCAGCTCGAACAGCTACTCTTGCTGTCCTGAATGCCTTACATGCACAAGGCTGTGGCTTTGGTGGCACTGGAGGCTCTGGTGGTGTCACTGGGTCACACTTGAATGTGAAGTAGTGAGCATCATAGCCACCTAACTGTTTAAATACAGAGAAGCAAGACATAGGCATCTTGTATCTCCCCTTGTTTCCCCAAGACATTCCCCAACTATTCTGACCGAAGAACACGTTTGCAACTTTGTCATAGCCATAGAGGAACGTATCATGTCCACCAGCTATGTCAGAGTCTTTGTTTATCTCGGGAAGAACACCCTCGCGATATCCACCCCAAGCACTAGGCCATGGAGTTCCTATATTCACTGGATGTCCTTCTGCTAGAGCTGATACCAATCCATCTATTCCATCAGCAACACGCACATAGTCGAAATCAGTGTTCTTCACTGCCAAATCACCTCGACCATCTGATGTTGGTGTAGCTGGAGTGAAGCCAGCATACGGCCAATAGTGCTCGAGCAGTCTACCCATATCGAGTGTCCACTTCATTGCGTCTTCAGGATAGCAACCACAATCTCTTGCAAGCCATCCCTCTAGATATCGAGCACCATTATATATCCAATTGGGTGAATCCCACTCTATGAAGCAACTGAGCTGTTTGCTCACTGTCCCCAGAGTGCCTCCTACTCCATGTCCTACACAAGAGCTGCAACTGCCCTGATTCCTTACACTGGGCAAGAAGCTCTCTAGACTGAAGTAGTTAGGATACTCGACTCTTACAGGTCTATGTATCTTTGCTACTGGATTGTATGGGTCTTTCAACCATCCATATGTTCTGTTCTCCTCTGCCATAATCCTCCTCCTCTTACACAACCCTTCGATTGCTTTTTCTCAGCTAATGGTATAGTATCTTCTCAGCATGTTAATAGCACCATTTAAGCATTATAAGAGCACCCACAATCATCTTAGTAGACTGGAATATTGCGGACAAAAGTGCTCTAAATTACATGCGACTGTAGATGAACTCTCTTAGGAGAATCAACTCCTCATCTGATAGAGCTGCTACTCCATGCTTGATTGCATGCACCATGAGTGTCCAATAGTTCTTACTCTTATCGAACAACTTACCTTTGCATATCATATGCTTCTCGAACGACTGTACATTCATTATTCCATTGTCATCTAGTGAGCAGTGCTTGCATTTAGTGCATGCCAGCTCAGCTATCTTATCAAGCATTGGATATTGTCCACTCTCATGCAGTCTTGTTGCTACATTGTCTATGTACAACAATTTTTCTGCAACAGTGTCGCATATGGGGCGTGATAAGGAAATTCCATCTCTGTTGCCACCACTCTCTGATTTTCTAATGGCATTATTCTCTTCACAGGAACTATTGATATCCATAGCCAGCTCATATGTTTCATCTATTCTGTTCTCTGGTAATGAATTATTGAGTGCCACAACATTCCTATACTCTTTTATGAAGTTGCTGATTAGAACACTTTTATTTATTTCATTTGCTGCATTAGCAAGACTGTTAATGTTGTTATTATGAGAACCTATGCAGTCCGCAGATTTCGCATTTACCAAGACAGTGCCTCCCATCGATATGTTATTATCCAAAGAGGAGTTATTTTTCTCTAGGAAATGTTCAATGCTTCCAAGAACCTTAGTCTGTAATTTAGTCTTTGGTTCCATTGGCTCTGCTTCCTCTTTGATGTCCTTTGTGCTCTTCTGCAACTCATGTAGGCTGATGTGCTTCTCATAGCGTTTGTCACATCTCTGGCATATGTACACTGCTTTGCTACCTTCTATCATGTAGTCATTGCCTGTGTGCCCACACTTGGGGCAAGGCTCATTGCGTATTGCACTCAACACTGCTGCTGGTGCCTTCTTCACATCTGCTTCCATTGTCTTGAGTCTTGTGTAATAATCTGGTATCTCTTTGAGATGGTCTAGAGCTATTCTCCCTGTGGTTAACATGTCTCCACCAGTTACACCTTTGTGCTCCAGCTCTACATTCAGTCCCATCGCAAACTCTCTTAAATCAAACTGGTCAAAGTCGATGTTGAGTCTCATTCCTATCTCTTTAGCTTGTGTTGTTGTTATCTTAGTATCCATCTATGAATGCCTTTATCTCCTCTTTGAAATCCTTGATTGCCTCTGCAACATCTTCAGAGCAACAGTCATCAGCAACTGCAATCACTTCCTTTGCTAGATAGTTTGGCTTCGACATTCTATCTTTAGTGATATGCATGTAGACCTCTGGAACATTATCAAGCAAGATATGATAGTCATGCAATTCTCTCTTGACTTGCTCTATGTCCAGCTGGCCATCCTTCTCTACTATGTCACGCCAGAACTCTTCATATACTTTGTTCACTTGCTTTATGTCATCTTCAACATGGCACTCTGAGCATTTTCCATCAGGTATCCAACACTCAGCAGTTCCATCGATGGTGCACATCAAGTGACCAAACATCGATAATTGCTTCTTAGTTTCTCCCACGCCACGCTCCTTAGAAGTTAGGGCTGAAATCCTTCTGCCATAGCTTCACACCACACTTGGGACATCTAACTAGGTCTATATCCTTTTGGCTACCACCTCTTACATTCTCAGAGAATCCACACTTCTTACAATACTTGGTCTTATTCCAAGGTCCATGTGTTGGCTCTGTTGGTGTTTTCTCTGTGTTCTCTGGCTCTTTCACCCATCTGTGTTTGACATGGTCATACACAAGGCCAGAACGAGGAGGCATGTGAGACTGTTTCTCAATGAACTGATTGATTCTATCGGGGAGTGTTGGGGACATTGACTTTTTGATGTTGGGCTTGCCGATTCCATTCTTCTTAGCAGTATGCAATGTTGCCTTGCATTGAGGACACTGCCATACTAGATATCCTTCGAATCCACCCTTCCCATCAACAGGAGTTATCTTTCCTTCGTAGTTGCATTTTGGATTGTTGCACTTCATTAGCGAACACTCCAACCTTCTTTCTTAGGCCACCAACCCATACAACACCTCCAATCTATTCTAATTATAGCCTAAACAGATTCAATTTTAAACTTAACTGCTATGTTCTCCGTGGAAATATCTTGAAATCTCTCCAGCTTATCTTTGTCTTATCATACAGCACATCACCATACTGCTTAATCTCATTCAAACAGTATTTACACGTGCCCACTGCTGTGCCATTGCCAGTGCTCTGTATCACCTCACAATGCATTCCTGTTGGGGACTTATCACAATTTTTCACTGGCATCACGGCTTATCTTCCACAGACTTCCAGTCATGCTCCTCACCACCAATGCAAGTTGGACGCAAATCAATGACATCACATCTTACACACTTTTTGTATTTGTAATCTCCCTTGCTGACCTCTTTCCACTCGTGTTCTCTTTCACCTATGCTGAACCAGTGGTTGTTCCTGAGGATAGCAAATTCATATCCAGCTGGCATACAGAGAATCCCAGCCTTTGTTGACATAGCTCTCTTTATTGTATCTGCCATCTGCTCCATCTCAGCCATGCTAAGTGTCACTCTATCGGTGGTTGGATACTTGACCACCAGTGTGTCATGCTCATTGAGGTCTATTATTCTGTGTGCCGTCTTTGCTTTAAACCATCTCATCTTATTTTCCTTTCTCGAGCTTCTCTATTCTCTCTTCTAGCTCTAGACAGTATCTGAATAGACACTCAACAGCAAGCTGTGCAGGGATGTCTTTAATCTTGCGCATCATATGCTCTGCACCGAACTTCTTTCCTTCGTTGTGTAAGAAATCACTCATTATTTCACCTCTGTTACATAGAAGATTGTATATCCATCTATGGACTCGTTGCGTTCTATCCCTATTATCTTTGCATCATCAGGTAACTCGAAGTGTGCATTGCCAATGAGTGGTTCTTTCACTGCTTTCTCAAGTATCTCGTATTTCTTCATGTGCTCACCCCTTTCTTTGCTTTCAAGCACTCCCACAGTCCTGTTTCATGCGCATTACCAGCACCACAGGTAGTTTTACTTTAATGGCTTTTCTACTTGCTCTTCTCGTAAATGATAAGGACTGCTCTCAATAACTGAATATCCTATTGTGCCACTGCTGCAATCACGCAATCCTTTTCTTGCTGGGACATCGAATGTCTCCTGCTCTCTTACATGCAACTCTATCACATTATCCTTGCCAAATTTGTCTATGACAGCTTTCACAATAACATCATTGGCATCTGAGATGTGCATTTTTCCATACATATTTGCATCTAGCAACATCACTACTTTAACATATCTTGGCATCATCTTGACAATCTCCCTCCAGTGTAGCTATCACGTTTGGATATTTTATACAAAGGATGTTTGCTCTTCTTGGGATTCAAACCACCACCACATCTAGGACAACTCTTGAATGATGAGCCATTCTTATACACCACCACTGCAGGTGCTACGTTAATTTTGCAGCTATGGCAATACATCTCATTCCACCTTCAAACCCACAGATTTGGCATAGAGGAGAAAGTTCTTGAATACAGATGGGTCGAGATACACCTTGTCTGTTGGATTGGTTTCACTGTTTGCTCTGAGTTCTATCTGGTAGCCATCAAAGCTTGCATACAATCCATCGCCAAGATACATATATTTATCTGGCACTCTTCACCTTCTTTGCTGGTGGACACAGACATTCCACCCAAGACTTATTGCACTTCGAGCATACCACATCCATCAGTGCTTTGCAAGGCTTTACAGCTTTGTTTCCACAGGCAGGACAATAGTTACAAGTATCCATCTCTTTCTCCTTCCTTATCGATATGGTTCAATCCCTCTGGCCTTTAGCTCTTTTGCTTTCTTCATTGAGCAATCCTCACAACGATACTCTGCATCTCCATTGGTCTTATCATAGTGAATACTCTTGACAAGTCTATATCCTCTCTCTGCTCTCCATCCACAATCTGCACAAGTCACATTCTCTTTGACTTGCCATATAGCACCAATCTTAGATGTGAATATGTACTTGTCCACCCAGAAGAATATAAGACCACCAATCAAGTTAGCAACGGCTGCACCAATCCAGCTCTCTGTTGTCCATGCATCAGTGTGAGTGAAGCAAGCAACAATAGGAGCAAGAATAGGAGTGCTCAGTTGCCACCTGAATAGATACATTGCATATCTCTTTAATAGCTCTTTTCTTACCATTCCATCAACCTCTCTATTCTCTTAAATTCCTCTCCAGCAGGCAGAGGACATGGGTCTAACCACTTCACATCATTCTTTATCTTCCATTCATATTGAGGAGTCCAGAATGCAATTCCTTCAAAGACATTCAATCGAAGACTCTTACCTTTATATGACTCTCCATGTCTGGAAGCATAGAGCATCATCTCGCTGAATTTGAAATCTATTGCATCCTGTTGTTCATGAAGAGACACCGTGATTCCATCAGCATAGATAAGAGCCATTTTCCAAGCTTCCCATCGGTCTGCGAGTGATGTGTAGATGAATATCTTTGCTTTTGTGAGGTTGCGAATGTGCAGAATCAACTGGAATACACGATGTGCAAAGAGGAGTGGCTCTCCACCTGTAATAATGATTTCATCGCATTGAGCAAGGGAATTATCTATATTCTGCACTGGGAGTGCATCCAAATCCCATTGCTTATTGCAGCAGCCTGCACAATCACGAGGACACTGTTTCGTCACTAGGAGTCTGAGTTTCTTTGCTTCGCTCATCTTTCTCATCCTTTCCGCTGTCTGATTTCTTCAGACTACGCATGTCTTGAATCCAATTAAATTCAGCTGGGTCAATCACAAATTTATCCATATTTGACCTCATATACAGCAACCACCTTTGGCTTTATTCGAGAGTGGTCTATGTCTACCTCAAATTCATAATCCCAACTTCCTGAGAACAAAGGACCAATATACCAGATATCATCTATGTCCACCTCTGCTTCTAGGATGCAAGCATTCTTCTTCATTGTGTGTTTGTTCATTGCAAAACTGTCTGCCATAGATTTTGACAATGTCCATCTGGATAGAGGAATTGTTTCATCTAACTCTATGGATTCGCCAGCCTTTACCTTTCTATGACCAAGGAAGTCACCATTGCATCCTCGATATACCTTAATCTTGCCAGAACCAAATACCTCTTTAATCACAGCCTTATGCTCGTCATAGAGCTTCTTCTCGCTGTTGAAATAATCATCAAAGACCTTGTCTAGTTTGTAGAAACCCAACACTGCCTTAGGACCAACAGCTTGATAGACCTTCTTTGCTTGCTTGTATGTCATTCCTCTGTCCATCATAGCTGCAACATTGAATAGAGCAACAGCTCTGAAACAGTCTTCATATTCAAGCTCTCCATCCTGCCACGCATATCTTATTGCGTCTGGACTCGACCCTAATATCTCTGGATGAAGGTCTCTCATATATCCATGAAGAGCTGTCCTCATGTGTGCCATTGCACGATGGTCATCAAGAGTCCAATCATCTCTTCCTGTTACTCTATTTGCCTTTCCCATCACCGTCTCAGTAAATATCTTCTTTATCTCCTCACGTGCTAACTCAAAATCAAGTTTCTGGTCAGGAGCCTTATCATCTATCCTTTCAGGAGAGTGCTCAGAAGCATGTGCAATCGAAGGTGCACCGAAGTATTTGCCTTCGCTAGTATCATAGTATTTGCCACCAAGTTTGCCTGTATGAACTATCTTGCCAGATGGTGGCTGCGCACCTCCCTGAAGATAGACCTTTGATTTCTCTACGTCTTCATTTAAATTATACCATTCATCTTTTTCATCAGCAGAGTCTTTCTCATCATCGACTCTGTCTCGATTATACTTAGTCCAATCTATCTCCTCGTCATACGCAACCTGTTCAAAGAGATTATTCATATTCATATCATCAGACTTCTGTATCTCTGTATTCTCCTCTGGATATTCCCATCCTGCAAATACTTCTGGAGAGATATATGATTCAAGAGCCTCTGATGGAGAGTTGCCCAACAACTCTGCAACCTTAGTGCCAACCTCTTTCCTCTGCTTCTGATACTCTTTCTTATTCTTAGGTAGTGGCATCTCTCTCATGAATTTGATTGCATTATCAGTTGCAAACCAAGTTCTAAGGTCTTTGTTATTGAATGGCTTTCCTGTTGCACCCATCAGATATGCATTTGTCTTCTCTCCATTTGTCTTGAATAGTCTCTCTTCATCCTCTTTCTTGTGCTTTTTCATAAGCTTTGCAAGGTCTGCATCTTCTATGGTATGATGTTGCAGCACACCTTCTTTGCCAATAAAATCAAATGTCACGATGTCTCCATCGACTTGGACATGCTTGCCCAGCAATGTAGATGCACCATAT
>Ga0209777_10008214_pt1 | contig 11460 bp, 13 predicted proteins | sample FrelakmetHBP12HB_FD_187147 | JGI IMG/M metagenome (GOLD analysis project Ga0209777, IMG submission 187147) | Freshwater lake sediment microbial communities from the University of Notre Dame, USA, for methane emissions studies -HBP12 HB (SPAdes)... | ecosystem: Environmental > Aquatic >...
ATATAATATTAATATATATAATTCGTATGACAACACAAAGACCTTTAAGTTTTGAAAGAATACCTAACACAAGTTTCCCAAAAAAATTAATGAGAGATTTAAAATTAATTAGTATCGACCCAAAAAATACTACAATAATGGGATCATCGACGTATCGTAATATGTTATATCCGTCTGATTATGATATGTTAGAACAAATAACGGGTGATACAATGGAAGATACTATTTTATTTTTTGCGCATCTTATACAAAAATTAGTATCAAATTTAGTCAAACAAAAGAATCATTTTTTTATGGAATTAAAAGCGGGATTAGATCATAGATATGATATTGATATTGGAACGGTTCATAATAATCAATTTATTATTAATTCACAATTACGTGAAATAGTTGATAATTATCATAAAAATCACTTATTTAATGATGATGAATATTCTACATTTCAAAATGTATTTAATAAATCTAATCCCAATCAATTAGATTACGAGACATTGAAACAATTAGTAAGAAAACATAAGATTATTAGATGGACACCGCACGAAGTAAAATTAGGATACAAACTATTAGAACAGTATGATGATAAATATTATTTAATATCAGCCTTAAAAGATCATTCTTATGTAAATATTGAAGTTTTGTCATTTTTAAATGGTAAATTAACTGATGAAAGTAATTTTTTCTGTCTTGGTTATATGGGAAAAGATAAAGAACTACATATGATTAATGTAAGTCAAGAAATAGTATCTAATTTTGATCATTATTTTACACAAATATTATTAGGATCGATTGAAACATTCGCATACAGTAAATTGGAATACAACCCCATGAAAGTAATTAAGCGTATTTTTGCGTATAGTCGGTTTACAAATAATATTGAATTATTCAAAAAAATAGAACCTATGATTAATTCACAGTTTGCTTTAATGTATCAAATTAAGGGAGAAATAACAACACTAATCAAACTTATGGAAAAGTTTTCAAAAGTTCCAATTAAATTAATAAAGTCACATATACAACAAATTAAATATAAATTAATACACGTCAGTGAATTTACATCTTATGAATTAAAAAAAATTAATAAAATCATAGACACTTTAGATAAAGTAAAATATAATCCAATAGAATTAATACAAGAATTAGATCATATCAAACATGAAATAACATCATATGTTAATCTAAATGTCGAACACTATTTAAAACAAGTTGGATTATTACCGATTCCATCATACTTATTACCAGAAAAGAGAATTTTTTAATAATTATTAAGTATATAAAAACATGAGTATATCTACCACGCGCGACAGTGACGATTCGATACCAATCGCAAAAGAGTTAAATAGTAAACGAATTATATATTTAACACCTGAAAAAGAACAATGTGAACCAGATACAAGACGACAATTCGATGGACGAGATTATCATTGTAATCAATGCGGAAAAACATTAACATCACAGCACGGTTACAAATATCACATAACTAAAATATGTGTTATAAAACCTAAATATACATTTGTTACAACAAAGGAAATTGACCCACTACCAACAGAGAAAAGACAAGTTATATATATAGCAGGTTCACAAGAAAGCGGTAAATCATACAGAGTAATGAGATATATGACATATTGGTTAAAACTATTTCCAGAAAGAAAAATAATAGTAATAAGTAGATTAGATAATGATGAAACCTTCGGGGAATTAGAAAAACATATTGTAAGATTACAACCCAATATCAAATGGATAGAAGAAAAATTTAATTTAGATGATTTTCAAGATTGTTTAGTAATATTTGATGATATTGTATCTTCTAAATGGTCAGATAATCCAGACCCAAAAAAAAGTATGAAAGAAAATAAAATGATACAAGATTATATAAGAGAATTAGCTGTTGATATATGTCAAAATGGACGTCATCATAATACACAATTGATAATAACATCACATGATTTATACGACAAAGAAAAAACTTCAAAAATATTAAAAGATGCGACACATATGATTATTTTTATTGGTACTACTGGAATACATCATTTACAATACTTTTTAAAAGAATATTGCGGATTAGTTAGAAATCAAATGAATCAAGTATTATCATTAAAATCCCGATGGATTATGATAAGTAAGAACGATCCTAAATATATAATGTATTCACATGGTATATTTAGATATGATGTTTTAGGTCTTAAAACTGATTAAATCTAAATTATATTAATCTGGATTTAATATATATGGAATCTTTAAATTTGCCGTTAAGCAATACAGATATACAAGAGAAAACGGGATGTAAATTTATTTTATATAGTGATATGCACAATATAAAAGATATACGCGAATTATTACCACAAACATTAATTTTGTACGAATTAGCCGATATTGGTCATTTTTGTTGTATATTTCAAAATGATGAATTAGAAAAAAATACAATTAATTTTTTCGATCCATTAGGTTATATTGTAGATGATGAATTACAATTAATCCCAAAAGATAGAAGAATACGATTAAAACATAATTTCACATATTTAACGCAATTATTAGCAAATCAACAAAAATCGATCGTAGTAAATCAATATAAATTACAATCCAAACATACATCGAGCTGTGGGCATTGGGTTACAATACGTTTATTATGTTCAACATTACATAATGACGAATTTTATAAATGTTTTAAAAATATAAAAGATCGTGATAATATTATCGTAAAATTATACAATACATTGTAAAGTATTATATTATATATATATTATATATATATAACTTTATTCAATGCCACTTTACTATACATTAAAAGTTAATAATACGTCGGGCACTGTTCTTCCTTTAGTTTTTCAGGCTAATTTAATTAATCCACTTATGAGAAACCCATCTGAATATGATTTATCAGTTATTAATTATAGTATACCAAACACCGATACAGCTATATTTAAATTTATTGATAATAATTATACTATGTCATTGTCGTATAATAATACAACCGTTACGGCACCACTAATATATATACAAAGTGGGCAGAGTAATGTAGATAGAAATGTTTGGGAGATACAAACATTAATACGAATGTTAAATACTACAATAAATACATTATACGGATTAATAAATGCGATAATAACGCTACCGACAACTGAACAACCTTATTTTAGTTATAATGAAGTCACGAAACTGATAAGTTATACCGCTAATATGAATTATTTCTCAAGTACTATGTCAACGCCAATTATATTATATATTAATGTCGCATTATTCACAATGATACGAGGGTTACCAGTTTATAGAATATTAACGCCTAATGTATATAAATTACTTGTATTAGATTTAAAAAATAATAACTTACCTTCAGCGAATTATTACACAATGACACAACAAGCCCCGAGCTTTGAAGCTATGTCAGATTTTACGGGAATTTTATTAACAACAAATCTACCAATAGAAAATGAATTCACAGGTCTTCAGGTCATGTCCGCTAATAATCAATCACCTACAGGATTTAACGCGCCAAATACTATTTTACAAGATTATACACCATCTGATTTAGATATATCTACATATAATAACAATATTGTTTATAATGCAGTAACACCGTATAGACAGAGTTCTTTAACTTCTAATAGTCCGTTTTATACTATTTTGATAAATGTTTTCTCAACGTATGTTGATGGATCACAAAAACAGATTTTTATCGCTCCGAATGGTTACGCAAAAATTAAAATAATGTTTACATTGAAATCAAATAATAAATACGCGTAGATATACCTTGTGACACTGGATGATTGTATAAAATTCCATTTTTTTATACTTTTATATAATTTTCAAATAAATTATATAAAATTCCATTTTTAAAGTTTTCTTACACGTCTTAATAATTCCGCGCGCGTCATAGCTTTTCCACCAACAACCATTCCGCCATCTTCTCCGTATCCCAGTGATCTTGCTGCTTGAGATATACCTTGTGACACTGGATGAGGGATTAAACCCGACACCGTTGATATAATCTTTGAATCTTTTAAGAAATTATTAATAGGTGTGAAAAAGTTTTTAAGACCTGTAACGAAATCTTGGAATGATCCGCCGTAATGTTTCATTGCTGATTTATATGACATATATTGACCTTCTTCACCGCTAACACCGAGAACTGATTCAATAAGACCGTTTTCATGGAGTATGACCTTTTGAGCGGTTGAAGTAATTATATATAGTTGTGGTGATGCCATAGCGTTTATAGATGATGTATTTTTAAGAGTTACATTCATTGATAAATTGTACGCGCCTATTTTTCCCGCATAACTAGACGGAGCTAAACTTACATCTTTGCCCATGTACAATTTTAAGAAAGATCCAACTGTAGCGATTTGATTCCCATTATTTCCAGTAACCGAAAAATCGGTTGTTGTTCCGTGCCATTGTTCCCAAGTGCATTGTAAGCCGTTAGAATGACTAATTTTGTACAACTGTTGTTCATTTGAAGAAGAAAGGATACCTGTGACGTTGTCAAAATTAATGCTTACATTAGAGATATTCAAAGCTGTATCCGTTGACGATGCTGTTAAATTAGAGTCCGCGTCTCGTGCAAATATCAAGATCCATTTAGGAACACTATTTAATTGTATGTTAGTTGATTGAAGAGTTATAGATGCAAGAGGAGCAAGAGGAGCACCTAAAGGCGTGATGAATCTATTTAAATCTTCGGAGCCGTATGAAACGGTTCTTGGAATATGTCCAAGTGGTGGCGTACTATATTTCAAGAACATAACAGGTTGACCTAAATTGACAGTGATTGAAGTAACTTGCCCGCCGAGTGCATGCGAAACAATACGTTCGAGATTCGCGGAATAATTAATAACTAGGTCCATTGTCTTGACGTTGATAAACCCCAGCCCATCATCAAATTCACGATGTAAAACAGGTATCCAAACAGGCTCGTATATCGTTCCTGACATAGTTCCCGTTAGGTTTGTACTATTAGTAATCAATATAGGAAAACCCCCGCGTAATTGATTATTAAAAACATCATCTTGATATGTTCCGAGCGGGTTATTATTAGCGCCGAAGCCGTCAGTGTATTCTCTGTAAGTATCCATATAACTAGGATATGTTGAAAAGTGCGATTGTTTCCAAAATCTCGCCATATATGGAACAAGTTGATTAACAAGACAAGTAAACGAATAATTGTTCAATGTTAAAATAGCGCTAGTTGTGACGCTTGCAATAGGATAAGCCCTCAAGGCTACTCTTCCACGTTGTAAAAGTGTAGTAGCGGGTGGTGTAGCGGTTCCTGCAAATGTAGCCGTAAACGGTTGTGCAACCATGATGCATCTATCTATATAAATAGAGGTAGAAGGCGGCGGACATGCGAAGTTAGCCTGTGAATTACTATATGACACGCTTGTAAACTGTCTTAGTGTTACCGCGCTAGGTGACGTCAATTTAACGTCTTTGTGTTCAAGATTCAAATCTATATTTGGACAAACGGAAGAAATAACAGACATTTATATATTATAGTGATATATATTTTTAAAAAAATATATATATTTTTATACACATACTATATATAAATGTCTATTTCGAATCTATCGACGCCGAATATTATTACGGGATATATTGGAACCTTGACGGCTGACAACATTACGGTCACTACTTCAGCAATTATACCAAATATTACAATAACAGGAGATTTAAACACAATTGGAAAAATAAAATGTACAAACGTTGAACATGATTCTATATCAACATCTGGGGGGTTAGAAGTAACAGAAGATATTAAATGTAAGAATATTACTATATCAAATACATTAACAGCGCAAACAATCTCATATGAACAAACGGAAGTAATACAAAGTACAGACGACTCTAATGGTCTTAATTCAGGTGCTTCACAATGTAAAGGTGGAGCATCAATTAATAGATCATTATATGTTGGTTATCCTGTTCATTGTCTTTCAACTGTTGACAGTACTGGAAAAAATGATTTAAATTCATCATTAGTTGTTTCTGGTGGCGCTTCGGTATCTTCAAAAATATATTGTGATTCAGTTAATGGAAATGTATATACTGATTCAATAACAGCACCATCTAATAATTTACAAATACATTCAACAAATACAACATTAACAAATGTATCGTGTTCTACTATTAACACAACAGGCGGTACAGCTTCAAATGATTATCAACACGGTGACATCGTTATAACTGGAGGTTTAGGGGTAACAAATAATATTAATACACTTGGAAACATTACAACATTAGGTGTTTTAGGGGGTAAAACATTAAATATCACAAATGACGGTGGGATAACTGGAACATTAACAACAAAAGCAATAAATTTAATAGACGGTGGTTCAACTGGCGCAATTTCAACAACTCAATATGGGGATGTAGTATTAACGGCATCAGTCCCCGATAATTCATATATTATACTTAATGGTTATAAGACCGAAGTAAATGGTCTATTAGTAGCGAATAAGCTCGTTAATAAGTCAGGTTTGACAACGACGGTTGAGAGTGATGGAGCTTCTGGCGCTGTAGTTCTTTCGGCGGTTGGAGTAGGTGCAAAAGTTCAAACATTAGTTAATGATAGTAATTTAACGACAAATGTTGCGGAAGATATTTCAAAAACACGACATAATATTTATTTGACGGAAAATAGTACAAATACGGCTGACGGTAGTCTACATTTAGAGGGCGGTATGAGTGTTATTGGAAATTTACATTGTGGTGGATCTATAAGTGGAACAAGTCAAACTATATCAGGAGTATCGAATTTATATGATACTGTTCAAATGCTTGGTAGTAATAAATTTATTCGTTTAGCGTCGTCTAATGAACCAACTTATGGCTCATCTATTATCGAAAAGAATAATAATGATTTACAAATTAGAAATAATGGACGATCAAACGGAGATTATAACGCTATTTCATCAGGTCAATCTGTTATTGATTTAAATTCTAATATTGTATCTATTGCTACATCTGCCCCAACTGTCACACCTGCAGTTAATAGACTTACTATTACAGATACTAAAATAGATATATTACCAACAACCGCCTCAACAACGATTAGTGATGGTGCTTTAGTTTGTGCGGGTGGAGCTGGATTTAACGGAAAAGTCAATTGTCTTGATGTAGGTGTACCTAATTCATCATCTGTTAATACTTTTGTTGATACAACTAATAAAAAATTATCCACTATTATTTCCCTCAAATCATATGCAGTAGGCGATGGTGTGTATGACGATACAGCAGGCGTGATTGCATGGATTACTGCTCTATCAGCAGTAGGTGCGAAATATGCAGGGTATATACCCTATGGTATCTATAAATGCACATCTACAATCACTTGGGACTTGGTCAATATTGCGACTGCGAATTCCATTTTAGTCTATGGTGATGGTGTAACCAACTCAATACTAAAATTCACATCTGGAAATCAATTAATAATAAATAATACTGGTGGCACTAATGTTAATGGTCTTGTCTTTCGAGATTTCAGTGTTGATGGTAATTATAACGGGATACTGATGGATGTACAAGCAAATTTACAATCATCTATGCTTAAATGTATTCGTATAAGGAACATAAGCACGCTTGCCAATGCTGCCGGAATACAATTTAATTTTTTTATCTCATCGTATCTTGTTGACATCTGGGTATCATGTGGCGGTAGTGCCACTGGTGCATTTGCAATGTTAATCAAAAATTCCAGTTCATCAACATACAATGGTGTGCGATGCTCATTATCGAACTTGGGTATACAGTTAGGAATAAATGGAACAACAATTGTATTTAATGGAAGCACTTTTAATAGTCTAAACACTGATGCTTGTACTACATCATTGGTAATTCCTGACGTGCATGTGACAAGCAATATTTTTAATTGTCCTGACTTTGGATCAAGTACCACATATTCGATCAACGCCACGGCAGGTTCAAATAACATCTTTATAGCACCCATATTATCACCCATCCAATCATCAACTGGTTGTATCATTTATGGTAACCCTGCCACAACAACTGGGACGTTAACTGTACCTAATTTGAATGTTGGTCTCACAGGTCAGACTCTGGGTATTAATTTTAATGGTATTGGAGGATCTAGTTTGAACTATTACGAGGTATTTTCAGAAAGTAAGGTATTTTCAACGGGTTCTAGTACTGCGAATGTCGCGTGTAGTTATGTTCGAATTGGGAAAAGCGTTACAATGACACTGACACAAGCAACTGTAGCGAATAGTAACAGTTCATTTTCATGCGTGTCTTGTATCCCAACCCGATTTTTAGCAGGAACAGGCTCACAACAACCAATAATTTGTACTCAAACTAATAACGTAACACAAGGAACTATAATAATTACATCGGGAGGTAACGTGACATGTTGGAGAGACATAAATTCAAATTTTCCGAATAACTCTGCCGTATGTGTTATTGGTTTTTCAACAGTCGTCCATTATCAAACGGCATAATTTTTTTGTATTCTATTAATATAAATGACTGATATAAATATCCTTCTAACACAATTTAATGAGTGTAAAGCAACTTTAAACCAATTAAAAAGCGAACAATGCGAATGTGTCGCTCGATCTTGTTCGAATTTATTCTGTCTAGATAATAATCTAACTATTGAACAAATTAATAATTTTGTTTCTACTGTTCCGTCTGAATGTGCGTGTTGTTTACAATATAAACAATGTTTAACAACATTTAATGATCTAAAATTACAGATAGCGCAATATGTCGAAGGATTAATGACAAATCCCCAATAAATTATTATTTTATTATAAGATTATTATAATAAAATAGTCCCAACAATCCAATTATATTTTATTTAACATTAAAAGAATAGCGTTAAGTATTATCTTTCTTTCTTGGTACTTAAAAATTTCAACGCTATATTCATCGTCTCTAATACATTCACATTGTCCAATTATCGCTTTGCATGATTCTTTTATTGTCATTATTTTCTTTATACAATCATGAAGTGCTTCACACTCCACTGAACATAGGGAACCTTTACAATTATTACATACTAATTTACTTTTACAACATATCATACATTCACATTCAACGCAAGAACCACACATTAATATACTATATATTATACTTACCGAAAATTATTATTTTGTCGATAATAAATATAGTGATAACTTATGACAGAATCAAAAGAAAAAACAGAATATGAAAATATTATAAATAAATATTTTAATACATCGCCTAAACCAATCCCAAAAGAAAAAGAAGAAAATATTGATGAAATATTAAAGAATGTGGATGAAATTAAATCTATTAGATATAAATCTAATTTTGAAATTTGCGAAGAATGCAATGAAAGAACATTAATTATGTGTGAAGGGTGTTCAAGATGTTTATCTTGTGGTTATTCTAAATGTTCAAAGTAAAATAAAATCAATACATATATTATAATGGATATATATAATGTTATGTATACACTATACGCGATTAAATACGCTATTGATATATATAAATATATAAAAAATCATAGATATCGTAAAAGATGGAGATGTTGTTAAAAATCTAATAAATTTGATATTATTTGTAAAAATTTTACTTCTTTTGTATCATCATAAAAAGTATTCTTATCTATCCATTCATCTAATTTTGATTTTATTTCTTTTTTAAGATTTTCTTTTATAATTACAATACATATGTGCTTATGTTCACATTCTAATGAACATAAAACACTTTTACAATTTGTACAACTATAATTTGGTCCCAATTTACAGCCCGCTATATTTCCGCATTCTTTACAAGTATAACACATTAAATAATATTATATATAATACACGATATATAATATTAAATATATATTATATATATATACATGTCATTTTCATCTTTTAACGCTCCTAATCGTATAGATATTAAAGCTAATACTATCGAGCTAACGGGGAATATCGTTGCAAATTCTTATATTCCGGGCCAAAGTGCAATAGTAACGGCAACGTCTAGCGGAGGCGCTGTTGTAACTGAAGTATTTAGATTTTCTATATTTTCGCCTAATCTTGCACAAGTGAGACTTACTTACGTTGTAGGGGATGGAACTGCGACAAATACGATTCAATTCAGTGATATTATACCAACGGCGTTTCGTCCATCTTTCGAAGTAAATAGCCCGATACTAGTTATAAATAATAATGCATTTGCTAACGGATTGATACGTATCGGTGCCAATGGAACAGTAGCTATAGTGATTTTATCTGGTAACTTTACAGCCTCACCTGCTACGAATGGTTTATGTAATTGTGTTGTCTCATATCCACTTTCCTAAATTATTTGATCATATTTACTAATGTTATTAAAATTTCCTTTTGTTTATCTCTCGTCAATAATGCAAAATATAATATTATTTTGTCATAGTTGTCCAACGTTATACGAATGTCACTATTAGGAATCACATAAGTAACATTCGGTTTAGATATTTTAAAAAATGGCGTATCATCTTTTTTTGACATATTTATAATAGATTTATAAATATATTATTAAGATTAAGAACGATCAAATCTATATTTTTTAAGTATTTTTCTTATTTTATATTCATGTGTTTTGTCTATGATCGGTCCGACATGTTCATCTACTTTATCTTCTATTTTGAATATATTCATATACGCATCTGTTAAAATATCAATCGGATAATTATTAACGATTAATATTTGTAATAAATCATCTAATTCGTTTAAAAAATAATATTAATAATTATCCATAAAATACGTATTAGTATTCTTTAATGAATTAACTAAATCGTATTGGTGTATATAATTTGTGGGACATTTACCAAGAACTAACCAATTATACATACTATTAATAGCAAATATATAACATGCTTTCCTTTTTATAATATTTCTCTTGCGTGCGTGAAATTCTCGCGTTAATCTTCTAAAATGGTTTAAATAGTCTCTCTTTACCATTGATAACGATTCATTTGAATGTTGCGATAAGATATCATTTAACTTCCTAGCGTAAAGGAATGTTGTAAATATACTAGATGTATCTAATGACCAATTTGATAATTCTTTCTTTAAATCTTCGTCCAATTTGATAATCTGATACTTTTCTAGATAATCAATATAGTTGTTAATAATTTGAGCCATTTTTAAAAGTGTTTTATATAATATTATACTATAAAAAAAAATTTTATATTTTTTATAGTGCGTTTGAAAATGTAATAAATATTATGGAGACATTATTACTTTTTTAAAATTATTGTTTACTATATACTTTTTATATAATTTTGAAAATTTTTATTTTTTCTATATTAAAGTATTATAAAAAAAATATTTTTTAATGGCGCGATTTTTTCGGGAGCTTCAGTGCTTTTTTAAAATTATTGTTTACTATATACTTTTTATATAATTTTGAAAATTTTTATTTTTTCTATATTAAAGTATTATAAAAAAAATATTTTTTAATGGCGCGATTTTTTTCGGGAGCTTCAGTGCTTTTTTCAAATTTATGGCAACT
>Ga0209777_10008215_pt1 | contig 11460 bp, 8 predicted proteins | sample FrelakmetHBP12HB_FD_187147 | JGI IMG/M metagenome (GOLD analysis project Ga0209777, IMG submission 187147) | Freshwater lake sediment microbial communities from the University of Notre Dame, USA, for methane emissions studies -HBP12 HB (SPAdes)... | ecosystem: Environmental > Aquatic >...
TCTCGACGGCGACCCGGCCGCGATCGGGCGGAGCGTGCCGGCGACCGTCCTGTTCGACCCGTCGGCGACAGGTGGCGCGACGCTCACGCAACTCCACGTCCCCGACCTGCGCGACGCCAATCTCGTCCCGCCCGTGCCCAGGAGGGCATCCGCGCCGGCCACGGCGCCCGCGCCGGTCGCGGGGACGTCCACTACGGGACCGTCGGCCCCGCCTCCGCCGGGTGTGGCCAGCGTGTCGGTCATGCAGGCCGACGCCCCCGGCGAAGTGCTGATCGGCCTCGTGCCGGCGCCGGCCTCGGCCGCGCCCGGGCCGCCCCCCGGGCCACCGGCGGCGCTTCCGGCGGTCCTCGTGCGGACGCTTTCGACCCTGGCGGCGAGCGTGGCCTGGCCGACGGCCGCCTTCCTGCCGTGGCCCGGCGACCGGGCCTCGGATTCCCCCACGACGCTCAGAGTCGCCGGCGTGCCGGCAGACATCCGCCTGGTGGTGGTCGCGCTGGTTCCCGACGGCGGCTCGGCCGCCGATCCCGCGACCCTCCGGCTCGCCTGGGTGCCCGTCACGGCCGCGCTGACCCGTCCCGGCGGACCGTGAGCGGGCCGAGGGACCCCGGGGCACTCGGCCCGGGGTCCCTCGGCGGTAGGATGGCGTCCGCCAGCTGCCGCGGAGAGGTGCCGGAGCGGTCTATCGGAGCGGTCTTGAAAACCGCCGGGTGCAAGCCCCGTGGGTTCGAATCCCACCCTCTCCGCCAGCCAGAGGCCCCCGGTCGGCGCGATCTGGCCAAACTCCAGAAGGGATCGCCGTCGTCGTGCGGAGCGGGGGCCATGCACATCCTGGCCCTCCAGCCGAATGTCAGGTCCCGTTCGGAGAGTTGCGCTACCAGCCCGATGAACTGATCGTGCGGACCGCCACGCTGTGACCATGGTTGGGGCGTCAGTTCGTGGCCCCGGGCCTCTTCGCTGATGTGAGGTGGTCGCCGAGATCTGGTTCCGCGAGGACCCGGCCACAAGGCGACGCGACCCCATTGGGCCCCGCCGCAGTTGGCGTCGAGGTCGAGGCCGAGGACGCGCGAGGCCCCCGTCTGTGAGAGCCGCCGGCGCCACCTCGGTCATGTTTCGCTTCTATGTCCAGAGCCTTGACAAAGTTGGTACAGTGCACCTTGTCAAGGTCCGGGTGAAGTCCGGCTGAGCAAGGGCCTAGACCGACCCGTCCCGCGGTAGGGCGGCAAGGAGCAGGCAGGCCGAAGAAAGCGAGAAGGCTGCAGGGGGTCGGCAGACTCGACAAGCCGGCTGTGGCAATCAAACGAAGGTGACGTTGGGCCCGTGATGAAGCTGTTTGGTCATCTGCTCGCTCCTGAAGATCGTGGGTTGTGCCTGGTTACGATCGATGACGGCGTCGTGATCGCCATCGAGCCGACAACCGGGCCCGTTGAGGGCAGTCTTGGCGGCCCGACCACCAGGATTCTTCCGGGTCTTCTCGACATCCAGATCAACGGTGCTTTCGGCGACGACTTCGCTGATTCCTCTGCCGACATGGACCGCATCTGCAAGGGGATGCTTAGCTTCGGCGTGACCGGTTTCGTCCCGACCGTGGTCACCTCACCAGCCGCCGCCTATGGGGCTGTCCTGGCGCACCTGCGCCGCCCGCATCGGCCGGACGAGGCCCACATCCTCGGTGTCCACATCGAGGGCCCGTTCATCAGCCCGACCTACCGCGGCACCCACAGCCAGGAGCAGATCCGGCTGCCCAATGTCGACGAGGCCGCCCGATGGGTCGAGGAGGGCGACATTCGATACGTGACTCTGGCACCGGAACTTCCCGGTGCGCTTGGCCTGATCACGTTCCTGGTAGAGCGGGGTGTCCGGGTATCGATGGGTCACACCAATGCCACCTGGAACGACGCCAGGGCGGCCGTCGAGTCGGGCGCTGGTTTGGCCACCCATCTGTTCAACGCGATGCGACCGTTCAAGCATCGCGACCCGGGCATTGTCGGGTTCGTTCTCGCCTCCCGCACGCCCGCCGGCTTCATCGCCGACGGCAACCACATGGCCTTCGACACGGTCCAGATGCTCGCCCGGATCAAGGCGCCGGACGAGCTCGTGCTGGTGACGGATGCGCTGGCCGGCCTTGGCATGCCACCCGGCAGGTACATGCTGGCCGGCCGCGAATACATCTCGGATGGGACGTGTGGCCGACTGCCCGACGGAACCCTGTCCGGCTCGCTCCTGCCGCTGAACAAGGCGCTTCGCAACGTGGTCGAGAAGGCAGGCGTGGATCCGTCGACCGCGGTGCGACTCGTCACTGCCAACGCCGCCCGCGTCATCGGCAAGGAAGACACGCTGGGCCATGTCGAAAAGGGCCGCGTCGCGGATCTCGTCCTTGTCGACGAAGCCTGGGAAGTCCAGTCGACAATCGTGGCTGGACAGCTGGTATATCAGGCCGGAGCGCACCGGTGAGCGCGGCCGTGCCGGAGCTGCGCGACGGCCTCTACCTGGATGCCCTGGGCGCCGTCCTGGGACGCGCAAGGGCGGCCAACGTCCAGTCGCTGCCGGCGGCAGCAAGGCTCGTCACCAACGTAGTGGCCGGAGACGGGATCGTCTACATCTATGGGAGCGGCCATTCCCAGCTCGTCGCCCTCGACCTCAACAGGCGGGCCGGCAGCATCGCGCCGCTCCAGGCCATCTTCGATCCGATGTGGGGCGTCTCCGAGATGGTCGAAGGTTACGGCCCGACGTTGCTCTCCGAGGTGGCCTTCACGGGGGCCGACGTCCTGGTCGTGATCAGCGACTCCGGCAACTCCGCGTCTCCGATCGAGGTCGCAATGGCGGCTCGCGCAGCCGGGACGCCGGTCGTCGCGGTGACCGCGGTCGAGATATCGAAGACATCCACGCCGCGCCACTCTTCGGGTAAGAAGCTCTTCGAGCTCGCCGACGTCGTCCTCGACAACGGCGGCGTTGGGGCCGACTTGGCCATCCGAGTCGGCGAAGTGGGCGTCGGCGCGACTTCCACGGTCGTTGCAGCGGCCCTCCTCCACGAGGTAATCGTGGAGGCAGTCTTCGCCCTGGCGGCTCGAGGTATCGAGCCGCCCGTGTATCGGGCGAACTCCGAGGAGGGCGGGCGAGAGCACAACGCGCGTATCCGCGAGCGGTATCGCGGTCGACTGAAGACCGTTCCGTAGGAAGGTGCGGCCGGTCGAAGATGGTGAGACGGGAGTGATAGATCGGATGGACAGACGAGCAACGCCACCCACGTCACGGGACGCCTTCCTTGTCGCACCGCGCGTTGCGCCCCCGCTGGATGCCGCCTTCCGCCCGGCCGTCTTGTCCCGGCGAGCTCTCGCCGAGGCCGTCCGAAGGTCCGGAAGGGGAGTCGTCGGCACGGTCGCCGTTGAACAGCCCGGTGCCGCCGTCTGCACGACCGACGTCCTCCTCTTCCCCGACGATCACCCGGCGGCAGCCGCCAGCCGCGCCATGTGCGAGCGCGCGGTGAAGTCGTTGCTGTGGTCCTGCGGCGGCAACCGCGTCTGGGTGGACGGTCCGGCCGTGCTGGTCGAGGAGCTTCGCCGCCACTTCGTCGACGATGCGACCGGTCGTTGGGATGCCAGGATGATGGGTGACGCGATATACGGTCGGGGCTTCGAGGTCGTGGCCGCGCCGCGCACCAAGTTTCCGGTCTCCAAGGCGACGACAAGCGAGCTCGGGCGCCATTTCGAGGGCTGCCGGATCGGCTTCGACCTGGGAGCCAGCGATCGCAAGGCCGCAGCCGTGATCGACGGCGAGGTCGTCTTCAGCGAGGAGCTCCTGTGGGATCCGTCACGCCACGACGATCCGCAGTGGCACTACGACCAAATCATGGACTCGCTCCGCCGCGCCGCCGCGCACCTGCCGCGTGTCGACGCGATCGGCGGAAGCGCCGCGGGGGTCTACGTCGACAGCCAGGTCCGAGTCGCCTCGCTCTTCCGGTCCGTGCCCCCGGGAGTCTTCAAGACGCGCGTTGCGGGCCTGTTCAGCGAGATGAAGCGGGCCTGGGGCGGGATTCCGTTCGTCGTCGTCAACGACGGTGAGGTGACCGCTCTCGCAGGGGCGATGGCCGGAGAGGTCGGCGGACTGCTCGGGCTCGCCATGGGCTCGAGTCTCGCGGCCGGGTACGTGACGCGCGAGGGCCGCCTGACGTCATGGCTGAACGAGCTGGCATTTGCTCCGACCGACCGCGCCCCCGCGGCGCCCGCGGACGAATGGTCGGGCGACCGGGGCTGCGGGGCCCAGTACCTGTCGCAGCAGGCCGTGGGGCGGCTCCTGGCTCCGGCCGGCATCGAAGCCGACGCGGCTTCACCGTTGCCCGAGCGTCTGGTCCAGCTCCAGCAGCTGATGGCGGCTGGGGACGAGCGTGCGACTCGCGTGTACGAGACGATCGGCACGTATCTGGGCTATGCCCTGCTCGACTACCGAGACGTCTACGACTTCGACAACGTGCTCGTCCTAGGGCGAGTCGTCACCGGCGCAGGCGGCGACATCGTTCTGGCCAGAGCCAGGGACGTCCTGGCCTCCGACGATGCGGTCGATCCGGCGGCCCCCGGGGTCCGGCCGGCGATCACCTTCCACACGGTGTCGGAGCGGGACAAGCGGCACGGCCAGGCCGTGGCCGCAGCCAGCCTGCCCGCCCCGGAGCAATGAGGGTGGACCGGCCGGGCGCCTCCCTCGGCACGATCTGGGTAGGCGGCCCAGGAGGTGGGGAAAGGCCCGGCGCTCGAGCGAGCGCGCGGGGCTTCGTGCACCGGCACCTGGATTGCCGCGTCTTCGTGGCGGTGTCGTCGCAGGTTGTGGATGCCGGCCGGCCTGTTTGGCTCGGGCTCCGGGCGCAATCGGCACTTCCGCCCCTGCCACGCTGGACCACATCTCCGCCGAATCAGGTCTGGTGGACCAGGACTCCAAGCGCCTCTGTCCGGCTTCGAGTTCGTATGTCCAGACCCTTGACAAAGTGGGTATAGTGGACTTTGTTAAGGCTCTGGGCGAAGTCAGGCTGAGGGGGACCCGGCTGGCCGGTCCCCAGGTGGGGCGGCAGGCACCAGCCCGTGAGTCACTGGGAAGTTCGACAAGCACGAGGAGGAGCCAGCGTGAGAGCCAAGAGCGGGATCCTGATTGCCCTGTTGACCGTGGTGGCCCTCGCGGGCTGCTCGAGCAGCGGCGCGACACAGGCGCCTTCAGAGGCGGCCTCTGCCGCCAGCAGCGCCGCCCCGACCCAGGCGGCCACGGCCGGAACGCTGACGGTCTGGCTGATGAAGGGGTCTGTGCCCGATGACACCGTCGCCCAGCTGAACACGGAGTTCTCGGCAGCGCACCCCGGCTGGGCGGTCAACTACCAGGTCCAGAACTGGGACGGCATCGTCAACAAGCTCACCACGGCGCTCGCGAGCGCGAACCCGCCCGACGTCGTGGAGATGGGCAACACCCAGGCGGCCACCTTCGAGGCGGCCGGCGCGCTGGCCGACCTGACATCCCAGCGCGAGTTCCTCGGCGGCGGGACCTCCGCGGAGAGCTCGAACGCCCAGCAGCTGTGGCTCGAGTCGCTCAATGATTCGTCCATCTGGCAGGGAAAGCTCTACGCGGTTCCCTTCTATGCCGGTGACCGCGTTCTCATCTACCGCAAGGACCTTCTGAAGGCCGCTGGCATCGATCCCGCGACGCTCACCAGCAAGGACAAGCTGATCGCGGCGGCAGAGACGCTCCAGGCGAAGAACTCCACTGTCACCGACTTCTCGGGCCTGTACATCGCGGGCCAGAACTGGTACCAGCTGCTCCAGTACATCTGGGATCGTGGTGGTGACGTCGCCGTCAACCAGAACGGTACGTGGACGGGCACGCTCGAGTCGCCGCAGGCGCAGCAGGGGATCCAGGACTACGTGGACTACTACAACGCGGGCTCGACGGGTCCCAAGGACAACGACGAGATGAACCCGCCCGAGTACGACATCTTCCACCAGGGGAAGATCGGCATGTTCGTCGGCAACCTCTGGGAGATCGGCAGCGCGATCGGGACCGACGGGAAGCTCACCGCCGACCAGGTCGGCGTCCTCCCGATCCCCGGCGCCGCTGATGGCACGACGGTTCCCGTCTTCCTGGGTGGCTCCGACCTCGGCGTGGCGGCGAACAGCAAGAACCAGCAGCAGGCGCTCGACTGGATCAAGCTCCTCAACACCGACAAGTACCAGCAGCTCCTGATCAAGGCCGGCAACATCCCCGCCCAGAAGTCGGCGGCAGCGTCGATCGGCTCCGACACTCCGGCCCTGCAGGTCGGGGCGGCCGAGGCAGCGAAGAGCAGCAGGTTCACCCCGAACGACCCGCGCTGGTCGTCGGTCGAGGCCAACAACCCGCTCAAGTCGATGCTGACCCAGATCCTGACCGGGAAGGCGAGCATCGCCGACGCCGCGAAGGCGGCTGACCAGGTCATCACTCAGACCATGAACACGCCGCTCTGAGCGGCCCCTGATCCGAGGTAGGGAGCGTCGAGATGGTGATGCGCACGGCATCTGGGGATCTCTCGTCGGACGACGTGGTGAAACGTCGCGGCGCTCCCACTCCCTTGGCCACAGTGGCCTCGGTTGGGCGCCGGGTGGCGCCCTACCTGGCGATCCTGCCCACGATGGCGACGTTCCTGGTCCTGCTTGGCTATCCAGTCGCCCTGGTGGTGGTCCTCAGCTTTCAGAAGTACAACCTCGCGGAGCTGTTCGGTCGCGCGCCATCATGGATCGGCCTGGACAACTACCGCGAGATCTTCGGCAACCCCCAAGTCCTGACGATCGTCCTGCGCACGTTCCTGTTCACGATCGCGAACGTCGCCCTGACGCTCGTCGTCGGCACGCTGATTGGCCTGCTCCTATCGCGACTCGGCCGCTGGATCCGCATGCTGGTGTCCATCGCGCTCATCCTTGCGTGGGCCGTCCCGGTGGTGACGGGCAGCGTCGTCTTCCAGTGGCTCTTCGACAGCAAGTTCGGCGTCGTCAACTGGGCGCTGAACTCGATCCGTGTCTTCGGTGACTTCACCAACCATTCCTGGTTCGACACCGGCCTCACGACGTTCGTCGTCATCACCATGATGATGCTCTGGCAGACGGTCCCCTTCGTGGCATTCAGCGTCTTCGCCGGCCTCGGATCGATCCCCAAGGAGCAGTTCGAGGCGGCTCGCGTCGACGGCGCGGACGAGCGCCAGATGTTCCGCCTGATCACGTTCCCGTCGCTCGCGCCGATCCTCCTGATCCTGACGTTCCTGTCGACGATCTGGGACTTCAAGGTGTTCACCCAGATCTGGACGATGCGCCAGGGCGGCCCGAACAACGAGACGGAGACCCTCTCGATCTACGCCTACCAGGTCGGGGTCGCCGGCAACCGGTTCGGCCTCGCGGCAGCGGTTTCGTGCGTGATGGTCGCCCTGCTGCTGATCGTCCTCGTGCCCTACATCCGCCGCATGATCCGGACGCAGGAGTAGCCATGAACGCTCTGACCTCCCGCCGCGCCGCGCTCAACGGAGTGGCAGTGGCGATCTTCGCAATGTGGGCCTTCCCGTTCTACTGGATGGTGAACTCGGCTTTCAAGCGGCCCGAGGACATCCAGACCTACGTGCCCCGGTTCCTGCCGTGGCCACCGACGCTCGACAACTTCGCCAACGCGATCGGCCAGCCGCACTTCACCGACTTCCTCCGCAACAGCGTGTTTGTGGCGGCGACCACGATCGCGCTCGCGCTCCTGATCGGGACCCTCGCGGCGGTGACGGTCGCGCGGGTGCGGTTCCGGGGGCGCAGGGGCTTCCTCCTGCTCGTGGCGATCGCCCAGATGGCGCCGTTCGAAGGGCTCCTGATCCCGATCTACCTAGTGATCCGGCAGACCCCGCTGTACAACCAGGTGCCGTCCCTGATCGTCGTCTACTTCATCTTCGTCCTGCCGTTCACCATCTGGTCGCTGCGCGGATTCGTGGACGGCATCCCGATCGACCTGGAGGAGGCGGCCATGGTCGACGGGTGCAGCAGGCTCGGGGCGTTCCGCCACGTCATCCTGCCGCTGCTGCTCCCGGGCATGGTGGCGACTGCGATCTTCGGCTTCATTACCGCGTGGAACGAGTTCCTGTACGCCAACGCGTTCATGACCGACGTCCAGAACCACACGCTGCCGGTGTGGCTGTCGGCCTTCCGCACCAACTTCGGGGTCGACTGGGGCGGCACGATGGCTGCGGCCACGCTGTTCACGCTGCCGGTACTGATCTTCTTCCTGATCGTGCAGGACCGGATGGTTGGTGGCCTGACTGCAGGCGCGGTGAAGGGGTGACCCTCCGATCCGAGCTGGGCGAGGGGCCTGCGATCGTCGAGCGGCTGCTCGACGAGGCGGCGCCCCAGGTCCACCGGCTCGCGCAGGCTGTTCGCGCGCGGGATGTCGACCTTGTGCTGATCGCGGCGAGGGGCACCTCCGACCACGCAGCGATCTACGCCCAGTACGTGCTGGGAGCGCGGAACCGGTTGCCGGTTGCGCTCGCGGCACCGTCGCTCGTGTCTGTCTACGGAACTGGGCCGCGCCTTCGCAATGCCCTTGTCCTGGGCATCTCGCAGTCCGGCAGCTCGCCCGACGTCGTAGCTGTCCTCGACGACGCGCGGCGGCAGGGCGCCCTGACGGCGGCGATCACGAACGACACCTCGTCGGACCTGGCCGCCGCCGCGGAGCAGGTCATCGAGCTGCGGGCGGGGCCGGAGCGCGCCGTCGCCGCCACGAAGACCTACCTCGCGGAGATCGCGCTGCTCGCGTTCCTCTCCTCGGCGCTCACCGCGGACGTCGCGTCCGCGGCCGAGCTCCGGGCGCTGCCTTCCGCGCTCCGGGAGGCCCTGCTCGTCGAGAACGAGGTGGCCCTCCTCGCCGCGAAGCGCGTGGGTCACGACCGATGCGCCGTACTGGGACGCGGCTTCCACTACGCCACGGCCCGGGAGTGGGCGCTCAAGCTCAAGGAGCTCACCTACGTGCTGGCGGATCCGTACTCGGCCGCGGACTTCCAGCACGGTCCCATCGCGCTGGTCCAGGAGGGGTTCCCGGTCCTCGCGGTGGCGACGGCGGGCCCCGCGCTCGACGGGATGGCCGCGCTGTTGCGGCGGCTGCGCGATGCGCGCGCAAGCTTGCTCGTCCTCTCGGACGAGCCGGACCTGCGCGGCCTGGGTGACGCCGTGGTATTGCCCGCGGTGCCGGAGTGGCTCGCGCCGCTCGTGGCGATTATCCCGGCCCAGCTCTTCGTCTACCACCTGGCGCGGGCGCGCGGGCTGGACACTGAGGCGCCGCGGAACATCACGAAGGTAACGCTGACGCGATGAGCGGCACAGGAGGGGCGACGACCAGGGAAGCCATCGAGTCGGGAGAGGGCCCCGCCGGCGACCTTCCCCAAAGCCCAGCCCGGGTCACCGATCCCCGTTGAAAGGGACGGCGCCGAGGGCCGACCGGCAGTCGACCGCGCGCGCAACTTTGCCAAGATCCATCACAATGTAGCGGCGACGCCCCCGTTCCGGCCCCAGCCGATCTCTGTTCCAGGAGGACCGAGGCCACGCTCCAGAAGGCCACCCACGGCCAGACACGGACCTATAACAGCCACCTCGCCTTGCGCACGATCTACGACCGCAGCTCGATCAGCCGGGCCGAGGTTGCACGTGTGACCGGGCTGACGCGGACCTCGATCTCGGACCTCGTCGGCGAGATGCTCGAGGCGGGGCTGATCGAGGAAACCGGCCGCGGACCATCCACCGGCGGGAAGGCGCCGATCCTGCTCCGGGTTGTCGCCGACGCCCGGTACGTGGTCGGCATCGACGTGGCCGAGTCGGAGATCCGTGGTGCGCTCGTCAACCTGCGAGGCGAAATCCGCCGGACGCGGGTGCTCCCGCTCGACGCGCGCGACAGCCCCGGAACCCTCCGCCAGGTCCACGAGATCATCGATGACCTCGTCGCGGCCGCGGATCGCCCGCTCCTCGGGATCGGGATTGCGACGCCCGGCCTGATCGACGCCGAGACCGGCGTCGTCCGGTGGTCCGTTCACCTCCAGTGGCGGGACCTTCCGCTGGGGCAGATGCTCACCGAACGCTACGGGCTCCCGACCCACGTCGCCAACGACAGCCAGGCGGCGGCACTCGCCGAGTACACCTTCGGCGCCCATCCACTCGGTGAGAATCTCATCGTCATCAAGGTGGGCCAGGGCATCGGAGCCGGCCTCATCGTGGGCGGTCGGCTCTTCGTGGGCGATGGCTCGGGAGCTGGGGAGATCGGGCACACAACGATCGCCGAGGGCGACATCGCGTGCCGGTGCGGCCGCTTCGGGTGCCTTGAGACATTCGCGAGCAGCCGGTGCCTGATCCTGCGCGCGGGCCAGCTTGCCGCGCGGAACCCGGAATCGATGCTGGCCCGGTTCGCGGACGATCCGGGAGCGATGACATGGCGCGACCTCGTCGACGCGTTCCGGGCGAGCGACCCCGGAACCCGGCAGCTCGTCCTCGACGCTGGTGCAGCACTTGGGGCCGCGATCGCCGGCCTCGTCGGCGCCCTCGACATCGAGCACGTCGTCCTCGTGGGAAGCGTGCCGGAGTTCGGCGATGAGTGGCTGGCGGCCGTCCGCACTGAGGTCGAGCGGAGGGCACTCCCGCTCCTGGCGCAGCGAACGCGGGTGGAGATCGGACTGCCCGGCGCGGACGTGGTCGTCCTCGGCGCGTCCGCCCTGCTCCTCACCCGCGAGCTCGGACTTTCGCTGGCTCGGTGATGGGCACTCGGGATCAATCGAGGCCCGGGCGGGCGACGGACGGGCATCGTTGTCATCGGCGGTTCCATCCTGGCCTCGGAGAGCGGTGACGACCCAGGCCGATGCACTGCACCTTATGACGCCCCAAACGTCCTGAGGCAACAACCACCCTGAGGGAAGAAGAAGACATGAGCCGACCCTGGCCGCTGGCCGCCCACCCCGAGAGGGTGGCAGAGCACGCCACGCACCTTGCGGATGATGCCGTCCTCGGGCTCATCATGCTGTCGTTCGCCGGCCTCAACGTCCCGGTCGAGATCCGAGAGCGGTTGAAGCGGCACCCCGTGGCCGGCGTCACGCTGTTCCGTTTCCTCAACAACGGGTCGCCGTCGCAGGTGCGCGCGCTGACGGACGAGTTCCAGGCGGGCGGAGCGAGGACCGGCGGACCGCTCCTCGTCGCCGCCGACCAGGAGGGCGGGCAGCTGATCGCCTTCTCGGATGGCACGACGCCGTTCGCGGGCAACATGGCCCTGGCCGCGACCGGCGACCTCGAGCTGGCCGAGCGGGTGGGTCGGGCGAATGGCCTCGAGCTTCGGGCAATGGGCATCAACGTGAACTTCGCCCCCGTCTGTGACGTGGCGACGGACCCGGCGGATCCGGCGCTCGGCATCCGCGCCTTTGGCGACGACCCGGAGCTCGTGGGTCGGTTCGTGGCCGCGACC
>Ga0209777_10008217_pt1 | contig 11452 bp, 10 predicted proteins | sample FrelakmetHBP12HB_FD_187147 | JGI IMG/M metagenome (GOLD analysis project Ga0209777, IMG submission 187147) | Freshwater lake sediment microbial communities from the University of Notre Dame, USA, for methane emissions studies -HBP12 HB (SPAdes)... | ecosystem: Environmental > Aquatic >...
TGATCGCCCGCTCAATCACATTCTCCAGTTCCCGGATATTCCCCGGCCAGTCATAACGGATTAATATCCCCAGGGCTTCTTCAGATATACTGTCTATCTTTTTGTTCATCCGCCTTGTATGTTTCTTGATAAAGTCTTCCACTAAAAGCGCGATATCTTCTTTGCGCTCTTTTAAGAGTGGGAGTTCAATACAAATTATATTCAAACGGTAATATAAATCTGTGCGGAACTTGCCTTGCGCGATTAAATCCTTCAAGTTTTGATTTGAAGCGGCAATTACCCGGACATCTACCTTTACTGTCTTTGTATCTCCTACCCGCTCAAACTCTCCTTCCTGCAGGACTCTAAGCAGTTTTACCTGTAAGGCGGGAGAAAAGGCGTCTATTTCATCTAAGAATATCGTTCCTCCATCGGCTAATTCAAAGCGGCCCACTCTATCTTTTATTGAACCGGTAAAAGCGCCTTTGACATGGCCAAATAGCTCGCTCTCTAATAGCGTCTCGGTTAAAGCGCCGCAGCTGACCTCCACAAAAGGCTTTCCCCGCTCCTTTTCATTATATTTATGGATGGCATGGGCGATCAGGCGTTTGCCGGTGCCGCTTGCCCCGTTGATTAAAACAGTGGCGCGGGTAGTGGCGATGGCTTCAATCAAGGTATAGATTTTCTGCATCTTTGCATTTTTTCCCACAATATCGTGAAAATGAAATCTTTGAGTTTCGGAAAGCTGATTTTTTAATTTGAGATTCTCTTCTAAAAGCCGCCTTTGTCTGACTAATCTTTCCAGGATTATTTTTATCTCGGTGTCAATGATAGGCTTGGTGACATAATCATAGGCGCCTTCTTTCATTGCCTCCACGGCAGTATCTATGCTGCCGAATCCGGTAATCAGTATAACTGGTGTATCCGGATAAAATTCCCTTATATGCTTGAGTAGTTGCACGCCATCCATATGAGGCATTTTAAGATCAGAGATCACAATATCCGCGGTATAGCTTTTCAGCAATTCTAATGCTTCCTGGCCATTACTGGCGTTACTGACGCTGTATCCGGAAAGAGTAAGCATCTCGCTTAATGAATTCCTCACCAAAGGCTCATCATCCACTACTAGTATATGCCTGCCGTTAGTATGTTCTTTATGCATTTTGAAAGTACTTTTTTGGGATTAAAATAATAAAATAACTTCCTTTTCCCGGCTCGCTATGCACTTCAATGTTGCCTTCGTACTTCTTGACTATTTCCTTGCATATCGAAAGCCCCAAGCCTGTGCCTTTTCCTAATTCTTTGGTGGTAAAAAATGGCTCAAATAAATGTTTTTTTACTTCATTAGACATCCCTGTTCCTGTATCCCTGAAGGTGATCTCCACTATTGAATTCTTAAGGATGGTTGATATCTCTAAGGTCCCCTGCCCTTCCCCCATCGCATCTACGGCATTATTGATCATATTCGCGAATACGTGCTGTATGCCCTGGTCCAATATCAGGGGTAATTCTTTGTGGTATTTCTTATTTATTGTAATATTCCCGTTAAGTTTGCTTTTGGAGATATTCAGGGATACGTCTATTAATTCATGCAGATCAGCGTATTTCTTGACCTGGGAAATATTGTTTACCTGATGGGAATATTCCAGGAGCGATTTGGTGATGTTGGCGATGCCGCTTAATCCGCTTTTGGCTTCCAGGAGATACTCTCTGGCGATGGAGTTATCTTCAATCTGATGCAATAAAATATTGATATAGCGCATTACCCCGTCAAGGGGGTTATTGATCTCGTGCACTATACCGGCAGCTAACTTTCCCATTGAGGCGTATTTTTCTAAAGTCGTATTTTGTTTATCTAAGGATTCGTTTTCCTCTTTTAATTTTAAACTATTCAATTGATCGGCGATAGTTTTACAGGCATATTTAGACAAGGTTACCGCGAATTCAAAATCCTTTTTAGAAAATGGCTTTTTGGAAGCCTTATCGGTTAGATTTATCAGGCCCAATACCCCCGCGGAAGTGTAAAGCGGTATAGAGATAAAGGATTTGGTACGGTAGTGATTAAAGCCGTTACGCTTGAAACGCGAGTCTTGGTCAATATTGTGCACTAAAATTGGCACCCTTGTCTCCACTACTTTACCTGAAACTCCTTCTCCTACCTTTTGCCGTAATCCTTTGATTTGCAAATGGCAAGAATTATAAAATGAATCTAAAACCAGCTCTTCGCTTTTAAAGTCGAATAAGAATAACGAACCCCCTTCAGCTTCAATTACAGACATGATCTCTCTAAGTGTATCGTTTAAGAAACTACTTACTTTTGGATTTTCGTAAATTTTAAGTTCTTCCATTTGCTATTTAACTCCTTGGTTTTTTAATAAAGCCGTGGCCGCCTTTACTAATCTGCTTTGAGGGTATTCTTTCTTTAATTGTTCTAACGCCTCTCTTGCTTTAACTTTATCATTTAATTGCTTGTCATAAATCACAGCCATATTCATTAAAACCCCATCCAGCGCTACCTTACCTTTATATTTCTCTATGATTTCCTTTAAGCTGTTTATTGCGTTTTGCCAATCCTTAATCACTATATAACACTTAGCTACTAAGGAATGGGCATTATAAGCAAGCGGGGAATCCGGGTATTTTAGGGCCAATTCGCGGTAATGCGTGATTGCTTCCTGATAGGCTTCCATCATCTTATCGGGTTGATATTTAGTTTGATATTGTTCGGCTATATATATAGGAAGGCTTAAACCTCTGGGTGTGACAGCGTAATCCCGGATCAGTTTTTTATACTGCTGTAAGGCCAGGCCCCAATCATTAGCTAACTCGTAAGAATTACCGATTAAAAATGCCGCTTCTGAACAGATTGCCGCGGATTTGATATGTTTCTTGACTATGGCATTTAGCTTGTCTCTGGCTGTGTCAAAATCTTTTTTCGCCAGATATAGCCGGGCAATATTAAATTCCGCTTCAATCGCAAGGTAATTTTGCGGGTATTTATGAGCAAAAGTATCGAACTTATTTACTGCGGTTTCTAATTCTCTGGGTGGAGCGGCATCGGGGTTATCAGCAATCTTCTTAGCCTGTTTTTGCAAGTGCCAGAACTCTTTTTCAATGGCAAACTGATCGTTTCCGCAGCCAAATAAAAAGCTAACGGCGCAAACAAGAACAAACGGATAGATTAATCTTTTCATCTAACCCTCTTTATTGATCAGGTATAAAAATGTGGTAGAAATAGTAATCAAAGGGTCTATTACCAGTGAACTAAGCACGATGCTGGCAAAGGTGACTATTAACATGAATTCAGGGAATAACTTATTCATTAAAAAGCTGGAATTACTGTTTAGTAAGATAATCGGCACATAAATCAACATCGGGGTAGTAACCAGTATTATTGTAGGAACAAATAATTTCTTAAACATCACCATAGACTTCCAGATTGAGCCTAGAAGCCCCCCCTTATCTATAATTAATATAGGTAAGGCATAGATAAAAATGGATTGGATGATTACAGCGATTACAAAATTGGCGCAGATTAAAAGCGGGCCTAACCAAAGCTTTGCGCTTAAGAACAAAAGCTTGGTGTGTCCGGCCATAAAATATTTCAGCATTGCGGAATTGTATATTCTCACAGAGTAATAGAATAATACCGTAACCAGTAAATAAATCAAAAAAAGCGCGGCGTATTTCTTTGAAGCTGATTTAAGCGAATTTCCTAATTTAACATGTTTTTTATGATAAAGGTCAAAAATTATATTTATGGCTGCGCCGGTTAAGAAAGAACCAAAGATTACGGATAATACCATTCTGGATAATGCGGATAATTTAGGTAGCAAAAGAAAATATGTTGGATAATGTAGATATCTTTCACTAAAGAATGTTTTAATCGGTGGGCCAAAGACGGCTACCAGAGGCTGGCACGGAGCAAAGTTCAATACTATTAAGGAAAACGTTTCCAAAACCGCGAAAATCAAAAAAGGCAGGTATACTATAGGACGATGCTTAATCGCATCAAATGTTGCTTTCAGGGTCTTTATAATTAGTTTCATATTCGTCATATGGGGATGTTTACTATTTTAAACGCGAAGTTTTTAAAGTGTAACATATGGATACCATTTTGTCAAGGAATAAATTGCTTTATTTTCTAGTAGTTACGTAAACAAAGTTTACTTTTATAAACTTCGAGGTCAAAGCGTGTTTAAAACCGCAACAACATTTAACAGAAATCTAACTCTTTGCTCTTCAAGTAGATACAAAAAAGGAGCAAATCTTATTACCTAAGACTTGCCCCGTGATTTCGCACCTTCGAAAAGGCCTTAGGCCTTTCTTTTTAAACCAACCAATCCCAAAATACCCATACCTAACAACAAAATACTTGAAGGCTCAGGAACCGGAGCATATTTGCCACTGGCGTAATCATTTGCGCAAGTGGCTCCTCCATAAAAAACATTCATTGAGCCGCTATAGTTAGGATCAGTAAAAATAGAATTAGCATCAAAGGTAACGCTCGCTTTGTAATAAGGCATAGCCGCGTCTTTTGCGGACCAGACAACATCACTGGAACTAAGCGCGGAACTACCAATAATGCTTGCTATGCTTACCGGCAGGTTTCCATTGTAGAGGTAGCCGATGCCTGAGTGATGATACGGTGCATAATGGTCAGAAGTATACCAGCCATTGAGAATGTCATTATATGTGCCATAATAATTTGTCGTAGTGGTTATGGTTGTATCGACACTATAAAGCTCACCACGCGTTACTCCATCATGATCTCTAAAAGCAACACCGTATTCATAAATTGAGTCATTATTTAAATCGAGGCCTAAATCAGCGGCATAGGTAGTCCAGCTGCCGCAGGTATCTATACCCGGATAATTAGTATAGATATCAAAAGTTAACGATGAACCTGCTTGGTTAATATTAATACCAAAAAGCTCATATGTCGGATAGCCAATACTGTCATAGGTGGCATCATTAATAGTATAAGAAAAAGATTTTTCTGTCCCGAAAAAAATACTGATTGCTAATATCATTGCGAAAATTAAAGTTAGCTTTCTCATTTAGTAATTCCCCTTTCTTTATCGGCTATCTAGCGCCTCTCCCGGTTAATACTACGACAAAAGTATTAGCTAAAATACTTAAGTCAGTGAATAAACACATCTTCTTTATATATAGGATGTCGTATTTTACTTTCTTTCTGACATCTGCTATTGTTTCATCGTATTTATGGAAGATTTGGGCAATGCCGGTAATACCCGGTTTTACCATAAGGCGCTTTTCGTAATCGCAAATCATAGTTCTAAAATCCCTGACCATCTCTGGCCTTTCAGGCCTTGGCCCGACAATACTCATTTGGCCTTTTGAGACGTTTAATAATTGCGGGATTTCATCAATCCGCGCCTTTCTTAAAAGTCTGCCAATAGGGGTAATGCGGGGGTCATTCTCTGTTGCCCAGACCGCGCCGGTATTCTTTTCGGCATCCACGCGCATTGTCCTTAGTTTATAAATTTTAAAAATTTCACCATTTTTGCCTACCCTATCCTGTTTATAAATAACCGAACCTTTTGAAGTCAGCTTTATCAGAAACGCGGCTAAGGCAAGTAACGGCATAGTAATAGTCAGGCCTACGGCTGATAGAAAGATATCCATCATTCTTTTGAATTTATTAAAGCTTGTCCTTACAAAACGCACTGCCATCATTCCTAGGCCGCTAAAGATTAAAATTAAAGTACTGGGTTCCGGGGCATGAGATTTTTGCACAGGGCTCGTAGGTTCCTTCATTGTTGTAAAATCGTATTCTCCGCCTGTAGGCTGGTGAGAGGAAATAGCCGGTTGATCAAAATAAGTGACTGCGAAGGTTAAGCTATTCTTTAAGAATGAATCGCATAAAAGCAGAATAGATAGGGTGATTAAGACTATGACTATTTTGCGGCTGCGCGCAATATACCGGCGTAGAAATAGGTATATCTCCAAGTCTTTTTTAATCTCGGAAGCCGCCTGCTTAATTTCCTTAATAACAGCGATTATTTTTCCCATAACATATAATAGATAAGCACTTTCTGTGCCAAGTTTGCGATTTTTGAAACAATTTTATTAAGATTTTAACTACTTGTGATAGAATGGGTTATAACTAGTAAAGAGACGTAGAATTTATAAGTGCCCTGTTCCTCCCCTCTTCTTTTACCTATGTTCATCAGAAGCAACACTGCTTAAGTTTATTCCATTAAATTATAGGTAACAGCTTGAAAATAAAGAAGATACAGTTTTTTATTTATCGCAACAGCTTTCAGTCAAATACAACATTTTTAAGGGAAATTTAGGCGGTTTTGATGGTAGGATTATGGGGCGTACTTCTGAATTAGGGGTTCTATCTGTTTAGCGAAGGCTTGGATTAAGCTTAAGGCTTTATTATCCTGGTTATCGCCTTTTATCTCTGTAGTGAGCCTGATAAGGGCGCCGGAGGAGCTTTTACGCAGCATACGGTTAATCACGATTTTTAACTGCTGTTTAATATAGTCATTAGTATTTAAATTGCCGGCTTTGTACCAGTAAATTACTAACTCCCGCGAAAGAGATTTTTCCAGTATCAGCTTTGTAGCTTTTATGGAATCCGTGACTTGAATCGCTCTTTTATCCACTACCGTGGCACCTTCCCCTTGAAGGCAAATTTCAGGCGGATGCGCTACTTTGCGGTTATCCTGCGAATAGATGATGTAACAATTAACCGCCTCTCCCTGCTTGTTTATATAATTTCTCATAATCAGGTTTTTAGTTTCCAATAGCTCATATACGCGTTCTGTAATAGGAATATCCTGCGATATCCACCCCCTTATTGTTTTAGGGAAATCCGTAACGCTTATTTTCGTCGCAGCGTTAGGCTTGATCGGCATGTATGATATCAAGCTAAAAACCGCCACTACAGTTAAAATCAAGGCAATAAACAAAAAAGTTTTATTATTCATTTTTTAATTACTCAAGCAGTTTCGCCATCATAGATAAACCGATGAAAGCAAAGACAAATACCAATATTCCCATCACGTCATGAAAAGCACCGGTGGCAAACTTAGAGCCATACATTTCACTTGTCAATGTTACGCTGACTATCCTGATAATATTGGATAATATAGCTATGGGAATTGAAGACAAAAATAAAATTATTTTTTTCGCCCGCGAAATATTGCTAAAATAGGCCATCAGAACCCCTAATGCAATCAAGGCAATCAATGACCTTATCCCGGAGCAAGGATCTTCTACCACAAGGTAAGAATGCGCGGTTTTTATGACGCTCCCCTCTCTTACGGCCACAACACCTAATTTATTCACGATTATTGTAGAAACCTGCGAGGCAAAAATCTTTAATCTGAAGCTTAAATTAGCAATCGCCACCAGCGGTAAAGGGATCATAAAAGTAAGAAATAATATCGGGAATAAAAGCTGTTTTAAAAATTCTTCTCCCAAGCATAATAAAACTAAACCCATTAAAACTAAAATTAAAGAAAATCCTGACGAAAAAGCTACCTGCCAGAGCGCGCTTATCGCATGGATAGATATTCCAACGCCAAAAAATAACCACCCAGAATTTAATGGCTTGATTTTTAGTTTATTTAACTCTTTTCGTTTTTGCCAAATAATAAATCCGCTGATCAGGGGTACTAAGAATCCGTGGCTGTAATAAGTCTCAGCCGAGCTCCATCTGTCTATCATCCAGATGAATGTCGGGATATAAGCAATAATCACTAAAGCGAATAAAGTTGTCAGCTTGATTAAATCCGGTTTTTTCATTTTAGGCTATCTTGGCGCAAAACTGATCTGGAATATCGGTAAAAACATCGAGAGCACAATAATCACTACTACCCCGCCGATAAAAAGGATTAACATCGGCTCAATAAAAGAGACCAATGTTTTTACGTTACGGTTGACTTCAGTTTCAAAGGTATTGGTTATCCGCAAAAGCATCTCTGTCAGCTCCCCGCTTTCTTCGCCGACCGCAACCGTATCGGTCAGGGCTTGGGGGAAGATATTACTTGTTTGTAAACAGCTGCTTAAGCTCTGGCCCTTTTTAATCTTTTCTAAAAATGAGGATACTGTTTTTCTGAAGACGCGATTATCAACGCTTAGGGTAACTACTTCCAATGCTTCTAACATCGGGATCCCATTCTTCAGCAGAATCCCCAAGGCGTAAGAAAATCTGACAGTTTCTAATTTTTGCGCAATACTTTTTACCGCAGGCAGTCGTAATAACAGGCCATCTAATACTAATTTGTTCCTCTCAATTTTTAAATAAGATTTTGCCAGAATAATTAAGAAAAATACAGCAATAATCAATAACCACCAGAAGCTCTGCATGAATTTGCTAACCTGAATTACGATTAGCGTCGGAAGCGGCAATTTTTGTCCTAGGTCAATAAACATCGCTGCCAGTCTTGGGATAAAGAAAGTTACAAGGATAAAAATAGTAACTATTCCGATTACAAAAAGAAATGTTGGATATGCCAACGCGGATTTTACCTGAGAAAGCAGGTCCTCTTCTCTCTCTTTGAATTCAGCCAAGCGTTCCAATGTTTCATCGATTTTTCCGCTGGTTTCGCCTATTTTTACCATATTGAGATAAAAAGGAGAGAAAGATTCCGGGTATGCGCTTAACGCATCAGAAAAGGTAGCGCCTTTTTGGATTTTCTCGTGTAAGTTTTCAATTAATTGTTTAAGGTTGTGGTTCTGCGCCTGTGAACTTAAAGTGGATAGAGCCGTGGCTAAAGGAAAGCCGGAGCGGGTAAGATTAGACAGTTGGCGAGTAAAAGCGGAAATATCTCGGGAATTTATTTTTTTATGCGTCTCTTTCTTTGGCGCGGAGCTAATTTCGTTGATAGAAACAGGATATAAACCCTCTTCTCTTAGTTTCTTGATTACTACGGCTTGGTTATCAGCTTGGATGGTTCCGGTTTTTATTTCCTTAGGGCCTGCCTTAGCTTTATAATTAAATTGCGGCATCTCTTAAGTTTCTTCTTGCGTAACCCTTAAGACTTCATCTGTAGTGGTCAGTCCCTGTCTTACTTTCTCTAATCCAGCTTCTTTTAGGTTTTTCATCCCCAAAAATACGGCTTTTTGTTTTATCTGATGCGACGGAGCTTTTTTCAGGATCAGCTCACGAATTTCATCAGAAATCACCAGCATCTCAAAAATGCCGGTGCGTCCGTGATAGCTGGTGAAACGGCAGGCCTCGCAACCACCTTGTTTTCCTTTACAATGCGGGCAGATTAATCTTACCAGTCTCTGGGCGATAATCAAAATTACCGATGAAGAAACTAGGAACGCATCTATACCCATGTCTAAAAGCCGGGTGATGCCACCCACCGCATCATTGGTGTGCAGGGTGCTGAAAACCAGGTGGCCGGTAAGAGAAGTGCGCACAGCTAATTCTGCAGTTTCGCTATCTCTTATCTCTCCTACCATCATCACGTTTGGGTCATGCCTTAACATAGAACGCAAGGCATTGGCAAAAGAAAATCCTATTTTTGGCTCTATCTGCATTTGGGTAATCCCTTTTAATTGAAATTCAATCGGGTCTTCAATGGTCAGAATTTTACGTTCCAGCGAATTTATTTTATTAAGACAGGCATAGAGCGTGGTAGTTTTACCGCTGCCGGTGGGGCCGGTGACTAAAATAATTCCGTGCGGTTTGCTGATCGCCTTTTCCAGTATCCCTAAGCCTTCAGGAGCAAGCCCCAGCCCTTCTAAACCGATAATCGGGTGTGAACGAGGCAGAAGCCGTATGCCGATGCTTTCCCCGAAAGGCGTAGGCATAATTGAGACTCTTAAGTCATAGACTTCCTCTCCCATCTTGATATCTATTCTTCCGTCTTGCGGCCGGCGTTTTTCTGCGATATCCAGGTTTGCCATAACTTTGATGCGCGAGGCAATCGAAGACTGAAAATTTTTTATGCTCGGTGGTGAGGAGACTTCGTAGAGAATTCCGTCTATACGGTAACGGATGCGCAGCTCATCTTCAAACGGCTCAAAGTGGATGTCTGTGGCACGTTGTTTTATGGCGTCTGAAAGCACCTGATTTAAAAATTTAATTACTGAGGGGTCAATCGCCTCATCTTTAATATCCCCGTTTTTTTTGACCTTAAGTATCTCCAGGCTTTCCGGATCCTCCACTGCCATCGCCTCTAAAGTCTCAGCGCCCAACCCGTAGAAGTTCTTAATCGCATCCAGGATGTCCTTAAGGCTGGCAATCACCGGTTGGACATCCTGATTGAGAAATAGTTTTATTTCATCAACTGCCAGGACTTCAAGCGGGTCATTTATGGCAATCTCAAGTTTATTGTCTTTGATTCTAAGGGGCATAAAATTATAATGGGTCACTAGCTTTGCCGGAATTTTATTGGCTAATTCCGCATCTATATCTTCAGGCCTAATTCTTACGTAAGGAATATTAAAATGCTGAGAAAGTAACTTAAGTAAGCTATCTTCATTGGCTAAGCCTTTATTGATTAAGAGATGTACCAATGAAGCTTGCGTCTTTTGGTGTTCTAAAAGACAATCTTGCCACTGTTCTTGGGTTATGCCAAATTTCTCTTTTAATTTTTGCCCTAAGTCCAAATTCATAATTAGTTTCTGATTTGGTATTGTAAGATTACCGGCAGGCTATCTCTGATTACAATTACTTTAATCAAAGGCAAGTTACGAATTTGTTCAAGCGATTGCATGGCGTCGCGCATACTTTGTATCTCTTTGTCCTGAACTGATTTAATTATATCGCCGCTTTTTATTCCTGCTTCTTCTATAATGCTTCCCGCAGGAACATTATCTATGCGGAATCCTAAGGACCTATGCGTTTCAATATCAGAAACCTGCGAAATCCTTATTTTTTTTAGCAACTCATTGGCTTTGGGTATTTGTTTTATAACTTCGATTCTATCTACCACCATTATCCCTGAAGCATCTTGGAAGATTGCCGGGCCGGCCTTCTCCCTTTGGCGGCTTCCTGCCCTAAGCAATAATTCCCAAACCATATCTTTTCCCAGCAAAAGCACTTTACCGCGCATGATTCCAATAACTTTTAAATCTTCAATAAAATCATTTATTTTATACAGGCGCTGTATATTAGTTTTGAGGTTATGGATGAATGCCAGAGAAGGAGGGCCGATTATCGTTCCTAATAATTCAAGGTGGTTAGGGGAGGGTGTTTTTTCAGGAATGCCTCTTTCAAGCTTATTTAGAACTTCGCTGATTACTTGGGAACGCGTTTTAGCTGGAGGTGGGGATTGTGTAACGGGTAAATCGTTTTTTAATGAAAGTTTAAGATGTGTATTCTTGGGGGAAAATATATTTAAAAAAAAGAGGCCTGAAACTACCAGTATAATTATCCAGGATAAATCCTGTTTGTGTATCCTCATTTACGCAGTCTTTCCTCTGCGTGCCGCATAATGCTAAGCACCTCTTCTTCTCTTGTATCTGAGGTTTTCTTGCG
>Ga0209777_10008219_pt1 | contig 11450 bp, 12 predicted proteins | sample FrelakmetHBP12HB_FD_187147 | JGI IMG/M metagenome (GOLD analysis project Ga0209777, IMG submission 187147) | Freshwater lake sediment microbial communities from the University of Notre Dame, USA, for methane emissions studies -HBP12 HB (SPAdes)... | ecosystem: Environmental > Aquatic >...
TATCACGCCGTCGGCGATGAGGAAGGTGATGGCGCGAGAGTGGTCGGACAGGATGCGTATCGCCCGGTCGTTTTCCTCGTTCTCGCCGTAGCGCTTGTTGGCCAGCTTGCTGATATACTCGATCATCGGCTTAAAAGCGTCGGTCTTGTAGACCGTCGTCACGCCCTGCATGATGGCGGCGGTGCGCTCCAGTCCCATGCCGGTGTCGATATTTGGTTTTGGCAGCGGGACGCGGCTGCCGTCCTTCTGCTGATCGTACTGTGTGAACACCAGGTTCCACATCTCCACGAAGCGGCCGCACTCGCAGTTGGGGCCGCAACTCGGTTTGCCGCAGCCTATCTCCTTGCCGAAGTCGTAGTGTATCTCACTACATGGGCCGCAGGGGCCGCTGTCTCCGGCGGGGCCCCAGAAGTTCTCTCTGGCCCCGAAGCGCTTTATCTTCTCCTTGGGGAAGCCGATGTCCTGCCAGTACTGGAAGGCCTCTTCATCGTCTTTATAGATAGTGACCCACAGACGCTCGGCCGGCATCTTCAGCCGTTCGGTAACGAATTCCCACGCCCAGGCGATAGCCTCTTTCTTGAAATAGTTGCCGATGCTGAAGTTCCCTAGCATCTCGAAGAACGTGAGGTGCCGTGTATCGCCGACGTCATCGATGTCCGTCACGCGGAAGCATTTCTGGCACGATGTCAATCGCGGCTTCGGGGGTATCGCCTCTCCGGTGAAGTATTGCTTGAACTGGACCATGCCCGCCGATGTCAGCAGCAGGGTCGGGTCTGATTTTGGAACCAGCGAGGAGCTTGCTATACGCAGGTGCGCCTTCTCTTCAAAAAACTTAAGATACGCCTCTCTAATTTCGTTAATATTCACTCTCGCCACCTTCGACGTGATTTTAGTGTAAGCGTGTACGCTATGTCAATGAGCTAAAATATATGTTATACTTGACAAGTATTAATGCGTGTGGTATATATGTCAAATCTGCCCCCGGAGGGGGTTTTGTTTTTGCTGAGTAAATGATAATAGAGATGTTGTGATTGAGGCGTGGAGTTGTGGCGGGATGGTTTTCAATTTAGAAAAGCGCTGTTATAATAAATTCTTCGGATATGGGCCCAGTCCCGGTAGCGGTGCTGGGATATTTGCAAAATTTTAGGAAATAGCTATAATATGTTGTGATTTATATAAGGAGATGAAAATGGCAAAGAAAACTGAAGGCAATCCTGAGGAAGAGAAGAAACAGCAGACTGATGTTGAGAAAGAAGTAGCCCGAAAAGGTACTTTTAAGATAGCTACAAAAACACTCCCAGCTATCCTGGATGAGATCGATGAGAACATCTGGGATATAGCTAACGCTCTGCGCAGGTCAGAGCAGGCTGCCAAAGAGGCAGGAAAGGCCGCGGAAGCTGCGATACAGGCTGCGACCGAGGCTGGTTTGCAAGCTGGTGAGGCAAAGGCAACCGGACAGGATGTCAAGGCAGCAGCAAGGCGAGCTGAAGAGGCTGCCAAGGAAGCGATAGAGAGGGCCAGGGAAGCCGGACTTTCTTCAGATGAGGCCAAGAAAATAGCTGAGGCTGCGTTGCGGGCGGCGCAAGAGGAAGCGGAGCGGGCTGCCAGGGCTGCTGCTGAAGCTAGAAAAGCTGCTGAGGAAGCTGCTCGGAGAGGGGAAGAGGTTGAAGCCAAGGCTGTTGAAATGGGGACCCTAGCGAGTACAACTGCTGACCAGATGGCAGCGCAGGCTGAAGAGGAAGGTCTAAGGGCTCAAGAGAGGGCTTATGCTTCTACTGAGGCTTTAGAGGCGGCTATGAAGGCTGCAACAGAGGCGATTAAGAGGGCAAAAGAGGCGGCGAAGGCTGCTGAAGCGGCTGCCAGCAATGTAGCTGCGAATCCCACTATAGATAATATTGAACTAGCAGGACGCGCAGGTGCTCAGGCCAAGAGGGAATCGGCGTTAACGCTATTTGCCGCCGAGGAAGTAGCGAGAAAATCAGATTTTGCTGACCTCGCGGGTGATGAGGCGTTGAAGGCTGCCTCTATGTTGACAGGGGTTTTAGGCGAGAGGGTTACTGAGGCTGGTAGACAGGCAAAGAATGCGGCAGCTTCTGGGCTTAAGTTATCCGAGAAGGCTCGTGCGGCATCTGATCTTGCCAGCGCGGCTGGTGATAAGGCCATTGAAGCAGCGAATCGTGCCATTGCTGAGGCGCTGAGAAAAGCAGCGGAAGTTGCGGAGAGGGCTGCTCGCAGGGCAGAGGAAATCGCAGCGGAAGTTGCTCGCAGGGCACAGGAGGTTGAGGCCAGGGCTGCTGAGGTAGCGGATATTGCTGGAAGGATTACTTCTGAGACGGCAGAGCGGGCTGAAGAGGCAGGGCTTAGGGCTCAGGAGAGGGCATATGCTGGTACTGAGGCTGTAGAAGCGGCTATTAAGGCTGCTAACGAAGCCATCAAGCAGGCGAAGGAAGCAGCGAAGGCTGCTGATGCAGCTGCGGAGGTAGTAACAAAAGCTCCGAATTTAAATAACATAGAAAAAGCGCAGGAGGCTGGCGCTGTCGCGAAAAAAGCGTCGGCAGAGACATTATTTGTAGCAGAGGAACTGGATAGAAAATCTGATTTCGCTGAGTTGGCTGGTGATGAAGCTCTGAGAGCTGCAGCAGCGCTGTCAGGTACACTGGCTGAGAAGGTTGCCGACTCTGGCAAGATGGCAAAGGAAGCAGCTGCTAATGGAATGAAGACGGCGGAGAGGGCTCGTGCGGCATCTGATCTTGCCAGCGCGGCTGGTGATAAAGCCATTAGTGCTGCCACTCGTGCCATGCATGCATATCTGGAAGCTTTGGGCAAATTAGCGGCTGAGATCAAGGGCAAAACTGATGAGGCTGTTAAAGCTATCGAGGGCGCGGTTGCTGAGGCGCTGCGAAAAGCAGAGGCAATGACGTTGAGGGCGGAAGAGGTTGCGGCTGAAGTCAAGCGCAAAGCTGATGCGGCTATAAAGGCTGCTGAGGCTGCTGCTGCCGAGGCGATGAAGAAAGCGGAAGCAATGGTGGGAAGGGCGGAAAGGGCTGCCGCTGAGGCAAGGTCTAAAGCGGAAGCAGCTGTGAAGGCTACCGAGGATGCATTCTCTGATATCATGAAGAAAACACAGGGAATGGTAGATAAAGCGGTTGAAGAGGCCCATGCCCGGGCAATTGAGGCCGCCAAGCTGGTATTGAAGAGCTTCCTCACTTCCTGGCAGTTCGTGGTGATTGTATTTACGATCATCATTATATCCGTGTCGATAGCTGCGGCCTTGAGCTATATGCCAAAGTAATTAACACTTAAACTAAGTAAGAAATGAGATACACCGCCAACAATGTTGGCGGTGTATTATTTTTATCCGGGAGATAAAATATATGATTCGCTATAGAATAGTAGCGCTCTTATAACTACTGCATCAGGCTTCTCGGCCTGTATTGGAGCGCTTCAGCTCAATGGCTGACGTGGATAGTAGGCTCCTTCGCCAGATCGGCAATGGTACGTGCCAGCTTCAGCACGCGATGAAAGGCCCGGGCGGAGAGCGCAAGTTGCTGCATAGCTGCTTTCAATAATTGCTGCGCCTCGGATTCCACCTGGCAGAATAGTTTCACTTGAGAAGGCGACATCTTGGCGTTGCAGTGGATCCTGGTACCGGCAAACCTCTTACGCTGGATGTCGCGGGCTTCCTCTACCCTTACTCGAACGGTTTCTGACGGTTCGCCTTTATGGTCGTCTGCCAGCTTCTCGTATTCTATGCGGGGTACCTGAACAAACATGTCTATCCTGTTAAGAAGTGGCCCGCTGATAAGTTTTTGATACCGTGAGATCGTGCTCGGAGAGCAGGTGCACTCCTTTATCGGATCGCCGAAAGAGCCGCACGGGCATGGATTCATGGCGGCCAGGAGCATGAAGTTCGCCGGGAAGGTGACGCTTCCCTGTGCCCGGCTCATAATTACTATTTTATCCTCCAGCGGCTGTCGCAATACTTCCAGTACGTTATGGCCGAATTCGGGTAGCTCATCGAGGAATAGAACGCCCCTGTGACTCAGGCTTATCTCCCCCGCCGGGGCCAGTGTCCCCCGCCGACCAGTCCGGCGTTGGAGATAGTGTAGTGCGGGGCGCGCGGTAGGGTCGCTGCATTATCAGGGGAGTGTCGGATGGCAGGAGGCCGCTTATACTGTAAATCTTTGTTACCTCCAGCGCCTCCGCCCTGCTCATCTTTGGTAGTATAGATGGCAGCGAACGCGCCAGCAGTGTTTTACCGCTGCCAGGGGGACCGCTCATCAGAAAATTGTGTCCTCCGGCTGCGGCCACTTTAACCCTCTCTTTACGTGTTCCTGCCCTTTAATATCGGCCAGATCGATTTCAGATATGAATGACGTGTTTTCCAGTTCTACATCTGGTTCATAATAGGAGATACAAACGTCGTTATTTAAATGCTTTGTAAATTCCGACAATGAATTTGCGGGAAGGATCTTTGCTTCCTGAACGAGAGAGGCTTCACGTGCGTCAATAGCCGGAACAAAGACCGAATGCAGGCCGTTTTCCGCGGCAAGCGCCACCATAGGGAGGATGCCGTGTGTATGCCTTAAACTGCCGTCAAGCGACAGTTCCCCGAGGAATGCCGTCTTGGTTACATCTGCCGTTATCTGTCCTGAGCATATCAATATCCCTACAGCTATAGGAAGATCATAAGAGGGGCCTGCCTTCTTCATGTCGGCGGGGGCAAGGTTGACCGTTAGCGTTTTGCGGGGAACATCAGACCGCTGTTCTTGACAGCGGCACGGACCCGTTCTTTGGCCTCCTGTACCGCTGTGTCTGGCAAACCGACGATGTTGAAGGCGGGGAGACCGGGGGAAATATCGACTTCCACCTCAACAATACATCCATCGAGGCCGACTACAGCACAGCTTAATACTTTTGCTAGCATTTAAATTAGACTACTTGGGGTTATTATAAATGACCTGTATGATTACCTTACTATGCTCATATATCTGTGTCAATTAAGAGTAGTGCTTGCCGTCGGATTGTTCAATGGATGAAAATAAAAAGAAGCGCCCTTATTTCTCGGGCGCTTCTTTTGTCTTTTGGGCTTAACTAGGCCTTGTTCATCTTAACCGAGTTTACGGGAATTGGCCCTGGTAACCGCTGTTGTTGCTTGTGCAAGGCTTGTCGGCAGCGCCGGTGTCTTGACAGAAGGAGTAGACATTTCCTTTATTATCTGCTCCCCATAAGTAGTGGTTCGTGGTTTTACAGGTGTTAAATTGGCTCTGTCCGGCCTGTATGCCATCACAGTTATCGAGTGTACCCCACGAGGTACAGCCATCGGGAATCTTGCGCAACATGCCTCCATTTACTGTAATTAGCTGGCTCATGTTGAGAATGTAGCATGTAGAGCAATTGGCGTTGCTGAAGGTGGTTGCTGAAGTATTATATGGGAAACTTCCCTGGTTATCGGTAGCAAAAGCTACTACAGCGTTTTGTATATCGTCTTTAACTGCGTTGTACGCTGAAGTTTTAGCTGTTCCGAAAACACCGCCTACAGCCATAACCACAACTCCGGCCAGGATTGCTAGAATGACCATAACGATCAATAACTCGATTAGCGTGAACCCGCTTTTGCTTTTCCTAGGCCCGAAACCCATGGTTTTTAATGCTTTCATCTTAAATCACCTCCTTTCCTGTGCATTTATTCTTTACAACCTTACGATACATCCTATGTCATATTTTATATAATTTTATCTTAAATTAGAATACCATAATATTTTATATTTGTCAATAGTCTTTTATAAGACATTTGAGAAGGCCATACTATATCTAAGATTAGGAGAGACTATCATACGCATAATAAGTTTGTCAATGCTTTTGTACAATGTAAATCAAGGCGATTATTTGCTAGCTACCTGGATACCAGCTTGAATACCAGTGTATTATTTGTGGTCCCCAGATAAGCGTCACCATTGCTGCAACAGCAAGGAACGGGCCAAATGGGATAGCGTCCTTCCTCTTTTTACGGCGCAATGCTATCAACGCAATGGCTGTTAGGCCACCGCCAACAATACCTATTACTAAAGCAACTATAACAAGCGGGAAACCCGTAGCTGTTCCTATAAACCCGGCCAGCATCACATCTCCTCCTCCCATGCCACGGCCGCGGGTAATTATATTTGGCAGCAGAATTAAAGCGGCACCAGTCACGCCACCTAACAAGGCGCTGAGTATTCCTTGACTTGGCCATATGGAAAAGTCTGGCCAGAAGAATTGAAACCAGAAGAAAGAGAAGATCAGCGCTAAAGCTATTCCCATGTAAATAGTCATGTTGATAATAATCTTCTGTTCCAGATCGATGAAGAAAATAACCATGAAAATGCAGGTATATATGAGAGGCATAGCGATATGTATGCTCAGTCGCCCGTCCTGGTGGGATAGAAAGTGCCATGTGATCAATCCGAACAAAATCGCTGTAGCCAGTTCAACTATGCATATACGAATGGGGATCTTGACTCCGCAATACCTGCAGCGGCCTCTGAGTAAAATATAGCTGAAAACTGGTATCAGATCTTTCTCTGAAAGCCTTTGTTTGCAGGATGAGCAATGAGATGGAGGTCTAATTATTGACTCGCCGGCTGGAATGCGGTCTATGCATACATTCAACAAGCTTCCGATAAATAAGCCAAAAAGCGCGGCAATTGATGATGCGACAGGGATTATCATACAACTTTAAGGATAAGCCCGATGTTCACCATGTACTCGGCTATAGGGAGGTCTGCCGGGCAGTTTAAGGGAGTTTCCAACGGTTGTACCGTACGTCCCGTCAATGCTGCAACGTTGAGAGCAAAGGGTACGCCTGATGCTGCTGCTCCGGTAAGGTAGACAGGTACGTCCGGATTTAAGGGATGTTCCTTGTTGATTTCGTTATAGGTTACTATTGTGCGTCCCAACTCGTCGCTGATTCTTCCGATGGCGTAGTCTTGGTTAGCCACACCTTCTCCGAGAAAGACGCTACGTATCAGGACAGGTATATCGTCTGAAACGATTACAAGTTCCATGCTATTGCCTTCGCAATTTGCAATAATCGCGTCCTTCTGGTTAACTGCTCTCATCAGGGCCAAAGGTTTCAAATCTATACTGGAAGGATTAAGTCCGGCATGGCTGAATGCGCGTAATAATAGCGACATTGGTTCTTTAGGCACTGCCAGGAGAAATACGTATGTTTGAGCCGCTTCTGTTTCTGATGGGAGAATCTGCCAGTGAAAGTAGTTATCCTCTTCGGAGACTGTCATAGTTCTTCTTACCTCACGGGGCACCACAGAATCCAGCTCTTTTTTACCGACATTTGGAATGGTGATGATACGGGAGACGGATCTGAGCCCTGGCATAGCGCAAATTACGTAACACCTGTTAGTTTCGAAACCTGTTATTGCATTCTTGATAACTTCACCAAGGCCTTCGGGATCAGCTACCTGGCCCATTTTGAGGAGACGGGCATCGAATGATACGCTTTTCCATGATTCTATGGCGTTATTATAGTAGCTCACTAGTCTTATAGAAGTTCCTTCAATAGTTAAAGCCAAGATACGTTTACCTGTAGATTTGGTGCTACCTTTAATGGGTTTGCTAGTAGATTTGGCGCCACCTTTACCCAGTGATAAGCTTGGCATGCTAAACTTTGGCAGTTTGAGAGGCGTGTTCATTTTAGATTTACCCTTTGCTTGTACTACTGGTGTTTTGGGAGCGGTTTTGGTTTCTTCCAACTGCGGTGCAGGTGTAGCATCAGCAGATACTGCTGGCGTTTCTTTTTGAACGGGCACCGGAGTTGAAGCAGCAGCAATTTCATGCTCAGACATCGGGGATACCACAGGTTCCTGGGTAATGGGTTTATCCTTTGTCTTATGCAGGAAAGGCATTTTGGGCATGCTTATATTTTTATGGATGCCGGATTTTGGTTTCCCTTTTTCTCCTAGCTGTTCGGGAGCATCAGCGCTGCTTGTCGAAGGTGCTATCGGCGCAGCGTTTGCATTGATCTCAGGCTGTAATTTTTCTTCTTGTGTAGAGGATTTCTTAGACATACTAGGTACGGATACGCTGGGTAGAGGGATATTAGGAACACTGAGCTTGGGCACACCAGGTTTAGAGATGCTCGGCAGAGGAATTTTAGGAGCATGAAGCTTAGGCATGCTCGGTCTGGATATACTGGGCAGTGGGATCTTGGGAACGTTTACTTTGCGATGTTCAACCTCATTAACCTCTTTGGTTTGGTCCGCAGATTTTACATCTGGTATTTCCTCAGCTTCAGGAGACAATGTAGCAGAGACGTCAGATTTATCCTTTGCCTTTTGGGAAGAATGGCGGACGCTCGGCAAATCGGGCAAAGGTATCCTTGTTGGTATTCTAGGTATCTTTAAGCGTTTCATAAATAGCGCTCCTTAATAAACATAGAGGCACTTCTATTGTTGGGATAAAATAGATAGTGTAAAATTGACTGTCCATGTTCCCTCGGCTGCTGATGTGCTTGATAAACTAAGTGCGTTAATGCTTACAGCATTGTATGGCAATTCCTCAATGTTACTAAGGAATTTAATAATCCTATTAATTTTCTCCCCCGTTCCGCCTGCGCCGGAGGCTGCTATCGTGTATCTATTGTCTATATACGTATGACCATTAATATTAACGGCAGCTTTATTTAACGGATCATATTGGAAGCAGGTGACATTTGAGTCTGCTGCAGCTTGAAGTATTAAATACGTCACTTCGAAATTATCTAACTCAAGAGGAAATGGAGATTCATCTATTATATCCTGTTGAGCCGTCTCAAGCTGGCTTTGAAGGGCTGAAATATTCTGGGGCCCGTCGACGTTATTTATTTGCTGGTGTTTCAACTGAATATCGCTGTTTAAATCTGTTCTTTTACCTACAGCACCGAAGTATGACACGGCAAAATAAATCGCAAGTACTAATAGAATAATACTAACTAAAATTAAAACTATTTGTGTAATAGAAACGCCCTTGGGCAGTTTCAGTGATGAAAGTTTAACCTTGCGCAAATCGCCAAGCGAGAGTTGTTTATTCATTTAACTCCGCCTTGCATTTGAGATGCATTGTTTACAGAAGCTGTGACGGCAAAATTGCATTGTGCTACGTCTGGACAATCACCAAAGCTAAAGTCAATATTACTGAAAAAATCGCTTGCTTCAAGGGCTACCATAAAATCATAAGCATATATTTTCTTAGTGGCGACGCCGGGAAGTGACACTGTGTAACCGGAAGTGCCTGTAGCAGTGCCTATACTTGATAAACTAATTTTACTGTTTGGAACAAGGTCGTCTATTTCAGTTATTACCTGTGACCATAATATGTTATCGTTGCGGAAAGTCTGGTCATCCGCCTTCGTGTTTGCCAGCTGAGCTTGAGCGGTGGTGATCTGGATTTTTAGCGCATCCGCTTCGCCTTTGTTCGCCTGTAATGTAATTAGCTGTTGTTGAAGGCTGGGTATCTCTGATTGAAGAGAGTTACTCTCACTATCAACGTTGGATTTCATAATAATGAGCGGGGCAATGGCAATAACAAGTACAATAATTGTTATGTACAATATTAAGCTTAACTTTGATTTTTTTGCCGGACGAAATTCAGGCGGAAGAAGATTGAGGTCTATCTTCTTAGGACGTCTTTCAGGTGTTGGTTGTAATGTCACGAAAAATCCTTTTTCAATACTACTGTTAAAGGAATGTACTATGAAAATAAATAAATGTCAAGCATCCGCTCGGTCAGGCAACGGGTCAATTTTATATCCAACCCCCTTGGCCCCCAGACCCGGGGAAGATTTGGGGAATTAGTGGACACCCCTAATTCCCAGGACAGGGGGGATCATAACATACGATCCAGGATACTACTGCCAGGTTCTGCTGCTGCCACCACACCAGAGGGCCTGGTGACTGGCGCACACAGGCGGTGACTTTTAATATATCCTTATTGTCACGTCTTGCCGTAGTTGTAATGGTGTAATCCTGGTATTGCCACACCTGACCTCCGGAAGAGTTGCCAATACTGACCCAGGTGTAAGTTGGGTCACCGATGCCGCTGAAAGTTGGTTTTTTGACCCAGCCACTGTCGTAAAAGTTGCGAGATCCGTTGGGGCAACCACTTCCTGATCCACGCACGGCTAGATTTTGAAAATGAATAGTGTAGACGGCGCTCCCGTTTTGCGGGACGGTCCAGCTCAGGCTCTGGTTGAAGGCTTTACTGACGCCGTTGCTCAGAACAGCGGGTGAGCCGTTCGTATATGAGCCATTTGGATAAGTAATCCACATTTTGCCATTATCGTAATAACTGCAGCTGCCAGCCTTGTTATCTTGAAAGTACCAGTGCGCTGTCACAGTGGTTCCCCCGGTTAGAGATATGTTGAAAAGATGTTGATATGCAGTGCCGGACGCTAGCGAATTGAGACCTAAGTCACAGCCGGGGTCCATGTAAATCCAGCCTGCGTCTGCGGTACTTCCGCTAGGCGGCGGGGGCGATTGCATAGAGTTAATGATGGACGTGTTGATCTGGAAACCGTTGAGCCAGGATGCATTGCTATAATACTCGGGATGAGCTGAATTGTTTATATAGACATCCTGTCCTGCATACATGTCGCTGAAGATTTTTCCTATCATAGCATCAACGGCGTAGTAGGCCTGGGTGTCAGTAATTTTACTGAGACCCAGATCGTAGCTGCTGTTCAGATAGTGGAACAGCGGTGCCATAACTATCATTCCCACCGCCATTAAAATAAGCACAAGTATTAATATCTGGCCCTTTTTAGCTTTCACATGTGTTCCCTTTGATATTTTTACCATCTATAGAAATTCCAGTGAGAGCCTGATATGGTCAGGTCTTTTGCCACCAGAGCGCCGTTGTATAATTCGGCCGCATCAATATACCCGGTAGTCATCCTTCCGCTGCCTTGCAGATCTATCTCGCCGTTGGGGGCAAACATCACTCCTTCAAGAGAGGCGCAGGCATGCCAGGCCGAGGTTCCTTGTATCAATATGGCATTGGCACCGCTTGCGTTTGCCCAGAAGAGCAGGTCTTCTTGGAAGGGCCCGAGCGTTATTTTCGGGGTGATAAGGCCTCCAGCATTATTGTTGTTGATGACAATTTTATTGGCGATGAAGGTTACAGACCCTTTGGTATAAGTATCATCCAATTCTATGGTGCCGGGGCTGTAATACGTTCCCGGTTTCAGAGTGTGGTTAGTCTCCGGGTTATTACCTAGCCAGACCTGATTCACGTTGTGGAGGTAGACGGTTCCATTCCCGGTGAACACATACTCCCGGAGCCCATCGTCCAATACCTGTACGCCCGCCGACAGGTTCGTGGTGAAGTAGCTCTGCATCGTCCCAATGTCCGGCATGACATTCTTTGGATACCCGTTTGTACGGCTGGTAAAAGATAATCTGGCTGTGGGCATGGGG
>Ga0209777_10008220_pt1 | contig 11450 bp, 9 predicted proteins | sample FrelakmetHBP12HB_FD_187147 | JGI IMG/M metagenome (GOLD analysis project Ga0209777, IMG submission 187147) | Freshwater lake sediment microbial communities from the University of Notre Dame, USA, for methane emissions studies -HBP12 HB (SPAdes)... | ecosystem: Environmental > Aquatic >...
ATAATATTGCTAAAGGAAATACCATCCAGGAGACGGTACGAAATGACTTGAGCCATGGCATGTATTCCTGCGAAGACTGCCATTACAGAGGCAAGGATAAGAAAGCGCCAAGTTACAAACATCCTTTCTCGCCACGCCACTTGAAACTGATCTCCTGTCAGACCTGCCATATTCCCTTTCAGACTGCCCCGGCAGACTTGGTTTATGATTATGCCTCAACTGGATGGACCTTTATCGATGACACCTCAAAATTTCTCTCCAATGATCCTCTGGATCCCAAAAGGTCTGTCCCTGGAGTAGACCCCGATATCTGGTATCCTGCCATAACAAAATGGAAGGGTAGAATGGTTCCTGCGAAGTCATTAGTGGTCATTTATTGGGGAGACCTCGATCCAAAGACCAATGTGGTGAAACCAATCTCCCTTTGGAAGATACAGGAATTGAAAAAACCCCCTCTCAAAGATGACAACGGAGATGGAATTCCTGAAGTGAATTCTTTTGATGAAATTAAAGCCTTTTTAAAGGCACTGAAGGGGAAGGATAAATTTGGAAATCCCGTAGCCTTCCATCCCGTTTTGATGAAAGGCGGGTTTCTTTATCAGTTGGATAAAAAAGGAGAGGTGGAAAAGATGAAACACGAGCAGGCTGAAGTCCTTGACTTCTCTCTCAGCCATAATGTGATGTCAGGACCGGATGTCATCGGCGCCAGGGGTTGTAAGGAATGCCACTCTAAAAAATCTCCCTTCTTCTTAAGAAAAGTTCTTATCGATCCTTACGATGAGAAAGGAAAACCTATCTATATTGAAAACTGGGAACGTCTTGGAATCGATAAAGAAAAATTGGGCCGACTTTTAATGGATCAGTAATTTTTTAGCGAAAAGACCTCATTGGGGATGACCCCAAGAACCCTCCTACTGATCCACGGTTATTTTGAATAACTTGTCCTTTTGATGCCGGAGCGGGAGATAATCTCCCCTCTGGCAAAGACGGCCTTCCAGCAAAGGCTCTCCCTTCCTGACGTGTAGGGAGAGATTGGAAAGAATTGGGTTGCCCTGTTCTTTCAGAACGATTTTGATTAACATTGACCGAAGCATTCTTCTGTGGACTTTGCCTAACTGGATTGGGACTTTCAACTCTCGTTTTATCCCTCGGTGGAAGGGAAATCGGATTCCTTCGCTCAAGATTTTCTTTATTAGAATTGGACTGTCCTATTCTTTCAAACCGATCTCGTTGAACATCACGCGGAACATTCCGTTCCGGAACTTCTTGGGAATATTTTGGTTCTTTTCCATTAGGTAATTTTATTATTACAGGAGGAACAATCGGCGTATTTCTATTTTTGTTCACCTCTGGGTTAGGAGTCTGGCTTTCTCCCCTCGCTCTTTCTCTTGTTAGAACCGGAGTTGATTCCCTTTTCACTAATTTCTCTTGAGTAGTGTCTGTTTGCCGATTAGGCCGTTCAATCCTTTCAACTCGATTTCGAGCTGTTTCACTGATCGTTCTCTTCTCGGGACTTTCAGTGATTCGCTTCTGTTCAATAACTTTAGGATCTCTTTCTACGGAAGGAATATCTCTTCCTAATTCCTTTGATAAAGGCTTTCTTTCCGGTTGAACCTTTCCAACAGACTCTCTCATAAACCGCGGCGGAGTTTTCTTCCCTTCTAAGAAAACGGGTTTTTCTGTTGGGGGGCCCGATACCTTGGCCGGTTGCAGGAATGGATTCTCCACCTTTGTGATCCTTACTGGATTTCTTCTAAAAAAAGAATCTCTATGGACTGTCACTACAGCATCCTTGACTCGGGCATTGATATAGGCATTTTTCTGAATGTCGATATTCACCCGGTTGATATTTACGCTTTGAGGACCATAGTAACGATGTCCGTAATAAATTTCACCTGGAGCCAGCGGAACCCATGAAACATGAGTTGGACCGATGTACCATGCCACTGCCCCTGGATTCCAAATCGTAGCATGACGAAACGGGGGCACCCAAACCCACCCATGATTGTGTGTATGAACCCATCTTCCATAATGAAAAGGAACCCATCCCCATGGTTCACGAGGGACCCAGCAATAAATTCCTCTCCTCCACGCCCAGTAACCATACTGGAAAGGTGACCACCCCACGACGACTGTTGGGACCCATACATATTGATATTCAGGCGTATAGACCCATCGGCCATTCCCTTCCATTTCATATCCATAGGGTTCAAGTTCTGGAGGAAGATATTTTTGGGCATATCTTCTTTGAAGAAGTTCATTATCTCTTGCTTCGTTCCACCGATCCCATTCGTCCCTTCCATAAAGTTGAGCTACCTCTGCATAGCCCCCCTCTCTGGCGATCAGAGTTTTTCCTTGAGCTATTGGGATGGGTCGTCCATCCCTCTTAAATTCAGCACTCCCTTCCATAACAGAAATTCTTGCTTCAGAAGAAGTAAGGTCTACCCTAAATCTTGAGGGGACATAGGATGAAATAACCCCAAAAGGAAGATCGATATATAGAGAGGGCTCTTCTCCAGTGAGAGGACGATGATTTACATAAATTCTTCCTTCCAATTGATTGAGATGAATGAATGTTTTCCTTTGATCAATATTCAGGGCCATGATGTCTACCTGTGATTCTTCTCCTACTCTCACACAAGTTCCATTTTGAAACTGGAGTTCAACCCTTCCATCCTGTTCGGTCATAATTCGGTCTCCATCAGCGATGGGGAAATTGACCGAAGCATCTACCCATTCCTCTGCATCCTTTGTCTGGATTAGTACTTGACCTTGAACGAGACCGATTCGGCCTCCTCCTAACTCTGGCTCTGCAGAGATGGATGAAATAACATTAAAAGATAGCAAAAACATCAGGATAGAACCTAAAATAGCTATCTTCATTTTATTCATGGGAATCATATCCTTCCCTTTTTTACCTTTTGTCTATTTAGACGAAGAGGATGTGGGTATATTCAAAACTTATGGATTTTATTTTTCCAAGAAGGGGAATCCTAAAGAAAATTCTTGTAGGGGCGGCCCTCTGTGGCCGCCTAATTCAGGGTCTGAGCTGTAATTGGACACCATAGGAGCCCACAGAGGGGCTCCCCTACTTTTTTCCCAATTCAAGAATATTATTTTTCTAATAGGACTTTTTGAAGTACATCGGAATGATGTTGAAGAATATTCCCTGACCGGCTACGCCAGAATTGGTAGTGATGTCCAGATTTCCCATTAAAGGGTTGCTCAGGAATCTGATGGTTCCCTTCCTTCAGTAATTTTTCAAAATTTTTGTTCCCTTCTGTAATCCCGTCAAACCCTTCCTTCGATCCGTAATCAAAATAAAGCCAGTAGGGTAACTGGTTTATTCCCTTCTTTTTAATCAGGGTTAAGGGATTGTTAGCCTGAATATGTTTCGAGTCGAGAGAAGAACTAGAAGGAAGTTTATTGGGTTCAAGGCGACCGAACACCTCTAAAAATTCAGGGAGGATCATCTTCAGCATCCACTTATCTTGGAGGAGTTCGATGTCAAGAAGCCCGCTCTGGCTGCTCACGGACTGGAAAAGATGGGAATGTTTTAGACCAAGCTTTATCGCTCCAAATCCTCCCATTGAAACACCACCTAGACCCCTTCTTTGAAGAAGCCTTTCCTTGTATGGAGATTGAGACTCAATGTATTGAAGAAGTTCAAGAAAATAGGATTCATGTTTTCCCAGGGCTCCCGGTTTCATATAGAGAAAGGGGAAAAGCGAATAGTTCAAGGCCTCTCCTGGATGGAAATCATCGCAAGCCTTCCGATTTTTTGTCTCAGGGAAAAGCCTCCTCCCCTCATTCTCATCGGTATAAAATCCATTGTCTCCATCAGGAAGGATGATGACCATTTTCTGAAGGGGATGGAATGGATCGTTCAGATTCCTCTGGGGATGAAGGTTATGGGAAACAATCGATTTGGCAATCTCCTTCGGGGAATAATCTTCCTTGGCAAGACCTCCAGACTGAGAGAGTTCTTGAAACCGCATCTCCAGCGATTTCTCCAATTCTCGATAAGTACGATTCTTCGAATCCATCATCGCATAGGCGATGACAGCAATATCTTCATGGAAAAGCCAATGATATTCTTCCTCCTTCACTTCGCAAAGGAGCCTCTTTGCTTTTTCAGGAGAGTGGACTTTCCACCAAACTCCTGTTCGATGGAAGTTATATCCATGAAGAAGAAAGAGAACTGGATATTTGGTGTTAGGGTTCTGGAAAAAATCTTCTGGCAGGATGATGAAAAAACCTTTCTCCTTATTCAATAGAGTAGAAAAAAAGATCTCATATCGAACCAGGTACTGATACGTTTGGGATGCCTTTGGGAAAAGGAAATAGGAAAACTCTGGATCTTCAGAACAGCAGGGGGATTGAGCACTGGAGACTACAAGGGGTTCTATGAAGAAGACAAGGGCGCAAAGCCCCATCACCAAGAACAAATACCATCTTGTAGATTTCATCGAAACCAATATATCTTCAAAAAAGATTCATTACAACAATAAATGACTCTTCTTCACCCCAATGAGAAAAATGGATCAAAGCATTAAAATCATTTGCTCATTACTTTTAATTGGTTTAAATTAATAAAAACAGGGTGGGGCCATAAAATAGAATATTTCTCCTGTCTAAAACCTTGAAATGTTGTCATAAAGGAATAGAATCATAAATTTATAAAGGAGAAAAAGAGATGGAGAGAGGTTTAGAGGCAATGGAGGCGATCTTCAATCCAGAATCTGTTGCGATCATCGGGGCTTCAGACAATCCAGGCAAGTTAGGCTCTCATGTCATGAAAAGTCTGACTCAAGGGAGATATCCAGGCAGAATCTATCCTGTCAATCCAGGGAAAGATGAAATCCTGGGAATCAAAACCTACCCCTCCCTTTCCCAGGTCCCTGATACCGTTGATTTATCCATCATCGTCCTTCCAGCTGAACAGGTCCCCAGAATAATAAAAGAATGTCAAGAAAAGAATGTTAAGGGAATCGTCCTCATCACCGCTGGATTCAAAGAAATCGAAGATAAAAGAGGAGAGACATTACAGAGGGAGATAACAGAATTGGCATACCAATCCGGCATCAAGATCATTGGCCCGAATACCTTCGGAATTGTAAACCTCCATCTTCCCCTTAATGCATCGTTTACGCCGGAATTCTCCTTGGTGGAGAAAGGAGGAATCAGTTTTGTCAGCCAGAGCGGAGGGATGTCTCATCTGATGGCTTTTCTCTCTCTTCAAGACAAGGTTGGATTTAGTAAAATCATCGGATTAGGAAACCGCTGTAATGTGGATTTTGCAGAAATGGTGGAATATTTAATCAAAGATTCTCAAACTAAAGTAATCGCCATGTATATGGAGGGGATCGATCATCCAAAGAGATTGATGGAGGTGGCTAAAAGAGGAAATCGGGAAAAACCTATTCTTGTTTACAAAGTCGGACGCTCCTCTACAAGTGATAAGGCTTCTCAGTTTCATACGGGCTCCCTCGCAGGAAAACATGAGATCTATGAAGGTGCTTTTAAACAGGCCGGGATTTTAACGGTGGGAAGTTCGGAAGAACTTCTGGATGCGGCAAAGGCTTTGACCATGTGTCCACTCCCCGAAGGAAACAAAGTGGCTGTGCTTTCGGGTCAGGCCGGACCCGGGATGGCGGCCTGTGATGTGTGCGAGATGGAAGGGTTATTGGTTCCTCCCTTTTCTGCAGAAACCCAAAGGAGGGTGGAGGAGTTGCTTCCTCCTCTTGCCATCAGGACAAATCCTGTAGATATGGGACCTGCATGGTATGACTCAGAGGCAATCAAAGGAATTGTACAGACTGTTCTGGAAGATAAAAACATTGATGCCATTCTCCTATGCATCATGTTCGCTTCAGCCAATCGGTCTGCTGTAGGAATATTAACTGATCTGCTACTGCAAAAAAGAACAAACAAACCTATCTTATGCTGTTTTTCTTCCCCGGCAGGAATCTGGGACGATGAAATTAATCGGCTTGAAAGATCAGATATTCCAAATTATCCCACCCCGGAAAGGACTGCTAAAACACTTATTAACCTTTTTCGGTTTAAAAAGGTGAGAGAGTAAAAGTGTATTGAGGAAGAAGAATGGATTTTTTTAATTCCCTTCTGATACGAATCACCTTGGCAGTGATCGGAGGAATCTTCTATGCTTTTCTCACCTATATGACCGTCATGTTCCTTAATCTTTCTTACGAATTTGTCATCATCGCTGCAGTTTTTGTCTACCTTTTTTACCTTAGCTCAAGGCTTCTTCTCCTCTTCTCTGGAATCAACTCCCCCTATTATTCAAAAGGAGGAAAAGGACCTTCAAAAACACCCACTGAAAAAAATTCTTTTTACACCACGGCCCAATGGGTCGGTAAATTCTATCACCATCATGACATTGTTCTTTTTGTTTTTCTGGGTATCGTATCCATTGTTTTTCTCATCTCCCTCGTCATGGATGGGTTAGGGGAAAAACCTTTTGGAGATACCATCCAAAATTTGTGGAATGCTTTACTTCCAATACCCTGATAGAAGAAAAAAATAAATTTTGTTTTATGTTTATCTTTTTGATATCATTGAGAAAAACCAAACTGGATTTCAGAAACAGGGTCGATCATAAAAAGGATTATCTAGAAAAGGATAGGTAGACATTATTAATGAGTTGATTGGAAAACATAGATTAAAGTGGAAGAAAATGGATGAGGATCTTTTAAATCAAATCAATGGAAAGTGGATGAAGTCTGGCGATCTCATTATTGATTTGTCCAGCTTCCAAAATGGATTCGAGAAGGAGATGAAAAGATACCGCCAAGAAATATGGGACTATATTCAGTATCGTGAAAGTCTTGTAAGATGGCCGATGGCTAACGAAAAGATAAAAATGGGCGTAAGCCTAAATCATGGGTAATTTATCATCAACGGAGAGCATGGCAGGTTACAATCTCTGGATGAGATAAATAAAAGTAGGAAGACGGCTTTGGGTTTTTAATTTAAGAAACTTCCTTAAAAGTTCCCTTTTACTTTCCTTATCTCTCATCCCTTCATCCATAAGTGGAGACAGATAGACAGCCCCTTTGTTGTGAGAAAGATTCAATCTCCTTCTGGTCAACTCTAAAAGGGAAGGTAAATGACCTGGAGGAAGGTCTTTCCCCAAAACGAAGTTCGAAGTCACTTCGATCTTTTCATACCTTCTGTTGATATCTAAAATCCTTGTAAAAGCCTCGCGAACCTTTTCAACAGAAACAGGCTTCTTCAATGCCTCCAAGGTTGTTGGATCATTCGATTCAAGTCCTATGTTGATATAAATAGAAAAAGGGAGATTGTTGAGTGACTCAAAGAGCTTCTCTTCAGAATGGATCATGGAATCAACGCTCCCGAAAAGAAAAAGACAGGTTCCTCTTAAATAAGAATATTCAAATTCAAATATTTCGTAGGCGTTTTTTGCAGCCAACTCAAGGAGCTCACGTCCGGCGGAAAGAGCGTCATGCTGTCCCAAAAAAATGGCATTATAGTTGTGAAGATCCTGCGCATAAAACCGTTTTAAGTTTTTAATCTGTCTTAGTATGTCTTTGGGAGTACGAGGAGCGAAATCTTGTCCTGTTTTCACTCGGCAAAAGCCGCAGTTGTATAAACACCCATCCGCCACGATGATGGGAATGACTTCATAGTCCACATGCCGGGTATCAGGGGGAAGAACAGTAACCTGCCCATTAATGAGATGATGCAATTGATCTGATCTTAACCCCAGAACCTCTTCATCATTTTTGATGATACGAATTAGAAAATCTTTGAGGCTCTTTGGCTTAGCACCTGGAATCAATTTTTTTATTTTCTCCTGCAGCAATTGCCAAGACTTCATGGCAGAATTTACGGTATCGCCGCCAAAAGGATTGTTGTCAATAATGGAGTTACTTGGATAGGAAAGATATGGGAAATAATATTCACCAAAGTAGTCGTAAATATCCTTATAATCGCCAGCAGAGTAGTATATCCAATCATTACCTACGGTTCGCTTCAGCCATTCTACTAAATGTGGCCAGCTCTCACCTAGTCCTTGAATATATTTGATTTCTCCATTCAGATTAAATTGAAAAATGGTATCCGGAGTTTTTATCTCTGAAAAACAGCCGTAGCGGATCGGAAAGCTGACCTTGGAAAACTCCCGTGATCCTTCCTTGTCAAGGGTGATGATGAGATGATCAAGCTGATAGGATTTCATGGAACAATCTCTGCGAAATTTTAGACCAGTGTAAACTCAATAGGGTGTTTTTTCAAGCCCCACTTTTGTGGTATGATTAGCTGCGACAAAAGGTGGCTGAAAAAGAATGCCTTATTGATCCAAGGGCGAAAGCTGAAAGGAGAAAATCTATGAAGGGAAAAATTAAAGAATTTGTTTTAGGTTTAGGGGTAGATGATGTGGGGATTGCTTCGGTTGGAGACTACAAGAGTTCAAGGTCACAGGACTTGCAGGGAATTTTCCCTGGGGCCAAATCACTGGTGGTCCTCGCCTGTAAAGAACTTTCAAACTGCGAGAGTGAAAATATGCAAATAGCCACAGGTGGAAGGCTGGATATATTAGAATTTGCACGTTCTTCCAATTACAGGGTTGCGCGCTTCTTGGAAAGGGAACTTAAGGCCAAGGCGATGACCGTACCCCCTTCTTATCCTTTGTATATGAGCTACGAAACAAAAGGGACATTGGGAGATATTTCTCTGCGTCATGCTGCTATTGCCGCAGGTCTTGGTAACTTTGGCCGTCATAACCTGGTGATTCATCCCAAAATGGGCTCCAGAGTAGTTTTTACGGCGGTCATCACAAACCTGGATCTGACCTCAGACCCTCCTGTTACCGAGAAACTCTGTACGGATTGTAATATCTGTGTCGAAAATTGCCCTGCGCATGCGCTGGATGAAGAAGGTAAAACCGATAACATGAAATGTCTCAAAATTAGTCAACCCTATGGCATTGGAGGCGCTATCCGTTTCTGGACAAAATTTGCGGAGAGTACACCAGAAGATCAAAAGAAGATGGTGAAAGATGTGAACTTCTGGCGTTTATACCAGGCTGGCTCGATTGGATTCCAATATTTCTGTTTCAATTGCATGAAGTCCTGCCCAATCGGTCAGTAATGGGGTTTATAGAGAGAAATAGAAGAGTTGCATTTTAATCTTTAATAATTGTCTGTACTCCTATGCTCCCATCCTGAACGTTCAACCCTACTTCGAATCAAATAAAAAAATTCTTCGGAACCAAATCAGGCCCATTGTTGTCTTTAATTAATAAAATCTAAAAAAGGAGGCTTCCAATGAAAAAGTTAGTCGTTTTAATCACTCTCATCTCTTTCATTTTTTCTATCCAAATAAGTTATGCGGTACCCCTGACCAGTACGCTCAAGGATCAACAAGACGTGGCGGTCACCATCTACAATTCGAATGTGGGGCTGGTCAAGGATATCCGGCTCATTGATTTTAAACCCGGTATTCATGAACTGAAATTCATGGATGTGGCCGCAAAGATAGACCCCACAACCGTCCACATCAAATCCCTGATCAATGGATCGAGCCTCAATGTCCTGGAGCAGAACTATGAATACGATCTTCTCAGCCCACAGAAGCTTCTTGAAAAGTTTGTGGGTCAAAAGGTTCAACTCGCCACGATCAACCCTGAAACAAAAAAGGAGGAGATTGTTGAAGCGACCCTCCTCTCCACTCAGGGTGGGAATATCTTTCAGATTGGGGACAAGATCCACATTGGCCATTATGGGCGGGTCCTGCTCTCCAAAATCCCTGAAAATCTCATCCCTCAACCCACCTTGGTCTGGATGTTGGAAAATAAACTCTCAAAGCCTCAAAAGTTAGAGGCCTCTTATCTCACTTCCGGAATCAACTGGAAGGCTGACTATGTGGCGGTCTTAAATAAATTGGACACGATGACTGATTTGACCGGCTGGGTCACGATTGATAATCGAAGCGGCGCTAATTACCAGAATGCACTGCTTAAATTGGTAGCCGGTGATATTCATCGGGTCCAAGGTGAGATGAGAATGGATTATGCCAAGCCAATGGCTGCGGCGAAAGAAGCAAGCCAACAGTTCAAAGAGGAATCTTTTTTCGAATACCATCTCTATACTCTGGATCGAAGAACCACGATCAAAGATAATCAAACTAAACAGATGACCCTTCTCGATGCCAATCAGGTTCCCCTTAAGAAACTCTTTATCTTCGCAGGCTCACCTCAATACTACTATTATCAAATGAATCAAGGCTCAAATAAGCAAAAAGTTGGGGTCTTCCTCGAACTCGAGAACAGCAAAAAGAATAATCTCGGAATACCTCTTCCTAAAGGGACGATCCGTGTCTACAAAGAGGATAAAGATGGAAGCCTCCAGTTTATAGGAGAAGATCGAATTGACCATACCCCAAAGGATGAAAAATTTAAGATCAAAATCGGAGAGGCCTTTGATGTGGTTGGAGAGAGGGTTCAAACAGATTATAAACGCCTGGGTACAAATCTCTTCGAGGTTGCTTTTGAAGTGAGTTTAAGAAATCATAAAAAGGAAGATATTAAGGTTTTAGTGGAAGAACCGATCCCGGGCGATTGGGAGATGCTTTCGAACACCCATTCCTTTGAAAAACTGAGTACCCATTTGATCCGTTTCGATGTGCCTGTTGCTAAGGACAAAGAAGTGAAGGTTAAATATAGGATTCGGTTTCGGTATTAACTTCCCCTCCATCCCTCACCCTTTGAGGGGGAGGGATGGATAGGGAAGAAACTTCAGACCCATCTCATCCGTCTCGATGATCCCGTCGCTAAAGACAAAGAGGTCAACGTTAAACATAGCATTAGATTCTGTTATTAAAATATTGACTAAAAGATTATGATTCATTTATGATTTTAGAATAAGTGGATCCTAATCAATTTTAAAGATGTTGATCTGAGCAAAAGAGGACAAAAATGAGTAGAAGGAAGAAATCCCCTTTAATAAAATCTTTAGAGATTTCTTTAGTGTATCTCCTGTTCAAACTCTGGATCTTTTGGGCGAGACACCTCTCCTTAAAATCTCTTGGGTTCTATGGCGAAAAGCTCGGCACAATAGCCCTCCATCTCTTAAGAAAACCAAGGAGGAATGCCCTGAATAATCTACATCTGGCGTTGGGCAGCGAAAAGAGTGAGGAAGAAATTAAACAGATCTGTCTGGATAGTTTTAAAAATATTGGAAGGGATATGATGGAAAACACCCGTTATCTCGAGTTTAGGGATAGCAATTTTAAAACGCTTGTAAGATTAGAGGGAAAGGAATATCTCGATACGGCTCTCAAACAAGGGAAGGGAGTTATTGCATTAACTGCCCATCTCGGCAATTTCCCTTTAATGTGCGGTCGGTTGGCCAATGAGGGTTATCCTTTATCAATCGTCAACAGATTTTCAAAAAATCTGAAAATAG
>Ga0209777_10008221_pt1 | contig 11449 bp, 3 predicted proteins | sample FrelakmetHBP12HB_FD_187147 | JGI IMG/M metagenome (GOLD analysis project Ga0209777, IMG submission 187147) | Freshwater lake sediment microbial communities from the University of Notre Dame, USA, for methane emissions studies -HBP12 HB (SPAdes)... | ecosystem: Environmental > Aquatic >...
CTCCCTGATTTCCTTCATCGTCAACACGCCGGTCCTGACCAAAGGTCTGGTTACCGTGCGTGACTCGGTACGCGGTAATGGCAACGGCCGGGTTGATCCCGATGAAACCTCGGACCTGCAGATTGAGTTGCGCAACGGCGGCGGTGGCCATGGCTACAACTGCTACGCGGTACTCCGGTCGAGCGACTCCCGGTTCCAGATTGTCGATTCGGTATCGACCTACGGCTTCATCCGGAAGGGCGACAGCGCAAATAATGCCGCGGACTTGTTCGTGGTCCATGCAGACGCCTCGATTCCAACCGAGACTTCGGTTCCCTGCACCGTGCACACCTATGCCGACGGCGGCTACGTCGGCGCTCCGCAGGTCTTCACGCTGGTGATTGGCCAGCTTCGCACGGTTGACCCGATACCGGACGGCCCGCGCACCCCGGCCCTGTACTACGCCTACGACGACGTGGACGCCGGCTACCCGGCGCACCCAGCCTACAACTGGATTGAGATCAATGGCGTCGGCACCCAGCTCGTCTACTCGCAGAACGACAACGTGCTGCTGGAGAACCTGCCTACCGCATTCGGGCCGTTCAAGTTCTATGGCCAGCGGTACAGCCAGATTTCCATCAGCGCCGACGGGTGGATTTGCCCGGGTAACTACACGACCAGCAACTTCACCAACGTGCCGATTCCGGGTTCCGGGACCCCGCCTGGGATGGTCTGCGGCAACTGGGACGACCTGGACCCGTCGCCGGACGGGACCGGTTACATCTACTGGTATCACGATGTCGCGAATCACCGGCTGGTCATGGAGTGGGACAGCGTGGCCTACTGGAACCAGACTTCGGTCCTGGACAAGTTCGAGATTGTCTTCTACGATACCACGATTGTCACGCCGTCCGGTGACAATGAGGTTGTGGTCCAGTACATGACCGCCAACGGCTACTCAAGTTCGACGCTGGGCATTGAGGACCCGACCCAGGCGATTGGCATCCAGGCGCTGTACAACGGCACCTACAACCGGGGCTGCGCGCCGATTGCCGCCGGCCGGGCGATTGCCTATCTGACGGTCCTGCCGACCGGCATCGTGGAACAGGACAACCTGAGCAGCGTGCTGGCCAATGCCCAGTTCATCGCTTATCCCAACCCGTTCAAGGGCATGGGCAATATCGCCTGGAGCGTCAAGGCCGCCGGGAACGTAGTCCTGAAGGTCTATGACCCGTCGGGCCGGGTGGTCCGCAACCTGGTGCAATCGTCCATGAAACCGGGCCGGTACAGCGTGACCTGGGACGGCAAGGCGAACGATGGCCGGATGGTCTCGGCCGGAATCTACTTCTACAAACTCGAAACCGCGTCCGGCAAGCTCGAACAGAAGGTCATCGTAACCAGATAACAAACTCATCAACAAGAAGAGGCGGGCGTAAGCCCGCCTCTTTGTTTCGGTTCGAATCTCTTACCACAACGACACGACGACACGAAGAGGACCCGGAGAAGCCGGAGTCAACACCAAGACACAAAGGCACGAAGGGACTGGAGAATACAGATTGCAGACTACAGATTGCCGAATAGCTCGAGCTCCGGGACGCCGAGATTTCACTTGACCTTGTCCTCTGAGAGTGCTACCATTTTTGATATCGAGCTTTTTCTGTAAAGGAGGAGAAGCATGAGACGGTTACTGATGGTGCTGGTTATCATGGCTTTGCCGTTGGCGGCGGGTTCGATGACCAGAACAGTGTCGTATGACCTGGGCGACGTAATGTTGACCAAGGTCGGCGGCTATGATGTGGTTGATTTGCGGGGCGCAGTGCCCCTGGTCAAGCCCGGGGAACCCCGTCTGCCGGATGTAATCCAGACGGTGGCGATACCGGCCGGGGCCGAGCCGACCAGTGTCGAACTGATTGCCGAGGAATGGGTGGACCTGCCGGGTAACTACCGGGTGGGGCCGTCCCAGGCGGACGTGCGGCTGCCGCGGCGGGGCGAGACCTTCAATCCCGTGATTTACCCGCCCGACCCGGAAGTGTATGCTTCGAGCAATCCCTATCCGGCAACGAAAGTCCGGCTGCTGAGCAACGGGACGATGAGCGGGTACCGGCTGGCCAATGTCGAGTTATTCCCGGTGCGCTATACCCCGGCGACCGGCCGGTTGCAACTGGCCAAGCGGCTGGTTTACCGTTTGAACTATGCCGAGAACCGGTTGGACGCCGCGGTGGCGACCCTTCGCCAGCAGAGTCTATTCGGCGACGGGGTACGGACCCTGGTCGTAAACCCGGAAGATGTTGACCGGTATGCCCCGGGAATCCGGCGGTCGGCGTCGGCGACCCTGCCGGCCGGGACCTACGACTACGTGGTGATTACCGAAGTACCGATGGACACGGTATTCCAGCGGCTGGTGGCGTGGAAGACGCTGAAAGGCACGCCGGGCAACGTGGTGCTGGTATCGTGGATCAACACGAACTACACCGGGTATGACCTGCAGGAGAAGATTCGCAACTTCATCATCGATGCGCATACGACCTGGGGCACGAATTATGTCCTGCTCGGGGGCCAGGGGGACTACAACACCTCGGGCCAGAACATCGTGCCGACGCGGATGGCTAACTGCGAGAGCGAAGATGAACCGTGCGATGTGTATTACGGCTCCCTGGACGGAACCTGGGATGGCAACGGCAATCACGTCTACGGCGAGATTGCCGACAACCCGGACCTGTACCCGGACGCGTATATCGGGCGGGCACCGGTTTACAACGTGGCGATGGCCCAGAACTTCGTGCACAAAGTAATAACCTATGAGCAGAACCCGCCGGCGAACTACGTCCGGCACATGAACCTGCTCACCGGGATCCTGTGGGACAGCTACGAGGAACGGCCGATCCAGGAATCCATTGCCCGGATGACCCCGAGCGGCTGGTCGGACCAGCGCACTTACGAACGGACCGGCAACCTGTCCACCGCGGCGGTCCGGGATTCCCTGAACCAGGGTGTCGGGATGGGTCACTGGGACGGCCACGGTGACCAGAACGGCATCTACATGAGCGGCGGCACGGTACCGGTCTTCACCTCCACCGAAGCCGACGCCTTAACCAACGGCGACAAGACCGGGATCATCGTCTCGATTGCCTGCGACTGTGGCGGCTGGGACATGGTAACGGGCGGGGACTGCTTTGCCGAGCACCTGGTGACCCGGGTGGGTGGCGGCACGATTGCCTCAGTCATGAACTCGCGGTACGGCTATGGCGCGATCGACCAGAGCGGCAACTACACGCCGGGACCGTCCGAGCGCCAGGACACGACGATGTATTCCAACATCTTCGACAAAGGGCACTTCCATGCCGGGCAGGCGCTGGCGCTGGCCAAAGCGGCCTGGGCGCCGTGGGCGGATTCGCTCTACGCGTATGCCGAGACGCGCTACTGCAACTACGACCTCAACATGATGGGCGACCCGGAAGTCCCGCTGTGGACTGATGAGCCGGCGGCCTGTTGCGTCAGCCACCCGGCGGTGATAACGATTGGGAGCCACATCCCGTTTACGGTCACGGTTACGACTCAGGGCTTGGCGCCGATTGAGAGCGCGGCCGTACTCTGCCGGAAGGGTACGGAAATCTTCACCCGGGGTCAGACCAACTCAAGCGGCCAGGTCACCCTGGACCTGTCGCCGGTAACCCCGGGACCGATGAGCGTAACGGTGGCGGCCCACAACTACTTTGTGCACATCGACACCTGCATGGTCATCAGCACGGCTCGTTATGTCGCGTACCTGCGTTCCGTGATTGACGATGCGGCGCCGGGCGGGAACGGCGACTCGATCTTGAACCCCGGGGAGACGGTGACGATACCGACCTGGGTCAAGAACTGGGGCACGCTGAGCGCCAGCGGGGTGAACGCCAAGTTGCGGACCCATGACGCCAACGCCCAGGTGACGGATTCGGCCAAGACGTTTGGGACGATCAATGCCGGGGATTCGGCGACGACCGGGGCCAGCGGTTTCGGGCTGCACGTCAATACCGGGCTGAGCAACGGTTACTCGGTACCCTGCTCGTTGATTGTCAAGGATGGCCTGGATTCGACCTGGGTCTCCCTGATTTCCTTCATCGTCAACACGCCGGTCCTGACCAAAGGTCTGGTTACCGTGCGTGACTCGGTACGCGGTAACGGCAACGGCAAAGTCGACCCGGGTGAGCAGTCCGACCTGCAGGTCGAACTGACGAACAACGGCGGCGGACACGGCTACAACTGCAGTGCCATCCTGCGCTCGGGCGATGCCCGGTTCCATATTCTGGATTCAACCTCGACCTATGGTTTCATCCACAAAGGCTCAACCGTGAACAACGGTTCGGACCTGTTTGTGGTCGAGGCCGATGCTTCGATTCCGCTCGAAACGCCGATTGCCTGCACGCTTTATGCGTATGCCGACGGCGGCTATGTCAGCGGACCGCAGGTCTTCACAATCGTGGTCGGCCAGATTATGGCGGTCGACCCGATCCCGGACGGCCCGCGCACCCCGGCGCTGTATTATGCCTACGACGACGTGGACGTCCGGTATCCGCCGCACCCGACCTACAACTGGATTGAGTTGCGCGGCCGGGGCACTACGATCAGCCTATCGGACGACCAGACCACGCCGATTACGATTCCCAGCGCATTCGGCCCGTTCCGCTTCTACGGCACCAGCTACACGCAACTCTCGGTCGGCAGCAATGGCTTCGTGATTCCGGGTTCCTCGAGCGTGACGACCTGGACCAATACCGCACTGCCGGCGACCACGTTCGGCGGGCCGGCCATCTGCCTGAACTGGGATGACCTGTATCCGCCGACTGGCGGCGGCGTGAAGTGGATGCACGACACGCTCAACCACGCCCTGGTCATTGAATACGACTCGGTGGCCTATTACAGCCCGCAGACCACGATGGACAAGTTCGAACTGGTCATCTACGACACCACGGTTCACTCCGGGGACAACAACAACGTCCTGGTGGCGCAGTACTACTCGGCCAACAACTACGCGAGCAGCACGATGGGCATCCAGGACCCGACGCAGGCGATTGTGATTCAGTGCCTGTACAACGGTACGCTCACCCGGGGCTGCGCGCCGCTGGCCGCGGACCGGGCAATCAAGTACTCCAGCGACCTGCCGACCGGCATCGTGGAACAGGACAACCTGAGCAGCGTGCTGGCCAATACCCAGTTCGTCGCTTATCCCAATCCGTTCAAGGGCATGGGCAACATCGCCTGGAGCGTCAAGGCCGCCGGTAACGTAGTCCTGAAGGTCTATGATCCGTCGGGCCGGGTGGTCCGCAACCTGGTGCAGTCACAGATGAAACCGGGTCGGTACAGCGTGACCTGGGACGGCAAGGCGAACGATGGCCGGATGGTTTCGGCCGGAATCTACTTCTACAAACTCGAAACCGCATCCGGGAAGCTCGAACAGAAGGTCATCGTAACCAGATAGCTAGCGTATCAACAAGAAGAGGCGGGCGTAAGCCCGCCTCTTTGTTTCGGTTCAGATCTCTTACCACAACGACACAACGACACGAAGAAGCGTCCTTTGGTTTGGATTTCTCACCACAAAGACACGAAGACACGACAGGAAGTCCGGATTCCCACGTCCCAATGACCAGGCAAGTTCCCAGTTCCAGCGTAAGGCTTCAGCGGGCCGCTTCGGATTTCGGATTTAGGGTTTTGTTCGGACTTCGGATTTAGGGCTTAGGTATTTGCGTTCTCGCGCGTTGCCGCCGCTCGCGCTTCTTGTTCTCTTCCCACACCGCGTCCATCTCTTCCAGCGTGCAGTCTTCGAGCCGCTTGCCGCGCCGGGCAAACTCCTGCTCCAGGCGCTGGAAGCGCCGGGAGAATTTGTTGGTGGCGCGCTGGAGAGCGTCCTCGGCATCGATGTTCATGTGTCGGGCCGAGTTCACAAGCGCAAACAGCAAGTCGCCCAGTTCTTCCCCGACTCTTCTCCGGTTTGACTTCGCTCTTCGGGTCTCGGTGCCTTGGTGGTGAATTCCGAGTTCCTGGCGGAGTTCCTCGACCTCCTCATTCACCTTGTTCAGCACGTCGTCCGGGTCCTTCCAGTCAAACCCGACGCGGCGGGCGCGCTGCTGGATGCTCTCGGCGCGATGCAGGGCAGGCAGGTCGCGCGGCACGCCCTTAAGGATGGAGTGGCCTTTCTCCTTCTCCTTTATCCGGTCCCAGTTGCGGAGTACGTCCTGGGCGTTGCGCACCTTCGCGGTGCCGAAGATATGCGGATGACGGTTAAGCAGCTTGCGGCTGATGCCGTCGGTGATTTCCCGGAACGACGCCTTGCCGGTGTCTTCCATGATCTGGGCCAGGAACAGGGCGATGAATAGATGGTCGCCGATTTCCTCGCGCATCTTCGTGTAGTCGCGCTCGCGAATCGCCTCGGCCAGTTCATAGGCCTCCTCGATGACGCTCCGGCGCATTGAGAAGACCGTCTGCTTCCGGTCCCAGGGGCATTCCTTGCGCAGGCGGGCGACAATCTTCCTGAGTTTCTCCATCGGGTCAGAGCTTACCCGGAAACAGAGGACAGTCAAGCGCGCATGCTCGGCCCGGAAACCGGGCGATATCGGATTGACAGGATGCAAGGCCGGCGTACAATGTCTCAGGGATTCTGAAGATGAAGCTCAGCAAGATGCGGGTCGGGCCGGTTCTGGCGTTTGCGCTGCTGTGGTGCGGGCGGGCGGCAGGTGATTCGTTGAACTGCCGCTTCATCGGCAACTGGGCATTCGGACCGGCGCACGCCGTGGCGCTCGATTCCAGTCGTAATCTGGCCTTCTGCGGTGCTGGCGGCGGTATCTACGTGCTGGACGTAAGCGATTCGGCCCTTCCGGTCAAGCTATCAGAAATCAGCGAACGGGGCGCGACCTGTTGGGGCCTCTGTTATCTTGACGGCCTGCTCTATGTCGCGGACGACGACGCCGGTCTGCGCGTCATCTCAGTCTCAGACACGGCGAATCCGACCGAAATCGGCTGCTATGATACGCCGGGCCATGCCCGGTGCGTGGTCAAGGTCGGGGACTATGCCTATGTTGCGGACGACACCTCTGGTTTGCGAATCATCTCAGTTGCGGACCCCGCGCATCCGACCGAGGTTGGTTACTGCGGCACACCGGCACAAGCGTTTGGCGTGGCGGTGGCTGGAGACTATGCCTATGTTGCTGATGATACCTGCGGTTTGCGGATCATCTCAGTTTCAAACCCCGACCTTCCGGTTGAAGTCGGCTTCTGCGACACGCCAGGCTGGGCGTCCGGTGTGGCCGTGGTCGGGGACTATGCCTATGTCGCGGATGGAGGCACTTGTCTGCGGGTCATCTCGGTTGCAGACCCGGCGCATCCGACTCAAGTCGGCTATGTCACCACACCAGACCAGGCGTCTGCCGTGGGCGTGGTTGGAAACCTCGCCTATGTCGCAGATGCCTATGGCGGTCTGCGAATCATCTCGGTTGCGGACCCCACGCATCCGACTGAGGTCGGGTACCTCAGCACACTGGGCCGGACCTGGGGCGTGGCCGTGGTCGGGAACTACGCCTATATCGCGGACGAGAGCTACGGTCTGCGAATCATCTCGGTTTTGGACTCAGCCCAACCGGTTGAAGTCGGTCACTACTACCCGCCCGGCATGGTCTACGGCTTGACCGTGGTCGGGAACTACGCCTACCTAGCGGATTACGTTGGTGGTTTGCGCATAGTCTCAATCTCAGACCCGGCGCATCCGGTCGAGGTCGGCTACTGCAACACGCCCGGCGAGGCCCGGGGCGTGGCCGTGGCCGGGAACTATGCCTACGTCGCGGACTACTGGAGTGGCTTACGGGTCATCTCGGTCTCAGACCCCGCTCATCCGGTCGAAGTCGGGCACTGTGACACACTGGACCAACCCTCGGGCGTGGCCGCAGTTGGGAACTATGCCTACGTCACCAGTGATTATTCCGGTTTGTGGGTCATTTCAGTCTCAGACCCCGCTCATCCGACCGGAGTCGGCTATTGCCACATACCATACGAGAACGTGGACGTGGTCGTGGTTGGAGACTATGCCTATGTTGCGAACGCGGACGCCGGTCTGAGGGTTGTCTCAGTCGCGGACCCCGCGAATCCGACCATAGTCGGCCAATACAACACACCAGGTCTTGCAATGGGCGTGGCGGTGGCTGGAGACTATGCCTATGTTGCCGACTATACCGGCGGTTTGCGGGTCATCTCGATTTCCGACCCAACGCGCCCGACTGAAGTCGGCTACTGTAACACGCCCGGCTGGGCTTGGGAGGTGGTTGTGGTCGGAAGCTGCGCCTATCTTGCAGACTACGATGCCGGTTTGCGGGTCATTTCGGTCTCCGATCCTGCTCATCCGTCCGAATTCGGCTACTACGACACCCCGGGCACGGCCATGGGCGTGGCCGTGGTCGGGAACTACGTCTGTGTCGCGGACTATTGCGCGCTGCAAATCTATCAGTCCTACGGCACGGGAGTGGAGGAAGGCAAGACGCCGGACGCACTGCGCATTCCGTCAATCCCGACCATCGTCCGCGGGGTGCTGGAACTGCCGCAAGCCGCAAGCCACAAGCCGCAAGTCGCAAGCTGGTTGCTCGACGCGACCGGCCGTCGTGTCGCGGAACTGCGTCCGGGTCCGAACGACGTGAGCCGGTTCGGGGCTGGGGTTTTCTTCGTGCGTTCCGAGCCGTCAGCCGTGAGCCGTCGGCCGTCGGCCGTTCGCAAGGTCGTCATAACGAGGTAGGCGACCGCTCGCCGCTCACGGCCGGACCGCGCCCAAGGCTCGGCTTCACCTTCCGTCCCTCCCAGCCCCCATTGGAGAGCCTGGTAGAGAGCCTACCACTGAGCCTACCAGAGAGCCTGGTAGAGAGCCTAGCACTGAGCTGGGTAGAGAGCCTGGTAGAGAACCTGGTAGAGAACCTGGTACAGCACCTACCAGAGAGCCTGGTAGAGCACCTGGCAGAGAGTCTGGTAGAGAGCCTACCGGAGAGTCTACCGGAGAGCCTACCAGAGAGCCTGGTAGAGAGCCTACTGGAGAGCCTACCCCAGCACCTACCCAGGCACTGCCTTTGGAAACGGCTCGATTGGAAAGAGGCTGATACTGCGGGCATTAGGTTGAAAATGGCCGATTTCGAGCTTGGAGTGGGATGTACCAAGTCCGGTACTTTAAGGTACCGAAGTGCGACGAAGCGATGAGCGCCGAATGAATGCGGTTGCCTCCGGATTCTCCGTCTCGGTGTTTCTCTATGATCTCGGTGGTAGTCCGTTTTTCGGGATCATCGTTCATCTGTGGTCAATTCCGAATCCGGAATACGCGCACCAGCAGAGAAGTATATGACGCTGGAGGACATTGAGACATGAAGACGAAACTGCTGATGCTGTGCTTGGTCGTTGCCGGGCTCGCGATTGCCCAGGAAACGCCGGGCGAAGACAAGACCCTGTCGCCGTATTTCCTGGTGAAGAGCGACGCGCCGGGCACCGACCAGTTGCCCCTGCTCTCGACTTCGGCCGACGTGAGTATCGCGGGCGTGATTGCCGATGTGCGCGTGACCCAGGTCTACAAGAACAGCGGCAAGCGGCCGATTGAAGCCATCTACGTGTTCCCGGCTTCGACCCGGGCCGCAGTCTACGCGATGAAGATGACCATCGGCGACCGCGTGATTACCGCGGAAATCCAGGAACGGGAGAAGGCCCGCCGGAACTACGAGGAGGCGAAGCAGAAGGGCCAGAGCGCGTCCCTGCTAGAGCAGGAACGGCCGAACGTGTTCCAGATGAACGTGGCGAACATCATGCCCGGGGACCAGATCAAGGTCGAGATGAGCTACACCGAATTGCTGGTCCCGGTGTCGGGTATCTATGAGTTCGATTACCCGACCGTGGTCGGGCCGCGCTATTCGAACCAGCCTGAGAAGTCCGCGCCCGAAACCGACCAGTGGGTCGAGAGCCCGTACCAGCACCAGGGCCAGGCGCCGCTATACACGTTCGGCATGAAGGTCGTGCTGAACGCGGGACTGCCGATTCAGCAGATTACCTGCCCGTCGCACAAGACGAGCATCGCCTGGCAGGGCACGAAGTCGGCCGTCGTGAGCCTGGATGCGTCCGAAGCGAATGGCGGGAACCGGGATTTCATCCTGAAGTACCAGCTCGCGGGCGGCCAGATTCAGTCGGGTCTGCTGCTCTACCAGGGCAAGGATGAGAACTTCTTCCTGATGATGATGCAGCCGCCGAAGAAGGTCGAGACCGAGGCGATTCCGCCCCGCGAGTACATCTTCATCGTGGACGTGTCGGGTTCGATGTACGGGTATCCGCTCGACATCTCGAAGAAGCTGATTCGCGACCTGCTGACGAATCTGCGCACGAGCGATTATTTCAACGTGATATTCTTCGCGGGCGGGAGCAGCGTGCTCTCCGAGCAGTCGCTGCCGGTGACCGAGGAGAACATCAACAAGGCGGTGACGATGCTTGACGGCCAGTCGGGCGGCGGCGGGACCGAACTGCTGCCGGCGATGAAGCAGGCGCTGGACCTGCCCCGGGCCAAAGGGACTTCGCGCACGGTCGTGATTGCGACCGACGGGTACGTGGACGTGGAAGCCGAGGCGTTCGACCTGATTCGGGAGAAGCTGGGCAAGGCGAACTTCTTCGCGTTCGGCATCGGGACGAGCGTGAACCGGTTCATCATCGAGGGCATGGCGCACGTGGGCATGGGCGAGCCCTTTGTGGTGACGGACCAGTCCCAGGCTCCGGCCCAGGCCGAGAAGTTCCGTAACTACATCCAGTCCCCGGTGCTCACCCAGATTCAAGCCGACTACGGAAGCTTCGACGTGTACGATGTTGAGCCGCCGAGTATTCCGGACGTGCTGGCCGAACGGCCGATCATCGTGTTCGGCAAGTGGCGCGGCGAAGCGAGCGGCGTAATCGGCGTGCGCGGCTATTCCGGCAACGGCAAGTACGCGAGCAGCCTGGACGTGAGCGCGTCGGAACCGGATGAGGCCAACTCCGCGCTGCGCTATCTCTGGGCGCGGCACCGGATTCAGGTGCTGTCGGACTACAACAACCTGGCCCAGGATGACGCGCGGGTCAAGGAAGTGACGAACCTGGGCCTGAGCTACAACCTGCTAACTGCCTACACCTCATTCATCGCGGTTGATGCGAAGGTGCGCAACGTCGGCGGCAAGCAGGTGGTCGTGAAGCAGCCGTTGCCCTTGCCGCAGGGCGTGTCGGACTATGCGGTCGGCGAGCAGGCCGGCATGATGCGCGGGTACGGCGGCGGCGGCATGGGCATGGGCGGGAAGAGCTATGCTGCTGCCAAATGCTGCGATGCCGCGTCTACGCCAATGCTGGTGTCTCAGGACGCGGAGAAGAAAACTGAGACCGTCGTGACCGGGAGCGTGGACTACGGCGACCTTGAAATCCACGGCGGGATGACGAGCCAGACCGTGGAAGACGAGTTCGATGCGCAGAA
>Ga0209777_10008222_pt1 | contig 11447 bp, 9 predicted proteins | sample FrelakmetHBP12HB_FD_187147 | JGI IMG/M metagenome (GOLD analysis project Ga0209777, IMG submission 187147) | Freshwater lake sediment microbial communities from the University of Notre Dame, USA, for methane emissions studies -HBP12 HB (SPAdes)... | ecosystem: Environmental > Aquatic >...
GAGGAGTACGTCCACCAGATCGCCATCCAGGATACCTTCGAGCGGGCCGTGCTGGACCGCCTGGACCTGCTGCGGAGCGGCATGGACGCCAAGATCGAGCGGGTCCACGACCGGATCACCCACGCGGTAAAGGAGTTGGCCCTCATCCGCGGCCAGCAATCCGTCGTGGGCACCCAACGGGATGACCCAACATGATGAACCACAACAACATCTTCGCCACAGAGGCACAGAGAACTCAGAGAAAAGATTGGGGAACAAAAACGACAAAGCAGCCCCGAAGCGGCGCGTTGTCATTGTCGTCTTCTTTTCTATCTGCCCTCTGTGATCTCTGTGTCTCTGTGGTGAATATTTCTTGTCGAGGGCAGGGCCATGGATAGCCAGATCGAACGCAGCCGGTTCCTCCGCCAGGGCATCCTGAAGGTGCTCTTCGTCCACGACCAATGCGGACTGGAGATCGGGTACACGGCGGCGCTGCTGGCGGGCCTGAACGCCGACAGCGTCTTCGGGGCCTCCGCCATGCAGACGGCGGCGGAGCTGCGGGACCTCCTGGAGCGGAAGCTGGTCCGAAAGGTCGAGGACGCCAACCCGCCGCGCTTCGTCCTGTCGGCGGACGGCCGGGACTTCTGCCGTGCGGAGTTCCCCTGGGCGGCGATCGACCGCTTCAGCGGCAAAAAGAGGCCCGGCGAGAACGGATAAAAAAACAACGGCGAAACCTTCACCACAGCGGAACGTCCCGCCGGGGAGGCACAGAGAGCTCAGAGAGAAGATCAAGAAATGGAAACGGCAAAAGCGTTTTCCGCTTCTTGTTTTCTATCTCCCCTCTGTGAACTCTGTGGCTCTGTGGTGAATGCTTGTTGTCAGGTGATGGCGTGAACATCGGACACAGTAAATCCTTCAAGGAACTCGCCGTGGCGGCCGCCGCCGCCGCCGGCTTCCCGCCGCCCGAGGGCGGCCAGCTCGAAGATAAGGCCGCCGCCGTCGCCGCCGACAACAAGGCCGTCGCCGCCCGGGACGCCGCCTGGGCCAAGTACGAGGACATCCTCCGTGACGACCGCACCTACACGCTCCAACAGATTCAGGACTGGCTGCGGGACGCCTGGAAGATCGACCTGGGGATCAGTTCGATCCAGCGCGACCGGCTGCGCGTCCTGGAGGGCGAGCGCCGCAACGAGCTGGCCAACAAGCGGATCAAGCAGGCGTTCGACCTGGCGGCCGAGCTGCCCGGCCAGGATCTCTTCCATTCCGGCCAGAAACTGATCGGCCAGATGATCCTGAACAACCTGCTGAACTACTCGGCGGACGATCTGGACGATCTGAAGCCCTCCCACATCATCGCCATGATGGACATCTTCAACTCGGCCGCCAAGAAGTTTGCGGAGACCGGCCTGATCCAGGCCCGCGTGAAGCAAATCACGGCCCTCCAGGACGAGCTGGACCGGCGCAAGGCCGTCGCCGACCGCCAGGCCTCCGAGGTCCTGGGCGATCGGGGCGTGGACGCCGCAACAATCCAACGCATCCGGGACATCTACGGGTTGCCCAGACTCGACAGCCTGGGCGCTCCGGTTCTGGCGCCAGGGGAGGCGGCGGCATGAGGCAAATCTTCGATCCCGCTTTGGGGTCCCAAGGACTTCGATATTCGATCCCCGACAGGGGCCCCCAGGGCTTCGATATGAAGGCGCCCGCCCTTGCCTTGGGCACCCCCCCGGCGGGACGTTCCGCAGGTGGGGCCCCTTCCGGGGTGGCAGCCGCCTCGGGTTCTTGCCTGATATCGAGTATCGTGGTTCGACAGACTCACCACCCCGAGCGAAGCCGAGGGGAATATCGCGTATCGAAGCCCTGGGGGCCCCTGTCGGGGATCGGGCAACGGAGGGCTGGCGATGAATGAGATAGCCCCAATCCGGCCCGAGGCCTTCCGCTGGCGCCAGTACCAGAAAGAGGCGATCGATGACCGCAAGCGGATCCGCCTGAAGTTCTGGTGCAGGCAGTCGGGCAAGGATGAATGCACGGCATTTCAACAGGTCTTGAACGGCCTCCAGGTGCGCGGCGACAGGAACATCGTGTCGCTGACGCAGCGGCAGGCGGACCTGACGCACGAGAAGTGCGCCCGCCACGCCCGGGCGATGGCCAAGGTGATGTGCCCGGAGGCGTCCGAGGACTTCGACGCGAATATCGGCGGCAAGAGCTTCACCTTCACGCGGCGCATCCTGACCCTGCCCACCGGCGTGCGGATCAAGAGCCTTCCCGGCCGGGATCCCGACGCACTGGTGGGCGACTCGGCGCACCTGGTGCTGACGGAGTTCGCGCTATTCCCCAACGGCGGCTACGAGCACTGGCGGCGACTGACCCCGATGGCCCTGAACAACGGGTTCGACGTGGACGTGATGACCACGCCCAGGGGCCGCGACACCAAGGCCTACGAGCTCCGGCAGAACCCCAAGGGGCGCTACAGCGTCTCGACCGTCGATATCCGCCGCGCCGTCGCCGACGGCCTCATCCTCCGCGACGAGGAGGGCAAACCCTGCTCGATCGAGGCATTCAAGGAAATCTACAACGACGCCGTGGGCTGGGAGACCGAATACGAGGTCCGCGAGTGCGAGGACATCGACGCCCTGATCGGCTGGGCCGACATCGAGGCGTCCTACGAGCCTTACGAGTTTCTGAAAATCGATTGCGCCGACGATCGGGGCTACGACGTTCGGACGCAGAACCTGTTCGCGATGCGACTTGGCAAACTCCCCGGCCGTCTGACCGCCGGATGGGATGTCGCTCGCAAGAAACACCTGTCGGTCCTGTGGGTCAACGAGCAGGTCGGCAGCCGCCACTTCCTGCGGATGCTGGTCATCATGCGGCGCTGCACGTTCGCCTATCAGTGCGAGGGGTTGATCGGCCAGATGCTCGACACCCTCCCTGGATTATGTGGGTGCGGGGACTCCACCGGCCTCGGCATGGACTCCAATGAGCGGCTCGAACGGAAGTACGGCCCCCGCTGGAGGGGAGTGAACTTCGCCGGCGGCCGCAAGCTGGGCCTGGCCTCCAGGCTCGTGACGGCCTTCCAGGGCCGCAACCAGGTGCTCCCCAAGGGGGCCGAGGCGGCGGCCTACGACATCCACAGCCTTCAGAAACAAATGGTCGGAGACAAGACGATCATCCACGAGACTTCGAACCCCCTGGAGCCCGACAGCCACTGCGACATGGCCTTCGCGGCGGCGTTGGCCCACGAGGCGGCGGCCATGGAATGGGCGGAAGGGGCGCTGTGGGTTGCATGACCAAGACAGGGACCTGGGACCTGGGACTAGGGACTAGAGAAATCGTGAACGGATTGGTTACGGAAAATCTGAGGCGCGATGAAGCGGCCGAGGCGCTGGCTGGCATGGCCGGTATGCCCGCCATCGAGAAGGCCGATTCCTCCGCCTTTTACAAGCTCTGGGCCGCCGGCCTGGAGGGGGCCGGGGGCGGGGCGCTGAATGAGCCGCTGGCGCCGTACCAGCAGAGCCTTTGGACCTACCGCTGCATCTCCAAGATCCAGCAGACCTGCAAGGGGATTCCCCTTCAAATGGCGTACAGCGCCCCCGGGCTGTCAATAAACTCCAAGAGCTTCACCCCTCGGATCGCCCGCCACGCCAAGCGGTCGCTGCGGCCCCTGGCCGGCCGCAAGGCCGTGTGCGTCGGTAGGGCGGCCGAGGGCGAGCTGGTGGAGTCCGGGCCGGCCGCGGACTTCTTCGCCAGGCCCAACAGCTACCAGGACTGGCCGGCTTTTCTGGAGAGCCATTACGGCTTCCTCTTGCTGCGCGGCTCGGTGGCCTGGGTGATGACGGACCTGGCCGGCGTCACGCCCCGCGAGATGCACGCCATCGACGGCCGCTGCATCGAGCCGAAGTTCGCCGAGGACCCCGGCGGGATGCCCCTTTTGCAGGGCTATCTATATACTTCGCCCCGCAGCCATCGAAGGGTTCCACTGGCGCCGGATGAAGTGAAGTACTTCGTCCTGTGGAAAGACAGCAACAACCCCTTCGAGGGCATGCCCCCCGGCGGGCCCGGCCGCCTGGCGGTGGCGACCGAGTACAACGCCAGTTTGTTCAATGCATCCATGCTGGTCAACGGCTCGGAGATCGGCCTGAAGATCAAGTTCCCCCAGCGCCTCACGGTGGACCAGCGGGAAGAATTCCGCGCGGCCCTCCGCCAACGCAACCAGGGTCCGGCGCGGGCCAAGCGCGAGCTGATCCTGGAAGGCGGGGCCGACGCCGAGGCGATGTCGGCCATGATGAACGATTTGCAGTTCGACCAGGGCAAGAAGACCACGCGGCTTGAGATCTGCTGCCTCTACGGCGTGCCGCCGGTGGTGGCGGGCTGGGTGGACGCCGCGGGGGATTCCTCCGCCTACACCTCCAGCAGCCTTGAGCAATACTACCAGGAGACGGTCTTCCCGCTGCTGGACGGCGTGGCCCCGGCAATTGAGGAGATCGCGGCCCGCTTCGACCGGCGGTTGGTGATCTGGTTTAACGTGGAAGACCAGCCGGTGGTCCAGAAGATGCGGATCGGCCGGATCGACACGGCCACCAAGATGTTCGCATTCGGGGTGCCTGTGGCGGACATCGATTCCGTCCTGGACCTGGGCCTGCCGGACCGGCCCTGGTATCAGACCGGCTTCCTGGCCGCGGGCCTGCTGCCGGCCGGCGACGCGGCCACGGGGGCGACCATCCCCAATATCCCCGAGGGCGGGCAGCCGGGGATGGATGAAATCGGACAACCACCACTAGAAGAAGGGACCGGGGACCAGAGCAACCAGGGACCAGGGACCGGGGACCAGGGACTAGAAAAGAACCCGAACCCGCCGGTCCCTAGTCCCTCGTCCCTAGTCCCTATGCTTTCTAGGATTTGGAAGGCCTGGGCGCAGAGTTGGAACCCGCTGGCCCGCGCGGCCGAGAACGCCATCCGCAAGAGATTGTTCGCGCAACAGCGCCTCACAATTGAAGCGGTCAAACGAAACCTGCCAGGGAATAGGGACCAGGGAATAGGGACCGGAAAAGAAGAAACAACCGCTGGTCCCGGGTCCCTCGTCCCTGGTCCCCGTCGTTCGGGTCCCTCGTCCCTCGTCCCTGCCGTCAAGGTTTCTGGTATTGTGGGCCGCATCCTCCTGGAGGTCTTCGGCAACCCCGCCGACAAGCGGTCCTGGCGGGCGCGGATGCTCCAGTTCGCCAGGGACGCAAACGACCTGGGCCTCCGCCAGGCCCTGGTCGAAGGCGGGCTTGCCGGCGAGCAGCTCGACCAGGCCGTCCGCCGCATCACCGCCGACCCCCGGATCACCGCGGCCTTGCAGTCGCAATCCATCATCTTCTCGTCGCGGATCGACGACCGCACGCGGGAAATACTCCGCCGCAACCTGACCGAGGGCCTGACCGCCGGGGAAGACGCCCGCAAACTGGCCGACCGGGTGCAATCCGTGATGGGCAACCGCCGCTCCGACGCGATCAACATCGCCCGCAACACGATGGGCCAGGTGCTTTCCAAGGCCCGCCACGAGGGCCACCTGGCCACGGGCATGACGCACAAGATCTGGATTTATTCGCGCGGCCCGGGCCACCGCAGGCCCAGCCACGTGGCGGCCGAGGCGCGGTACGCCGCCAATCCCTGCCCGCTGGACCAGCCGTTCATCATCGACGGCTTCGAGCTGATGTATCCCCGCGACCCTGCAGGCCCGCCCGAAGAGATCATCAACTGCCAGTGCCTCCAGATCGCCCGGCGGTTAAGCGGCTCGCCATCGAAGGCAGCCGCCGCGTGGGAGATCGCGAAGGCGTATTCGAGATACCGTTTCGTGGCGTACAACGAGGCTTGAACGAAGAAACAAATGCTGACCACAGAGACACAGAGATCACAGAGAACAGAATTAGAAACAAGAAGCGGAAAAGCGCCCCGCTGTTTAGCTCCTCTCTGTGCACTCTGTGGCTCTGTGGTGAAGGCTGTTTGTCGCCTCTGAAAGGAAAAGCAATATGGAACCAAAGTTCACAACCACCATGCAGGTCAAGGTCGCGGAAGCCGGCGCGTCCGACTACGACATCGAGCCGGTCTGTTCGACCGAGGCCATCGACCGCTCCGGCGAGGTGGTCGTCCAGGCCGGGTGGAAGTTGGACAACTTCCGGAAGGCCCCGGTCTTCCTGGCGGCCCACAAGCACCAGACCGCCGACGGCCGCTCGACCGTGATCGGCTCTTTCAAGTCGATCGGCGTGGAGACCGACGGCCTGGTCGGCCGGGTGAAGTTCGCCGACACCGACCTGGGCAAGGAATACAAGTCCCTTTTCCGGGACGGCCACATGCGGGGCGTGTCGGTGGGTTTCATGCCCCTCAAGGGCGAGCACCGGACCATCGACGGCAAGAGCGTCTATTTCCACCTGGAGCAGGAGCTCTACGAGGTCTCCGCCGTGCCCGTAGGCTGCAACCCCGAGGCCCTGGCCCGCCTCCGCAAGCTGGGCGTGGAGTACCCAGAGGCGCAGACCAAAGAGCAGCCGGAAATCCTCGCCAAGGCCGACGATCTAGCCGGCCAGATGAAACGATTTGCCGGGGAACTCCAGGAACTTGCCGACCAGGTCCAGCGGCTGATGTCGCTGATCCTGGACGGCTTCGACGAGATCAAGGCCATTCTCCCAGACCAGGTCAACCCCGAACATTCCTCCGATGCCGGATCGGACGAATTGGGTGATCGACCCGCGGGAGAGGGCGTCGGAAAATCCGGCCCCGTTGCGGACTCGCTCAAGGGTCTGCTGGACAAGTGTTCTTGAAAAGGAAGTCCACTGATTACACGGACCTTGGGTCCCCCAGGGATTACACGGATAAAAAAATCCAAGAGAAAAGAAAGATGAACCTGCCCCTCCAACGGCCTCTTCTTCAATCGTTTCTCTTTAATCGGCGCAATCCCCCGTAAGGGGCCTGAACGGTGTGCAATCCGTGGACTCTGAGATTTGAAAGGAATGCACCGTGGAAAAACTACTGAAAATGTGGGGCGCCCTGATCGCCCTGCTGATGATGCCCGTCGAAACGCGGGACGAAAAGCAGCTCCGGGCCAAGATCGCCGAATACCAGGCCTTCCTGGACTCCGACGAGGCCAAGAGCCTCCACACCATCGGCCAGGTCCGCGCCGAGTTGGACCAGCTCAAGAAGGACCTCGCCGCCCAGACCGAAGCGCTCCGAAAGGCGCAGAAGCTCGGGCTTGGCCTCCAGGGCAACGGCGTCATCCTGCCGCGCGGACGCGCCGAGCGGAAGGAGATGCTGGCCGACAACCGGGCCTTCATGTCGGATGAAACGGCCAAGCGGTTCGGGGCGCTGATGTGCGACATCACGTTCAAGATGGCCAACCAATACGACAAGTGCCCCACGTTCATCAAGGAGATCGCCGCCGCCGTCCGCAAGGACGACGTGGACCTGGACCCGGCCTCCGCCACGCTTGGCGGGGCCTTGATCCCGGAGGAGTTCCTGGCCGAGATCATCCGCAACGTCGAGGCCGAGGGTGTGGTGTTCACCAAGGCCCGCCGCGTGCCGCTGACCACCGTGGGCACCACCCACATCCCTAAAAGGACCGGCGGCCCGACCGCCCTGTGGATCGGGGCCGGCACGCAGATCACCCGCACGGCCCCCACCAGCACGCTGATCTCCCTGACGCCCGAGAAACTGGCCGTCATCATCGGCGTGCCCAACGAGTTCACCCGCTCCACCGTCCTGGTGGCGCTGGGCCAATACCTGGGCGTCGAATTGACCTGGGCGATCAGCTACGCCCTGGACGATGCCATTGTCAACGGCGACGGCACGAGCACCTACGGCGGCATCGACGGCATCATGCACTCCGCCAACATCGCCCCGATCACGGCCGTCACCGCCGCGCACGACCTTATGACCGAGATCGACGTGGCCGACGTTTCGGCCGTGATCAACGGCCTCACGGTGCAATATGCCGCGGAAGAGGCCATGTGGTGCATGTCCAGGTCGGTCCTGGGTGCCCTGCGCGCCCTTCGGGCCAGCGCCACCAGCATCCCGCTGTACCAGCGGGGCTCCAACGGCGAACCCAACACCATCGACGACTACCCCTACTTCATCTCGCCGCGGATGCCGGCGGCCGGCGCGATCACGGCAAGCACCAAGTGGGGCTTCTTCGGCAACTTGCGCCTGTCGCACGTGGTCGGAATGATCGGCAATATCGAGATCGCCCGCTCCACCGACGCCGCGTTCGAGGCGGACATGACCCTGATCAGGGCCATCGTGCACTGCGACATCCAGGAGGCGGACGTGACCGCCGTGGTCACCGGCAAGACCGCCGCGGGGTCGTAGCAAGAAACCACCAAAGAAACCGAATTGACCACAGAGACGCAGAGAACGCAGAGAGAAGAGCAAGAAATGCAAACGGCAAAAACATCCCCCAGCGGAAGGTTTTCCGCTTCTTATTTTCTATCTCCTCTCTGTGAACTCTGTGTCTCTGTGGTGATTTGTTTTTAATTGTGGTCGTGCCCGCCAAACCCGGCGGCGGTTATTTGAAAAAAGGCCGGGAGGAATTTGAATAAGGAAAGAAGCAATGAAGAAGACGATCCGATCTCCAATCCTGCCGCTGGCGCTCTGCGCATGCGCCCTGGCGGCGATCTTGATCTTTACGATGCCCGCCCTCCAGATCACCCAGGCGGCCGTGCCCGTGGTCGCCGCGCAGCCCGCCCAGGCGGGGTCCGGCGGCGTGGTCGCCGGCCGATTCGTGAAACTGTCCGCCGCCGGGATCATCGCCACGGCCACGGCCTGCACCGATTCCATCGTGGGCGTCTGCGAGGCCACCGCCAGCCAGTACGCCGCCACGCGCTACGCTCCGCCCGGCACCTTCACCAACGTGGACGCCAACGGAAATACCGTCGCCGTCGGCGACCTCCTGACGGCCTCCGCCGCGGGCGTGGCGACGGCCGTGGACGCTTCCAGCACTTCCGCCCAGCGGATCGGGGCCATCGCGCTGACCGCCGGGGACGCCAACACCACCACCGTCAAGGCCCTGGTCGTCTCCGGGTACGTGATACCCCACCTGACCCTCACGGCGGATTCCCTGGTGACCAGCAACCACAAGCTGGAGTTCCGCTACGCCGGCGCGTATATCTATTCCGACGCCAACAACTCCCTCAGCCTGGTCTCCGATGGCCGGATCAAGTCGGCCCTGCCCATCGTCGGAAGCAACGAGACCCTCACGGCCGTCACGGGCAACGTCTCGGTCAACGCCAACGATTCAGGCAAGGTCTTCAACGTCACCGCCACGGCCGTGATCTCGTTGCCCGCCTCGGCGGCGATATTGGCGGGAGTGACCTACACCTTCATCTGCGACGCCGCCGACGGTGCGGCGCAGATTTCACTCAGCCCCGACGCCAACGATTGCATCAGCGGCGTGGGCACCACCGGCACCGACAACAAGGACTACATCAACACCCTGTCCACGGCCAAGCGCGGCGATTGGGTCACGATCACCTGCAACGGCGCCGTCGCCGCCACCGCCACCGGCGGATGGGCGATCGTGCGCCGCGTGGGCACCTGGGCGTGGGAACAATAGCAACCAGGGACCAGGGAACAGGGACCATGAAAACAGGGAATAGGGACCAGGGAATAGGGACCATGAAAACAGGGAATAGGGACCAGGGACCAGGGAAGAAACGGATTGTCTTTTCTTCCTGGTCCCTATGCCCCCGTCCCAGGTCCCGTCTTTAGAAAGAAAGGAAAACCATGAACGAAACAAAACAACCTCCGAAGGCGGCCAAGCCCTTGGGGCCGCAAAGCCGGGCGCCGAAGGTTAGGGTCGAGGTCCAGCGGGCGATCAGTTACGGCGGGCAGTACTTCGCCCCCAACCCGATCACCAAGGCCAAGCCGGTGATCGAGATGGACGCCGAGACCGCCAAGAGCCACGGGCCCGATTACGTCAAACGGCTGGACACCCCGGCGGACAAGCAGGCCGGAACGCCCCTGAACAAATAAACGGCGGGGAATAGGGACCCGAGAAAAAAGGGACCAGGGATTAGGGACCTGGGACCAGAGAAGAAACGGAATGCCTTTACTTCCTGGTCCCTACGCCCTGGTCCCTATGCCCCGTTTTCCTGGTCCCTGGTCCCTTGTGGTGAAAGATGCTGTGTACGGTTAGCCAAATCAAAGCCACGCTGGGCCTGGCCGAGTCCGATACGGAGCACAACGCCGTGCTGGAGCGGATCGCCGCCGGCGTCTCGGCGGCATTTGAAGGCCCCGAGGGGGCCGGAAGGCCGCTGATGCAGGCGGCCAGGCTCGTCCTCCTGGACGCGCCCGACCACGGCACCCGCCACCTCTGGCTGCCGGCCATCCCGGTCATCGAGATCTCGTCAATCAAGGAAGGGGCATTTGGGATCTTCGACGGCTCGGCGGAGCTTGACGAGGGGTCCGACTTCGTGGCCAATTACGCCACCGGCCGCCTGACGCGGATCGGATTCTGGCCCATCGGCGACCAATGCGTCCGCGTCGAATACGTCGGCGGCTACGGCGGCCTGCCGGCGGCGTGGGTATCCGGCCACGCCTACGTCAAGGACGATCGGGTGAGCTACGGCGGCGATGTCTTCACCTGCACGGCCGCGATAACGGGCACCACCGCGCCATCCTCGGATGTGAACCACTGGGAAGTCCTGGACGGCCTCTGGGTGCCCGATGACCTGGTGGATGCCGCGATCAAACAGTCCATCCACGAATTCAACGCGCGGCGAACGCCCGGCGTGTCCGGCGAGTCGGTCCAGGGCGCCAACGTGAGCATGGACCCCGCCGGCGGCCTGCTGCCGGGAGTCAAGGCGGTCCTGGAACGCTACCGCCGGATATAACGAAGAAAAGACATGACCACAGAGGCACAGAGGATTCAGAGAGAAGATCAAGAAATGGAAACGGCAAAAATATCCCCCAGTGGGGCCTTTTCCGGTTCTTCCTTTGTATCTCCTCTCTGTGAACTCTGCGTCTCTGTGGTGGAAGGTGTTGGTTCGTGGTTGTGACCTTGGAAATTTCGGCTGAAGTCCTTGCCCTGGTTGCCCGCCACCAGAAGGCCGCCGAAGGCCTCCCGGCGGCCGCCAGCAAGGGTTTGTCCTGGGCGGTGGCGTCCGGGGCCGAAGAACTCCGCCTTTTGCTCGCCCAGGGCAGCCTGGGGCTGACCATGCGGCACCCCGCCAGCGGGCTGGCCGCCAGCATCGACGGGTGGATGCTGGATGAGTCTATTCCCCTGGCCGCACTGGGCGTGCCCTCCAACAGCCCCGCCGATGCCTACGCGGCCATCCTGAACTATGGCGGGCGGATCACGCCCAAGCACGCCGGGGCGCTGGCCGTGCCGATCTCCGCCGTAGCAGGACCAGCGCCCGTCGGTGGCGCCGAGCTCGTCAATGTACATCGCCTTGGCGCCGACGTCCTGGAGCACCCGGCGGTAGGTCTGCGCGAGGTGCTGCTGC
>Ga0209777_10008223_pt1 | contig 11445 bp, 7 predicted proteins | sample FrelakmetHBP12HB_FD_187147 | JGI IMG/M metagenome (GOLD analysis project Ga0209777, IMG submission 187147) | Freshwater lake sediment microbial communities from the University of Notre Dame, USA, for methane emissions studies -HBP12 HB (SPAdes)... | ecosystem: Environmental > Aquatic >...
AAAGCCCGCAGCGCCGAGGCTCTCGACCAGGCCATCGCCGAAGCTCTGAAAACCATCACCGCCCAAAATGCCGCCGCTTGGTTCCGTCACTGCGGATATCAACTACAGAATTAACTAAAATGCTCTAGCGCGCGGTTGCTTGGGAGTTTTTCTGCAGCTCCCACGCCTTGGCGTACTTCAAACTCACGTAGGCCGAATGGTTCAGGTGCCAGATAAGTCCCGGCCGACCGTCGAGCCAGCCGAAGCGGAAGAAATAATCGTAGACAAATCGGATCGCCGGCCGCAGCGCGGTGTTCACGAAGACCCAGCGCGCCTTTGAGCGGCTGACCATCGGCGCGCCCAGCGTGCTGTAGCGATTGCAGTGCTCAATGAAGTCGTCGAGCGTGTGGTAGGCCCAGTGGATGAGGTCTCCGCGAGAGTGTTGCGTGGGGCCGTCGAAATGGATGCTCTCGTGCACCGGGCGATCTTCGTACCACGCCTTGCCGCGGCGGAAGAGCCGCACCTTGGGATCGGGATAGAGCCCGGCGCGGCGGATCCAGCGGCCCAGGAACATCAGGCGGCGGTTCACGATGATGGCGTCCACCGTGGCGCGCTCGATCAGCGGGCGCAGGTTGGCGGCGAGTTCAGGGCTGACCTCTTCGTCGGCGTCCAGGCTCAGGACCCAATCGCCGGTGCACTGCTCGATGGAGAAGTTCTTCTGCCCGGAGAATCCCCGCCACGGCTCGTGGAGAACTCTGACCTTCGGCCCGAATGCAGCCGCAATCTCCAGCGTGCGGTCGGTGGAGCCGCTGTCCACCAGCACGACTTCGTCGGCGGCGGCTATCACGCTGGCCAGGGTGCGGCCGATGTTGCGCTCCTCATTGCAGCAGACGATGGCGACAGAGAGCTTCATGGGAACGCCTGATGGTAGCAGAGGAAAGACCGAAGGCGTACCCGGAGAAAAGAATCGGCCGGAACCCGAGAGAGAAGAAGGTTCCGGCCGAAGCAGGAGGCTGTTTCAATTTGTCCGTCGTCTTCCCCGCTAGCTTCCAGCCGGGCAACGCCGGTTCATCTGTTTCGACGCAGAGCGCGTCCGCAGGTCAACAACTACTTCTGCGGCTGCGTCCCAGCGGGCGGAGCATCCGTGCGCGGCGCCACCTCATGCACCGTCGGCTCGTGGGTCACCGTCCCGCTCATCGCCTCCGGGACCATGATGCCAAGGTGCTCCAGGGTAAAACCGCTCGCCCGGTCGAGGTCCACCCGCGCTTTCTCATAGTTGGTGGTGGCGGCCAGGAACGCCGACTGTGCCTGCACGTACGACGACTCAAGCTGCAACACCAGGTAGGTGGTGGAGGCCCCCAGTTCGTACTTCTTCTGCTCCGCCTTCATGAGCTCGAGGGCGTAGTCGCGGGCGGCGGTGGCGGCCTTCACCTGGGCGCGCGCCTGCTCCAGGGCGTAGTGCGAGAAGCGCACGTCAATCACGATGTTGTTCTGCTGCTGCTGGAAGCGCATCTCGGCCTGGCGGTACTCCAGCTCGGAGCGCACCTGGTCGGCCTGCGCCACCCGGTTGCGGATGGGGATGGTCAGCTGGAACTCGACTCCGCGGTCGGGGTTGCGGTTGGTGTAGGCGTCGTAGAGCGCCGAATCATAGTCGAGGTTGGTCACCCCTGAGCCGCCGTAGAAGCCGACCACATCAAGCGTCGGCCAGAGCGCCTGTCGCGCCGCCTTCTTGGTGATGGTGCGGTTCTGCAGGTCAATGCGCGACTCGTCCAACTCCGGGCGGTTCTTGAGTGCGGCCGCCACCAGCTCGTCAAGATTGTCCGCCGGAGCGGTCTCCGTCAGATGCATGGTGTCGGTGGGGATGACCGGGGCCGTCGCCAGCTTGGGGTCGCTCATGTTGCGCGTGATGGCGTTCTTCATCAGCAGCTGCTGGTACTCAAGGTTGGTCTGTGCCGCGATGAGCTGCTGCTGGGCGGTGGCCACCTGCGACTGCGCGTGCACGATCTCGATGGGCGCCAGCGTCCCGATCTCCACCTGCTTGCGGTTGTCTGAGAGCGTCCGCTCGGCAAAGCTGAGCGCCTCCTGCTGCACCCGCACGTTCTCATAGGCGTTCACCAGGTCCCAGTAGAGGTCCTGGATCTGCGTGACGGTGGTGATGATCTGCTGACGGAAAGCGGCGTCGGTGATGAGCCTGTCATTCCGCGCCGTGAGGATGAAGCGACGATTGACCGCCAAACCGAAACCCTGGGTCAGGTGCTGCCGCATGCTCAGCCTGAAGTTCGCGTTCAGGTTCGGGTTAAAGCTGGTGAACGGTGAATTGGTGGTGGTCCGCCCATTGTTCCAGGCCAAGTTGGCGCTGGTTCCCGTCGCCCAGCCCTGCGTGTAGGTGAAGTCGGCGATGGTGGTGTTGGCGCCGATCGAACTCAGCCCCCCGCAGATTGCGGCCCCGTAGTTGCAAACCGACTCTTGACGTTCGAACTGCACGGTGCCGGTGACTGCCGGGTCGAACTGCGGAACAGCCGGGCCCACACCGGCCGTGCTGGCGACGATGCCGCCGGAGCCGGTGGCCGCTCCGCCAGGGCTCACCGTGGTGCCGCCGGCGCCGGTGCCGCTGGAGCCGGAGCTGAAGGCGGTCCCAGTGCCGCCCGGCGTGCCCTGTACTACGCCAGCCGAGACGCCGCGGTTGACCCCGCCGCCCTTGGTGCGCAGCAGGTCGGTGTCGGCGATGCTCAGGTTGTAGCGCGCGATGGCGATGTCAAGATTGTTCTCCAGCGCCAGCACGATGGCGTCGCTCAGAGAGAGCATCATCTTGCCGTCCTTCATCACGTCCTGCACGCGGTGCACGTTGCCCAGGTTGATGGGCGGGACATGCCGGCCCGCATAAGGTCCGTAGAAGGTGTACATCGCGCGCGGACGGGAGTAATCGGGCAGGTTGGCCGGGCGCTGCTGCGCCTGCGGCGCGTCAGGCGGTGTCTGGGCGGTGCTCTGCGCAAACACGGCGGTGGATACCAGAACGATGAGAGAGAAAACTGCCAGCGCCCTGGCACACATCAGAACACTACGCGAGACGGACATTCCTGTTTCTCCACTTGACTTCCAGATTCAGTCAGTTCATGCCACGGAACAATTTTAGGTACGAAGTCCGAGCCGCTCCAGTTCCAGGGGGCAGGCAAGAACCTCCGGCGCAGGCAACAGGATGCTGCGGCCGGCGAAGCACGTTAACATTGGTTGATAGAATAACACTGTTAACTTAACGCTGTTAAGTATGAACTCCCTGCCAACGCCCGTCAACCGGCCCGCCGCGCCCGGCGGCGTTCTGCCACCGGGACTGCCCGCACGCCGGAGGCGGGTGCAAACAGGGTAGTATAGACGACCGGCACCCCGGTTCCTAATCGGCGCACATCAATGCTGCGCGGTACCCAAGCGCGGTAGAACGGCGGAGAATGACACGCAACATCAGACTCACCCTGGCATACGACGGCTCGCAGTTCCATGGCTGGCAGGTGCAGCCGGAGAAGCCGACTGTCCAGGGCACGCTCGCCGAGGTCATCCGGGGATTGACGGGCGAGAGTGTTCTGCCCCAGGGTTCGGGACGCACTGACGCGGGCGTGCACGCCCTGGCGCAGATTGCGACCTTCATGACGGACTCCGCCATCCCGCTCGACAACCTGAAGATCGTCCTCAACGACCGGCTGCCGGCTGCCATCCGCGTGCTGCGCGTCGAGGAGGCGCCCGCCGGGTTCCACGCGCGCCACGCTGCGGTGGCCAAGACCTACCGCTACCGCATCTTCCGCGGAGAAGTCCTGCCGCCGTTCCTGCACCGCTTCGTGACCCACCATCCCTTCCCGCTCGATGAAGCCGCCATGGCACAAGCGGCGGAAACGGTTGTGGGCAAACATGACTTCACTTCGTTCGCCGCCTGTGATCCGGAGCGCAGCCAGCGCATCCACTCTGATGGCTCCGCGTGCAGTGCGGAGCCGACGCACGCGACCCTCATCAGGACCATCCATGATTCGCGCTTCGAGCGTTCGGGTGACGAACTTATCTACACCGTGCGCGGCAGCGGCTTTCTGCACCACATGGTGCGCAATCTGGTGGGGACGTTTCTGCTGGTGGGGAAAGGAACGCTCACTGTGGCGGACGTAGCCCGCATCCTTGCCGCCCGCGACCGCACCCAGGCAGGCGCCACCGCGCCGCCGGAAGGGCTGTATCTTGTGAGCGTGGAGTACGGTGAGTCGAAGGGCCAGGCAGCAAAATCCTCTGCGAATGGAGATTGAGACGATGCCAACCGTGGCGCAGTTGTTCAATACCTTCGTGAACGTGAATCCGGCGACCGGCGAACAGCTAGGTGAGCACGCCTGTGCGAGCGTGTCGGAAGTCCAGACCGCGGTGGCCACGGCGCGGCGGAACCAGCCGGCATGGGCGGCGCTCGGAGTTCGCGAGCGCGTCTCGGTTCTGCGTCGCTTCGCCGCCCTGTTGCTTGAGAACAAGCTGAAAGTGGCGGGCATCGTCACCGCCGAGGCGGGCAAGCCGCTGGCCGAAGCCCTGCTCAGCGAGGTGATGGTGGTCCTTGACGCCGCGCGCTTCGTCTCCGCCAACGCGACGCGCGTGCTGCGCCCGGAGGAGGTGCCGCACGGCAACCCGGCCCTGGCGCTAAAGCGCGGACGGCTCCTCTGGGAGCCCTACGGCGTCATCGGCATTATCTCGCCGTGGAATTATCCTTTTTCCGTTCCCGCGACGGAAGTTCTGGCGGCGCTGGCCGTCGGCAACGCCGTGGTGCTCAAGCCCAGCGAACTCACGCCCGACTCCGCCCTCATCCTGCGCGAGCTGCTGCACCGCGCAGGCGTGCCGTTGGGCGCCTTCGGGGTTGTGCTGGGCGCAGGTGAGACCGGCGCCGCGCTGGTCAACGCCGGCGTTGACAAGATCATCTTCACCGGCAGCGTGGCCACCGGCCGCCGTGTGGGCATGGCCGCCGCCGAGAAGCTCATCCCCGCCACGCTCGAGCTCGGCGGCAAGGACGCCATGCTGGTTCTCGACGACGCCTCCGTGGACATCGCTTCGAGCGCCGCCGTCTGGGGCGCCATGATGAACGCCGGGCAGACCTGCATCTCGGTGGAGCGCTGCCTGGTGGACCGCAAGATCTACAAGGACTTCGTCGAGGCCTGCCGCATGAAGATCGAGCAGTTGAAGGTCGGCAGCGGCGCCCATCCGGAGACCGACATGGGACCGATGATCTCCCAGCGCCAGCTTGAGATCGTGGAGCGCCAGGTTGAAGACGCACGCGCTCGCGGCGCCCAGGTGCTGGCCGGTGGCAAGCGGTTGCCGGAACTGGGCGCGAACTTCTACGGGCCCACGCTCATCGTGGACGTCCCCGCCGATGCGCCTCTGATGTGCGAGGAGACCTTCGGACCAGTGCTGCCGGTCACGCCCTTTGACGGCGACGAAGACGGCATCCGCCGGGCGAATGCCAGCGAATTCGGGCTGGCGGCCAGCGTCTGGACGCGCAACCGGCGCCGCGGCGAGCGCGTGGCCCGGCGCATCGAGGCCGGCACGGTGATGGTCAACGACCTGCTCACCGGCTTTGCCATCTCCGAGGCGCCGCACGGCGGCATCAAGCTGAGCGGCGTCGGCCGGACGCACGGCATGCTCGGCCTGCGCGATCTGGTGCGCCCGCGCTACCTCGACGAGGACAAGACGGGCTGGATGAAGAAGCTCTGGTGGTACGGCTACGGCCCGAAGGTCACCCGGCAGCTGGCCGCCTTCAACGACCTCGTCTTTGCGCGGAGTCTGGTCAAGAAACTGGCAGGCGCATTCGGCTCCGCCGGGATGCTCTTCCGCCGCCGTCGTTGAAGAACCCTTTGCCACGGACAAACACGGATGAACACGGATTCAAGAGTCGTATGAGGAGCTTGGTAGGCCCCGCCTGACGAAGCCGTCGCTCCGGAACAGACTTCTACTCCAAGTCGCCGTGCGTCCTGGCTGCAATTCGCGATTCATCGCGCGATTCTCCTCCGCGTTGTAACATGGGCGCACCATGCCATTTCTTGCCTGGAGCCGGCTGCGCGGTGGCAGCGGTGAGGAATCCGCTGCCGCGTCAGAGGATTCCGCCTGGGCGAAGGAGATCTCGCGCCTCTGCTCACTGCCGGCGGTCCACCGGGCCTTCCTGTGGCTGCAAGGACACGAGCGCGAGATCTGCGACTTCCAGGTGGCAACCACGCGCATCGCGGCGCCGCCGTTTCACGAAGGCGAGCGCAGCGCGTGGCTCTGCCGCAGCCTGCGCGAACTTGGCTACGATGCCTGGCAGGATGAAGTGGCCAACGTGCTGGCGCTGCATCCCGGCAGCGATCCGGACGGCCGCGTGCTGGCGGTCTCCGCCCACATGGACACCATCTTTCCCCGCAGCGTCCAGGTCGAAATCCGGCGCGAGGTCACGCGGCTCATTGGTCCCGGCATCTCCGACAACGGCGCCGGCCTGGCAGCGCTGTGGGCGATCGCCGCGGCGTTGAAGCATTGCGGCCTCCGCACCCGGGCGCCTGTCCTGCTGCTGGCGAACGTGGGCGAAGAAGGCGAGGGCAATCTGCGCGGCATGCGCCACGTTTTTGCCGACGAGCGCTGGCGCGAACGCATCGCGCAGATGATCGTGCTCGACGGCTCCGGCACCGACCTGGTGGTGAATGAAGGCCTGGGTAGCCGCCGTTTTGAGGTCGTGCTGCGCGGTCCCGGCGGCCATTCCTGGAGCGACTTCGGCGCGCCCAGCCCGCTGGTGGCGGCGGCGCGGGCTATCGCTGTCCTCAGCCGCCTGCATTTGCCGGCCGAACCAAAGACAACGCTCAGCATCGGAACCATCGAGGGTGGCACCTCGGTTAACGCCATTCCAGAGACAGTCAAAGTGCGCATTGACGTGCGCTCGGCGGAGGCGCAGCAGTTGGAGCGGCTGGAGCTCGAGGTGCGCCGTGCCTTCTCCAATGCCGTCAGCGAGGTGAATGCAGAGACCGCCGCCAACCGCTCGCAGCTCACGCACGAAGTTTTGCCCGCAGGCGACCGCCCGGCAGCCGAGCTCCGCCCGGACGCTCCGATCCTTCTGGCTCTGCGCGCCGCAGATGCGCGTCTCGGCATCCGTTCGAAAACTCAGCGCGCCTCCACTGACGCCAATGTCCCGCTCGCGTTGGGCGTGGATGCCCTGGCCATCGGCGGCGGCGGCTACGGCGGCGGAGCCCATACCATGGCAGAGTGGTTCGAGCCCGTGGGCCGCGACCGCGCCCTCAAACGGATCCTGCTGATACTGCTGGCGCTCGCCGGCATCGAGGAACAGGAATCATGAATCGAGAACTGCCCGCATTTCTTGGAGTTCTTCTGCTTGTAATGCTGTCCGTTCTTCCTGCCGCTGCTCGCGAGAAGCCGCAGCCGCCGGACGCGATCTTCCTCAACGGTGACATCTGGACCGGCGCCTGGCATGACGCCATGCCCGGCGGCAACGTGCCGCACGGCATGGTGCGCGAGTATCCGCGCGCTCAGGCCATCGCGGTGCGCGGCGAGAGGATCATCGCAGTCGCCTCCAATCCGATAGAGGTGAAAGAACTGCTGGCGCTGCGCGGACCGCACACTGAGGTGATTGATCTTGGCGGGCACTTCGTGATGCCGGGCTTCCACGACGCCCACATGCACCTGGCCTCCGGCGGCCTGGCGAAGCTGCGTGTGGACCTCGTTGGCGCGCAGTCGCTGGCCCAGATGCTGGAGCGCATTGCTGCGCAGGTGCGGAAGGCAGCGCCCGGTGAGTGGATTCAGGGACGCGGCTGGGACCACACGCTCTGGCAGACGCAGGGTGCCGGCGAAGCGCCACTGCCCACGCGGCAGGACCTGGACCGCGTGACCGCCGGGCATCCAGCGATTTTCAGGCGTGTAGACGGCCACATCGTGGTGGTGAACACGGCGGCGCTGCAGGCTGCCGGCATCACCCGCGACACGCCGGCTCCCCAGGGTGGCAAGATTGATCACGACGCGCAGGGTGAGCCCACGGGTATTCTCCGCGAGGGCGCGGCCGACCTGGTCGTGAGCAAGATGCCCACGCCGACGAAGGAGACGCAGCGGCGCGGCATCGAACTGGCGCTCGAAGACGCCCGCGAGCACGGCATCACCAGCCTGCAGGACAACTCCTCCTGGGAGGCCTTCCTCATCTACGAACAGTTGGAGCGCGAAGGCCGCCTCACGGTTCGCATCAGCGAGTGGCTGGCGTTCGATGATTCCGTCGAGGTACTCAGGGCGCACCGCGCGCACCACCCCGCTGCCGACCCGCTGCTGCACACCGGCATGCTCAAGGGATTCATGGATGGCTCGCTCGGCTCGCGCACCGCCGCCCTGCTAGCACCTTACGCGGACGACCCGAAGAACTTGGGCCTGCCGCAGTACGAGCCGGCGAAGCTCAACCGCATGGCAGAGGAGCGCGCTGCCGCCGGCTTCCAGATGGGCTTCCACGCCATCGGTGATGGCGGCGCGGAGCTGGCGCTGGACGCCTTCGAACAGGCGCAGCGCTATGCGCGCGAGCACGCCGTACCCGGTGCGAAACTCGAATTCCGCAACCGCATTGAGCACGCGCAGGTGACCAATGACGACCAGTTGCGGCGCATGGCCGCCCTGCACGTCATCGCCAGCGTGCAGCCCAACCACCTGCTCACCGATATGCACTGGGCGGAGTCGCGCATTGGGCCGGAGCGCGCGGCCCACTCCTACGCCTGGCGCGAGATGCTGCAGAACGGCATTCACCTCGCCTTCGGCACCGACTATCCCGTGGAACCCATGACGCCCTTCCGCGGCCTCTATGCAGCAGTCACGCGCAAGAGTGAGGACGGCACCAAGAGCTACTACCCCGAGCAGACCATCCTGCGCAACACCGCGCTGGAGGCCTACACCGCCGGCGGCGCCTACGCCGAGTTTGAGGAAAAAGAAAAGGGCATCCTCGCGCCGGGAATGCTGGCTGACTTCGTCGTCCTCGACCGCGACCTGGAGAAGTGCGAGCCGGAGGAGATTCTGAAGACGAAGGTGCTGCGCACAGTCGTCGGCGGACGGACAGTATTCAATCTGCAATAATGCTTCCGTGTCCCGATCAGTCAAAGCCCACCTCCTGCTGGTGTTCATCACCTTTGTCTGGGGCTGCACGTTCGTCCTGGTGAAGGACGCGCTCGCCGACTGCACGCCCATGCTGATGAACGCCGTGCGCTTTGTGCTCTCCGCGCTGCTGCTGGCGGCGGTGTTCTATCGCGAGCTGCCGCGCATCACCCGCGGCGCGCTCTGGGCTGGCTTCCAGATGGGCAGCCTGCTCTGGCTCGGCTATGAGTTCCAGACCACTGGGCTCAAGCTGACCTCGGCGTCGAAGTCGGCATTCATCACCGGCCTCTCCGTGGTGCTGGTTCCGCTGCTGCTGGGGCTGTTCTGGCGGCGGCACATCAATCGCTGGACGCTGGGCGGCGTGGCGGTGGCGTTCGTCGGCTTGTACATGATGACCGTCCCGCCCGGCGCGTTCCTGCAGGCCGCCGGCAGCATCAACCGCGGAGATCTGCTCACCATGGGCTGTTCGGTGAGCTTCGCCCTGCAGATTATCGTCGTCGGCCGCAGCGCCCAGCGTTATCCCTTCATGCAGCTCGTGGTCATCGAAGTCGCCGTGGCCGCCGCCTGGATGGTGCTGACCGTTCCACTGGCGGAGAGGGGAGCGTACCTTCACCCCACGCACACGGTGCTGGCGGCCATCATCATCTGCGCGCTCCTCAGCACGGTGCTGGGCTTTGCGGTGCAGGTCTGGGCGCAGCAGTTTACCCCGCCCACGCACACCGCCCTCATCTTTGCGCTCGAGCCGGTCTTCGCCGCGCTGACCTCCTATGTGCTGCTGAGTGAGGTTTTGGGCTGGCGGGGAGGCCTGGGTGCCGTCCTCATCCTGGGCGGGGTGCTGGTCAGCGAGCTGCTTGGGACGGTGCAACAGCCCGAGGCCGAACTGCGGGAGGAAGCCGCCTGACCTTGGGCCTTAGTCCCGTTTTTTCCGTGCGGGTGACGACATCGCGAGTTCGTGCGTCTAACAATCCTGACGCAGGCGCGCAGGGGGCGCAGCCCGGTGGGCAAATCGCTTACAATGGAATGCATCTCAGCCGACACTGGATCGAAGAGTGCTTCATAGGGCAATCGTAGAAACACATTCCTGCAGTTGAATATCACTTTGGAGGATGGATATGGACCCGCTGAACGGGAGCGGATTGGTCCCCGGGACCGGGGCGAATCAGCAGAATCAGGGTGAAGCCGCGCAGGCAACGCCCGCCAGAAGCTCTAGGCATTTTGCCTCGATGTTCGTGGCGATGGTGACGCTGGCTCTGGGCATTCTCATCGGCACGGTGATCACCTACAGCGCGAAGGGCAAAACGCTGGACTCTTCCGACGCGCAGCAGTTGAGCGTGCCGGCGGCGCGCCACCTCGGCAACGAGTTTTCCAAGGTGGCCAAGCAGGTCGAGCCGACGGTGGTGAACATCAGCACCGAGTCCACCATTAGGAACCCGCACCGCCGCTTCCACCGCAACCAGCCAAATGACAATGGTGATGAGGACCAGGGCCAGGGCGGTGGCGGCGACAGCGAGAGTCCCTTCCAGGACTTCTTCGATCGCTTCTTTGGCGCGCCCGGCGGCCAGGGTGACAACATGCCCGAAGGTCTGCGCCAGCAGTCGCTGGGCTCCGGCGTCATCGTCGATCCCAAGGGGTACATCGTCACCAACTTCCACGTCGTGGACAAGGCTGACCAGATCCGCGTGAGCCTGATGGGCGACCCGGCCAGCGTCACCTATCCCGCCAGGGTCATCGGCACCGACCGGGAGACCGACCTTGCCGTCATCAAGATTGACGTGAACCATCCCCTGCCTGCGGCAAAGCTCGGGAACTCGGACAGCATGGAGGTGGGCGACTGGGTCTTGGCAGTGGGCAGTCCCTTCGGCCTCAAGTCCACGGTCACTGCCGGCATCGTCTCCGCCAAGGGGCGCAACATCGTTCCGCAGCGGCAGTTCCAGTCCTTCATCCAGACCGATGCCGCCATCAACCCCGGCAACTCCGGCGGCCCGCTGGTGAACCTGGAAGGCGAAGTGATCGGCATCAACACCGCCATCTACACCGAGGGCAACGGCTACCAGGGTGTGGGCTTCGCGCTGCCTTCCAACACGGTGGTGCAGGTCTATAACGCGCTGGTCGGTTCCGATCATCGCGTGGAGCGCGGCTCCATCGGCATTGAGTTCGGCAGCGAGACTTCGCCGGCGGTGGCGCGCATGTATGGATCCAGCGTCATCGTCAGCAACGTGACGCCCGGCGGCCCGGCGGCACAGGCGGGACTGCAGCAGGGCGACGCCATCACCTCGGTGGAGGGCAAGAACATCGAGAACGGCGATGACCTGGTCAATGAGATCAGCGGCCACAAGCCGGGATCCAAGATCCGCATCGGCAGAT
>Ga0209777_10008224_pt1 | contig 11445 bp, 1 predicted proteins | sample FrelakmetHBP12HB_FD_187147 | JGI IMG/M metagenome (GOLD analysis project Ga0209777, IMG submission 187147) | Freshwater lake sediment microbial communities from the University of Notre Dame, USA, for methane emissions studies -HBP12 HB (SPAdes)... | ecosystem: Environmental > Aquatic >...
AATGATATTTTAAGGAGGGGATCAGTGCAGTTAAAATGGTCTGTTTTTCCAAAACAGATATATTCCGTAACGCTTGGCAGCGTGCCGGTATTTGATATTGCCCTGCACCATGCGTGCTCGACGCGAGTCCCTTATTATAACGAAGATAAAAAAAGAGAGGTCGGCTCGGTAGAATTGAAAGTTGAGCAATTGAAAGAGGTCAATGAGATTATCGAAAGTCCGGTATTTTGGAAAGCGTTCTATCTGCTTAAAGAAGGCATTAAGAAGATATGTCTGGCATCGTCTTTTATCAAGGCTTAACAGCGCCTCCTTTTAGCCCGGAAAATGGAGCAGTGGCAAAGCCGCTCACGATCCCAGAGAACATTATTACATTATCGAAAAACGTTATTAAGAGCGCTCCGATGGAGAAAGAACTGTTTTTTTCTTTAGCCAAAAATTTGAAAAAATTAAAATTCAGTAAAAACCAGATTAAAACCAGCGGTAGAATAAGGTGAGCCTGAAGACAGCCGAATAAATCAAGAAGAGAGATGATCAAAATGGCCGGGGCCAGTAATACGCTGATGATCTGTACCCTGGATGCGTGTGCGAAACCCACCCCATTTTTAAAGAGCTGTCTCCATCCCCCGCGGAGGATGATGAGCCTCGCCCAGTAAAAAGGGACGAGAAAATCATTCTTAACAAATGATAAAAGGTCATATTCCTTGAGATGTACGACCTCGAGATCCTTCAGGAACCTTATTTCCCGGCCTCTCTGGACGATCTTCATCCCGAAATACGTATCCTCGCCGTAAGCGAAGCCCGCGTCGATAAGCTGTAAGGCCCTTTTACGTACCGCGAATATCGAACCGTATAGAAAATCTATCTTTTCGTGAAGCCTCCCGAAGATATAATTCATGTAGAGATTCTTATACTGGCTGAAAAAACCATTGTGCGGATGACATTTGGAGAGCCTCCCTGTAATGGCATCAGCCTCCGGATGGCCTGAGAGATAAGAGCCTATTATATTTAAAGTATCCGGCGCCACGACCACATCCGAGTCTACATTGACTATTATATCTCCTCTCGCGGCCTGCAGGGCAACGTTCCCAGCATGGGCCGCGCCTATATTTTTCGGCAATACGATGACTTTATCGGCGTATCTTTTGGCGATCCGTTCCGTAGTATCTGTGCTGCCGTCATCGACCACGATCAGTTCATAATCTTTATATGAGGATCTCTTTATCGCGCAAAGACACTGTTCAAGAGTCTCCCCGGCATTATAAGCCCGAACTATAACCGATATGGATGGCGTCATTTTCAAGGCCTTATTATAACTCTTATCTTCAGATCTGTCCATAAAGTAATTCATCTATTGCAATGATGAGATTATACTGTTATTGGCCGGACTGTTACGTTTTTCATGCATGTCAATACCTCCTTTTTTACACGCCTAATGTAATCCGATTAAAATAGCCATAACATACTGTAAATAAAGCTGTTACATAAATGTTAAAAAATAAAAAAGCCACAATCAGTATATTGACACTATATTATATGTGTGTTATACTCCAGATGTAATAGAAACAAAAAGGCAGTTCTTAACACAACATTTTTGTGAGGGGTAATCTAAAAAATGTTTGCTTGGCGCAGCCGGAAAAGTTCGGCGCAGATTAATATCTCGTCGGTCTTGAGTCATTCGGACCCGATATCCATTCGCGAAGAGCTCGGCCAGAAGTCGCTTATCATGGATTGGCAGAGCCCGCGGAATAAAAAATGGATCCGGGCCGTAGCTCTTTTCCTCACAATATGTTTTATTAATCAGGACTTAGTCTGGGCACAGGAAGGCGCTCCCGTTTGGTCGAAAGGACAGAACGGGAATTTTGCTGTAAGGACCCAGCCGGTCACTCCCCAGGGCGGCATAGCCATCCCGAAAGATATCGCCGTCACCAAAGAGGTCTATAACTCCTCCAACGGCGGCAATAAGACTATAATAAATATCCAGGACGCCCACTCTTCGATAGGCGCCCAGGAGTCTATAGTATCCATCCTTGATTCATTAGTAACCAATTATGACCTGAAGATGGTAGCGATAGAAGGCTCCGCGGGCTACATCGACACATCCATCCTCAAGACATTCCCCGATGAGAAGATCCGTAAAGATACGGCCAAGTACTTCATGAAGAAAGGCAAGCTGTCGGCCGGTGAATTCTTCTCGATCACATCGGAGAAGGAGATAGCGCTCTACGGCATAGAAGATAAGCCGCTTTACCTGGAAAACGTCGAGCAGTTCAGGAAGATTCATGAAATTAACGAATCGACCAGCAAAGGCATAGCCAGTCTCACAGCCACCCTGGATAACCTGAAAGAGAAGATATATTCCAAAGACCTATTGCTCCTGGATAAGAATTCGGTACTGCACAAAGACGGCAAGATAGGCTTTAGCGAGAGATGGGGCCTCGTGAGCAGGTTAGCGGCCGAGCAGGGCGTCGCCTACGGAAAATATGAGAACTTGAGCAAGCTCGTTGAGTCGCTGAAATTGGAGAAAAGAATAGACTTCCAGAAGGCTAATAAAGAGAGGGACGAGCTGATAGACGTATTGAGCAAGAAGATGCTCAAATCCGACCTCGAGCAATTGGTCCTCAAGAGCCTCTCTTTCAAGCAGGGGAAGATATCGCAGGGCGAATATTACGTCTACTTACAGGATATCGCCCAGCACTATGGCGTTGACCCGGAGCCTTACAAAGGCCTTATAACATACACCGAATACATAACGCTCTATGAATCGATAGACCTTGTGGCGATATTCGAGGAAGTGGGGAAGTTCGAGGATTCGATCAAAGAGAAGATCTTAAAGGACGATAACCAGAGGAAGCTCAATGAATACTCGAAGTTCGTATCTTTGGTCAGCGGACTATATGAGCTGAAGCTGGCCAACGGAGATATCGCTGAATTGGTGGAAGCCGCAAAAAGGATCACCGCTGAAGATGTCTCGGCGTTCATAAGAGAAGAGTCCTTAAAATACGGCGTCGCAATAGAGGGCGACTATGACCTCGGCGCTATATTCGGCAATATAGAGACGGCGCTGGCCTTCTACAGAACAGCGGAAGAGAGGAACTCCGCGATACTCGCGAACACGATAAACAGGATGCAGAAAGAAGGCCAGAATGTCGCCGCGCTCGTTACAGGCGGCTACCACACCAAGGGCCTCACCCAGTTATTGAAGCAGAAAGAGACATCTTACGTAGTCATCCTTCCGAAGTTCGATTCGTCCAAAGGCGAACGCCCGTATGTGGCGATACTCACGAACAAGAAAGAGCCTTACGAAGAGCTTCTCGAAAGCGGCGAATACAGCCTCCTCTCCGATGACTATTTGAAGAACAGCATGGCCGACCCGAAACAGGCGCAGGCCTTCCTGCTAGATGCCGTTATCACGAGCCTGGGTCAGGCCGCCATTGAGCACAGAGACGTCGAAAGCGTAAAGAAGTTATGGCTTTCCGGCTACACCGCTTCTTACGACTTATTGAAGGCAAAAGGGATCATAACCGAACCGACTGTTGATGCGGACGCGTCGAAGGCAGCTTTCCAATTACCGGCGCCGATATACCGCGTGATTGTAAAGCACAATGACGGTGCTATCGAGAACAGGGACCTGACCCCCGAAGAGATGCTGAAGCTTAAGGAGAAACTTAACAGGGCCAAGGCATCCAAAGGAGAAAAAGCCGCGTCTGTAGAAGAGAGGCTTGCTAAATTAGAATCAACGACTAAGGATATGCTGGTAGAGTCTATCGTGGAGAACATCAACAGTTATAAGGCTAAAAAAGATTTTGAAGGAGAGTTCTCCAGAGTTGCCATAAGAAAGCAGGCATACAACAACTTATCCGAAAGCGATAAAAGCTACGTAAAGAACGCGGTGCGCTCGAAAGTCGATACGGGCGATAAGCATCTGGCTGTTACATCGCAGGAGCCGCCACCCGGCGGCGTCACTCCTGGTCAGATGGGAGTGATGTTAGCCGCGGCCGAGGTTACACAAATCGATAGTAATGCGGCAGTCGTGACCTTATCTGCTGGAAAAGTCCCTGCACCTGAAGTAACTACGCCGGCACCTGCGCTCGCGCCAAAAGCCGAACCTGTAATAATATCCGAAAAACCCGCGCCGGTCGCGCCTCCGGTTGCCGTACCTATTCCAGCCAAGGCCCAGGGGAAACCAGCACCAACGCCAACTGCAAGATCCCATAAAGAGATAATGATCCCGTTCGGAGTAACATACGGTATGCTCAGATTAGAAGCGCTGCGTATGATGAAGGAAAAAAGTGAGCTCGAAGAAATTGAGAGAAAAGTTGATGCAATGCCACTGGAGACGTTATTAAGGGAATATTACAAGATGGTCGCGGGATATCGCGATGGTAAGTACAAGAATGCTACTTTAGAAGCTCTGCGGGATGATTATGATAAGGGAGGAGATGATATAGAGCAAATCCTCAGGCTTGTAGACCAATTTTTATTTGACATGAGGACCGCGAGGTCTGGACCGGATGCGCCGCTGGCAGATGTTAGAAATGCGATTGACCATTCTGCCGGACCTTACTATACGATGCTCAGAGTCCTCAATCTTGGAGGCAATGATCTCATCGAAGCGGATCTTCTCCTATCAAAGATCAGGCAGGAAAAGGCCGGAGGCGCTGCCCCTGCAGCACCCGCGCCAGCGCCTGCGGTATCGCCCGCAAAACCTGCGCCGGCGCCGAAGACGGCAGGGGAGGAAATGCCGCGCCGTGGCTTTATGGCCTCTTTCTTTTTAGGCGTAGGAGGCTTTTTTAAAAATCTCGAAGCGACCGGGAACTATGGCAAGGCGCCGCCCAAAGAAACTATAGAAAATGCCTGCAAAATGTGCGAGGTAGCGATAGATGCGATTTTCAAGGACGCCTCAGCAGAATATAAAAGGAATGTATTATTCCAGGCAATGGCCAATCAGATAATTGAAACAAATTTTGCAAGAAGAACGCAGCTTTTGAAAGGCGGGGGCATAGGCCGAGGCGCTGCTTTCTGGCAGATTGAAAGGCCTCTCAATGCGAAGATGAACGCCGCTCTCAAGACTCTTTTGGCCTACATTCGTAATCCTGCTAATAGAGGAAGGTTTGCTCCTATATTGAGTGATATCATGGAGCTTAAGATACCGGAAGTATTAGGATTATCTGCTCTCGATGTAGGGGTGAGGATCACCAACCCAAAAGCTTATGAATATGCTGACTCGCTGGGAGAGGCCCTGTTGATCATATATATGGTGAGAGAGATGGAGCGCAATGGTTTCAATGTCCCTCACAGGTATAATGATAAAAAAGCTATCAATATTGAGGGTCTTACCAAGTATCATCATGATGCATGGAGACCGGGTAAAGAGCGCGATGTCCTTGAAGCCAGGCTTGCATTCAAATATGGCGACGGTTCCACAGTTGGCCAGCTCCTGCGTAGTACAGTAGAAAATTCGTTTTCCGGCGCAACACAGGCGGCGCCTACTGCCAAAGCTCCCGCTCCGGTTAAAGTGGCTCAGCCGCCTGCGCCAAAAGCCAGGGCTCCCGTGCCCACTAAAGCCGCTGCAAAGAAATTTGAGCCAATGTCACCAACATTATCTGTTGCCGGATTTGGGCTCGACCCAGTCAGCCTTATTATCGGGTTAGCGATATTAGGTCTGGGATATTTAGTATATAAAAAATTCTTTGCCAAACAGAGCCTTGAGGATTTTGTAAAAGGAGCCAAGGTAGGCAGGATTTATACTTTGGATCTCGAGAAAGATCTGCTGGAATCTCCGGAAGTGGTCAGATCATTACTCAGCTGCACAAATGAGATATCGATAGGTTACAAAAAGAACGACTCTCCCAAGCCGCACCAGTATATTTTCAGGATAGAGGAGAAAGATTTTGGTGTGCAGGGTGATTGGGGTAAAGAATATACCGATTATAAACCCGTAGGGCATACGCATCCGCCTTCCGGCGACTATAATAGGGAAACAGACTTTATGCCAAGCCTAACCGACTATCATAACGCGCCAGTCGGTAGAGAAAATTCGCACTACATACTTTCTGATATAGGAATAACGAAATATTGGCTTAATGATGAAAAAGATCGGGGATTATTGGAGCTATCGCCTCATTATGAGCAAGCCTATATGGATTTTATCAAAACCGGGAATAAAGAAAAGCTGGGCAGTATAAAAAATCTGCTGGAAATATTTGGTTTTAATATAGAGCTCACGCCGCGGAGGCAAGTTCCAATGCAGGCTCCTGCGGCAACCGCAGAAGTTACAGCTGTGCGCAAGCTATTATTCATATTCTTCTACGCATCAACGCTCGGCCAGGCGGCATGGAACATTATTATGGGCCATGGCCAGCAAGCGTCCGGCCAGATCGCCCCGATGGGTTTCGGCATAGGATTAGCCGGTGTCGTGATCGGATTACTAGCCGTAGCGGCATATCTCGGCTGGCGCTATATGCATAAGAAAAGCCCCGCAACCATAGATTTGGAGAATATAAGCAAGCTTCTGAGCGCTTTTGAGATATCGCATAAACCTGCGGATCGAGAAGCCTTAAAAGCAGCTATTGACACTTTCAAGGTTCAGCCATATAAACTTACCCGACATGAGCAAAAATTGAAGAGAGATATTATGCTAAGATTGACTACGCTTAGCGGTCCTTCCGCAATAGGGAAGGTAGAAATAGCGAAGGTGAAACCATCTAGCACGCGCCGCCCAAGCATTGGCCCTGGAGCAAAAAATGGCCTACTCGCATTGTTGGTGGCTGTCGGAATAGGTTGGGCGATATATTATTCTGTCTCGCATCCAGTCCAAAACATACATGCGGCGTCCGGTTTCTCGTGGCCCGTCATGGCTATCCTTGTCTGTGCTATGGGATTAGCATATTTCAAGTACGGATCAGTATATGGGTTAGCGACATTTGAAACGCCTGCTTCGCGAGAAGCTAAAGCTAAAATTACCACCGGCCCGCCTGCGGTTAGAGAGCCGCGTAAAGCTTTAAAGCCTCTTGAAAGCGAGATGGCATCGAGGCCTTCGGGCATGGCCCAAGGGGCCATTTTCGATGCAATTGGAATAGCGCTGGGAAAGACCATGTCTATGGGACAGGTTTCGGCAATGGATAGGAACCTTAACGAAAATGTCAGCGAAGGCAAAGTAATATTCGATAATGCTATAACGGGCGCCGGAAAGACCATCGTAGGATATAGCACGGCATATTGTTGGGTTACAGGCGCTGACGGACGCCGCGCAATAGTAGGAACAGATAAGGGATATTTGTCAGAGGCCGGAGCTAAAGAAGTTCAGTATGTCTTTTCATGCCTGGCAGATAACGCGCCATTGGCCGGCAAGATAAGAACAGCCTATGTGATGAGCGGCGAAGGCAAAAAAGGCAAGGGTGAGAGGATATGTTTTATATATGATTATAACACGAGGAGATTTGAAGAAGTCACGCCTGAATATCTGGCCGTAAATGGCCAGGGATTTAGTACCGCGGAAGAGTACACATACCGAACAGCCCACCTGGTATACGCAGAAGAGACTTACCATAGATTCTTCTTCCAGTCACCCGAAGGGAAGATCTATTTAACCGAATTGAAGGATAAAGGCATAAATATACATGATGAGGCGGATAATACGCGCGTTCTAAACAGGACGCCTTGTATCATATCAGGAGCGGTTACCGAAGAGGCAAAGGCCGAAATAGTGGCAAGAGAATTTGTTCATGATAGCATATTCAGAGAATTTGGCGTAGGCCAGGAGCCTTTGACAGGCCCGCGGAATTTCTATTACAGGTCCGATGACGATGCCTGCAAGACCACCCTGACGCTGCCGGGTGTTATCTATCTTCTCTATCTATTCTATTTTAAGTATCGAAGCCAGATGGCGGGCAGGCCTTTCAGCAGTTGGAGAAAGATATTTGAAATAGCCCTCACTGCGCAGAATAACTATATGCGTGATGATATACATCTTGGCAAGACGAATGCAGAGATCGAAGCCTGGAATAATAAATACACTGGCCGTAAATTCCACTTCTATAAGGTTGACGCAAAATTCGGGGATGTTGTGTCGATACAGAACGGACAGCCGCTATATGGACAGGAGCTTAGCGGCGGCCTTCATGATTCTTTGAGGATACTGGCCAGGAACGCGGATCCGGGCTTACGCGGTATCATAGAGCCTCGCGGGCCCAAGAAGACGATGTCACGCATGACTACGGAAGAGCTGGATACACATTTTTCAAGAACAATTCTCATGAGCGCCACGGGCCTTGAGGAGACTCAGGAGCTTTACGGAAAAAATAACGTTATAGAGGTGCCGATCAATCCGGTCTTTGGCTATTCAAAAGAGATATATGCCCCGAAAGTCACGGATACAGATAAAGAGAAATGGGAACTATTGACCGCGGAGGTAGGAAACAACCTTATCGATCCTCAGCTTATAGACGTAAGATTTGAGGATGCGTATCTGTTAAAAGCGCATCTGGAGAAGGAGCTAGCCGGCAAGGAAGGCTTTGAAGGCGTACGTATTTATACCGGCAGCCTGCCGGAGGAAGAGAAGAAAGCCATCATAGCGACTGCCGGAAGGCGCGGTTATATCACTCTCATAGATGATACGATGACAAGAGGTGTCACGGTAAAGTTGCTTGATGAAATTGAAAAACAATTGGTAGAAGATTCCCATGGGTCTAAGACGCTCCACCTCCATCTTACCTATATAAAGTCTTATAGAATACTCATAAACCAGCTGGTCGGACGCGTCGGCCGTGATGGATATCCCGGAGTAGTCCACCAATTTTATTCCAAAGAAGACCTGACCCGTTTAAGTAAAGTGGTCAGCGAGAATATATATAAGAACCTTGTGCTGCCGCTGATAGCAAATCTCGACAGTCTCAATAGGGAAGATCAGCGTGATAATCTTATCAGAACCAAATACGGTGAATTCGAAGACGGAACGCGCCTATCAAGAATAGAAAAGGCACTATTCGGTAAGAACGGGATACTTGCTACGCATTTGATCGAGACGATAAATTCGCATAAGAAGCAGATGTCCAGGGACGAGATGCTTGCCAGGACGATAGAGGACCTCGAGATTATTAAGACGGATCCTAAAGATGCGTTAAAAGAAGCGGATTCTGAGATGGAGAAGTCCGGATTCGCGGAACTTATAAGTGAGAATGCGCTCCTTTTGATGTCATGCAAGCCCGAGGATGTGGAAGCATTATTAATAAAGCTCTTCACTAAAGATCTCTTTATGGGGCTTACAGGCAATGGAAGGAAAGATTTTATACGCCAGGTGATAGATGCCAGATCCCGATCACAAGCTGATGTAGAAGTTGTGATCAAAGCGCAGATCAGGGCAGCCGCCAGAGCAAAAGTGCCATCTATTGTAGATGCGGCAGAACAAAATTGTACTACTTTAAGCGAGGATATGAAGCTGAAATTTGGAAGTCCCACAGAATTTGAAGGAGCCATAGACCCCTTAAGAGAAGAGAACTTTACGACAACCTTAACAGACCTCTTCAAGAATGAGAAGGATGGAGTTGGGTTAGCGCTGCGCAAATTTGTTGCCGACATAGTAAGCGCAGGAGTCCCTGGATTGAAGGGGGCGCCTCAGAAAGAGACGCTTGTAATGCCGAAGGCATCCCGCTTTGTGAGGACATTGGTTTATGGCGCGTTACAAGGCGCGTATTATTACTTTGTATACAAAGGTATAATCTCACCTTTCCTATTTGCCGGCGGGATAAAAGAGTCGGTAGAAAAGATACTCGGGACTTTCCCGCAGATAACATATCTTGGGCCAGTCACACTTGCCGCAATTACGTTCGTATCGCTCTCCATTATCATTGCGCTTAAGTTTACCTATATAAAAAAGATAAACGAAAGGAATATAGCCGACAAGCGTATGAAGGCTCTGTATGACGGTAGAGAACAGGGCATTGTAAGGGAGCCCGCCGTTTTCCTTAACTATATGCTGTATAAACAGCTGCTCAGCCCCCTTATCTTCATGTTATTGCCGTTTGCTTTTATAGCTCTAATATTCGGCGCATCTCCCGCGGTTGCTTCATTACTTGGCATCACAGCGCTTCAGGCGATGGGTATAGGCGCGTATCTGGGCTCGATAGGCGCATTGATGAGTATTCTCACAGCTGTGCTCTATTCAGGACAACGTGTCCCTGGCGAAAAAGATCAGGATAATATAACCTGGGCCACAAAGAGTTTCGAGGGCCGTACGTATAACTTGGCAACTCTATTCGTGGGAGCGGCTATTCCTGTTATGGCAAAGATGGTAATTTCGATAATTCCGGGCCAGATATCGGTAGTTATTCTTTCAAGCGCCTTGATTCTTCTCACAGTTATTCTAAGCCATACGATCGCCCATGAATTCTTCACCAAGCAAAAAGGCGGAGGAGAAGAGTCGAAATCATTGTTGGGCGGTATGAGCGCTGTAAGAGGCTATATTGTTGGTATGGCCATAGGCGGCATATTGCTTGCCGTGAGCCTGATACCCGGCAACGCCGTTATCACTTCTATACTTTCCACCATGGGCATTGTAATGTCAGGAGCGTATTTCTTACAAGGCGGCGTTCAATTCACAGGCCAGGCAAAGTCTGCATTAACAAAAGCAGAATTTGCAAAGGAATTTTCAGGAGAGAAGAAGGTCGGGAATGTGCTGTTAGGAGTTATTCAAAGCGCCCTCATGAATATGATAATCTTGGTGCCTGTCGGCCTTATGGTATGGAAACTTGCAGCGCATTTCTACGCCCCCAAGCCTGGCGAGGCTATCATTTTAACTTTAACTAACCTGAATTTTGCCTGCTACTATGTCGCTATTCCTCTGATAGTGCTGGCAACAATATACCTTATACTGGCATCTAAAAATATGGTGCCGGTCGTGAGGTCAAGAAAAGTCATAGCTTTGCTCTGCGGTGTGGCAGGAGCAAATGCCGCGATAGGCATCTATTCTCAGCACGTGCAGACGGCAGCCGCTGTTTACAATAGGCAGAGCCAAATGGATGCGCTCCTGTCAAAGATATTACCGAAAGGCATGAATCCGCAGGCACGGGAAGCGATATTAAAATTATTGACCGGACAGAGAAATATGGCAGGCAAGCAGGCTGTTGCAATGAGGGCTGAGAGAGGGCGAAGGGAACTAGCCAAAAAGAAGCAGGCGCCGCAAGTTGCGGTTAAATCTACAATAACAAAGAAAGCGGCCGCGTCGGTTGCGGCTACTCTTCCGCCGTCAGCTTCTGCCGGCGCCGGAGCTCCGCCACCACCTGAAAAGAAAGTAGCGAGCGTTGCCGCGCCCATTAGCGGATTGCGCTTCGCGCCGCCCCCGGCAGTTATCGCGGGCGGAGCAGCTTATCTGAAGACAGCCGCTGCGGTCTCTGTCATTGCGGTTACCGCCGCCACGACGCAGAAAATGGCGGCGCAAGTATTGCCTGC
>Ga0209777_10008225_pt1 | contig 11444 bp, 5 predicted proteins | sample FrelakmetHBP12HB_FD_187147 | JGI IMG/M metagenome (GOLD analysis project Ga0209777, IMG submission 187147) | Freshwater lake sediment microbial communities from the University of Notre Dame, USA, for methane emissions studies -HBP12 HB (SPAdes)... | ecosystem: Environmental > Aquatic >...
CCTTGCCGGCAAGGCCTTTGTATGTGGATTCTGTGAAGGTGCCGTCGCCGCTCAATATGATGGCGTCTTTAGCGTCTATCACGCCATCGCCATTAAGGTCCGATAACTTTGTCTTTCTGTCGGCCGCGGCCATATCTGATGTGTCAAACGTGAATACATTCGTTAACTTGTTGTTGGTGTATATATAATCCTGCCTGTCGACTACCTGACCCCCATAGTATGAGAACGTTTGGCTTATCTTCTCTTTTCCTGCCTTGCCGTCGAACAGAGATTCGCTGAAAGCTCCGCCTGAGGCGATATCGGCGTCTTTATAGTCTATTACGCCATCGCCGTTCAGATCCGACAGCTTGGCCTTTTTATCACTCGAAACTATATCTTCTACGTTAAATGTAAATGTGTTCGCAAGCACGCCGGCTTTGTATATGTAATCTGTTTTGTCGGTAAGCGTGCCCTTGTCATAGGAGAAACTCTGGCTTATCTTCTCCTCTTTGCTTGCGCCCTCATATAACGCCGATTTGGATAGGTTGCTGTCGTCAAGAAGGCTTATCCATGTCGCCTTATCTTCGGGGTTAAATTTATTGTCTATGCCCTCAACATCGTATGTCTTGGTCTCTTTAAGAGTGCCGCTATCGTAGGAGTAAACGGTAACTTCTCCTGCCTGGCCATCAGAGTAGCTTGACAGTATATAATCTATTCTTTCGCTTCCTTTTGGCCCTATGTAAAAGATCTTCCCGGTTATATCTTTCTCCTCAAGTCCGGTAGTATCGGCCTTTTGATCATAGTTTGCCAAGATCTTTTCGCCGTCCTCGCCTATATCCTTGGTGCCCTTTACCCATTTTGACACATCCATGCCTTCAATGTCGTAACTAATAATGTCTTTCAATGAGCCATCGTCGTTCTTTTCGTAAACATTCAGCGTGGTAGGGTCCCCCTGATCATTATAATCAGTAAGGGTATATTCGGGCATCTTCGATTCACCCCGCCTGCGGTTATCCTCTTCGCCGCCGCGCTTCTTCTTGAGGTCCAGCGTCTCATCAGCTTTGTTCAGCTGCCTCCTCAGTCTGTCATCAAGATTCATGATCATGTCCTGAGCATCCTGCTTCTGGCGTATTATCTCTTCGTGCTTTGACTGCTGGCTCTGGATATATTCCGGTGAGAATTTCTGGGATTGTTCGGATTCCGCATTGGTAGGCAGTAACTTCCTGGCTATCGACTCTTTTGTGTTGTAGGAGAGCTGGTCATAGTTGGTGACCTCTTTAATCTGCTTTGAGCCTTTGTCCGGATTTTTGCCTAAGTCGGATGTAGGTCCTGATTGATGTGTATATCCTAAATTATTATATAATAGTCCGCCGGCCCAGGATATGTCATACCATACGAACGCTATTATCAGTAAAATAGCGACGGTCTTGAAGATCAATCTCTTGGTTGGGTTTATTTGATATTCTATCATGGTCTTTTTAAATCTTTGTGCAAAACTTTTTTAAACATTATATTAACCTGTCAAAAAAATTAGCCCCACATTCACCCAATGATAATATATCATATAAAGCAAGAAGTGGCAAGGAACAATATTAAACTTTTTTGCATCTTAACAATTATATAAATATAGGGCTGTTAACCGATATTATAGGAATCTGTTATAAGGAGGGTAATCTCAGAGATCGCTTCTTTGTGGTTAATAATTTGTTCAGCCAGGACTTAAAATCCTCTGATATGATATATGCGCTGGGGACTATCAGCAGGGTCAGGATCGTGGATGATACCAGCCCCCCTATTACGGTAATAGCCAGCGGGCTCCATAGATTTGAGCCTTCTTCGCTGCTTACCGCCATGGGAAGCAATCCTAAAAGCGTTGTAAGCGTGGTCATTATTATCGGCCTTAACCTGTCCCGCGAAGCCATTATTATGGCCTTAAGGTACTTCATGTTCTGTTTCCTCAGCTGGTTAGCATGATCTATCAGAAGTATGGCATTATTTACGACTATGCCTCCCAGCATCATAAGTCCTACAAATACGCCCATGCCCACAGATTTGCCTGTCGCATAAAGCGCTATCACTACCCCTATAAGGGCCAGCGGCACCGATATCATTATTATCAACGGTTGTGAATATGATTCAAAGAGAGAGGCCAGTATCAGATAGATCAGGACCGTTATAAGCATAAGGGTTGGCCAGACCTGTTTTTGCGTAGCGACCATAGTTGGATAGTTCCCGCCAAGCTTGTAATAATAGCCTTCCGGAAGTTTCAAGTCGGACAAAGCGCTTTTTGTCAATTCAGCCGCTTTGCTGAGCGGCGTCCTTCCTATATTGGCGCTCACCTGTATCATCCTTGTCTTATTCTTCCTCCATACTTCGCTCGGGCCGAGGCCATATTTGAAATCCGTTACCTGTTCCAGGTATATATTGTCCTCCTGCTTGTTCGTCAATATAAGCTTACGCAGGTCCTTGAATGTCTTCCTGTACTTTTCGTCGATCCTGGCAATGGTCTCGACCTCGCTAGACGACGTGTGGAATAATGTCGCTCTTAACCCTCTCATCTGCGCGTGGACCATATCGCAGACGTCGGAGACATTTAGATCGTATATGCTGGCCCTGGCCCTGTCTATCTTAAGCCCGAGCTCCGGCCGGCCCTCTCTCATCCTTATCTTAGTATCAGTAAAGCCTTTTATCGTCCCGAGCCTCGACGCCATCGATATAGCTATCTCCCTTAAGATCCCGTAATCGTAACCGAAGAGTTCCAATATCACCTCTTTCGTCCCCACCTCCTGTTCCTCCTCGAAATATATGAAAGCCGGGCGTATCTTCTCCACCTTAGGCCGGATGTTGTCTATAACTTCCGCCACAGATCTCTTTCTCTGGCCCAAGCCGACCAGTTCCACATATATCTTGCTCGACCACGGCTCGACCCTTGAAGAGAATGTCTTCACTTCCGGTATCTCCTTTATGAGAGATTCGACGCGCTTCACGACCGAATCCGTGGTATCCAGCTTTGTGCCGGTAGGCATCTCTATGAAAACGGTGAACTTATTCTGCTCCGTTGTCCCTAAGAATTCTTTCCCGATCTTCGAAAACAGAAATAGGGCGACTGCAAAAGCTATAAAGGCATAGAGAAAGACCTGCCTCCTGTTCCTCATAAAAAAGACGACGCCTTTCCGTTGGGCCGAATAGAGCGTCTTCAGCACGCCGACGACTCCAGTAGTGCCATAACCTTTAGGTATATCCTTTATAGAGAACTTCATCCTGGAAGCAAGCAGCGGCACCACCGTTATCGCTACGAATAGAGAGATGATAAGCGAAAATGTGACTGTCCAGGCAACCCCGCCGTAAAGCAGCTTTATCTCACTGCCCACAAATACCATAGGTAAAAATACCGAGATATGAGTAAGAGTGCCCGCGAGGATGGCTACCCAGACCTCTTCCGTTCCCGTTATAGCAGCCGGTATGCCTGATATCTTTTTCTCATTCTTCTTTAATATGTTCTCAAAGACAACTATGGAGTTATCTACCAGCATACCGACGCCCAGAGCCAGCCCGAAGAGCGTCATGAAATTCAACGATAACTTAAGCACTAGCATGCATATGAACGTTATTATTATCGATATTGGGATCGCGGATGTAACTATGAGGACGGGGCTCATCTTTTTTATCACTATTGAACCGATCATAAGGCCTATCAACAGGGGATATAAAAACTTTACCGGCAAAAACATCGTCGCGGCCAGAAGCGCCACCGTCAATATGAGGAGACGTCTATTGAGCCTTATCAGGAAGAAGACTAAGACCAGCATTATAAGGCCTGCGCCGCGCAGCAGGGAGTCCTTCAGGTTCTCTATCGACTTTTTAATAAAGTCCGCCTGGTTGCTTGTTACCACGACATTGAGGTCCGGCGGCAAAGTAGCTTTCAATCTATCCACTTCTTTCAATATCTTGGCCGCTACTTTTATCGTATTGGCCGTGGACTCTTTCTGCATATATAAACTTACAACAGGGCGCACGTTCACCCTCGCATAGCCGGTCGGCTCCAGATATGAGTCGAGCACGGTCGCTACATCTTTCAGCCTGATCATTGTGCCGTTGGGAAACGCCGACACGGGTATATTCTTGATCTCATCCACGCTTTTGTATAAGCCTATCGTCCTTATCAGATATTTCTGTTTGTCTTTGGATATTTCGCCGGACAGCAGGTTGAGGTTATTAAGGCCGATTGAAGAGATAACGCGCTCCAAAGAGAGGTTATAAGCGGCCAATCTTCTCTGGTCCACCTCTACAAGTATTTTGCGCTCCCTACCGCCGGCGACCTCGACATCGGCCACTCCGTTTATGCGCTTGAGGGCTTCCTTGATGTTCTCATCCACTATCTTTCTTATATCTTCCGTAGTCCGCCTGAGGCTCGTCACGGCGATTATGACTATCGGCACATCGGAGCGCTTGAACTGCGCTATGATAGGCTTCTCTATCTCCTTCGGGAGCTTATTCTTTACTTTAGCGAATTTTTCTCTCACTTCAAGCGCGGCGAAATCCATATCTATGCCCGGCTCAAAGCTCAATACCACCGTAGATTCCCCTTCTTTTGAGATAGACATCATCTCCGCTAGATGGCTTACCGTGCCGACCGCCTCTTCTACCGGTTTCGTAACGAGCGACTCGACTTCCGTCGGCGGTATCCCGCCGCGCACCTGGATAATGATGCTTATCTCTCCGAAGCTTATATTAGGATATAGTTCTACCGGCAGCTGCGTGAGGCAGAGGATGCCCGCTATGATGAGGATAGAATATATCATCAGCATTGAAACGGGGCGTTTGATAGAAAAAGATGGTAGGCTCATCCCGCTCCTTTGGCAAATTTCCAGTTTTTCTTACCTATAACATTTTGTTTATTCATCGGTTCCATTTATAGTCTTGCCACATAATGTTTTGTGCCAAAGGGGCGGGACTTATATGATTATGTTCTTTTTATCTCTTCTTGAAAATCTTGCCGCTTAATTCCGCGAATCCCAAATAGATGGTAGGTATTACAACAAGCGTGAGAAATGTGGCTACCAGCAACCCGCTCATAACTGTAATGGCCATCGGCGCCCTCAACTCCGCGCCTTCGCCGCCGAGGACAGCCATCGGTATAAGACCTAATATGGTCGTTAAGGCGGTCATCAGGATCGGCCTTAAGCGCACCCTGCTCGCGTTCACAGTCGCTTCCCGCACGGACATGCCTTTTGTTATGAAGAGGTTTATACAATCAATAAGCACTATGGCATTATTGACCACTATGCCGCCCAACATAGCAAATCCCATCAGCACATACGCGTTAACGCTGGTCTTTGTGATCAACAGCCCCCAGGCAACGCCTATCATAGAGAGGGGTATTGTGAACATTATCACAAACGGCTGCCATAACGATTCGAAGAGCGCGGCCATTATCATATAAACTAGCAGGAACGCGGCTATTATCGCGTTCCTGATGCTTTCAAACGATGCCTGCATCTCCTCCGATTCTCCGGTGAGCTTTACGGAATAATCCTTCGGTATATTCATACTCTTTATCATGTCAACAACATCTTTGGATGCGTCCTTAAGGGGTCTATTGTAAAGATTCGCGAAGACAAGCACCGTGCGTTCCTGGTTTATGCGCCTGATCTCGCTGGGGCCTTTGCCTTTACCGAATTTGGCTACGCTGCTAAGCTGTACGCGCACGCCCATCGGAGATTGCATCTCAAGTCTGCCGAGCTTGTCAAAGTCGTTCCTGTCCTGCTGCCTTAAGCGTACCATTATGTCGTACTCCTGGCCCTTCTCTTTGAATTTGGTCACAACGGACCCTTTCAAGCCTACTATCGCAGTTTGAGCTATGTCGGAAACGGAGAGACCATACAAAGATGCCATATCTTTATCGATAAAGACTTTGGCTTCGGGCGACGGCTCCGCCAGGTCGTTCTTGATTCCGTAAAGACCGGGAATGATCTTAAGTTTATCCTGTATATCCGAAACCATATTTTCCATTATCTTCAGATCCGGGCCTTTTATCTCTATCGTAACGGGCGCCTGGGTCTGGGTACCGGCTGAAAGCACGTTCTCCTGCAGTATATACTCTATCTTCGCGCCCTCAATATTTATAGACGGCATCTTATCTTTTATGATATTCACGATATCCGTGCTTTTAAGCTTGCGTCTCTTTTTAAGGTTAACAACTATTTCCGACTGGTTCTGTCCGAGGCGCTCTGTGACGCTCTTGACCGCGGACTCTTTGGTGGACCCTATCGTAACGTTCATATCTCTTACTTCCGGTATCGTGTCTATATATTTTTCGACTGTCTGCGAAACGCGGTTCGTCACATCAAGCCTTGTTCCGGCAGGCATATTGATACGTATAATGAACTGTCCCTGGTCTACCTTGGGCATCAACTCTTTGTCGAGAAATAGAAAGACCGTGAGAGATACGATAAAAAGAATAACGGTATAAAAAAGATATTTTGCTTTTGAGCGTATGAATTTCTGCAATATACCGTCGTAAAAACTTCCTATTTTTTTTATGAACTTCGCTTCGTGCCCGACGGATATGCCTCTCGACGCGAGAAGAGGCACAAAAGTCATAGAGGCCAAGAGCGCTGCAAGGAATGAAAATGTGAGCGTGAGGGCAAAATCTTTGACGATCTGCCCGAATATCCCTACGACAAATATCAGGGGCAGGAATACCACTATATTCGTCAGCACCGATCCGGTTATCGCTATGAATACTTCGTTCGTACCTATAACAGCCGACCGGCTCTTCTCTTCGCCTTGCTGAGTATGCCTGAATATGTTCTCAACTACTACGATGGCATAATCGACCAGATGGCCGACACCGAATGCCAACCCTCCCAGTGACATCATATTAAGCGTAATGCCCGAGAAGAACATCAGGCAGAAAGTAGCTATGACGGATATCGGGATCGTGACCGTAACGATCAGAGCGCTGCCGACATTTCTTAAGAATACATATAGAATGATGAATACTAGAAGGCCGCCCTGCCAGGCGGCTTCCCACACGCCGTTTATGGAGCTCTTGATGAATTGCGATTGGTCATAGACCATATCTATCTTTATATCTTTCGGTAAGACCGACTCCATCTCATTTATCTTCTTCTTAACCCTGTTAATGATCGTGACGGTGTTACCTTGAGCCTGTTTCTGGATCGCGACCGATATATTATCTTTATCATTGAACCTGGAGTAGCTGGTCCTTTCTTTGACGCTATCGGTGACAGTGGCGATATCCTTGATGCGTATAAGCCTCTTATTTTTGCTTATCTTGCCTTTGTCGTCGCTATTATCGGACTGACCCTGGGATGCTTCATCGTCATTGATGCCCGGGCCTACTGCTACATCGTCTATGTCTTTAACCTTGTCAAATTCGCCCAGGGTCCTGATAAGATATTCATAGAAACTCTCTTTTATAGTGCCGGCGGGATAGTTCAGGTTGGAATTGGAAACGGCTTTTGACACGTCCAAAATAGAGACATTTCTTGCCTGGAGGCTTTGCTGGTTTACGTCTACGTCTATCTGCCGCTCGAGGCCGCCTGATATCGAAGCCGAAGCCACTCCGTCCACTTTCTCGATCTCGTCCTTTATCATCCTTCTGGTCAGATCCCTTAATGACATAGGAGACCTGTCGGCGGAAGTGGTCACGCTTAATATAAGTATAGGCCTGTCGAACGGATTATAAGAGAGGACTATCGGCTCTTCGGCGTCTCTCGGAAGCCTCTCTTTTATAAGGTCTATCTTCTCTCTCATGCCGAGAGCGGAGAAATTTATATTCTGGTTCCATCCGAATTCCGCGATAACTAAAGAGAGTCCCTCTTTGGATATCGAATTTATTCTTTTTACGCCGGCAACCGTGCCGACAGCCTCTTCGATCGGTTTGGTTATAAGAGTCTCTATCTCTTCCGGTGCGGCGTTAGCATAGGGAGTAACCACAGTAAGCTGCGGATATGTTATCTGGGGAAAAAGCTCCTGCGGAAGGAGCATCAAAGATACCGCTCCGAATACCATGATCCCCGTCACGATCATTATTATCGTGACCGGACGATCTACCGAAAACTTGGGTAAGTTCATTACTCACTCTAACTGACGATTGTATTGCGTTATGCGTATTGTGTATTACGTAAACGCAATACATTATACCCAATACGCAATACAAACGCGTTTCTTTACTGTTATAATATTCCCTCTTGGACCTCGGCTATCTCAACCCTGGCCTTGTCCTTAAACTCTTCCTGCACCTCGACCACTACAAGCTCATCCTCCTGGACACCCTTATTCACCTCTACAAGGTCTTCGGACATATAGCCGATATCGATCTTCCTTGGCTCTATAGTGCCGTATTCGGCAGCTTTCTCTTTGGGGCCCGCCTGCGCCTGAGGCTTCGGCTCTTCTTTCTTCTTGCCGCCGAAGAGCCCGAACAATCCCTTGGCCTTCTCTTTAGTCTTGCTCTTCGCGATAACGGTTTCAGCCGCCGCCTTCGGCTCTTCTTTATGTATGACGTATATCATATACTCGTTCTCTTTCTTCTTCAGTGACGATGCGGGGACTACAAGTGCGTCCTTCTTCTCATAAGTGGATATAAGCGAGCGGACGAACATGCCGGGCTTTAAGATACCTTCCTTGTTATCGAGCTCCACCTTTATGAGCTGGGTCCTGGATCTTCCCTCTATCACCGGCGATATCCTGTCGATAGCCCCGGCAAATGTTTTGCCCGGATATGCGTCAGCGAAGACCTCAACTCTTTGCCCAAGTGCTACCTTGGGGGCATCTTTCTCTATGATATTGAATTCAGCGTAGACTTTATCGGCATTTATGAAGATAGCGACCCTATCTCCGGATTCATTCGGGCTGAAGAAGCTGCCGGTATCCATGATCCTCGGGCCCATAAGCCCGTTGGATATCGCGTATATATTGGTCTTGTCGAGATCGCTCTTTGCCGATTCATATTCGAGCTTCGACTGCTCCATCTTTATAGCGCTTATCGCGCCTATATCCATCAGCTTCTGATTCTTGTTGAGCTCGACTTCGGCGTATTTGAGCTTCAGAAGAGCGTCTTTCTGGACAAGGCTGGCGATGATATCGCCCTCCTGGATCTTCTCGCCCTCCTCAAAGTTTATGCTCTCTATTATGCCCGGCACCTGGAACTTAAGATCTATCTCCTTAAAACCCTTTATGTTGCCGAGCGCGGGCAACGTATCTTTAAAATCCATCCTCTTCACCTTGTAAGCCTTCACCGCCGTAGCTTCCTCTTCGAAAGTTATCGCCTTGGACTTGGACGTTATGTCGGATTTCTTTTTGAAGAGCGCTTTTTGGATATTGCCCGTCGTCCTTACTATAACGACAAGCACTATAAGCGCTATGATTATCATGAAGAACGCCTTCTTGTTAAACTTGGAACTTTTCGGATTTGTCATCGTCATTATTTTGGCTCCTTATCTATCTTTAAGTTTCTACTGTTTATGTAATTTGTGTCATTAAAATATTCTTGGATACCGACCGCCTTGCTTATGCTTGCCACAGCTATCTGGCAATCGCTTATCGCCTGCACATATCCGAACTTCTCCTGCGCGAGTTTTATCATGCTGTCTATGACATTTGAATCCTGTGCTTCGTCTATCTGGCGCCTGAATTTGGCTATCTCAAGGTCGCTCTCCTGGTACTTCACCTTATTTACCGCGGTATCCAGTTGCATGATCGCTTTCTCATAATTGAAACAGCTCTCTTTCGCCTCGAGAGTGACGTCCTGCTTCGTCTTTATAAGCTCCTGCCGCGCTCTGTCCATATCTACGTCGGCCGAGGCCTTTTCTGAATATTGCGCGAGGTTATCCAAAAAATTGAATTTGTAGGAATTCGTTATCGTCGATGTGCCGCGGAAAGCGCTCACGACAGGCGCCCACTGCTCTTTTGTGTAGGAGTACTCTCCCGTAGAACCCCAGAGAGGGATACTGCACTTCACTCCGGCATACCACTGCTGTTCCATCTTTTGGTCCACATCAACGTTGCCGAGGGCAGGGTCCACCCCGGCGTCTTTCGATATGAACTCTTCCTTTGCCATACCGAATGAGCCTATAAAATCTATCTTCGGCCAGCTCTTTGACCTTGCCACCTTCTGTTCATAAATATAGTATTGGATCATCATGGAGTTGATCTGCATCTCCGGCCTGTGGACCAGGGCATCGGCGAGCACCCTGTCAAAATCTATATCCACTTTATTAAAAACAAACAGCGCGTCTATATCTATCCTCTCTCTTGAGTCAATATTCATGGCCTGTTTCAATATAAGCTCCGCCACCTCAACGTCCCCTTTAGCCGAAACATGCTGGAACTTCACCTGGTTCATCTGTGAATTCACATTCAATAATTCCAGGTTCGAAGCTGCGCCCGCTTCAAACTCTTTTGCCACCATATCGTTTATCCTCGAAACCTCGCCCAAAAGCTCCTGCTGCAATTTAAAGTTCTCTTTGGCTTTTGCGAAGGTATAATATCCTTTTTTAACCTGCAATATGAGTTCGTTTTTAAGCCTGTCATATTCCTTATTCACTATCTTAAGATTGATCTGCGCCTGCATCATGGTGTACATGAATTCGCCGCCGTGGAAGACGGTCTGCTGAAGATCTACCGCTGTGCTCTTTCCATAGAAACGCCGGCCGTTTATTTGGCCGGTATGTTCTTCCATTTTTACTCCGACCTTTGGGAGTAAGTTGCGCCGCGCTTCAAACAATCTCCACTCTGCCAGTTTCACGCTCTTCTTGACCATCTTTAACGGCAAGTCGTTATTGATAGCTATATTTATGCATTCATCCAGGGTCAATACCTTTGCCTGTCCGTCCTCCTGAGATCCATTTATATCGTAAGTCGGCTTATGGGAGGTGATAAATGAGATCTTGGACCTTTCAACCTCAGAGGGTTTGTCCGCCGGCTCTTCCGAGAAGGCGGGCGCTGTGCAGACCCCCGAGGCTAAAACAACAGCCCAGGCTATAAGCAAAAATTTACTTAGCTTCATTATCCTTCGGAGTTTCCCCGTCTTTCGTAAGTCCTCTGTTCTTCCTGTATTCCCTCATGTAGTTCTTCATATACGTTCTGTGCCTGTCGCGATGCTCCTCCCTGTAGAGCTTCAGGTACTCCTGATGTTTCTTGCGCCATTCGAGGGACCTCTGCCTGCAGGTCTCGCGCCATGACGAATCCTGGTTCTCTTTGTATTTGAAATAGTTGGGGTTTCTCACCCGCCATTTCTTCATATTCTCCAGCTGGCGCTGGTACTGGCATTCCAGCGAAGAACATACCGTCTGGTTTGGACGGTATTTGTTGGCAAGAAACGACTTACCGCAAACCTTGCAAAACCTTTCCTCATCCATGTTTCACCTCGATTTTTCGATAGAAAAATCGATCCTGACCCCGCCCCTTAGTCTGCCGCGAGACGCGGCGGGGGGAGG
>Ga0209777_10008227_pt1 | contig 11444 bp, 34 predicted proteins | sample FrelakmetHBP12HB_FD_187147 | JGI IMG/M metagenome (GOLD analysis project Ga0209777, IMG submission 187147) | Freshwater lake sediment microbial communities from the University of Notre Dame, USA, for methane emissions studies -HBP12 HB (SPAdes)... | ecosystem: Environmental > Aquatic >...
TTAGCTACTCGAAGTGTGTATGCATTTAGTGGAGTGAAGCGGCCTTTTTTATTTAGTATTATACCTACTGGTACGTTCTTATTAATCTGTGTTTTGTTCATATTTTCCTTTTAGTATTTTATGCACGTGTTTACCTGCTTCGTCTAATTGTTCTAAAGCTTTCTTGTATGCCTTGTTTAGCTTTTCATATTCTGTATATAATACGAATGCGTCTTGTATATAATTTATAGCACTAAATGTTCTTGGGGTGTCAAACCGTGTTTTACTTTTACTCATTTCTTATTACTCATAACATGCTAGGGTCATTAATGCGAAACTGAATACGATAAGACATGTTGCTGGGAATTTCATTAAAAGTACAGTGACTGTTAAAAGTAACATTATTACTAAACAGGCTCTTCCCATTGCCTTTAATAATTTGATCATGATAATATCTCAAGTAAGTTGCTCATGTTAAGTACCTTGTTGTTTAGTGCTTTGTATGCTGCTTCATCTGCAGTACCCTCGGCTGATATGAGAATTGTTTCTGTCTTACGTAATTGCCCCCCGCGATGTATCCTTGCGTTGGCCTGTACGAAGAACTCTGAGTTGTAAGTGGGGGAAGCCCATATAGTTGCGCACCCTTTAGTAAGTGTAATCCCATGACCCGCAGATTGAGGGTGTATGAAAATGACTTGGTAGTCTCCTTTCTGAAACCCGTTGACTGCATTAGTTCGTTGATACATATCATTAACTGAGCCGTCAATGAGCGCATATTTTATATCTCTCTTCTCTGCTATTGCGATCATTTGATCACGTTGATGTCGCCAGTTGAATACAACTACGCTATGGTCACGCTCAGCCACTAAGTCCATTACCAGCTCATATCTGCCAGTGTCTACTATATGTGCTATGCCTTGCTCATCGTAGACAGCTCCAGATGCTATTTGGAGTAGTTTGCTGAGTAGTACAGCTGCATTAACAGCGGTTACTGTACCTGTTTCTAACTCCATAACAGCTTGGCGTTTCATGTCATTGTATAGAAGTTTGTGTTTAGCAGACAGTTGTATTGAACGATTGACAATTAAGTTTTCTGGTAGGTCAAGACAATCTTCTTTTTTATTTCGTATAGTTACTCCTGATATAAGATCACCGATTGCGTCTGCCACCCCCGGTTTCTCTTTCCATTCTGTAAAAGCACCTTTGTTAACTGGGGTATAAGTATTGGCTCTAAATCGGTAGTAAGAAGTTCCCAATGTTCCTCCGTTGTCGACCAAGAACATCTGATGCCATACGTCAATAATTCCTTGAGGAGTAGGCGTACCTGACATACAAGTGCATCGGGCGAAGAGTTTTCGAATTTTAGCAGCAGCTTTTGATCGTTTGGCTGTGGGATTCTTATAACAAGTTGATTCATCGATGACGAGTAACCCGGTTGAAAATTTCCTGAGCAGGTGTTGATTTTCTGGCTTAATAAGCCAAGTGACCGCATCATGGTTAGTAATGATGATATTTGCATTTGATTCAAATGCCTCCGTTCTGTTAAGTGCTGTTGCGATTGTGAATTTTAGTTCCGGCGCAAACTTCTTGATATCGTTGCCCCATGCGCAAGAGAGAATAGACTTAGGGGCTAAGATCAAAGTTGGTAATTTAAGTTGTTTCATTGCCTCGATAACTACCCTAGTCTTACCAGTACCTGGGTCCGAAGCGTTTAAGAGACCAGGAGTGGTTAGCATTCGTTGTATGTCAACTTCCTGGTGTGCCCATAGTGGAGGAATGCTTTTAGAAAAGGCTAAGGGGCCATGATCTTCGAGCTTCTCCCTAAATCTTGCTTCCTCTAGTAATTCCTCTATGATGTCGTTCATATCTAATACTCATATCCGTTATTTATTTTAAAAATTAATCGTCATTATTTTTTTTAATTCCCCTTTCTAAGATAATAATAATGAGTAGGGGGGTTATACATACTATAGTTGTTATTAATAAAACTAATCCTAATCCCATTTTTTAATCCTCTTTTTTGTTAGGTATAATCCCCCATTTGTAACCAAGTTCTTTTAGTTTATCTGATATTAAGAACTCATGTCGAGATCCTATAACCTCTGCGTTATTGGAGTATTCTAACAGTTGTTCTATAGTAGTTACTAGATCTAGTTCTAGGTCATTGCGTGCTGCGTTCCATAGTTGCCAACAGTCTTCTATGTGGGCCATTTCTCCTCCGTCACATGTTCTGTTTTGTGGGTTCTTCTCGAAGAAATTTATTAGGTCTTCTATAGATACCATTGATACGTTGTGCTGGTAGGCTTTAACAAAATTTCTTTGTTTTAAATTCATGATTAGTTTACGCACTTAATAGTGGTTTAGTTGGTGGGGTATCTGTTACTATGAAATCATCATATCTTCGTGTAATAGTTACTATGTAATGTCCTCTACCATTACCAAGTTGGGTCGCTTTAAACGCCTTTTTTATATCATCAAATATATCTGGTAGAGAATCAAGAGTGTAGCTTATTTCGAGAATAGGTTGTAGTTTAATCATTAGATCTCTTTTTTATTTCCTCTTTTTTAAATGTTGTTGGTGAATTTGTTTAGCTGTGTTTACGGCTTCTAAGCCGCCGAGTTCTAAGTACATCCATATTGTACCTATAAATAGCATAAATAATATGTTCATTTGTTTTTCAGCTCAAATATATTAAATATTAGTACAATTAATGCTACTGTTATGTATATTATTGCTATGTCTATTATTGTGTTCATTTGTGTTTTAAATCCGTTATTATTTCGAGTATTGTATCATGTATTAATATAATTACTGCTACTATTGCGAATACAGCGAATGTTGCTATTGCTTTTATATAGTTCATTTAAGTTTCCTAAAGTCAATGTATCTTAAAAGTTTAATTAATTCAATTTCACGTTCTATAGCCTCATATATTTCTATGAAGACTATACAACCGTAGTATATTGCCATGATGATTATCCACATAATAAACTTTTTCATTTGTATTCCATTTGTATTCCATTTGTTGGTGTTGCTTTTGAAGTTGTTCGTTATGTATTCGGTCATTGTAATTTACAGCTGCGTATACTACAAGGGCCGCTAGCAACAATGTCTTTATTATATCATGTATGAAGTGGTAGTAGTTCACAGTGTATATCCCTATTTATTTTTTCTCTATTGATTCATGAGCAAATTCACATTTTTGATTGTAGTTACAAAACTTACACGCTGATTTGCTAGGTGTAGGATTAAGTTTCGTATCGTTCATCATCTTAACTGCTCGGTTATTTATTCTCTCACGTAATGGTATTAGTTTTTCTCTTGTATAACTTTTTGAAATGACTGTTGGGATATCCAGATACCATAACTCAGTTTCTATGATAGTGATCTCTTCGTTACTTGACATGACAGCGCACGCGTATAACTGCATTTGCATCATATGCTTAATGTCATTGTATTCACGCTTACCAGTCTTGAAGTCAATGATCTTACCTGGTAGATAAGCATCTATAATAACCTTAAGCCAAGCCTCATTATATGGACATGGTTCCCAGTTCTTATCTAGGCCCAACTTCATTTCAGGAATAGCTCCCTGTAATGTTTCCCATCCAAAATCTTCTACTGGTTCTTCACCACCGTGTAGGATGTACTCCTCACATTTAGTGTGTATGTCTATACCTCGTTGTGCTGCTGCGCATGGAGTGAAAACCTCATAGGGGAATGATAAACTATGAGGACAAATTTCATATTTACTTAGCTTACTAAAACTCCAATTTTTCATTTACTTCTCACTTAGATCTATTATTTCTACATCATCATATGAAGTTACTGCGAAGGTTAAGCATTGAGACCCTTCTTCTTTTATAAGTTCTAAGGCGATCCTAGCCGCTTGTTCTGCGTCTGTTGCTTCTATATCTTCAAATCCCCACGCTACTTTATAAACATTCATATTAATTCCAAGATACGCTGTTGTATAGTATCCAGTTGTTTGTCCCCCATAAGTTCTATGATTTCGATATCGTGGTGAACCTTAACCGCTGTTATCTCTACTTCTTCCTTACACCCAGGATAAAATTGAGTCATGGGTTCTTCGGGTTGGTAATCATACTCAACTACTAAGTCATAACCTAGTAGGGTTAGGTTAATTGTTTTGTTCATAATAATTCACTCATAGTGTGGTAGATGTCGTCTTTTAAGTCCTCAACTATTTCCCGTATTTGTTCTTTATTATAGTCTTCAAATGGTTCCCATACATAAATATCCCCCCCGTAATCTTCTGTTTCCTCATCCGCGAGATTTTCATATACTTCTAGCTCATTATTTTCTATACCACTGAAAATGTTTCTTATTGCAATACCTATTGCTGCGTTTTGTAGTTGTTCAACATCCATCGTCATTGTCGTATTCCACTTCGTAATCATCGTTTAGGTAGCTATTATACTCATCAACTTCATTTAATAATATTTCTGTTGCTTCTTTTTTACATAACTTTGTGCAGTAAGTAGTCATGAAGTAATCAGTAATATCTTTCTTTGAGGCTACTATAAACCCTATTTGTCCTGAGTCCCATTTGTTAAAGAATGGGTGGGTTGAAACTACAAGGTTACTGTGATCAAGCATGTATAGTGGTAAGATTACACCTGCGTTGTAGAACTTAGCGATAGCATTACCCAGTTCTGCCCAACTTGAGTAGTTTTCGTGGTTAAATTCATGATTATCACCTAGATTATATCGGGTGTGGAAGCAGATCATCTTGCCTAGTTTGTATGGTTGTTCAATCATCATAGTTTTTAAACTCCGGGTTGTTACGCTCTTTAATCATTGCATCTGCTTGTTCATAAGACCATTCAGCAATTTCTTTTTCACTAACTGTTCTTGTATATTCATTTTTAAATATTTCCATGAGTCCTTGCATAGCTAGACCTGCAAAGTGATCACGTAATGTCATAGTACCGGTCATCTTGATCTCTCCTGTTTATGTGTAGTTGTCATATTTACTTAGTGGCTTAGTGGTTATGCCGATCGCATCTCGTAGATGATCTATAATTGCATTCGCTTCAGCTAGTTGTGATTTTTTACATGTAATAGTTATACTTAGTTCTGCGTTAAAATGTTCTGGTATTTGTTCTATGTAAACCCTAGTATCTCTAGTCATCTCAGTATCTCAGTACCCCATTAGCCGTGTTGTTAAGAATCCAATTATGGACCCCATTGAAAACCCTACTATAGCGCATATTATAATGGATAGTATTAATTCTAGCGTTTCATTCATCTCGGTATCCCACAGTTATCTTGTATTACGAATTGTAATAATCGGTTCTTGTCTATCGCTGCTGCGTCTGCTCTTGCTGACTCTGTTTCAAGAAACTTAAGAAGCCCTCTTGAAATGTAGGTGAAGTCGGAGTCATTTGCTGTATTGACTGTGGGATTATCACCTTTACTTGTGGTGCTACCACTACTTTCCCCACGTCTTGTGAAGCGCAGCCCGTTAATAGTATTATTAAGATCGCTGCTAATAGCAGCTGAATTTTTCTTAAGGTTGTCATATTGTTTATCCTTTGTCTCGTTTGATATGCGTTGTGATTCCTCAGCAGCTGCGACTCTCTGAGACTCAGCGGCTAAGACCTTAGCAGCCTCAATCTTTTGATCAGAGATCTTAAGTTCCATAGCTACTACTTGACTATGTTCTATCTTGTAAGCAGCTGTACCTCCAATGGCTACACCAAAGGCTAGTATGGCTGCGTAAATGTATAAGTTAATTGGCATTAGATCTCCCACTCTGCATCGTCATATTTTTTGCCAACCATAGTCGCACCATGTGTTACTAGGTTCTCAGCTAACTCACGTAATATCTTTTTCGCTGGGCTTTTCCCCCATTCTGGGTATTCGCATGATTGATAGTCGAGACAATTTACTAACTTAAGTAATTCAGTTTCTGTGAACTTAGCGGCTAAGTCTAGGTTCATCAGGCTGATCTTACCTCGTCTATTGTTTCGGTCATATTGGTAGTTGATACTCTTTACATTCGCAGACCATAGTATCTTAGCTATATAAAGAATACGTGCAATATCTCCTTCGTCCATATTAACTCGGCGAACGTATTCTTTTGCTATCGTCAGTACATGTTTCTCACTTACTAAAAATGCGTTCATTTCTCTTCCTCTATGTGGTTAACTCTGTTTGCTGCATGTCCTATGTTGAATGCAAGTTTATTCACATAGGAATGAAACTGTTTGTAGGCCCCAGGTTCTGTAGTGGGGGGTAATACAGATGCTATAGCTGAGCACATACCTGATATAGATAAGAGACCAGCTAACGAAGTTGCTAAGATCGTAGCCAAAGATGCTGAGATCGATGCTATTGCACCTGATATGATTTCAAATGTAGCAGCTATGGCTACGAGTGTTGCTGTTATGGGTTCAAGCATGGTTTAGTACCTTAAATAATGGTATGTTGTATATAGGTGTGTTCCTCTTCCATCATAGTGGTGACGTTTCATACACCGTCTATGTTCTAAGCCGCCAAGAGCAGCGAAGTAACTAAATGTTATACTATTTGCAAATGTACATCGTTCAGTTAGCATTTATTTCACTCGCTAGGATGCTTAAGATTTCTAATATAGATTCTACTCTTTTTATTCTTTTTAGTACTTTGGATTGTTCTAGTTTTAGAATTGATGTTAATAGCTCCCCTGTATGTTCAGTATTTTTGGTTAAAACTATTGCTTCCCCCCAACCGGTGTGTCTTATTGTTAGGGGTTTATTAGCATAAAATGCGTATATTAGCAATGCATTGTTTTCTTTTTTCTCTAATAAGAGTTTAAGTTCTTGTTGTAGATCTGTTATTTTTGATAATTTTAGTGCTGGATTTTTGCCTATTGAATTGTCCATGATAGTGCTCTTATTTATATAGCGGAATTACTGTATAAGTGTCGTAAACTTCTGCTCTTGGTTTATTGTATGTATACATTACTCCTCCTAGCGTTCCAATGATTTGGTAGATATAGGGTTCTTGGTTGAGTATTGCTTTTCTTATTTCGTTAAACGTGGCCGATTCTTTCATCATCTTCATCCCATACTCGAAAGCCTTTAATCTTAGTACTTGCAGGTTCACCTGGGTCGTCTATGAATGCATCTACTGCATTAGTCCAAGCTTCTTCTTCGTTTTCGCCCTCGCCTTGGAGGGTTAATTTAAATTCATAAGTTAACATTTTAGATTCCTTTATACTATATTATTAGTAAACGTAATAGTCTAGTATTTCGCTATTACGTTTCATGTATTTTTTAATTTTTTCTTTTGCTTGGTTAAGGCTTGTTGCCTTTACCGCTATTTTTTTAATTGTTTCTTCTATTTTTATATAGAATAAATAAGTGTTCATCTTTTTATACCATGTGAAGGGGGTATACGTGAGTTTCTATTAGGGTTTCATTTTTAGTTAATAGTTTATTTACTTCACGTAAAGCTGCGTGTAATGTATGTGTATAGATAGCTATTGCATTTTCTTTATCGCCTTTAGTTTTAGTATAGAAAACATATTCGTTCATGGTCATTCCTTAGGGTAACGGTTGTAAATTCGGGGCCTTTAATGGGCCATATAATAGTAAATCTGGGTATAACTCTTCCCATCTAGCATTCATTCGTGTGCAATCATTTGGGTAGGGGAAAGTTATTCTTGTGTAATCAGGTGTCGATCCAACAGAGATTTTTACTATTCCTATTGGTGGGGTTAACTTAAATGAGCTTGCCCAGTAGTATCCTGGTTCTAATCCTTTAAGTTCTCTTATATTAAATTTCTTGGGTGTCATCTTCTTCTTCCAATAAGTGAGTTACTTTTAGAGTGAATCCATATTGTTCAGATGTTCCATCTTTGTTATCTCTATAAGAATTACATTTTAAAAGTTGTTGGAGAAGGTATTGTGATACTCGTATTACCCTGTCTTTTGGGGTTGAAATATATACATCGTTCATGGTAGTGATCCTTATACTGCCAATGTATCTGCTAAGTTCCAAAGTCCTTTATTTATCTTTACTAGTTCTTCTATACCAGTTACTGCGCGTACTTTTTTATACTTGTCTTTGTTAGTGTATCCTCTTTGACCACCTTTAATTAAGTTTTCTTGTAGTATGTTAAACTTTGTGAATAGATCAAATTTATCATCCGCCATTCTTCTTGGACGAAGAAGTTGTGCTGCTGTAATATGTTCTTGCTCTTCTTTAGGCCAACGTAATTTTAGTGCTTCTTCCGCTAGGTTTAGGTATTCATCATATGTTAAGAATGTGTCTTGCATTCTTTCTCGTGATTCATCTACTTTAGTAAATTGATTGATGATTTCATAGGCACCTTCAATGTAGTCATTTACATTAGTTCCTATGTGACGAATGCGTATGTCTTGTGTTATGTTGCCAGTAATGCAACCATTGGCGCATACAGTTCTGAACATACCAGCCATTAACTGAGCAGAGCTTGACGCATCAGCTGAGTTTCTAAGAACGATCTCGTTCATCGTCGGGTCATTACTTCCTGTGTCTTTACGTAACCTCACAATGTGTCGAGCAAAGTTTGTTTTATCTTGTATACGGGGTGTTGTTTGCCCAACCATGTGTACGTTATACCCTTCTTTTTTTAAGGCATCTAAGACATCTAGTGTTGAAATGAATCGATATTTATCAGAGCATTTACTATATGACTCAGTGGCGAAGATCGAAGGTGCATATTGATGCATTAATTCAATATCAAGTGGTTTGTTAATACATTGTATCATTGAGTATTTCATGTTATGTTCCTAGTATATATCAAAGTGGTTCATTATTATGGGTATTATTATGGGTAGTTCTAGTTCGTAACCTTTTAATTCTCCTGAGTCTAATAGGGTTTGCAATATATATTTTAAATGGATATGGTTTTCTGCATCTTTTTTTGAATCGAATACTGCCCCATCTTGGGTAGTGTAGGTTGTTTTTACAATAATCGGGATTGTCATAGTGAAGTTCCTAATATTAATTGTTTAAGCTCTTTCATGTATAGGTCAAATAGAAATGCTTCTAATTCGTTTTCATTACAGTAGGTGTCTATTTCATCTTTTATATGTTCTTGCATTGCTTTGTTGTATATTGTATAAAGGAAACTTATAATTGTTTTGCTTTCTAGTATATCAAAACAGAGATGTCTATTTAATATTACATAAGTTCTTAAGCGGGCATGTATTTGTTGTTTATGTGTTTGGTAAAGGTTCATGTTGATCTCCTAAATAGTAATTGATTTTGTTGTGCCCATTCGTTTAAGAACTCTTTTAAATCTTTAGTTGATAGGTATTCGTAAAGAGTTTCTTCTAGTTTGCATGGTATTGCCCCATAGAAGATAAACCATATTCTGTCGTATGTTAATGTTGGGTAATCAGTATTTTGCTTTTTATAAAATTCTTTAACGAAGTTTGTCATTGCAGTTGATACTATGTTTGCGTGTTCTTCTTTTAGTTTCATTTTAATTCCTCTGGACTTATTAGAATGGTTAGATGTCGATCTTAACCTGTGTTTTTTATGTGAGAGGTATTGCCCTTTTGTTAAATAACATGAATCAAGAACAGCTTTATTTAACTTGGGAGAAAGACTGTATATCGGGTTCTAACCACAACCGACTAGGAGTGTCACAGCTGTTACTATTTTTTGTTCTTTAGAATTGGTTTTGTTTGTCTTTTTCCTCTTTATATATTGCGTTCTTTAGTTCTTTTATGTCTCTACTATTTCCTTTTAATTGTCTTCTTATATCCTTTAATTGTTGTTTGTAGAAACCTTCATGTGCTATACATGATTGTAGTTGTCCTTTTAAGTTCATTGTTCTATCCTTATGTTTTACACGTCCTTGTGTATGATAGTGATTAGTTTGTTGGATGTACTAGGTAGGGTATATATTTTTCCTTTATTTTTTCTGATACCATAGGTTATATCCTTCTACTAAATCAAGTGGGTGTTGTGTATAACCACCCATATATTGTCCATCTATTGTGTAGTATTCATATTTAGCTGTGAAGGGTAATAGCTTAAATAAAAATCTTTTAGAGAATACTTTTACTTCGACTGGATATAATCTTTTACCTTTATAAACACGGAGTACAACTGCTCTGTGGCCATCTCTTGTTTTGCATTCTATTGGTTTCATTTGGGTTTTCCTTACTAGTGTTTAGTTCTTTGCTTTATTATATTTAGTTCTTGCTGCCCTAACTAAAATCATGTGAGTTCGTGGTTTTGGGTGAGATTTTGTTTTGTTTTTACCGTTAGATTTGTATTGTCTTATTGCAGCTTGTGTATTAGCTATTAATGTTTGGTTACCTTGTTGCCTAGCAATATTAGCTAAACTTATTAAAAGATTTATTCTTCTGAATGCAGTCATTGTTGTTCCTTAGTTGAGTTAGTGTAGATAGTTTGGTATTGTTGGATCTGGGTCTTTTTCTTCTGGTATATGATTATGGATATATCGTTTTTGAATAGTATTTGTTCCTGGTAAAGTTTCTAGGTATTCACATGCTATAGCTATCGTGTCAAATACAGCTAGTATGAAGCCTGGTTTATCTATACTTGATACTAGGTATACTACTTTTTTTGAGTGCATTAGTGGCCTAGCGGCTGAGAGTTTTTTTACTTGGTTAGTATTCATGTTATCCTTCTTTTTGTGTGCATACATAGATTGCTGTTTTCTTAGGTATTATTAGGTCAGTTATTGTTTCATTAAACTTAACCATAGATCTGAAGCTCATGAGAGTCTCACCAGCGAAGTTACAGGCGGTTACAGCACGTACCTCACTTGGTATCCCAGGGACTAAGATGGTATAAGTAACTAAGGTATCAATAGCTTGGTGGGAAATATTTAAGTTTGTAATTACTGCGTTTTCAGGTATATATAATGGTATCTTAATAGTTTTCTGTTTAACTATTTGTTTATGTGCGATAGTTGTTACTGGGGCACTAAAGATTAAGGTTGTTATAGTGGTTATGATTAGGAAGGTGGTTAGCTGTGTAATAAATTTTACGTTCATGGTAGTGCCCCTTGTTAAGTGGTATTAAAACTGAAAGAAGTATTTTTTCTTTACTTCTGGTTTAGGTATATCTAATAGGTTATCAAACCAGTTTTCGTTTTTCTTTTTGTTGATGTGTAACATAGTTGTTCGTGGCCATTTACCAGTCATATACAGCCATGCTAGTTGATGTTCATAATATAGTTTACCTGCTATTCCTATTTTTCTATAGCCGGTTTTGTGTTGTGTACCGGCGCGTTCATTTAATCGGCAGTTTCCTTTTGATTTTAAGTTAGTGAATATTCCAGTTATGGGGTCATATGATAATATTTCTTTAAGTTGTTCTCTTGTTAACATAATGGCTTTTCTATGATAGATGTTTACGCAATTGCCCCCCGCTTGTTATGTTGGGCTTTTGCCTTTATATGATAGTGATCTTCTTCAGTTTTGTTTTT
>Ga0209777_10008229_pt1 | contig 11442 bp, 7 predicted proteins | sample FrelakmetHBP12HB_FD_187147 | JGI IMG/M metagenome (GOLD analysis project Ga0209777, IMG submission 187147) | Freshwater lake sediment microbial communities from the University of Notre Dame, USA, for methane emissions studies -HBP12 HB (SPAdes)... | ecosystem: Environmental > Aquatic >...
CTGCTCAAAACCGGCCAGAGCATAGGCAAGGCGCACATCCCCCGTTGCCCGGTAGTGAACCAGGACATCCCTGAACAGCTTCCATTGCAGCACTTCCCGCTTAGCGTAAATACGGCCCGGCTGGGCACATTTCTGGCCGCGGTGAAAGCCGAAATGGAAGGCCTGAAACGGGCCGGGATTTTTACAGTGAATCGCGGCAGGAGTTAATTCCGGATCATTGAGCTGCCGTTTGGTAACTGACGCCGGGTCCACATTGTGATCCACAAACAGTTCCTCCCCGCGATAGAGCCACCTGATGGTATTGCGGAAAACATTAAGCCCCCATATCAGACGGTTGCAGTAGAAGTCATGCACCTGCAGGCACAGCCAGTTCAGCTGCGGGTCCGCATCAAACCTGCTGACAATTTTTTCAAACAGGTAGCGGTTCTCAATGACCATGTCCGCATCGACTTTAATCATGATATCAAACTCAGCGGAGCGTTGCTCAAACGTCCGGTAGAGCGTGTCGTGAGCTTCTTTATTGGGAAGGCCCTGAATAATGAGATGTTCAAAGTTCTGATATGTTTGATTTTTGATTGAGGCACAGCATTCCTCAAACTCGTTTTCAATGGTGTAAAGGGTGCCAACAAAAATGCGCATATATTAAATGCTCTTTCCGCTCGCAGGTGCGTTTGGCTGCGTTTCGCAGGATAAAAACCGGTGACCGATGGTTTATTGCACGTGCTGTTTGTTTTCTGGCAATCGCTTTGTTTCTCTTGAAACCATTCACACCTCTTGTTACCGGAACGTGCCGGGATGCGCGGGGAACATCACGTCTGCCTGTTGCCGATAAACGCAAGGATCTTTTCGGCGCGCCGCTGCCAGGTATAGCTGTTCACGTCCCTGCGGGCGTTTTCACCGATCTTCCGGGCAAATGCCTGGTCAAGAACAATATGCTGTATACCCTGTGCCAACGCTGCCGGATTGTCAGGCTCCACCAGGACGGCATTGACACCATCTTTGAGTACCTCCATTACCGAGGGCAATTTTGTTGCGACAATCGGCTTTTCTGCAGCCATATACTCAAACATTTTAAGCGGCGACATGTTGAACGCATAGTGCGCTGTCCAGGGAAACGGCATGGCAGCAAGGTCAAATTCAGCAAGATAGGACGGCACGTCTCCTGCCGGCACCAGGTCATGAAATATAAAGCGCTCCCTGCTGAGCCCGAGCTCATCGATGATTGCACAGTATGCAGGCACCGCACTCATGGGCCCGCCGATACAGGCCAGATAGACCGGTACCGGGGAATCGGGAACATGCTGCATTGCTTCAATCAATTCCCGCAAGCCTTTTTCCTGGTCCATGGTCACAAAGCGCCCGACATACCCGACGAGAAATGCCTCAGGCGGTATTTCAAGCAGCGCCCGCACATCTGGCACCCTTTTTTTATTACTCTCAAACTGTTCCAGGTCAACGGCGCTGTGCGCAACCAGTACCTTCGCGGCAGGCAGCCCCCTCTGCAAAAACCTGTTCTTCAACTGTTCGGTAAGGACTATGACCCCGTCCGTCAGTTTAAGAAATAAAAGCTGCAACCATACCAGTGATTGAGGAAAGTCGTGGGCTTCATAAAATACGGGAGTCCCCGCCAGTGCGGCTGCTGCCCCGATTGCGATGAGAGAGAATTTATCACGGCAATAAATTATATCAATGGAGCGTTTCCGGGTGATAATGAAAAAGGCTGCTGCCAGCAGATAAAAAACCAGCCCGGCGTAAAATTGCAGGCGCGCCATCCTTTCTCCCAGGAAAGGAATCTCAAAACAGAAGAGCTGCTTCATGGCAAACGGAATCCGCACCCCGTAATAGGCAAAAACGTCAGGTATGCGCTGTGTCCATGCTGAGTTATCCCGTTTCTGATAGAGCAGCGTGACATCGGTTCCCTGCTGTGTAAAGGCTTCACACATTTTGAGAATCTGGTAGGCATGGGCCTTTTCACTGGGGATGCGGGCGGTTGACAGGTATAGCATGCGCAGGGGCTTCTGTTCTCTATCCATAGCAGACCTTGTGCACCATGGTATGGTAGGACCTGAAGTAGTCCTGATAATTAAACTTCCTGAGTACCGCATTTCTACCCGCATTTCCCATGCGCTCAGCAAGCTGGGCATCATCAAGCAGCCGCACCATTGCATCGGCAAGGGAGCGGCTGTCCTCCGGCTCCACCAGCAGCCCGGTTTCTCCATCCGCAATGATCTCGGGGATACCGCCGACCCGGGAGGCAATCACCGGTTTCCCGAGAAACTGCGCTTCTATGGCCACGCGTCCCAGGCCCTCGGTGAGAGATGGCAGCACCAGGGCACGGCTTCCCTTAATGTATGCAGCAAGAACCGTTTGCTCAAGAAACCCTGCGAACATGACCTGCCGGGAAAGACCGAGTTCCCGGGCCAGTGATTTGAGGTTCTCTTCTTCCCTGCCTTGTCCGGCTATAACCAGTTTTGCCCCGGGATGCTTGAGCTGCACTTCTTTGAATGCCTTAATGAGATACTGTATGCCTTTCAAATAAATGAGCATGCCGACAAAAATAACATACGGCCCGCCGATGGTTTTTACCGCCTCCCGCACTGTTTCCGGCATGGGATCAGAAAAACTGTCAAGGTCAGTAAAGGTCGGAAACACAAAGACCGGCTTTTTATTATCAGGAACGAGGCTGCGGCAATACTCGGATATTACCCGGTAGGCATCAGCCTGGGAAAGGCTTACGCTCCCCACCAGCTTTCTTACGGGCTTTTCCAGCCAGGCAAACGGCGCATAGTGATGGTAGAGCATGGCGCCTGCTCCCCAGTCACTGTGTACCTCAACAATGAGCCGGGGCTTTTTATGTGACCAAAACAGTTTCCAGGGCAGAAGTGCCAGCGCCGGAGCCAGGGCCTCATACGGGCTCTGGGCGATGATTGCTTTACAGGTACCGCGCAGGGCACTGTACAGGGTATAAAAAAATGAATAGATAAAATGCAGACCATAGCGCAGCAGGCGCGGCATGCTCGACGGCAGCAGCACTAAGCAGGAACCGGCAAATGCAAACTTCTGGAAGCTGCTGCCATTGCCAAAGGATATGATGGTTGACTGCAAAAGGGGTGCAAGCCCGCGCCATTTTTTTTGTGAAGTCTCGTCAGGAGGATTTGCGTAGCGGGCGCTGCTCAGAAAAAGAACCGGAATCGGTTTTGCGGCAGCAGTGCCCCGGCTGCTGCCCGCTGCGGTGCGGCCGCATGCGGCGGCCAATACCGCTTCGGTCTGATCAACCAGGGCTGCCCAGGAGAATTTTTCAAGGCTTGCAGCTCCGCTCTCCACCAGCCGGGCGCATAACCCTGCATCTTCCAGAAGGCGCTGCAGGGCAGTGCGCAGCGCGCGCTGATCACCGGCGGGGATGAGCAGCCCGTTGTATTCATGCTGAATGAGCTCGCCGGTACCGCCCACAGCGGTTGCTATAACCGGAACGCGTGACTGGAGGGCTTCAAGAACAATATGGGGAAGTCCCTCGTAGGTTGAGTTCAGGACGAAGAGATCAGCATTCTTAAGCAGTACCAGAAGCTTCTGCCGGGAAAGATTTCCCGCAAGGCTCACCCGAGCCTGCAGTTTATTTTCGGTAATGATGTTTTGCAGGTTATGTTTTTCCGGCCCTTCTCCAACGATGATGAGATGCGCCTCGGGAAAAAATTCTATCACGCCCATGAGTCCGGCAAAACCTTTCCAGGGAACAAGGCGGCCAGCGGTGACAATCTTTTTGCTGCCCCTGATTGCCGGGGGGAGATCAGCCTGCTTTTCATCAGCCTTTGGTATCTCTCCATCTGCGGCATTATAAATGACGGTTATTTTTTTCTCGGGGATTCCCCAGCCGCTCACTATTTTTTTAAGATAGGTGCTGGGGGTGATTATAACCGAGCTTTTTTTAACCCAGAAGGTTCTCAGGCTTTTGAGGCCCTCGATTTTCATGCCGTAGGTTTTATTCTGAAAAGCATCGATGCTGTCTTGTATTGAACCGAAGATGGATGCGCGCTCCCAGGCAAGGTCTCCAACTATTTTCTGCACCAGCGGCTTGCGCAGGAACAGGTTTGCCGTCACCGCTTCCAGCGCCAGCCCGTTAACAAACAGAACATCTGCGGTTCTTCCCTGCCGGACAATGAGTGAAATGGTTTGCAGCATGCGCATAACACGCGCGGCAGGCCGCAGAATGCGGATAACGGGGAACAGGTACCCGGAATCATCATGGGCAAGGACATCGCTCAGCGTCAGCACGGTGACGGCATGCCCCTTTTCAACCAGCGATGCAGAAACGGCAGGCACATAGCTTGCCGGTCCGCCAATGTCCGGCGGGAATATCGGGGTGATAACCAGGATCTTCATGCCGCGTTTTTCTTTTTTCCCGGTGCGTTTTTATGCCGGGGCTCCTGCCCTGTGGGCAGTGCCGCGTCTTTGAGAGAAAGAATTTTATCTTTCGGTATTTCTAAGCGGGTGAGCTTCATGATGATATCATGTGGTGCCTCAAATGAGGTTATAATGATCTTATCAAAGCTCATCCTGCTGAGATCAGCATCTGTGCCCACGTTCCGTTTCATAAATACGCTGCCGGCATGGGATTCATCAATAACGCCTGTTAGCCTCATCTGCTTCTGCTGCAGCAGAATGTAGGCAATTTCTGCTATCTCGCCAATGCCGTAAAATACAATATTTTTTACCCCTTCCTGCTCAAGCTCTGCGTATGCCCCGGATATGGTCTGTTTGGCCTGTTTATAGAAGCTAATTGAATACTGCAGATAGGTAAGGGTAAGGCGGCTTTTTTCAGCTATGCCCTGGGGAGTGAGAAGATATTTTGCCCGGTCGCGCGGGATGGTGGTCAGTTTAATATAGCCCTTGCGTGCGATTCTTTTAATAAAAGCATTGGTGAGGCCAAGCGAGATACCCAGCAGCCCGGCAATTTCGGGCTGAGTTATCCTGCCGTTTTCTTCGATTCTGTTGAGGATCTCAAGGGTGTAGCGTTCGTCTTTTTCCATAGGCCAATAAATTTTCAAATTGTGAAAATTTTAAGTTACCACAAAGCATCTGTCAAGAAAAATTTCAATATTTGAAAATCTGGTGCATAAAGGACAGGGCTTTAAACTGTTTGACACTTGAATAGTTTATATATAAATTATTATATATTTTATTTCTAAAACTATCGGGCATTATGAAAAAATAAAATGTTTTATTGATGCTCCATAGCTAACGTTCCAATGGCGCTTATCCCAAAAAGGAATTTCACTCTTCAAGAGGATGCCGTGGAAAAAGAAGCAAGAATCAGAGAGACGATGCTGTGGGTGCGTCTTGCGGTAACATTCAACCTTCTCTACCAGGAGATAAAAAAAGATCTTGCCAATGAAGACCTGACCTTCGCGCAGCTTGATATCCTGGTATGCCTGAACAGAACCAGGGGCCTGCCGTTGACCGAAGTGGCTGACCGGCTGTTGGTGACCGGCGGTAATGTGACGGGCATCGTTGACCGTATGGAAAAAGCCGGTCTTGTGACGCGGCAGCGGGATAACAAAGACAGAAGAATAGTCTGGGCGCGGCTCACGGAGAAAGGGTATGCAATATACCGGCAGCTGATGCCGCGCTACATTGAAACCATGCAAAAGGTCAACGCGTATTTGACTCCGGCAGAGAAAAAAGAATTGATGCGGCTTCTTAAAAAACTGGGCGCCGGCGTAATGAAAAAGGAAGAGTTTAACAAGGCAGATTAGAGCATAAACAGGACTCTGCTGCATGAATGACATTATTGCAAAAATTGCTGAACGGATCATCCGCTACCGGATAGCACTGCTGGCCCTCTGTATTCTCCTGACCCTGTTTTTCCTCTACACCCTGAAAGACCTCCGCCTTCGGGCAAACCTGGCTGATTTTGCACCCAGGAACCACCCCTTCATGCAAGTCCAGCAGCGGCTGATCGATATTTTCGGCGGGCTGCATCAGGTTTCAATTGCCGTAGTAGTCAAGCAGGGAGATATCTTTAATTACGATACGCTCAATAAAGTAGTCAATATAACCGGCCAGTTGTATCTGCTGCCGGGCGTGAATCCGGGGCGGATCGTGTCACTTGCAGCGCGCAAAATAAAGCACGTGACCGCTTCCAGCGAGGGGTTCAAAGTGCAGCGCCTGCTGCGTGATGCACCGGCCGATAGCAGCGGACTGCAATCCCTGCGGGATGCGATTGTCCGCAACCCCATGCTCTATGGCCCGGTGGTGTCAAAGGATTTTAAAGCAACGCTTATCACTGCAGATTTTCAGCCCGAGGTTGAGGCACAGGCCATTTTTGAGGGACTGTTCCGCATCATAGAACCGCTGCAGGATGCCAACACGGACATTTTCATCACCGGCAGGCCGATTCTGGAGGGCTGGATGTACCGCTATCTGCCGCGCATGGCAACGGTGTTCCTGTGTACCATCGCAGTCATGCTGCTGCTTCTTGCTGTCGCCTTCAGGTCCAAGCGCGGGGTAATACTGCCTTTTTGTTCAGCTTTTATGGCAACAATATGGGGGATGGGGATGCTGGTCCTCTGCGGCTACTCCCTCAGCCCCACCACGATCCTTATCCCGTTTCTTATTTCCGCATTGGAAATCTGCCACTCAACACAGTTCATAAAGCGCTATTATGAAGAGCTGCACGAAAACGCTCGCGATCCGGTTGCTGCATCACAGAAAGCGCTGCAGGCACTTTTTGTGCCTGCCGTCATCTCTGTTTTTACCGACGGCGTGGGATTCCTTTCGCTTTACACCGTGCCCATCGCTATCATCAAAAGCATGGCGCTGGGCGGCGGGATGGGAGTCCTGAGCATTCTGTTCACAACGATAATCTTTATTCCCGTCGCGCTCTCCCTGCTGCCGCTGCCCAAACGCCTTGAAGTGGAGCTTGAGGAGAAGCCGACCCTGGTAAACAGGCTTTTGTCTGTGACAGCGGCGACCTGTCAGCGGACTTCCCTGCGCTGGGCGGTTCTGCTTCTGTTCTGTGCAGCCGGCTGCTGGGGGCTGTGGGGCTCGGCAAAACTGGTGGTGGGCGACAATGAGGAGGGTTCCGCGATTCTCGCTGCCGATGCTCCCTACAACATTGCTGAAAAACAGATCAACCGGCTCTTTTCCGGTTCCAGCAGCTATTTTGTTTTTGTCGAGGGCAGCAGGGAAGAAGCGCTCATTGATGCTGCGGCGCTGCACGAGATGGATGCGCTGCAGCGCTATCTCACTACCAGTCAGGCGCAAGCGGGCTACGGTCTCTCGTTAGCCGACTATATCAAGGGCCTGAACATGGTAATGTTTGGGGGCAATCCACGGGAGTTTAAAATCCCTGAAAACAACGGCACCATTGCCGAATATCTTTTCCTGTATGCCATATCGGGATTTCCCGGTGATTTCGACCCGGTGGTGAGCCAGAATTATCAGTATGCCAACATAAAAGTGGACTTCAAAGATCATAAAGCCGCAACCATTAATAATGTTCTTGCTGCCACCGGAGACTGGATTGCAAAAAATCACAAGTGCGTCAATGCCCGCTTTCTCTACGGCGGGGGCGAGATCGGAACGCTGGGCGCGGTTAATGACGCAATAAAAAAGGCGCTTATTGAAAGCATCATCCTGGTAACCCTGCTCACCTTCGGCTGCGTGCTTCTTGCCTATCGCTCTTTTATCGCAGGTATCATGTTATGTATCCCGCTTTTATTCGGCGTTCTCATTACCTTTGGCATTATGGGCCTTACCGGCATAACGCTTACCATTGAGACCCTGCCGGTGGCAGCGCTGGGCGTAGGGATTGGCGTTGACTATGGACTGTATGTGACCTCGCGCATTATTGAAGAATATGCCCGCGGTAATGGTGCGAACCTTGACAGCGCCATTCTGCGGGCTCTGGTGACTTCAGGAAAAGCGATTTTTTTCACCGGCAGCACGGTGGTCATCGGCGTGCTGGCATGGATTTTTTCAGATATCCGGCTGCAGGCCCGGTTCGGTCTGCTGCTCGGGCTGTTAATATTCCTGAATATTCTGGGGGCGCTGATTCTGCTTCCGGTCATTTTCAGGATGAGAAAGCCACGCTTCATCGTTCAGGAAACGCGCAGCAAAACGAAATAACACCATAACAGCGACAAGAGTCCTGTAGGAGAATAGTTTTTTACCAGCACCTCTCTATCGATAGTGTAATTGTGGCAGACGACCCTGCAGGGCAGGATGCGCTGCCATGTATATATATCAGGGGTGCAGCATTTGTAAAAGGCTGCAGAATGTTAATGCTTAGTAGCAAGGAGGGATACTATGAAGCGTTTGACGTTATGTGTCACCGGAATATTGTATGCACTGGTTTTTTACGCGCTGTCAGGATCATCACCCGGGGCTGCCAAGGAACTGAAGATAGAAGCTGCTCCCGTCAGCTGTCCGGGCTGCTGCGACGTGATCAAGCCCTATGAGGGAATTGCAGCAGATGATTTAATGAGCATTAAATACTGGATTAAGTACACCAAGTTTGCGCGCGACTACCGGAGCGACGGTAAATTTTTTCTCATCGATAAGAGCAGTTTTACGCGCACCAGGGGTTTTAATCGTTACCGGATACTGCTCTACCGGAACAGCCCTGAATATGATTACAAGGATCTGACCGTCATAACAGACCCGCAGAGTATCAAGGGCCTTGCCATTCTTGCCTGGACCTATAAAGACCCTAAAAAAGACCAGGACACCTGGCTCTGGCTGCCGACTCTGAGAAAAATCCGCCGCGTTTCACAGTCCGAAGCTGATGACTCTGCTCTCGGCTCTGATTGGACAACCGAAGAAATGTCAACCAGGCGCTGGGAGGATGAAACCTACAAAATGGTGGGTGAGCAGAAATTTCCGGGGTTTACCTCCAGGTATAACGGCAAGAATTATTATCAGGGTGTTGCCTGCTGGGTTGTAGAAGCTACGCCGAAGCGCAAGCCCTGGTACTATTCAAAGAGAATTGTGTGGATAGACAAGCGTCATGGCGGCAATATTTATGATGAGGTGTACGACCCCCTGGGAAGAAAAATCAAGGAGATTCTCAAAGTGTATGAAATCTGGCCGGATACACACTGCGTGCCGCAGGTGCACCTTGAGGCATATGACCTCACTACGGGACACAGCACCATCAATGAAATCGGTAATATAAAGTTTAACTCAGGCCAGGATGAAAACTTCTTTACTGAAAAAACTCTTATGAGAACCAAATGGTAAGGTACTGTTAAAAGTTCCATGAAAAACAGGGGAACAATATGAAACCACAGAGGTACACTGAGGGATTCTCTGTGTTCTCCAACAGAATATCTTTTAATGGAAATAACCGAGGCATTGTAGCCTGTTTATAGAATAGGAGGGTATCGGTACTGAGCATTTTTGAAGAGCTGGATGAAGCAGGAGAGAGCAGATAAATTTTACCGGAGTAAAAACTAAAAGAGAATAATAATTGAGAGGACACAGAGGTAAGGAAACAGAATTTCTGTTAACTTCTTGAAATAAAATATTTTCTCTGTGTGCTCTGTGGTTAATTTTTAACAAAACGAATGGTAATAAGGGGGCTACCCATGAAAAAAATACTTTTTATCGCAGGGGTGTTATTTCTCGCGCAGCCATTTCTGGCACAGGGCATAGAGGTAGGCTGCAATATGACGGTCTCAGGCTATGTCAAGAATGAGACAGCCGTCAGGACTCACCGCGCCTATCAGTTTTTAAAAATTGAAAACACGGTGCAGCTTGAAGCTGAGTATCGCCTCAGCGACAACCTCCATCTTTTTGGCATTTTGCGGGAATTTTATGACAGCGCGTTTGACGCCGAAGCAAGGTACCGGGAAAATCGCAACTACCTGTGCCGGACCCGCGGCACCAACTGGCTCCGCGAGCTCTATCTTGACTACTACTCACCGTCTCTTGATATACGCATCGGCAGGCAGCAGGTGGTCTGGGGTACGACCGTTGGCATGAAAATACTGGACATTGTGAATCCTGATGATCAGCGGGAATATGTGCTTGACGATTTCGCAGACAGCCGCATAGCTCTGTGGATGTTAAAGACAGAGTGTTCACCCAAAGTAAACGGGACCCTGCAGTTTCTTTTCATTCCGGATTTCAGGAACAATTTTATAGCACCTGCCGGGTCCCCTTTTACCTACCGGGCAGTAACCCTCGGGGCTGAACGGATGAATGCCCTGGAGCAGCTCGGGTACCACTTCCACGAGGACAAAATACAGCCGGGGAAAATTTTTAAAAACTCAAAAATCGGGCTTCGCTGGCTTGATGTATATAAGGGTTTTGAATACTCCCTCAACTGGCTCCATGGTTATGAATACAGTTCCTACAAAGAGTCTGCCGGAGTAATACTGCCGCGCACGGTAATACCGGGCCTGCCGGGACTGCCTCCCTGGGGGTCAACGCTGCTGCTCGACACCAGGTACGCGCAGGTGGAACACTTGGGCGGGTCCTTCACTAAGACATTCACGTCCGGGACGCTGCGGGGTCTCACCACGCGGGGTGAATTTGTCTATACCCACGGCCACAAAAACGGCTATGGCACTGAGGGTAGTCAGGTGGGAGTGGCAAAGGTCGATATGTGGAAATCAGCCCTTGTCCTTGAGCGCTATGTGGTGACCAACTGGCTGGTCGAGTTCCAGTATATTATGATGGGCCTTACCCGGGAACGGGAAAAAGGCTACCGGTTCCTGTTAGGCCCCACGCAGGGGGTGATGGACCAGGTGGAAACATTTTTAACGCTCATGGTATCGACCGACTTTTTCAATGAGCGCCTCAAGGCCAAGACGCTCTTGGTCTACGGCGATAACTATGACTGGCGGATCAGCCCGCGGCTTGATTTCGAAGTGGCGGATAAAATAAACATTGCCTTCGGGTGTCACCTGTTTTACGGGCACAAAGACGGCCTCAATGGTGAATTCAGAGACAATGACGAAGTTTTTACGGAAATAAGATTTGGTTTTTAAGTGCACTCATTGCCTGCTGCAAGTTCTGCAGCTGCACTTCCTCCGGCAAGGTTTCTGTTCCGCAGGGAAAGAAAAAATGATATAATATATCTTTTAAATAGTATCCTTGACGGCATGGGATGTGTTGTGCAGACAGATAGTAATTCTCAGTGGGCATACAGGCAATGCGCGTAGCACAATATTACAGCAATAAAGACATCCGGCTTGAAGAAATGGCAATACCAGCAATAGGGCCGGGGGAGCTGCTGGTAAAAATTATTGCCAGCGGCATATGCGGCAGCGATGTCATGGAATGGTACCGCAGGCACAAGGCGCCGCTGGTGCTCGGCCATGAGATAGCAGGTGAAGTTATTGCCGCAGGCCCGGGCGTCAAAGCATTCAGCGTGGGCGACCGCATTGCCGCCACCCATCATGTGCCCTGCTTTACCTGCCATTACTGCCTCAGCGGGCA
>Ga0209777_10008230_pt1 | contig 11441 bp, 8 predicted proteins | sample FrelakmetHBP12HB_FD_187147 | JGI IMG/M metagenome (GOLD analysis project Ga0209777, IMG submission 187147) | Freshwater lake sediment microbial communities from the University of Notre Dame, USA, for methane emissions studies -HBP12 HB (SPAdes)... | ecosystem: Environmental > Aquatic >...
TCGGCCCGATTTCGAACACGCGGAAGACGTTCAAGTGCGTCGGCCAGAAGAAGAGGCGCGTATGTTCCCCCAGCAGGCCGATGGCGCCGCCCACAACGCGGGATGAAATTCTCCAAAGATGCTGCGTGTAGCTGAAGTGGCCCAGCATGGTTCTTCGTATCGCCACGTAGGCACCCACGGCAAGGAGGTAAGGGATCAGTCGAGCTAACCTCCGAAGCCAGGAGTCCCTGGGCGGGATAAAGAACCAGTAAGCCAGGATGAGCAAGGGAAGGCTGAGGGCCATTTCCTTGAAGAAGAGCGCCGGAAAATAGGCCAGGGCGGCGAGGCCGTGCTTTTGGCCTTGGTTGCGCTCCGCCTTTTCCGCGTGCAGGAAGAGCAGGAAAGCCAGCAGATAGAAAAACCCGTAGCCCACTTCGGGAATCGAGGCGATCCAGGCGATGGCTTCCACATGCAGGGGATGCAAGGCCCAAAGCAGCGCCCCGACAAAGGCCGCCAGTTGGTTCTGGAGCAACTCCCGCCCGATTCGGTACAGCAGCCAGATGGTGGCCACGTAGAGGAGGATTTGGACCAAATGGAAGGCCGCAGGATTCGGTCCCGCCACTCGATAGACCACCCAGTAAGTGAAGAACTGTAAGGGGCGGTAGAAGTTTGTCTGCACCGCCATACCCAGAAAGGACCACACGGGTCCCGTGAAGATGCGCAACCATAAGCGCGGGTTCAGGATGAAGGGGTTCGTGACAATTTGCTGCCCGTCGTCGTAGCAGAAGTCGTTGGCCAGGGTCCCGGCGTAAACCACAAAGGTTATGAGGACCAACGTGGCCCCTGCCAGTACCCGGTGCTTCTGCAATGCTTCATTCCACCGCTCGAACAAGGTTTGACCTCGGAGTTAACAGGACGGGGTGCTTCGCCCCCAGGCTGAGCATCTCCTCGCCGCGGGCCAGCAGTTGAATCCGCTGCGTCGGTGTCGATCTTTGAGCGCGTCACGTATGCGCACTTGACGAGATCCGCCTGTAAAAAACTCAGTTCTGGATAAAATACAGACCAGTAAGGCAGAATCAAGCTGGAACGGGCTTGGCGTTTTGAATCGTAACCCTTGGTTCATTTGCAGCGGCCGGGACGGACAAGCCGTGTTCGCGGAGCAAGGCGACGTGTTCCTCCATACCCCACCTCGCTTTGTAAAGACAATCTTCAATGGAATTCCCGACGCCGGTGAATCCCTCCAATTCAGGCGAGTAAAAGCCGAAAAAGTTGGGGTCCTCGGTGGCTTCGATGATGAGTGAATACTTGAGGTCGATCACTCTGTTCCTCCCCTTCGAATCCCCGCCGCCTTAAGAATGGCCGCACAGGTTCCCGTGGGCACTTCCTTCCCTCCATGGTAGTCAACTCGAATCAATCGATCAATACCCGGCTTGACGTAATATCGAATGGACCCCGTTTCCCTGATTAGCCGGAAGCCCTCGCCCTCGAGCAATCGGACCAGCTCACTGAACTTCACGCGGTCGTCTCTCCCTGCAAGGTGTCTATCGTTGCCACGAGCAAAATGCTTCCGGACTCCCGCCCGCCCACCTGGGTCACGAAGCCTTTGGCAATGCTTGACATCTACTCCTGAACTTTGGTGAGCAACTCGACGAACTTCTGCTCGCGCTCCTCCTGGGTCTGTCCCAAGTGTTTCTCCAGCACCTGCGTGGTGTTCATCGAGCAAAACTGGGGACCGCACATCGAGCAGAAGGCCGCTTCCTTATAGCTCTCGTTCGGCAGCGTCTCGTCGTGCAGGGAGCGTGCCCTCTCGGGGTCGAGCGAAAGCTCGAACTGCTTATTCCAATCAAAGAGGAACCGCGCGTAGGAGAGCGCGTCGTCGCGGTCGCGCGCCCCGGGGCGATGGCGGGCCACATCGGCCGCGTGGGCGGCGATCTTGTAAGCGATGATTCCCTGGCGGACGTCGTCCTTGTTGGGGAGTCCCAAATGCTCTTTGGGGGTGACATAACAGAGCATCGAAGCGCCGTGCCAGCCGATCAGGGCGGCGCCGATCGCCGAAGTGATGTGGTCGTAGCCGGGGGCAATGTCCGTGACCAGCGGGCCCAGGGTGTAGAAGGGCGCTTCCTGGCACAGCTCGATTTCCTTGTCCACCTGCAACTTGATCTGGTCCATGGGAATGTGGCCGGGTCCTTCGATCATCACCTGCACGTCGTATTCCCAGGCCTTCCGCGTCAACTCGCCCAGGACCTTGAGTTCCGCAAATTGCGCGGCGTCGCTGGCGTCGGCGAGCGAGCCGGGCCGCAGGCCGTCGCCGAGCGAAAAGGCGACGTCGTATTTCTGGAAGATCTTGCAGATATCCTCGAAATGAGTGTAGAGGAAGTTCTCCTGGTTATTTTCCGCTGCCCATTCGGCCAGGAGGGCGCCTCCCCGGCTGACGATGCCGGTGATGCGCTGGCGTGTCAAGGGGATGAACTCCCGCAAGACGCCCGCGTGGATAGTCATGTAGTCCACGCCTTGCGCCGCCTGTTCTTCGATCACTTCGAGCATGATCGCCGGGGTCAGGTCCCGCACCCGGGGCACCCGCGTCAGGGCTTCGTAAATGGGCACCGTGCCCACGGGGACCTGACTGTTGCGCAGGATGGCTTCACGAATCTCGTGGATGTTGCCGCCGGTCGAGAGGTCCATCACCGTGTCGGATCCAAATCTGATCGAGTAGCAGAGTTTCTCGAGTTCCTGTTCAATGTTCGAGGCGGTGGCGGAGTTGCCGATGTTGGCGTTGATCTTACACCGGGCCGCGATGCCGATACCCACGGGTTCGAGTTCCACGTGGCGGATATTGGCGGGGATAATCATGCGCCCGCGGGCTACTTCCGAGCGCACCAGTTCCGCCGAGAGGCTTTCCCGCTTCGCCACGAACTCCATCTCCTCCGTGACAATTCCCTGCCGCGCGTAATACATCTGGGTCACCACGGGACCCGTGCGGTTACGAACCCATTCGCTCCGTATGGGAGGCAACATCATTCCCTCCTAACCAGCCGTTGCTCTGGAAGCAATCAGCCCTGGTCTTCAGTTTACAACCCGTGGCCCCGTTAAGCAACTCAGGCCTGGAGGCCAGGCCCGCACAATGCACCCGGCGCGTCACCGCTGCGATTTCACCCGGCGATTTGTGATCGGCTCGTCGTCATGCGGTCGCGCTCCACCATTCTCAGCGCACGGGCCGGTGAACCCAGGCGGGAATCTCGCTCGGCAAACCGCAGAAATATGGTAAGACTTAGCAGGTGTCGCCTTTCGCGCGCGTGGCGGTGAGACCACGCATGTAAAGAAAACACTGTTTGCTGCATCAAATAGAACTTGAAGGTTAGCAGTCTCTACCGGGGTAGCTGGCGCGGGCCCGAGCCGCGCAGCAAGCTGACTGCCCCCTCCGGGAAGCTGGGGCTGATTCATGAATCACCCGGCGAGACTATCAAACCGGACCCCCTGCTGACCGCTACCGCGAGGGTGTGAAAATAGTGACGGGATTGCTCATTGCTGGCGCTGTCCTGCTGTTCGTTGCCGCCAGCCAAATCTTCTGGGTCCGGCAGGTGCGAGCCGCGCTTGTCTGGTTGGTGTCGAGCCGACGCTGGCAAGTTCTCTTGGGCGCTTTGGGTCTGGCGGTGTACATCGCACTTCCGCTTTACAACGTGCTCGGTGGCGGTGGCCGTCCCAGCCCTACGCGCCTGACCTGGCAGGCGGCGGTGTTGCAAGCTCCTTTCTGGTGGTGGATCGTCTGCTCGTTGGCGGGCTTCGGCCTGGTGATCCTCTTTTGGAGCACGGATCGCCTGGTGCAAGGCATCCTTGCTGCGTACCGCCGCCGGCTCGCACCCCCGCCGAAGGCCGACCCCCCTTCACCCGGCCGCCGTCGATTCCTCGAGCGCACGGCGGTGGCCGTCAGCGCCGCGCCCTTTGTCGCCGGCGCTTACGGACTTCTCTACGGGCGGCTCGACCTCGAAACCCCGCATCGCCGCATCAGCCTCAAGCGCCTGCCGAAACCCTTCCACGGGTTCCGCATCGCCCAGCTTTCGGACATTCACATTGGCCCCTTCATGACTGAAGAAGAAATCCGCCGGTGGGTCGCCATCACCAATGAGCTGAAGCCCGATCTCGTGGTATTGACGGGGGATTTTGTCACTTGGAAACCCGCGCCGCAAGAAGCCGTAGTTCGCGCTCTATCCGGTTTCAGGGCGCCGTTCGGTGTGTTCGGCTGCCTGGGAAACCATGAAATCTACGCGGTGGTCGAGGATTCGATTACCCGGCTCTTTGCCGCCCAGAACATCCGGATACTGCGCCGGGAGAGGGTGCCCGTGCAGGTTAACGGGGAAACACTCAACCTGATTGGGGTTGATTTCCAGAGCGTGCAGCGCCTAGGGCGGCTTGGCGAAGGCCTGGTGCCCAAGTATCTGGAAGGCGTGCAGCCGCTGGTGCAACCGGATACCGTGAATATCCTCCTCAGCCACAATCCCAACACCTTCGACCGCGCCGCCGAATTAGGCATTGATTTGAGTCTGGCCGGGCATACGCATGGCGGTCAGATCACCCTCGAGTTCATCCACCCCAGCCTGACACCCAGCCGCTTGATTACCCGCTACACCAAGGGCTGGTTCCAGAAAGGCGAGGCGCAGCTTTACGTCAATAGCGGCATCGGTACGATCTTGGCCCCCATCCGCTTCGCCGCCCCTCCGGAAATTACCCTGCTGGAACTGGTCCGCGAAGGATAGGAGCGGCCCTGCCTGACCGCGCATGGGCAGAGCGGAGCTGCTTAATTAGCGCCTTCGAGCGCTATGGGGTGCCGGAAGCGATGTTGCTGGACCACGGCACGCCCTGGTGGAGCACGACGAACGGGCACGGGCTGACGCGCTTGGCGGTGGGGCTGATGCGGCAAGGGATTCGACTCTACTCCAGCGGGTGCGCCATCCGCAGACGCAAGGGAAAGTCGAACGGCTGCACGGCACCCTCGCGCGGGCGCTGGCGCACCAAAGACGACCCACCCGACTGGCCGCCTGCCAGGAGGCCTTGGCAGAGTTCCGGCGCGATTACAATACCGTCCGCCCCCACCAAGCCCTCGGCTACCTTACCCCCGCCGAGTTCCTCGCCCAATCCCAACCTCATAGAAAGGAGCCCAGGTGTCACTAATCTACAGGACGAGTACACGAACTTGACACGAAAAGGTGGCAAGCCTATGGTTTTCGCGAAGAGATAAAGTTGAAATCGGGAATTCCTGTATAATTAGATTGTTGGAATTCTGGGCACTTGGTTCGTAGCGCCCATCGGTTCTTGAGAAAGTGGGATCGCTCTGGCGGACTGCCAAATGGAACTAATCACCTGTAGGGGTTCGGACCGAATTGAGGCGGGCGTCCGCTGATTTTCCCAATCTCGGTCCCGCGTCCCTTGCGGTATCGCACCGAGTTTTTGGCAGACCCTAGGTGACTGAATGACGACCAGCAGGCATCGCAAGCTCTGTGTGGCGGCGGCTAGTGCGGCCGTCGGCGCCGTCTTGCTGGTGAACTCCGCGTGGCATTTTCGTAATCCATTTCCGCAGATGGCCCGAGGTGAAGTCAGGGAACTGAGGAGCTCGCCTCCTCAACAGGAGATAGTGGCAGAGCACCAAGGGGCAGTTTCGCACCTGCGCGCGCGTACGGCGCCCAAAGAAGATCTCAGGGCAGAACATCCCTCACGGGGGGAAGCACAACGGACCACGAACCCGTCCAAATTGAAGAAGCCAGTGCGGGATGTGCCTCCGCCCGGGAACGAGCCTGTAATTGCACCCCCACCTCCAGTCGCGACGGTTATGAAACCGATTGGTTACGTGGAAAAGGCCAACGGTCAGGTCGAAGCGGTGGTTTCGGAGGGAGATCAGGTTTACGTTGTCCACGCGGGCGAGGTCTTCGCGGAGAAGTACAAGGTCACGAAAGTTTCCCAGTTTGCGGTGGAGGTCGTGGAGGTGAACGCCTCCCACTCCCCCGTGCCACCGCCTGATGCCACAAATTTTGCGGCACAGCGAGCACCCGCCACTCCCACCCAGACGCCGGCTGCGTGTCCGCGCGTGAGGTTGGACGCGGCCATGGGGTGTCAACCCGGCAGCCTGGAAGCCGCTGCCAGGCGAGAACCAACTTCTGATTTCGGGTCGCTCGGCTATGTGGAGAAGGCGAACGGGCAGGTCCAATCTGTCGTGGCTGACGGAGAGTTCGTCCGACTTGTGCCAGGGGGACCGGAAGTTGCGGCAACCTCCAATCCTCCTACGGGAGTAGCCTCGCCTGTGGAAGTGGCAAGGGTACACGCCGAGCAGGCTCCGCCGACCAGCGGCTCTGAAACAACACCTGCAGGCCGCCCCGAAAAAGTCGCTCACCCGCCACTCCCGCCAGGGTCTGTTTTCCAATTGGTTACCCTCAGAAGTGACAGCCCACCTTCAGATTCTATGGAGGGCGAGGAAGCGGCACCGGCGGAGAGTCTCGAGCCAAGCGCCTTGGTAGCGCCGGATCACGTGGCGGGCGGGGAAGAGCAGATCGCCGGCCCAGAAAAGTTGGAAACGGCCACGGGAAGGCTGGATAGTCGACCTCCCACCACTGAAACACTCCGGACCCTTGGCTACGTGGAGTGGGCGAGCGGGCAAGTCGAGGGGATCGTCGCCGAAGACAACGAGGTGTTCCTGGTGAAGGAAGGTGACGTCTTCGCGGATAGGTATCGAGCACTGAAGGTTTCCCCCACCTCGATGGTGGTCGCGGAAGAGACGCCGCGGAACGGGAGCCCGCCTTCCGCGGAGACGGTGTGGGAATTGGACGGGCAGTTCACCGCGGGATTAGGTTTTCCGGCTGGACTCAGCCCTCCCGGCGATGTCAGTCCCATGACGCCCTTAGCGCAAGATGAGCAAGTCTCGGCTCCGGAGCTCGGGCCAGAACCGCGTCTACCGAACGATGTGAGGCCGCCTCCTTCACGTCTGGGTCACGCCCCGAGGGCGCGACATCACTTGCGCGGCTCAGCAAAGGTACGCGCGCCAGCGACGGTGGGGGCCGGACCGCCCGCGGCCTCCTTGCCGATCACGCTACCGTTGTTGGGTTACGTCCAAAAAGCCAATGGAGAGGTTCAGGCAATCGTGGTCCAGGACGACCAGATTTACCTGATCCGGCAGGGTGATTTCTTTGCCCATCGATACAAGGCAGTGAGCGTTTCGGCGTCGGCCGTGGTCGCGGTGGAAGTAAGCCCACCAGAGGCCGCTCACCAAGTCTCCTCGGACGCCTCCACTAAGGCCCAGTTGTCCTCCGCGAAGCCTGTCGACGTGACTCTGTACCCACCCTCCGAGGCCGCCCAGGCGGCGACACTGCTTCCTGAGGTAGAGTCTGCAGGCAAAGCTTTGACCGGAAGCGGAGCGGGACTGCTGGAATACCAACCGGGGTTTGGCTTGCACTTCCGTTTTTCGATGAATGCTACTCCTAACTTGCCACACTGATCCTGGCTGCGGGATGGCGCCTCCCGGTGTGGAGACCGCCCGCTAGGCCGTCTCCGTAAGACGTTCCACCGGAACGTCTCTACCAAAGCTTCCCCTCGGTTCTGCCTCAAGCCCAGACGACAACTCTTACTTCAAGAATGCCAAACTCGAAGTGTCGCAGAGTTTGAAATGCACAAACTCTGCGCTGGAGGTCTGCGTTCACTTGGGGTGAACGAACCGCGGACCTACAAATCAGGTCCGCGCTCCCTATCGTGCAAATTCTTTGGCCACGCGGATGGTATTGGTGTGGATGAGGACGGTATCCTCGAGGTGGCGGGCGTAACCGCCCGCGAGCGTGACGGCCACGGGAATGTTCTTGTCCCTTGCCTTTTCGAAGATCGCGCGGTCGCGCCTTTCGAGTCCCTCGATCGTCAATTTCAAGCCGCCCAGTTGGTCGTCGCGGTAAGGGTCGGCGCCGGCGAGGTAGAGAATCAAGTCGGGCTGAAACTCCGCCAGCGCGTGGTCGAGGGCCTGCGTCAGCGCCTCGAGATATTCCGGATCTTCCGCGCCGTCCGGCAGGTTGACGTCGCGCGAACTCGGCGGCTTGGGATAGGGATAATTGTGTTCCTGGTGGACGGAAAGGGTGTAAACGGTTTTGTCACCGGCGAAGATAGCCGCCGTGCCGTTACCCTGGTGGACATCGCAATCCACGGTCATCGCGCGCTCAATGGCTCTGGCCTTCTGCAGCCGCCGGATGGCGATGGCCACATCGTTCAGCACGCAGAATCCTTCGCCATGATCGGCGAAGGCGTGATGGAACCCACCACCCACATTGACGGCCACGCCGTCCTCGAGCGCGAAGGTCCCGGCCAGAATTGACCCTCCCGCGCAGAGCCAAACCGCGCGGACCAACTCAGGCGAGTAGGGAACCTCGAGCCGCAAAAGCTCCGTCAGCGAGAGCTTGTCAGCCTGGAGCTTGCGGATGTATTCGCGATGGTGGACCAGCGCCACGTCCTGCTCCGGCACCGCCAGCGGCGCAACGAAATCCGCAGGCCGGGCGATGCCCTCGCGCAGGAGCTTTTCCTTGATCAACCGGTATTTGTTGGAAGGAAAGACGTGGTTGCCCAGGTTCAGGTCGTAGTCGTCCGCATAAACCAGCTTCAAGATGGCAACCCCTCCGCATCTCGAATTTTACCAGTTTCTAGTAAATGAATGAAGACAAAGGCATGGAGGTATCTGCGCTAAACAGGTGTGTCATCCGACCCCTGGAAAGCTGGCAACAGCACCCGGGGTCGGCAAGATTCCGGTCCTACGCGGAGAAGGGTCACTCTATTAGACAATCCTCAATAGACCATGGGGCGGTTGCGGTCCCCGCGTCCGCCGCGCCCCCCGAATCTCTCCCGGGCTTCCTCGCGCATTTCGTCGAGCTTCTTCTGCTGGTCCGGGGTCAGGATGGGCCGGATTTGTTTGTTGGCGTTTTGCCGGATTTTATCCATCTTGGCGAACCGCTCGCGCCGGGTAAGGTTCGTGTCCGCGCGGACCTGCTGAATCCGCTGGAATTCATCCTGAAGGATGGGCGTGATCTTGGCCTTCTGGTCGTCCGTCAAGTTCAACTGTGCGGCCAGCTGCTGGAGCCTGCCCGGTGCCCCTTCACCTCGGCCGGCGCCCCCGGCGGCTTGCCTGCTCTGCCACATGGTATCGAGCTTCTGTTGCTGCTCGGCGGTCAGCAGCGGCCGAATCTGCTGGTTGGTGGCCTGCCGGATCTGCCTGATCTTTGCGAACTGCTCGGCGGGCGGAAGCGAAGCGTCCGCGCGGACCTGCTGAATCTGCCTGATCTCATCGGCCAGCAGCGGCGCGATTTTGGACTTCTGTTCTCGGGTGAGGTTGAGCTCCTCGTTCAGTTGCTCGACCCGGGCCTCCAGGCGGTCCGTGCGTTGGGCGTTGGGATTCGTACCCATGTCCGACGTCTGGCCCGCCCAAGCGCCCGGCCCCAGGAATACGAGTGCCGTCAGCACTGAAGCAAGGTCGATAACGATGTATCTTCGCATCTTTCCTTCCGTCTGCACATTCATGCTGCCCGCCCGGGCGGAGCGAGATCGGTCCTCCGCGTGAGCACTCATTGGCCGGTTGCCGCCTCTCCCCCAGTAAACCCGCGACGGGCGGCAAAAGTCGCGGGGGAGTGGTGGCCGGCTGAAGCGCCCGTCAATGCTGATCGGGAGCTCCTTCGACGCGCGGCCGGCCCTGCCTGCCCTCCATCCGCAATGGTCCGGTGACGACGCGCGTCGCCACGAACTGCCCGTTGGTCTCCTTGCCGACGGCAAAGATGCGGTCGCCCACCTTGAGGTCCTTCAGCGCGAGGGTTTGACCTTCCTTCATGAACACGGTCTGGTCATTGACCACCACCACCCGCTCACCCTGTACGGGGCTACGAAGCTTGAGCTGGTTTTTATCTATCGAGACGATCGCGCCAAAAGCGACCTCGCCCGGCCTGGGCAGGCGCGCCATTTCCTCGTCGGTGATGCGGCGCACAACGCGCGCCACCAAGTCTTTGTTTTCGTTCGCACGGCCCATGACCATGATCCGGTCACCGGGTTTCAGATCTTCCAACTTGATTTCCTCTTGGCGCCCCTGGCGGAAGTTGGTCTGGGCATCCACCAAGATGGTTTGCTTGGGGCCGTCGACCTTCTTAATCTCGAGGCGGTCCACACCGACGGAAACGATAGTGCCGAGGGTGCGGTCGCCGGGGCCCGGCATCTCGCGCGCCGCGGGCGGGTTTTGTGAATCCTGCGCCTGCGGGGTGGCGAGGAGCTCGGAGCCGCTCAGCAAAACCGGGAGCAGTACTAATCCCAGAGTGAGAACCGTTTGTCTTTTCATGCCAACCCTTTCCCGAGCCATGTGTTCATGGTTAGTATAACATCGTTGGCTCACGGGGGGTTACACCGGCGCTGCCTGTGTAACCTTCCGGGCCGTGCCAACGTCCACCTATTGAGGATTGCGCAATATAATCACAGTTCTCGAGTAGCGCCGATCCGGCTTGCGGGACCGGCAGCGGAATATTCCGCCGGGACGGCGGCGCTACCAAGAATGGATGTCACTATATTCTGCAATCATCTGTAGAGGGGGGAAGGCTAGCTGGGAACGAAAGGTTTGGGCGTGCGGAAGAGTTTACACTTCAAAGGTGAATTGAGGGCGGGGCCCAGGAGGGTGTCTGGTTTCCGGAGACTTCTCTGGTTCCGAGCAGTCACTTTCTTGATGCTGCTCGTGCCCGTGGTAGGGTTTGCACAAGCTCCCCCCACCGGGACACTCACGGGCCACGTGCGGGGTCCGGGAGGCGTCTCGGTTCCAGGGGTGACGGTTCAGATTGTCGAATTGCAGACGGGCGAGCGCAAAGTGACCTGGAGCGATGAGGCGGGCAACTACCTGCTGACCGACGTGAAGCCGGGGACGTACCGGCTCGAGACTTCGCTGGTCGGTTTCCGCACGGACGTGCGAGAGCCGGTGCCGGTGGCGCCCGGCGGCTCGCTGAAGGTCAACGTGGGAATGGCCATGGCGCTGCCCGAAAGGCAAGAACCCGCGGTGGCGGCGAACCGCACGTCAGGCTCAGCGGAATCAACGGCGAACAACCCTGCTCTTGCCGCGCAAATGCAGGGGCGCGTGGCCGGGCAAGGTACGGAAGGAATTGCCGGGGCCGCGCTGAACGGCGAGGGCGGCGGGGGCAATGGGCTACGTTTCTCCGAGGGTGCGGGGGGGTGCGCGAGTGCTGAGAGCGCGGCGGGGCAGAGCGATGTGGGAGGCGCAGAGGAGAACGTCTCTGCTAGCGCCGCGAATTCGTTCCTGTTGGCGGGGAGTGGGGGGGCGGATGCCTCCACTCCTATGGGCAACGGCAGAGGGCGGATGTTCATGATGCGTGAGGGGATGGGACCCGGCGGCGGTCCCGGTTTCGGACCCGGTGGAGGGGAGGGCGGATTCGGTGGTGGAGGGTTTGGCGGGGGCGGCTTTGGTGGAG
>Ga0209777_10008231_pt1 | contig 11441 bp, 10 predicted proteins | sample FrelakmetHBP12HB_FD_187147 | JGI IMG/M metagenome (GOLD analysis project Ga0209777, IMG submission 187147) | Freshwater lake sediment microbial communities from the University of Notre Dame, USA, for methane emissions studies -HBP12 HB (SPAdes)... | ecosystem: Environmental > Aquatic >...
GCCGCCCACCCTGACAGCAATCGAGGCGTTCGGCCATCCGGATCCCGAGGACGTCGGCGCCATCGCCAAGGTCACCCGCGACGATCCGGACTACGCAGTCCCCGCCATCGTTGCGACGGTTCTCGCGGACGAACCGAGACGCCTACTGATGGAGAGCGCGCACCTGCTTACCGTCGTCGACCAAGCAGCGGGCGGCGACCGTGTCCTCGACGAACTTCGACACACGACACCGACTCAGAGGAGGCGCGCGCTGCGCCATCTTGACTTCACAAGTCCCCAGCTCGATCGGGTGGCGCAGGGACTTCTCGAGTCGTTTCCCGAAGACCATGATTTCCAAGACGAAGCGGTTCGGCGTTTCGTGTTCCCGGGGGAGGTCGTGAGGGGACCCTACTCTCGTCGGTTCCAGGAGCGTCTCGACCAAGTGCGCGCCATCGAAGCCTCGAGCGACTCACACCAGGTCAAGCGATGGGCTGCCGCGACGGCAACAGCCCTCGAAGGGATCATCCCCGAGGAGACGCGCCGCGAGGCCGAAAGCGAGTGACCGCCCCTTTGCTTCCGAGCCCCGCGATACGAAACGTATGGGTCGCGCACGGGCTAGCAACACGATGAGCAGATAGTGTCGGTTGTCGGGCAGGAACCCACTCCGGCAGCCGGGGAGGCCCCGAGACTCGTCGCCGTGTGGAGGGTTACTCATTGTGAGGTATCCTCCGTAGACGCCGATGTCGAAGACACGCCCGCCCGCAGCACCCACCCCGCGCGAGATCGAGCCTGCGCTCGAGATCGCCGACCTTCTGGGCCAGGTCGTCCGACGCCTCCATCGCGGGACGAGCGAGGCGCTCGCGCCGCTTGGCCTCTCCCGGGCCCAGTCGCGCGTCGTCCGCCTTCTCGCCGACGGGCCGCTGCGGATGGCGACCATCGCGGAACGGCTGTCGGTCGTGCCGCGGACGATCACCGACCTCGTCGACGGGGTCGAAGCGGCCGGGCTGGTTGCGCGCCAACCCGATCCGGAGGATCGCCGCTCGACGTTCGTCGCGCTGACGGCCGGCGGTCGGCTCCTCCTCGACCGGCTCGAGGTCGCGCGGCGGGATAGCGCCGAGCAGGCGTTCGGGCGGCTCGATCCGGCGGATCGGGCGGTCCTCCTCCGTCTGCTCCGCGACCTGACCGACGAGCCCGCCGACGGGTGCGGCTCCGGGGCGGGGATCGGGGCGGGTCCGGCCCCACTCGCGCGAGGTCGTGCCCGATGAGCATGATGGGCGGGAGCGGCATGGGCGGCTGGCAGCTCATGCGCTCGTTCCGACGCGACGACTCCGTCCGCTCGCAGAGCCTGTCGCCCGGCCTGGTCCGCCGGATCGCGCGCTTCGCCGCACCCTACCGACGGTTGCTGCTCGTGTTCCTGGTGCTGATCGTGATCGACGCCGCGATCGGCGCGGCGAACCCGCTGGTCTACGCCGCGATCATCGACCACGGCATCCTGCCCGGCAACTCCGAGCTGGTCGTCGAGCTCGCGCTGCTCCTCGCGGTGCTCGCGGTCTTTGACGCGGCCCTCTCGCTCGTCGAGCGGTGGATCTCGGCGCGGGTGGGCGAGGGGCTCATCTTCGACATGCGGACGCAGGTCTTCGCGCACTTCCAGCGCATGCCGGTGGCGTTCTTCACCCGGACCCAGACCGGTGCACTCGTGAGCCGTCTCAACAGCGACGTCCTCGATGCCCAGAGCGCGTTCACGAACACCCTCTCGTCGGTCGTGGGCAACGCCATCACGGTGACCGTAACGCTGCTGGCGATGTTCTTCCTGAGTTGGCAGATCACGCTGCTCGCGCTCGTCCTGTTTCCGCTGTTCGTGCTGCCGGCGCGCTGGGTGGGAAGGCGGATCCAAGCCATCACGCGGGAGAGCTACAACCTGAACGCGGCCATGACCTCGACGATGACCGAGCGGTTCAACGTCGCTGGCGCACTACTGGTGCGGCTCTTCGGCCAGCCGCTCCGGGAGATCCAGAGCTTCGAGGCCAAGGCCGGGCGGGTCCGCGACATCGGCGTGACGCAGGCCATGTTCACGGTGGTCTTCATGACGTCGCTGCTGCTGACGGCGTCGATCGCGACCGCGCTCGTCTACGGAGTGGGCGGCGTGCTGGCGGTCCAGGGCGCTCTGCAGGTTGGAACGGTCGTGGCGCTCGCGGCGTACCTCAACCGGCTGTACGGACCGCTGACGGCGCTCTCCAATGTGCAGGTCAGCATCATGACCGCGCTCGTGTCGTTCGACCGCATCTTCGAGGTGCTCGACCTGAAGCCATTGGTGGCGGAGAAGCCGGGCGCCATCGACATCCCTCGGGGCCCGGCGAGCGTCGAGTTCGAGCACGTCGACTTCAGCTACCCAACCGCGTCCGAGGTCTCGCTGGCGTCCCTGGAGTCCGTCGCGGTGCTCGACCAGGCGCCGTCGAGCCAGGTCCTCCACGACGTCTCGTTCACCGCCCGACCCGGCGAGCTCGTCGCCCTCGTCGGCCCATCCGGCGCGGGGAAGACGACGATCAGCCAGCTTGTGCCGCGTCTCTACGACGTCCGCGCCGGGGCCGTCCGGATCAACGGGCTCGACACGCGCGACGCGACCTTCGACTCGCTCCGCGAGATGATCGGTGTCGTCACTCAGGACGCGCACCTCTTCCATGACACGATCCGTGCGAACCTCCTCTATGCGCGGCCCGATGCGTCCGAGGCGGAGCTCCTTGACGCGCTCCAGGCGGCCCAGATCCTGCCGTTCGTCCGCACCCTGCCCGACGGCCTCGACACGGTTGTCGGCGATCGCGGGTACCGGCTCTCGGGCGGGGAGAAGCAGCGGGTCGCGATCGCCCGCCTCCTGCTCAAGGCGCCCGATATCGTCGTCCTCGACGAGGCGACCGCCCACCTTGACTCGGAGTCCGAGGTCGCGGTCCAGGCGGCGCTCCGGACCGCCCTCGCCGGGCGCACCTCGATCGTCATCGCCCACCGGCTCTCGACGATCCGCCAGGCGGACCAGATCCTCGTCGTCGCCGAGGGCCGGATCGTGGAGCGCGGCAACCATGCGGAGCTGCTCGCCGCCGGGGGGCTCTACGCCGAGCTCTACCGGACGCAGTTCGCCGTCCAGGCGACCGGCGGAGCGAACGCGAGTGAAGTCCCACTCGAGGCCGCCGGCTGACGCGATCCGGCCGTGTTCGCTGCGTCGAGGAGGTCGATCCCACCCACGAGCTGCCGCTCGAGGAGCGCGAACGCCGAGCGGAGATGGGGCGGAAGGCGCACTTCGCGCGCCTCGCTTATCTGAGCGCCAAGGCACGCCGCCGGCGACGTGAACGGAGCCTGCCGAAGGGCTAGGTGGAGGGCCGGCGGCACCCTCGGTCGGTCACGATCCTCTGATAGTGCGGGCCGATCATCTCGGTTCGCGTATGGCCACCCGGAACGGCGGCATCAGCGCGCACGACGAGCGGCCGGCCCGGCGTGCGCGCGGCTGAGGACGACGCTCGCGATTACCACGAGCCCGCCCGCAATCTGGATGGGTTCCACCCGCTCGCCGAGGAGCGCGACCGCGAAGAGGACGCCCAGGAACGACTGGATGTACCCGAAGACCGCGGCCCGGGAAGGTCCCACCCGGTCGATGCCGATGAAATAGAGCAGGTTTGTGACAACCCCGGTGAGGACAACGGCATACCCGAGCGAGCCCCAGCCCGCCAGGCTCACCCGCCCGAAGTCCTGACCAACGAGAGACGGGAGCGCGATCGGCAGCAGCAAGAGGCTCCCCACGATCATCTCGAAGGCGAGGATGCGCCAGGCGCTGTAGCGCTGCATCAGGGGTCGGATCGGGAGTGCCGAAGCGCTCGAGAAGACCGTCGCGCCGAGCGCGAGCCCGGCGCCCAGGAGCGACGAGCCCCCGAAGCTCCAGTGCGCGCCGCCCCCGACGATGAGGACCACCCCGGTCATCCCGAGCGCAACGCTGAACCAGTGGCGCCTGCCCAGCCGTTCAAGGCCGACCCCCGTGGCCAAGAGTGCGGTGACGATGGGCCCGGTCGCGCCAAGCAGCGCGACGTCGCTCGCGGTGGTATTGGTGAGGGCGTAGACGAAGCAGATCTGGTTGAGCGTGATGCCGAGAACCGCGGTCGCCACCAGGAGCGGCAGGTCGGATCGGGCCACCCTGAGCGACCCCTCGCGCCACCACACGATCGCCATCATCGCGAGGCCCCCGACCCCGAAGCGGAGGACCGGGAACGCGAGCGGGTTGAACTCGCCGATGCCGAACTTGACGACCGCGAAGTTGGCTGCCCAGAGCGAGACCGCGACCAGCAGGAGCAGATCGGCCGACGACTCGCCCGACGGTTGCCCGGGGATCGGAGCGCCGCGATGGCTCACGAGCCAATTGTGCGGGCTCATTCGCCCATCGCGCTGGCTCGCACCGCCTTCAGTGCGCCTACGCTCGAGTCAACGGAACGCAGAGCTGCGATGCCCACGAGCAGCGCGACATCCGCGAATACCGAGTCTATGGGCGGAGCCCGAATTCCCATGCCGAACAGGGCCAAGTATTGGCACCTGCGCCCCAAGGTGAGCTTCCGGCAGCGGGTGGGGAAGAGGCCTGCCACGTCGCCAGGCCCGGCACCACCTGACCCATTCGGACACGATCTTGCCGTCGTGTGGAGGCCGAGTGGGCCTCAAGGGTCAGCTTCCGCGCGAAGCGAGCGCGATACCTGCGGACGCCCATCGGCGGGACCGTCGAGCTGGTGACACGCGCTGGCGCCGCTTGGTAGCATTCCCGCAGCTTCGTCGCAGCGCCCGGGGACCCCGGGGGGCCCGAGCCACCCCTCGGTGGCAGTGCACGCGCCCCGGTTCGCTAGGTGTGGCCTGAGCGGCACGGCCTCGCGGCTATCACCGGACCCGGAGAGGGGGGACACATACACCTCCGTCGATCGTGGCTTCCGGGCGTCGTCGCCCTCCTCGTCGCCCTGGCAGTCGTCCCACTTACGCCGCATGTCGCCGCCGCCGACTCGTACTACGCCGCCAGCTGCACCGTCCTACTCCGAGCAGCGCCCTCGACGTCCGCCACGTCGATCATCACCATGCCCACGGGCACCGTGGTGACCACCACCGGCACGGTGTCCGGCGACCCGTGGTCGGCCACGTGCGCGACCTCCGTCTCGGGGAACACCTGGTATGCGATCACCGCAGTCGACGGCACGAGCGTGTCCTCGCTGTACGGGGTGGGCGTGGCATACGCCGCCACCGGCCTCTTCAAGCCGTCGACGTCGTCGCCGCCAACCCCGGCGGCGTACCTCGAGGGGATCGACGTCAGCCACCACCAGGGGGCGATCGACTGGCCGAGCGTCGAGGCCGCGGGCACACGCTTCGCGATCGTGCAGGCGACTGACGGCGAGACGTGCCTCGATCCGATGTACGCGACGAACCACGCTAGCGCACGCGCGGTCGGCACGCTCGTCACCGCGTACCACTTTGCCGAGCCGTCCAGCTCGCCCGACGAGGCGATTCTCCAGGCCGACTGGTTCGTCAACAACGCGGCGCTGCTGCCCGGGGACCTGGTGCCGGCGCTGGACCTGGAGCGGACCGGCGGGCTGTCCGCGGGCGCGCTGCAGGCGTGGGTGGGGGCGTGGCTCGGGGAGGTCTATGCCAAGCTCGGCGTGCGGCCCATGATCTACTCGAGCCCCAGCTTCTGGGCCAACTCCATGGGCGACACGACGATGTTCGCCGACCTGGGCTACTCGGTGCTGTGGATCGCTCACTGGGGAACCTCCAGACCGACGGTCCCCGCCAGCAACTGGGGCGGGCACGGCTGGACCTTCTGGCAGTACAGCAGCACGGGCTCGACGGCGGGCATCTCCGGGCGCGTCGACCTCGATCGGTACAACGGCTCGGACCTGTCCCCTGTCTCGTTCAACTACACGTACGTGCCGCTGCCGCCCGTCGTGCCGCCCAACGCCCCACCCGTGCTCGCCGCCTTGACGCCGAACAGCGCTCCAGCCGGCGGGTCCGACCTAGACATCACCATCCAGGGGGCGAACTTCGCCTGCGCCGTCTCCACCGCCTACTGGAACGGGACGCCGCTCGTCACAAAGTACGTCTCACCAACGCAGCTGGCGGCGGTCGTGCCGGCTGCCCTGACCGCGATGCCCGGGACTTCCTCCGTGACGGTCGTGAATCAGACGCCGGGCGGCGGCACCAGCGCAACCGCAGCGTTCAGCGTCACGGGGTCAACGGTTGGTACGCCCCCGCCCGTCCTCACCGGCATCACGCCGACCACTGCACCAGCCGGTGGCGGTGACGTGACCGTCTCGATCCAGGGGGTGGACTTCGCGGCCGGCGTCTCCATCGCCTACTGGAACGGGACGCCGCTGTCCACCACGTCTATCTCACCAACGCAGCTCACGGCGATCGTACCGGCCGCCCTCACAGCCACGGTCGGGGCTGGCTCCGTAACCGTCGTCAACCAGCCCCCCGGCGGAGGAACCAGCGCTCCCGCGGCGTTCAGCGTCACGACGCCGACGCCCGCGACGCTCCCGAAGCTCAGCATCGGCGCCTCCAGCGCCCTCGGACTCAGGCCGACGACCGGCTACACGGTCACGACCCCCAAGACCCAGGCGACCGGCAAGTACGTCACCTGGAAGTTCACGGGCGGGATGGCGCTTGCCGGCCAGCGCGTCAACGTCCTGGTCGCGAAGAAGGTCGGCGGCGCCTGGACCGGCCCCACGTACTTCGTGTCGCGTCTCGCCGACGCCAACGGCGATGTGACGTTCTGGTGGAAGTCCAACACTGCCGCGGCGATCAACGTCCGCGTCCAGTGGCCGGGAAACGCCACCTACAGCGTTGGCACCTCGACGGCGCGCGGCGCCTACTGGAAGTAACCTTCCGACTCGCCGATGGCCGGCCTGAGGGCCGTCGTCTTGCGGGACGGCGGCCGCACCTTGGCCGTCCAACCTGAGGCGCAGATCGTGGATCCGGTGGTGGCCTGCGTGACGGCCTGGTCGAACGCACGTGGCTCGAGGCGGGGGTCGGGTTCGCCCGGCCGCCGACCAGGGACAGGGGCACCGGGGACGGGTGGTCAGGGCGAGAGTGGGAGTGACCTCTCGGGGCTGGGCGGCGTGGCTTGGTCGTCATGATCCACCACAGCGCTGGCGAACCACGCCTCGAGCAGGTCGCGCACCACGACCGAAACCCGGCTGGCCGGCTCGGTTTCAGCTAGGCGAACCCCGACACGAGGTTGCCATGGTGCAGGCCCAGTGAGCGAGGCGTCGCCGGAGCGTATCCCCCGAATGGGGGACCCCATCAACCGATCATCCGACCGCGGCGTCGATAGACGACGGATGGTCCGCACCTACCCCGCGACGGACACTCCGAGCAGGTCCGGTGGCAGAACACCGGCAGCTCGGAGACAACCCCATGACCATCGCATCGCTGGCAGGTTCCGCACCGTTCGACGCGACGCCTGCGTTCAACGTCACCTCGGCCCCAGTCGTCGAGCTTCGCGGCGCCACCAAGCGCTACGGCGCGGTCGAGGCCCTCCGCGGCATCGACCTCGTCATCCAGCCCGGGGAGATCACCGCGATCCTGGGGCCCAATGGCGCGGGCAAGACCACGGCGCTCTCCCTCATCCTGGGCCTGCGCAGCCCCACCGCGGGCACGATTCGACTGCTGGGGCTGCCGCCCGAGCACCCGGAGGCGCGCGCCCGGGTGGGTGCCATGCTCCAGGAGTCGGGGGTCCCCCCGATGCTCACCGTCGGCGAGCTCGTCGAACTCTTCTCCAGCTACTACCCGCATTCCCGGCGCACGGCCGATGTGATCGCTGCGGCCGGCCTGACCGGCCTCGAGGGACGGCGGGCCGGCCGGCTCTCGGGCGGCCAGCGCCAGCGCCTGTTCTTCGCCCTCGCGCTCTGCGGCGATCCCGAGCTCGTGATCCTTGATGAGCCCACCACGGGCCTCGACGTCGAGAGCCGGCGCCACTTCTGGGACGTCGTCACCGAGCTCGCCGCCCACGGCACCACGGTGCTCTTCGCCACCCACCTACTCGAGGAGGCGGACGCGCTCGCCACCCGCATCGTGGTGATCAATCACGGCCGGATCGTGCGCGACGGAACCCCCGCCCAGGTGAAGGCACAGGCGGGCGGCAAGACGATCCACGTGCGGGCCGACCTCGACCCGACCCTCGTCGCCAGCTGGCCCGGCGTGGTCCGCGTCGAGCGGACCGGGTCGCGCCTGGAGATCGTGGCAACCGACGCCGAAGCCGTCCTGGGGCGGCTGTTCGGCGGAGCAACCCATGTCGAGGAAGTCACCGTCGAAGAGCGTGCGCTCGAGACAGCGTTCCTCGACCTCGTGAAGGAGACCGAGTCATGAACACTCTGACGCTTGCCACCATGGCCCGACCCGGCGTCGACCGCCCACCGCTGCGGTCCTTCGCTCTCCAGGCTGCCGCCGAGTTGCGTCGCCACCTCCGCGCCCCAGACTTCGCGATGGCGGCCATCGCCCTGCCGCTGTTCTTCTACACGATCATCGGGATGTCGCGGGCGGCCGAGCCCGTGCCCGGTGGTGGCACAGTGGGTGGCTACCTCGTCGTCGTCTTCAGCATCTTCGGCGTGCTCAGCGTCTCCCTCTCCGGGATCGGCCATACGATCGCCGACGAGCGGGCACGCGGTGACCTGCGGCTCGTTCGCGTCACCCCGCTGCCGGCCGCGGCGTACCTCGCCGCGAAGCTCGTCTTCGTCCTCGTGGCCTCAACGGCCATCATCGTCTTGCTCGGGATCGAGGGCGCCGCGACCGGAGCCCGGTTGCCGCTCGCAACGTGGCTCGCCACCGCGGGGCTCCTCCTCGCCGGCTCGCTCATGCTCTCGCCCATCGGCTTCCTGGTCGGCTTCCTGGTTCGTCCCGGCAGCGCGGGTGCCGTGAACCTCCTGATCCTGATGCCGCTTTCGCTCACCGCCGGCGTCTTCATGGACATCCACGAGCTGCCGGCAGCCGTCCGCCAGATTGCCGAGCTCACCCCCACGTATCACCTGTCCATTCTCGCGCAGTCCATGACCGGGCTGCCGGTACCGGCACAGCCCATCGTCGACGTCGCCTGGGTCGTCGGCTGGGGCATCGCTTCCGCCGTCGCCGCGCTCCTCATCTACCGGCGGTTCGTCGGAAGGCAGTTCGCGTAGGTCGCGGAGTCTACGATGATGCGGATGAGCGTGGCGCCCGCACCGTCGCAAGTAACGGCTAGGGTCGCCGCCGCTGGAAATGCGACGGCGACCGCGGCGCCGTCCGACGTGTGGGTCCGCAGCCTGCCGCTGTGGCACGTCTGGAACATCGCGACGATCGTCGTCGCGACGGCGCTCGCCCTGGCCGGCCTCGTCGTTCCCGTCGATACGCTGAGGCCGCTGGCCCTGGTCTCGGCGGTCGTCTCACTCGCCGGAATCGGGCTCTTCCTCGGGACGTGGCCGGCGTTCAACACCCTGGCGGCGATCGCAGTGAACGTCGCCGTGCTCGTGGCGCTCCTGCGATGACCGGCCAGCCCGTGACCGACGCCTTCGGCTGCGTGTCCCAGCCAGTGGCTGGAAGGCGAGCGCTCGCTCACGCCGGCGAGGGTATCCCTCGAGGCGCACTGCGCAGTTGATAGGCGCGGGTAGCGCCCCCACCGGCGATCGCCCAGAGGAACCAGCTGCCGTAGAAGAGACCGAAGACCCAGAGGTCGATCTCACCCGTTGCCATCTCGCCGCCGCCGGCCAGTGCGCCGACGAAGGCCCAGAAGGCCGCCGGGCCGATCATGGCGACGATGGCAGTGGCGGACCAGCCCGCCGCCAGCAGCAGCCGTCGCGGCATCCCGCTCGGCGGTGCGGCGAGGAGCAGGGACAGGACGGCCGCGAGCGCCTACGGGATCGCGATCAGCAACGGCTCCCAGCCCGCGCCGGCTCCGCCGGGCGACTTGAGCCCGAGCGTTCCCCCCAGCGCCCAGTGGACCCTGAGGACGGGGTAGGGCAGCGCGAGCACGAACGCCAGGTAGCCAAGCGTGGCAGGTAGACGCGTGGATGCGGGGCCGGCCGGTTGCGCCAGGGTGAGACGCGCGAGCATGACGACGGCCGCGAGCGCGAACGCCCGAGTCGCCAGCGCCGGCCAGTAGACGGTGGACTGGACGATTTCCCCGGCGGCCGTTCGGTGACCCATGAGGCCAGCCGCGGTCAGCAGGTCGAACGGCAGCCCGCTCGCCGCCCACACCATGAGCAGGAGACCGGTCCAGCGCAGCGCCGCCCGCACGCGAAGCCACAGGGCCGAGCGGTCGAGGGACATGATCCCCGCCGCACCGCAAACCGCGGCGGCGAGCGGGAGCCAATCGGGAGCGGCGAAGGCCTCGATGGCGTCCCCCTGGCTGGGGAAGAGCCGCTGGACCAGCCAGGCCGCCGTCACCGCGAGACAGACGAGGGCGAGCAACCGCTCGACCCTGCTGCCCGGTGCGTGGCGAGTCTGCGATGCCATGACCCGTCCCTTCGATGAGGTGGTCGGGGCGGCCTTCATGCTGACTCGTCGTTGATCCGGCCGTACTCGAACGTGTCTTGCCAGATCGGGCGACCCTCACCGTCGCGGCGGAAGAATATGTTGCGGCGCGGGTGGCCCTCGCGGACGAAGCCGATCCGCTCGAGCAATCGCCACGAGGCGGTGTTGGCAGGATTGCACTGGGCGATCACGCGACGTGCGCCCATCTCCACGAATGCGTGGCCGACGAGGGCCTGGGCAGCCTCGGTGGCGTGGCCGTGCCCGTGGTAGGCGGGGTTGAAGATGTAGCCCAGCTCGTAGGTCTGCAGCTCGGCGGGTTCCACAGGCTGGAAGTAGAGGTGGCCGATCATCCGCCGCTCCGCCCGGAGCTCTACGGCCCAGAACACGCAGCCCCGTGACCGCTCGTCGGCAAGCGCCCGGGCCTGTTCGGCGTCAACAGGCGCGCCCGGCTCGAACTCATAGATCTCTGGCAGGGAGAGATACGCGTGGAGGTCCTGCCAATCGTCGGGTCGAAACGGCCGCACGACGAGTCGCTGGGTCTCGATCTTCGTCATGTTCGAGCGCCGGCCGGGACCGTCGTGAGCTCCCGGCCAATCGATGCAGCCCACTCGTGGATGGCGGACCAGTCGCGATGGTCGCCGTATGGGTTCTTGACCATCGAAAGGATCCTGCGCTCGAGGAAGCCGAGCCCTTGCTTGTCCGCCTTGCCGGGAAAGACCCGGTGGTCCCGGCCTCCGATGAGCTCGAGAAGCTTCATGCCCTGCGCCGCGTCGGCGGGGTCGACGATGTCGCTCCCGAGCGGCCCGCTCGAGAACAGCCACACCGGTCGTGTGCGCAGCGCTTCCGCCGAGCCGCTCACGAGGTCGCGAGCGGGCCCCATCCAGCGGCCCATGTGGACGGCGCTCCCGACGATGACGGCGTCGTACGGGGCGACGGACTCGACGTCTCTGGCGTCG
>Ga0209777_10008232_pt1 | contig 11439 bp, 8 predicted proteins | sample FrelakmetHBP12HB_FD_187147 | JGI IMG/M metagenome (GOLD analysis project Ga0209777, IMG submission 187147) | Freshwater lake sediment microbial communities from the University of Notre Dame, USA, for methane emissions studies -HBP12 HB (SPAdes)... | ecosystem: Environmental > Aquatic >...
CCCAAAAGGGTCATCATAATGATCTCTCCCGAAACGGCCGGGTGATAGAGGTTGGGAGAAACAAAAGAGTTGAAGGCCGCTAATAGCGCACCGGCAAAGCCGCCATAAACACCGGAAATAATGAATACCCGCAGAATGGTTTTCCGGGTATCGTAACCCAGAAATTTGGTCCTTTCCTCGTTCTCTCTGATACCCACCATGACCCTGCCAAAGGCACTTTGGGTGATCAGACGAGCCAATAGATAGCCGGCGATAAGGCAAGCCAGAGAAAAATAATAAAAGGAATACTCCCCGGACAGGCTTACTCCAGGAAAAATGATCGGCTTGGGGACGGCCGAAAGGCCGTTGGAAGCACCGATGAACTCCAAGGTGTTGGCAGTGACGAAAAAGAATTGGGCAAAGGCGAAGGTTAGGAAAACGAAATAAATTTCCCGGGTGCGGATGGATAAAAAACCGATAATATAAGCCAGCAAGGCACTACTTAAAATGGTGATAAAAATCGGCGGCCAAAACCAGGGGGTCCAATGCTTTAGAATCATTCCGGTCAGATAGGCCCCGGTACCGAAAAACAGGGCGTGACCATACGAAACCATTCCGGTATAGCCGGCCAACAAGTCAAAACCGACCACGATGATGGCATAAATAAAGATACGGGTCAGGAGGGAGACATAGAAGCTGCTGTAAAGGATATTGGCCCCCAGGGGAAAGACCATCAGAGCTGCCAGAACGATCCATATCCAATAGCGGCGTCTCACTTCAATCCTCCTTGAACAGACCTTCCGGGCGAAAAAGGAGGACCACGACCATCAAAAACCAGACCGAAAATTTGGCCACCCCAGTGAAAAATTGGGCTCCGAAAGCATCGGTGATTCCCAGGAGGAGCGAACCGACCACCGCCCCGCGGAAAGAACCCATACCGCCGATAACGACCACCAGAAGGGCGCTGGTCAGCAACTCAAAGTCCATCTCGGGATTGATGGCCCGCATGGATCCGATGATTACTCCAGCCAAGGCCGCCAAACCGGCACCGATGGCAAAAACGATTGAGAAAACCCTGAAAATATTGATGCCGAAGGCATTGACTGTCTCCAAATCATGCATGCCGGCCCGAATGACAATACCCCATTTGGTCCGGCTGATGGTGATCCAGAGAATCCCGGCAATGGTGGCGCTGAAAAGGAGCACAAAAAGACGGAAACGGGGATAATCCAAACTGAAAAAATGGACATAGCCTTTAAAATACGGGGGGAGGGTGATCGAATGCTGATCCCCTCCCCAAGTCAGTAGAACCGTATTGGCAATGATCATGGCCAGCCCGACCGTGAGAAGAAGTTGATACAAAGGGTTCAGGCCATAGAGAGGACGGATGGTGAAGGCTTCCATTAAAATACCGATCCCGGCCACGATCAAGGGGGCCACGATCAGGGAAAGCCAGAAATTACCGGTTACCTGAACCAGGGTATAGCCGAAGTAAGCCCCCAGCATACAGAGGCCGCCATGGGCGAAGTTGAGAACACCCATCACCCCGAAGGTCAAAGAAAGCCCGCTGGCGATGAGGATCAGGGTACTGCCGATGGTGACCCCGTAAAGAAGGTTGGGTAATAAAAGAGAGAGGTCCAAATCGAATCCCTGACCTACTTGCTCATCTTGCACTCACCGCCCGGTGCATCCGGTCCAGAATAAGGTGTGCCGAAATTGCCCACACTGGCCGCCGTCTTCAGAAAATATTTTCCATCTTTCTGCTGAACCTGGAAGAGATAAATGGGCACATTAGCCACGTGGTTGGGATCCATCTTGATATGGCCGCGTGGGCTCTTATAATCAACTTTTTCAATCCCATCAATAATCTTTTCCGTATTATCCGGGTTGCCGCCGGCGGCATCCAGACCTTTGACCATCATGGTTCCCACTTCATAACCGAGAATGACGCTTTCATCGGCCAGTTCTCCGGGAAACATTTTGGCAAAAGCGGCTTTAAAGGCTGTATTTTCCTTATTTTCCAGCCAATAACTATAATGGAAGACGTGGTAATTGCCGAGGACTCCATCACCCATGGAGGGCAGGATGGCCGGGCCGAAGCCGCCCAAGCCTACGATGATGGGGATATTTTCTTTCCGGAGGCCGAACTCGTCATACTGCTTGACAAAATTTATTAAATCATTCCCACCGAGGAAACCGAAGATGCCGTCCGGTTTGGGGCTGGCACTCTTGATCTTGGCTAAATAAGGGGCGAATTCAGTCGTTCCCAGGGGTGCGAAGAATGATCCAACCACCTGGCCCCCTTTTTTCTCAAAAGGTTCCTTAAAGAATTTAACGACTTCATGCCCGGTGGAATAATCGGCCCCGATGAGGTAAACCTTTTTCCCTAAAGTTTTCAGAAACCAGTCCGCAGCCGGATAGCTCTGGTTCCACGGGGTATGGCCGCAGAGGAAGGTGTAGCGGCTGCATGACTCGCCACAAAGCTTGATATTCGCCCCATAGGCCAGCAACATCAATTTCTTTTTCGGCTTGAGCATCTCGCTGACAGCTAAAGATTCATGCCCGGCAATGGGTCCTACCAGCATATGGACCTTTTCTTTGTCGAAAAGTTTTTGTGCCTTTTCAATGGCCACGTTTGGTTTGCCCTGGGTGTCTTCGCTAAAGAACTTGACCTGGTCCTTGTATTTGGATTGGGCAAAGGCCAACCTTACTCCATCTTCCACCCTTTTCCCGACCATGGCATAAACCCCGGAGTAGGACAGGGTCAGGCCGACCCGTATCTCTTGTTTGGCCGCCTGGACCGGTAGGAACAGACTTGAAACGATTATGGCGGCCGCTATCGCAGCTGTGGCCTTTAAAAAGTTTCTCCGATTGAGTCCTAACCTTCTGTTTTTATCATTGCTCTTCATAGAACCCCCTTTCGATTCATTTTGTTTGGTTTGGTTCTTCTGGCCTCGTTTTACCGAGTGACAGAAAGATAATTGGAATATTGAATAAGTGATTAGATAGTATTCAGGCGATTCGGCCCTGTCAAGGTAAATTTGGTCTGATTTTTTTGTCCGGGTAGGTATGAAAAAATAAATAAATTAGTTATGGTTGCAAGATGAGACCCTGCTCATCAGGGGTGAAATGAAAAGGACCGAAGCCGGTTCAATGACCCCCGGCAAAACCGGAGGTCATTGAACTTCCGATGGTCTGACGGGAAATCAGAAGGCGTGGCTTTGAATTCTCTCCTGGGCCTGTCGGGCCTTTTTCTGATATTCCTTCAGAACCGCCTTGGACACGTTTTTAAGGCTGGTACGGGCCCCCTGTCTATTGAGCGTATCCTGAAGTAGCTTCACGTCCAGTTTCTGGGTAGAGACCCTATTTCGAGCAGCCAAAGCGGCGGCAGTTCCGGCTGCCTGGCCGGTACAAATACTGGGTGTGCAATACCTGGTGGCGCAGAAGGTGATAAAATCAGTCGAGATGGTTGATCCGGCGGCCAGAAGGTTTTCCGTTTCTTTGGAAACCAAACAGCGGTAGGGAATATCATAGGGCGGTATATCGCCCATCCACTCATGTTCATCATCCGGCCCGAAAACATCCGGGCACATATTGCTGATGGCAATCGAATCATCGAAAATCCTTCCCTGCCGGATATCTTTTTCCGTCAGTACATATTTTCCCAACATCCGGTGGGTATCCCTAAGCAATGGGAAGTTCGGTGTTTTTTCAATATAGGATTTCTCAAAGCCGGGAACGTTTTTCTTAAGAAGATTGTACATGGACCAGGCCTGTTTCCGGAGATCGATTTCCCCATGGGTAATGTCTGCCGTGAGCCATCCGTGATGTCCCATGGGCAAAGGATATTGCGGTCCCAGGATCCATATCGATCCCCGCCCCCATATCTCGCTTAAAAGAAAAGCGGCACGATTTCCATAAAGCGTTCCGTCTTTCTTGGATTTTTTGATGAGTTCCCTGCCGCCGAACAGTTCCCCCCATTCTTCGGGATTTTCTTTTCTAAACATCTTTAATTTCGCTGCATCCACGCCTCCAAAAAAGAAGGTATATCCCAGACCTGAATGGCGTCCCTTTTTCGGACCCCGGGGGAATCCTTCCTCCATACAGGGTGCCCCGGATTTCCAGGCAATGTCGGCACTTCCGGTTGAATCAACGATAACCTTCCCCAGGACAACTTGTCGGCCCTCCTTGCTTTCAATGATAATGCCCTTGATCATCTTGCCTTCTTTGACCGCACCGACACCAAAAACATGAAACATCGGTTTGACCCCCGCATTGGCCATCATTTGATCAAGTAGATATTTGTAACTCTCGACATCAAAAAATATAGCCCCCATGCCTTTGCCTGTTCGGGTGTCGGCCGTGGTATCTTTAATGAGCCCTCCATTCCTTTTCAGACCATAAATGACATCCTGAATGACACCCCCCTGAATCTCATGGTCGATAAAAGAAAAAGAGGCCTGGAAACACTGGGTCTGCATCCCGCCCAGGCTGCCGAATTGTTCCAGCAGAATGGTTTTGGCCCCGTTTTGAGCGGCCGAGAGGGCGGCGCCGATACCGGCCGGCCCGCCGCCAACTACGATAACGTCGGCCTCATCTAATACCGGTATTTTTTTCTGTGGTTCAATAATGCTCTTCATGGAAAGCCCTCCTTATTAATTTCTGTTTTCATATAGTTAACATATTTTTACTTAGAAACCAGTAAAAAATAAAACAAATCAGCCATCTGCAGCCGCCCGATTTGGGGAACATTTCCCTCTTGACGTACCTTCCTCTTTTCTTTATATATTCTATAGTCAAAAAAAACGATTCTATCAATCAAGAAATAAAGTTTTTCAGTCGATTATTTTTTGGACCATAGGCGGATTTTTTAGACCCTAACGACTACAATTAACCGAATAAATAGAATCAGGAGGACAAACAATGAATTTTGCGCTGACCGAAGAACAAAAAATGCTTCAGGATATGGCCAGGGATTTTGCCGAGAACGAGATCAAACCTCATGTGGAAGAAGACGAAAAGAACCAGTACTGGCGTAAAGAGATCTTTGACAAGATGGCTGAATTGGGCTTTTTCGGCTTTTGTATCGATGAACAATACGGCGGCAACGGCATGGGGTTTTTAGAAGGTGCTCTGGCCATTGAACAGGTGTCCAAGGTCCACACCTCATGGCGGATGCCCTTTAATATGCAATGCTGGGGTCCGTCTTTGACGATCCAGAAGTTCGGTACGGAAGAGCAGAAAAAACAGTATATCCCCAAGTTTGTCAGCGGCGAATACATCGGTAGTTTCGCCATGACCGAGACCGATGTCGGATCCGACGTGGCTGGTATGAAATGCCGGGCGGAAGATAAGGGGGATTATTTTCTGATCAACGGAAACAAGATGTGGATCACCAACGGGACCATCACCAACCACGGTCTGCTTTATGTGAAAACGGACAAAGACGCCGGAGCAAGAGGCGTGACCTGTTTCATTATGGATTACAGCCTTCCCGGGATTACTCGAAGAAAGATCCATGACAAAGTAGGGTTGCGGGCCTCTGATACGGCCGAAATTACCTTTGAAGATGTTAAGGTTCCTAAAAACCTGGTCCTCGGACAAGTCAATAAGGGATTTCAGATGTGTATGACCCAATTGAACAGCACTCGTCTCGGCTGTTCCGCCGGTTCTCTCGGACTTTCCGGGGCCATTTTGGAGGAATCCGTCAAATATGCCAATGAGCGGTCCCAGTTCGGACAACAAATCGGTAAATTTCAATTGGTCCAGCAGCAGATTGCCGAAATGAAGATGGAGCATGAGTCTCTGGCGGCCCTGGTTTATAAGGCGGCCTGGCTCAAAGACCTGGGGCAACCCAATGTTATGGAGACCTCCATGTCCAAGCTTTACGGAGCCAAGGTGGTGGTTCACGCAGCCAATGAGTGCATGAAACTATTCGGTTCCTTCGGCTATTCCGATGAATATCCCTGCGGCCGCTTCTTAAGGGACTCCAAACAATTTGAGACCCTGGAAGGGACGTCCAATATGCACACCACCATTGTTGCCAGTACGGCCCTGGGTTATTCACCCAACAGGGCCTAGCGTTCCGAAACCTGGGAGAAAGGCTCTTACCTCATAAGGAACATGATGCGAGAGAGGGAAAATCCGGGAAACTTAATAAGCGGTTAGATATTTAAAGATCAGGGGAGGGAAGGGCATGGATGAGAATATTCGTAAAGCCGAATCGATGATCAAGAAGGAGATCGACCCTATTTATAAAGAAGTGGCCAAGCGGGTGCAGGCCGGACTGAAGAACTCCAAATATTTTCCTTGGATCATGGAGAGGTTGATGAATTTGGATCAGGCCAGGCTGGTCATTGCCCTTCCGGATAAAGACAGGGAAAATTCCCTTGGCAGACTGGAAGTATCCGAAAAATTCGCCGGGAAGTTGAATCTGGATAAGAAAACGGCCGACCGATATGTTCGGGAGTTGTACGAAAAAGGGCTTCTTTTCCCTACCGGTAAAGGTCCTCAGCTCCCCCGCAGTATGGGTCAATGGCTCGACACACAAAATAATCTCAACTATGACCAGGAATTGGGGGATGAGTATTACGCCCTGATCGGATTATTCAGCGATTACGAGTTGGGGCCTCCGCGGGAGGAAAGGATAGCGCAAAGGATTGCCGCCGGATTAAAGGGAACATCGGGGATCATCCCCAGATGGAAGGCCATCAAGGACATCCCAGGGGTCCTTCCGGGTGAAGACGTGCGGGAGCTGCTCAAGGCCCAGGATGACTTTGCCCTGCTCCATTGCGCCTGTCGGAAACGTTATAAATCGCGAGAATGTGGAGTCCCGGAGGAAATGTGTCTGGTGGTCGGCAAGGCGGCCCTCTACAATATTGACCGCGGAGCCGGAAGACGGATCACGCGAGAGGAAGCATTGGATCTGCTCAGTAATGTGACAGCCAAGCATCCGGTGGTCCATGTTGGAACTCGGACGGATGACCCCAAGAAGTTTCGAGGAGTTATTTGTAATTGCCATTATGACTGTTGCGAAGTTCTTAGAACACCCATGGTCGTCGGCAGTAAATACCCGGTAACCGAGTATTATGCCAAAAGTCGTTATCGGGCCACGGTCGATCCGGCCAAGTGCGTCGGCTGCCGGATCTGTGTTGATAAGAGATGCCAGTTCGGGGCTGCTCAGATGAAATTTTACCCTGAATACGGCCAAGATCGGGCTTGTGTTGATGAAGAAAAATGCATGGGGTGCGGCTGCTGCGTGGAAACCTGTCCGAAAGGCGCCCATGGTATGAAGGTGGTTGAGCCCCCTGAGTCTTATAGCGGTGACGCCCGGATGAATATAGATACCTAAAAAAAAGCAAGAGGACTCATTAAGGGCGGGCCTGAGAAACGATATATAATAAGGCCTGGACAACAGAGAGAAAACCAAAGGCATTTATGGCTTGGAGAATCAAAAAAGGAAGGAATGAATCATGAGTTCAATTGACCCGATTTATCAGGAACTGGCTGCCAAGATGGGGAAGCCGGATCTAAAAAATTTGCCTCTTCTCTTGGCCAAATTGGCTGACCTAGAGGAAGCCAGGATATTGAATACCCTGTCGGCTTCTACTGAGGTCATAGCTGAAAAGTTAAATTTGGCTAAGGAAACCGTGACAAAGCATCTGAAGGCCTTATTTGAGAAAGGGCTTGTTTTCCAGGGTAAAACAGGATGGCACCTGACCCGGACCTGGGGAGCGTTACACGACAGCGCCGGATCGTCCGATGTCGTTAAATATGGGGATGTCCTGGACGAAGAATTTTTTCGTTTGCTTCAGGCTACCAGTGAAGAAGACCGGGAACAAAGGGTCAGTGACGTGGTTACAGGCAAGGCCCCTTTGAGAAGAAATATGCGGGTCATCCCCAGATGGAAATCGATCAAGAATATCCCGGGACTATTGCCTTATGAAGATATCCGGCAAATATTTAAGGCCTCGGATCCGATCGTTTTACTCCCCTGCGCCTGTAAGAGGGCGGAACCGGATAGGGAATGCAAGGGGACCGTCCCGGAGGTAACCTGTGTGACTTGCGGTCGTGCCGGCCAGTATAACCTCAACCGTGGGGCCGGGAAAAAATTGACCTATGATGATGCGTTAGCCTTATTCGATACCTTTGACCAACTTCAGCTCGTTCATCTTACAGGAAACACCAATCGTCTGCCATCATTAGTCTGTAATTGCCATTACGACTGTTGTGGGCAGTTCCAGGTCAACAAAAAGGCCCAGGAAGTGCTTCATCAGGACGTTATCGTTAAAAGCCGGTTTATCGCTACGATTGATCCTAAAAAATGTAAAGGCTGCCGGCTTTGTATAGAAAAGGGATGTCCGGCCGGTGCCGATACGATCAGGTATTATCCTGAACTGGGCGAGGAAAGGGCCACTATTGATGCTGAGATTTGTATCGGATGCGGCTTGTGTGTAATAAATTGCCCCTCGGAGGCCCGTATGATGAAAATGGTGCGGGCGCCGGATCATATTCCGGAGCCGGATGTTAAGGCCGGGGAAGCGGACTAAAGGGCACTTGGGTTTCATTTTTAAATCCGATTAGAAAATAGGTTTGGAGAGAAGGGCATGGGCATTTTTCACTGCCCCGTGGGGGCAGCCTTTTATGATGATGAGGATTGTATTGACTGCGGCATGTGCACGGCCGAGACCGAGGAGCAAATGGTCGAGGCTTCAAAGAAGATCAGGATTTTTTTAAGGGCCAATGCCCCTAAGCCCGGTCCGATCAAGAAGGTAACTGTTTGCGGTAAGGGGGGTGTGGGCAAGAGTTCTCTGACTACCTTATTGGCCCGGGCATTGAGGGCGGAGGGTTACTCCCTCCTTGTTTTAGACACCGACGAGTCTAATCCCGGCTTGTTCCGTATGTTCGGTTTTGAGAGTGGACCGAAACCCTTAATGACTATGCTCAGTCGATTCGCTTCCGGCACACCGGCACCTGGAACGGAATGGCTCATGGGCGATACCATCAACGTTGAGGATATTCCTTCCGAATTCATCCTGAATAACGATAATCTAAAATTCCTTATGATCGGAAAGATTGAAGACCCCTTTCAGGGTTGTGCCTGTTCGATGGCCGATATCGCCAGAGATCTCATGAGGAAACTGACCTTGAAAGAGAAGGAAATAGTGCTCGTCGACATGGAGGCCGGGGTGGAAAGCTTCGGCCGGGGCGTGGAAAGAAATGTGGATACGGTGCTCATCATAGTGGAACCTTCCTTTGAATCCATGGCCCTGGCGGGGAAAATCGGTTATATGTGTGAGGGTATGGGGATATACCGGGTAAGAGGTGTTCTCAATAAAGTACCTTCAGAAAAAATCAGGCAAAGGATGATAGAAGAATTGGACCGGAAAAACATCAAGGTCATCGGTACGGTTTACTATGATCCAGAACTGAGTGAGGCCGGTTTTGAAGGCAGACCACCGGGCCAGTCTAAGGCCGCGGGGGATGTGGAAACCATTGTTAAGAATTTATTTAACGAAGTCGATTAAAAGAATTCTATTATGAAAAAACGAATGAATATCGAATAAAGAATTTCGAATTATGAAGTTATTATTCACTTCGACATTCAATATTCATTATTCAATATTCGACATTTTTATGTCTCGTGAGGTCCGCCCGCAAACGGGTTTGAAAGTCCAGTTTGAATAAAAAAACTTTACTGAAAAGAGAAAATGACTATGGATTGGGAAATTCACGGTGAAACGACCACTGGATTTGAAAAGGTAAGAGAGGCATTCAAAGCCAATTGGCAAGGATATGAAGTCGGCGCCTGTTGCTGTGTGGTATACAAGGGGAAGAAGGTCGTCGACCTCTGGGGAGGATATCAAGACCGGGCCTGCACAAAACCCTGGGAGGAAGATACCTTGGTCAATGTTTATTCGACGACCAAGGGCATGGGATCGCTGGCCTTAGCCATCCTGGCCGAGGAAGGGAAGCTGGATTATGAAGCTCTGGTCACCGATTACTGGCCTGAGTTCGGCGCTGAAGGCAAGCACATGATAACTGTCGGTCAGTTGCTCTCTCATCAGGCTGGTGTGTGCGGCGTCGATGAAAAAATCACCATCGAAGATCTTTACGACTGGGACAAGATGGTCCGGTTGCTGGCGGCCCAGAAGCCTCTTTGGGAGCCTGGGAAGCAATCAGGATATCATGCCGTAACCTGGGGATACCTGGCGGGAGAACTCATTCGACGGATCACCGGCAAAACTTTGGGTCGCTATTTTCACGAAAAAGTCGCCGGCCCTTTGGAGGTGGATTTTTATATCGGATTGCCGGATTCGGAAATGAATCGGGTGGCCGACATGATCGGTGCCAACCGCGCCCGGGTGGCACCGAAACCCCTCGATGGCCCTAGGGAAATGCCCCCTTTTTATACCATCACCCTACAGAATCCGGAAATACGTCCCTTCAAAGATGTATGCTCTTATGCCTGGCGCAAAGCAGAGATACCTGCTGCCAACGGACAGGCCAATGCCAGGGCCATAGCCAAAATTTATGGGGCCCTGGCCAATGGGGGCGAGATCGACGGGATTCGCATTATCAGCCGGAAAGGTATTGATACGGCAACCAGCGAGGAAGTCAAAGGAGAACAAATTGATTTGGTAATGGGGAAAGTCAGGCGTTTTGCCAGAGGTTTTGTACTTAACACCGAAGGACAGTATGGTCCGAATCCCCAGGCCTTCGGACACACCGGGGCCGGCGGTTCGGTTGGGTTTGCCGATCCTGAGATCAATATCGCCCTTGGCTATGCCATGAACCAGATGCAGGTGAACGAAGATGATGTCCCCCGGGCGGAGTTGCTGGTCAAGGCAACCTATGATTGCCTTTAAAACTTACTGGCCCGATCGCACCCTCCAACATCATTCGCCCTAATCCATCCCCTTCGGAATGGTTACAGCGCCCTGGATGGTGCCGATTGAAGCTTAGGCAGCATGCCGAATTTTGATAAGAGATATTTCCGGACGGGACGGTAAATGTAAGTCGGCTTGTTTGATGGACTTCATTCTCAGGTGTGATCCAGACTACCATCTCTTCGTGGGTTCCCGTAATTCCATTCCAAATCGTGTGGAGGGAGATTCAATCGTTATAGGAAAATCGGGTACCAGGAGTGAGGAGGGTCTGATTTTTGGTAAGGAAAGAATGGAAAGTCGGTCTTGGGCTTCCTACTCCGGATGTGGTCAAGAGAAATATCCCCATCAGCATGATACACTGCCAAAGGTAATTTTTTTCTCTTTTTAGAATTGTTTTGTGGTCCTCCAATGACGGATTTCCGAGGCGGACTGTTTGAAGAACTTAAAAACCGCATTTTTTTCAACAATACAGCAATCTATTGATTTATCAAGATAAATTAACATGAAGTTGCTTTTTGAAGGTAAGAATAGAAAATAAGACGAATTAGCTGTCAAGAAGAAAAAGCAAGCA
>Ga0209777_10008233_pt1 | contig 11437 bp, 8 predicted proteins | sample FrelakmetHBP12HB_FD_187147 | JGI IMG/M metagenome (GOLD analysis project Ga0209777, IMG submission 187147) | Freshwater lake sediment microbial communities from the University of Notre Dame, USA, for methane emissions studies -HBP12 HB (SPAdes)... | ecosystem: Environmental > Aquatic >...
GTCAGCCACTCGCTGCTCGCGTCCTTCGTCCGCCACGGCGGGTTGCCGGGGTTGTAGACGGTGAACTCGTAGACGAGGTCGACGGCCTTCCGGAAGAGGCCCCGCACGCGATAGGTGCCGGGCGCGACGAGCTTCCCGGGGACGTGGTAGACGGCGTGGGCGGCGGCGTTCGGGTCGCGGCCGAGATCGTCGAGGCCGTCCCAGTAGAGGACGCTCGGCCCCGCGGGCATCGGCGTCTCGCTGACGAGGTTCCGCACGCGGCGGCCGTCGGCGTCCTCGATGACGACGGTGACGAAGCCAGGCTCCTGGAGCGTGAGGCCGATGGTGATCGGCGGATGGCCGGCCGCCTCCGCGCTCGGCGGAAGGGCGACATGCTCCGTGTCCAGCCGGCCCGCCGCGGCGCCGGCGCATCCCGCGTGCCACCAAGCCAGGCCGGTCGCCCCGGCCACGAGGAGCGAGACGGCAACCGGACGCCAGCGTTGCATGCTCTGCATATCTCTTCTCATTCCTACTGCTTGAAGGCCTCAAACCCGGCTTTCTTGAGGATCGCCGGAATCAGGCGGATGGGCTCGCGGTCGTATTCCTTGATGTCCTCGCTCAACCGGTCGTAAGAGAGCAGGTGCGGCGTGGTCTTCTGCGCCTCACTCTTCGGACCCTTCTTCCACGTCCATCCCTGGAGCCGGCGCAGCCAGCACCACCGCTCGTGCTCCATGCGGGCCATGGTCTCGATCTCGGCCGGCGGGAAGGCCGTGACCGAAGGCCGCTTTCCGGGATGGAGGCGCCGGATGCCGTAGCCCGCGGCCGCAAGCTTCGCCGGGATCACGAGGGCGCTATCGACGTTCGACTGCCTGAGGTCCGGATGCAGGTCGTCGAATGGCACGAGGGACGAATTGGCCTGGACCGTTTCTCCCGCGGCCTTGCGCCGGGCCACGTAGTCGTCATGGAGGATCCGCGCCAGAAGATCGATCATCCGAGGGTCGGCCAGCCGGGCCGTTTCCCGCATCCGGAAGACCTCCCACCCGCACGAGGCCAGCGCGGCCGGAATGTCACAGATGGCCTTGAGATCGTAGTCCTGGACAGACTTGCGCAGCTTGCCGAACGGGACAAGGGATGGGTTCGTCCGTGCACGCTCATTGCGCGGACCGAGGGTCCAGCCCTGGAGGAGCCGCTCGCGCCAGTAGCGTTGGTGCTCCAGCCGGGCGAGCTTCTCCACCTCCTGGTCGGTGATGTCGGGCGTGGCGGGCGCGCGGCCGGCCGGAACGGGCCGCACACCGCACCCGATCGCACGCAGCTTTTCCGGAATGTCCCCTGCCGCATCCAGGTTGGAGTTCCTGACGCCCTGCGACAGCTTCTCGAACGCGAGGCCGTCGCCGGCCCTCCCCTCGAGGCGCCGCTCCCGCAAGTAGCTTTCGTGAACGGCGCGGGCCACCCGCGCGAGGAGCGCCCGTTCGTCCTGCGGGTTGTCCGTAAACCGCTCCTTGGCCGCCAGGAACAGGAAGGCCTCGCCATCCACGTGAATGTTCAGTTGCTCCCGGAGCGGCAGGGCCGACGGCTCGAACCGCTTCCGGCCGGCGAGCGTGCTCATGTCCAGGATGGCTTCCATGGACCGGATGCCGTGAAGATATTTCGGCACGCGCAAGAGCGCCCGCAGAACGCCGTCGTCGATGCTCAGCTTCCCCTTGTTCTTGGGGTCGTCCGGGCGCTCGAAGAGGTCGCGGGCCTTCGACATCCGCTCCAGCAGGCCGCGCAGCACCAGGGCCCGGCGGACGGTGAACGCCGAATCGTCCGGGCCGGCCGGGTCCGGCCCGATGATATCGATGAACCCGCGGAGCCGGCTGATGAAGTCCGGCCCCTTGGCGTCGATGAACTTCGGGGCGCCCGCGCGGGCGAACTCGGCGTAGCTGTGGCTCGTGCCGCCGGCAAAAACGAAGATCGCCTTGCCGATCGGGTGCTCCGTCTGACCTTCGCGGAACTTCCCGTCCTGCATCGGCGCCAGGAACAGCTTGAGCCAACCCAGCGGTTCCCCGGCCAGGGCCGTGTCGAATTCGTCGAAGAACACGAAGGGAACGACCCCCTTGAGCACCACGTCGCGCACGCCGTGCAGCGCCGCATCCAGGTCCGCGGAGCCCCGGAACTGGGACAGGTTGAACTCGATCCGCTCGACCTCGCCCACGGTCCGGGCGACCTCGGTCACACCGAACGATTTGCCTGACCCCGGCGCGCCGAACACGGCGATCGACAGGGGCCGCGGCGGCTTGGGATCCGCGAGAAACTCCGCGATCAGGTTCCGGATGCCGCCGTAGCTCTCGATCTCGGACCGGTCGATGGTCCGGAGCTTGCCGAACAGCCCCACCGGCGTTCCGCCCAGGGACCCCAGGCGGCCCGTCCTGACCACGCCCTCGGCCACCGGCATGCGGGTGTTGCCCGTCCGCTGGTCCAGGATGCGCCAGGCCTCCGGATCCGCCCGCGTCAGGCTGCTGGGCGGCGGCACATCGACGAAGGCCCACGTCGGCTTGCCCGCCCCCTGCTCGTCTTTCAACGGGACGAACGCCTGCTTGCACGGAAACGTGATCCGGCCCCCCTGGACCTCGAACGCCAGTTTCTGAAGTCGCCACACCGATTCCAGGCCGGACCGGATTCCTTCCTCCAGGCCGCCGAGGCCCGTGCGAAGAAGCTGGCCGACGAGCGCCGCCGTGAAGGCCGTCGTGCGGCCGTACACGACCCCGTCCCCCGGCCCCTTGAAAGCGCCCTCCGGGGCGGACGTGCCGAAGACGAGCGTGTTGCGCCCGCCTTCCAGCCCGCGATGGAGAATGGCACCCTCCGCCCCGAACAGAACCACCAGGTAGGCGCACCGGTTGAGCTTCTCCAGCGCGGGATTCAGCAGCATCTGCCACGCAAAGTCCGTCGCCGTCCTCTCCCACGACACGGACCGGCTGATGTGGACCGACTCGCTCTGCCTCAGGTCGTCGGCCAGCGTCACGACCACAAGCCGCTCCGGCTTCAGCTTGGCCGCCCGCTCCCAATGCTCTCCCTCGGCCAGCGGGTGGTGCATCTTGTAGACAACGAGCTGGTCGCCGATCCCTGTCGGCCAGAACGCCTCCTGGCGGCGAAACCCGTTCCCGGCGTCGTCGACGACTACGCAACGGGTCTTGGACGCCGTGCGGGGATACCGCAGGACCTTGTTGCGCGGCACCAGGCAGAGGGGCAGAGTTCCGCCGCACGGACCGCCATAGCCCTTGTAGGCACGGATGGCATAGCGATTCCGGTCCACGGGCTTGAGCATGGCCTCGGACTGGACGATGTCCTCGGGCCCCAGTTGGCGGTAGTCGTCGACGAGGAATTCCGGCCCCTGCACGGACGCCCCCGTCGCCTCGTGGATCATCTTCGCCAGGAGCATGGCGCCGCCGGGGTTGGCGTCCCGGATGACGCGCCGATAGAGGTGCCAGTTGTCAAAGGCCTGCGTTGCTGCGGGTGTGGCCCGTGGCGGGCAGGCCAGGACTTCCGCCGTGTCGGGCGGCCCGATCACCTCCATCCAGTCCACGACCACATCGCCGGTCACGAGCACCTTGCCCCGGTCCCTGCTCTTCCTGGGCTGCGCCATCGTTTCCCCCTTCCAAGGATGCGCGGGGGACATGGTACCGCCGCCCGCCGCGGCAATACAAGCGCGAAAGGCCCTCACTCCGCCAGTTCCAGCATCCTCTCGTAGAACGCCCGGAAGTTATTGCGCTCGGGCGATTTCAGGACGGCCATCGCGGCACGCGGGTGCTGGTTCAGCATCCCCGTGATCATGTGGGGCACCAGGTACCCCCACTCGATCTCCTTCTGGAGCGGCAGGATCGCGCCGGCGATGCAGTCGAGGATCGGCCTCAGGTTGAACTTCGGGTTCTTCAGGAACCCCAGCAGGAGCTCCGTCGGGCAGTTGCCGGCCGCGCGGCCAAGGCCGTAGATCGTGCTGTCGACGAAATTCGCCCCGCGGATGATCCCCTGGATCGTGTTGGCGAAGGCGAGCTGCTGGTTGTTGTGGAAATGGACGCCGACGGTGCACCCCGGCAGGAGCCGCTGATACTTCGCCACGAAGTAATCCACCTGCTCGCTGTAGAGCGACCCGAACGAATCGACGACGTAGCAGGCGGTCGTCCGGGTTTGCTTCGCCAGTTGCTCGAGGGCCGGATCGAGCTCCCAATCCGACTCGACCGAGATCGACATGATGTTGATCGTCGTCTCGTACCCCTTCTCGCGGGCGGCGTTCTCCAGCATGATCGCCTTGTCGATGTCCTTCACGTAGGTGGCCACGCGGATCATGTCGACGACCGACTGGGCCTTCGGCAGGAGGTCCTCGGCGCGGGCCTTGTGCGCGTCCTGCATGATGGAGATCCTGGTGCCCGGGTTGGGGATGCCGTCGACGGCACGCCGCAGGTCCTCCTCGTCGCAGAACCGCCACGGGCCGTACTCGTCCGGCGACAGAAGCTCCCTCGAGTTGCGGTAGCCGAGTTCGACGTAATCCATCCGCGCCTCGCAACAGGCCCGGTACACGGCTCGGACCGTGTCGAGCTTGAAGTACGAGTCGTTCGCGAGCCCGCCGTCGCGGATCGTGCAGTCAAGGACCTTAATCTCGGGTCGGTACAAGGTCTTGCTCCTCCAAAGTCCGGTCGCCCGCATCTGCCACGGCACGGCCCGCGGCCGCGCCATCCGTTCGTTCTATGGAACCGCCGAGACGCGGGCGCGGCGCTGGCGAAACGGGGCGGTTGGGGTGCTACTTCGCCGTCTCGTATTCCTTGTTGAGCTGGCCCATCCGTTCCTCGGCCTTCTTCCCGTACTCCGTGTCCTTGTGCTTGTCGGCCACGGCCTTGTAGGCGTCGAGGACGGTCGTCTGGGCCTGCTTGAGCGCCGCGCCGGTGGGTCGGCTCGGCCCGAAGGCGTTGCGCAGGATCGCTTCCTTCTCCTTGGCCCTGGCATAGGCGTCGAAAGCCACGACCTCGAGCTTGAGCGCGGCGTCCTGCCGGATGTCCTTGAGCTGGTCGCGAACCTGTTTCACCTGGTCCTTCGTCTCGGGCGCCGCCTCCAGCTTGGCCTTGACCGCCAGCTTGTCGAGCCAGGCGAGCGTCTCGAGCTTCGCCATCGGCGTCGCGCCGGCCTCGCCCACCCGGGCCATCCGCAGGCCGAAGAAGTGGGCGGCCACGCCCGCCGATACCGGGCCGGAGTTGAAGAGGGCCTGCTCTTCCATCCAGTCCCACGCCCGGTCGATCACGTCGACCGGCGCCCATTCGTGCCCGCCCGGGAACACGGCGTACTGGAACCGGACGCCCGCCAGGTGCCGCTTGAGGTCGTCGACCTCCTTCACGTTCCCGTCCTTGTCGCCGAACGTGGCGTAGATCGCCAGGGCCTTCGACCGCCGCACGCTGGCGTAGGTGCCGGCGAAGCCCGCCCCCTGGAGGACGGCCCCCGCGAACCCCGGCCGCAGGCCCGCGAAGACGCTCGACGCCCGGGCGCCGCCCGACATGCCGGTCGTGAACTTGAGGCCCTCCTGGATCCGGAGACGCTTGACGGCGTCGTCGTGGGCCGCCAGGAAATTGCCGGCGATCGGCCCGAACGGGCCGTTCTTCGATTCCACCAGCATGACGGCGATCCAGTGGTCGCGCTTGACGCGGGCCTCAAGGTTCCCCAGGTGCGCGCTCCCCCCCGGATCGGCGATGAACACGCACGGATACCGGTGCGGCGCCTGGGCCGCATACCCCTCCGGCACGTAGACGTTGTAGTGGTATGTCCCCTTATCGGGAGCGATGCCGGAGTAGTCGCGCGGGATGTCGGGCTCGTCCTTGGCGTACTCGCACTCGATGGGGGTCGTCTGCCCTTCCGGCAGCGGCGCCTCCATCGGCGTGGCGGCCCGCAAGCCGCCCGTGGTTCCAGCCAGAAGGAGGCCCGCCAGGAGTCCCCCGAACGAGCGGTGCCTCATCGAAGCGCTCTCCATTGAAATCCGCTTCCTCTTTCACCGATGAATCGCCCCCGTGGCGCGGCTGCACAGTTTACCCGCCCGGCCCCGGCGGGGGAAGCCCGTTTCACCGGGCGATCGCGTCATAGGCAAATCCCCGATGGTCGAGACATGGGCTTCCCTCATGCCGGAATCGGCAGGTCACCGATGGCGGCCGAACCTGCGACGAGGCATAATCAGGTTGTCGAGATGGCGGTGCGTAGCCGGTGACGGGAACCGGGCGACGTGCGGAACAAAGGGAAGCTCATGGCGGCCGTCGACTCAACCGAGCCCGTTCGAGAATGCCACGACGGTACGGAAACGCAAGCCTGGTCGCGCGTCGAGACAGGGCTCCTGACGCTCGTCGTCGCGCTCGTGGCCGCGGCCGTGATTTTCGGCCCCGCCCTGGCTCACGCGGGCAACTGACCGTCCGCCAGGCCGAAACGGAGAATCACCCCCGCCGCGGCGGGGACAACCTAAGGCGTCTCACCGCAGAATGAAGGTCCTGCGGCGATCTCCTCAAAGCGTCCGCGCCAACCCACCCTGGCGCGGACGCCCCCTTTTCTTGCGCCCTACTTGCGCCCTTCTCCGAGCTTCTGGCTCACGAGATACGTGTAGCTGTCCGCCACAGCCGTCATCATGTCCGTCGCGCAGGAGTCCAGCTCCACGACCAGCCACTTCAGGAGCTTCGGATCGGCCGCCGCGATGATCGGGGCCATCGCGAGCTTGCCCTTGCCGACCGCGGTGTGCGGCTGGTCCTTGACGAGCGGGCCGTCCTTGATGTGCAGAACGGGGATGCGGCTCTTGTGGGCCTTGATGAACGCAGGCACGTCGACCGTCCCGAAATGGCTGGCCCAGTAGACGTCGGTCTCCGAGAAGACGTCCGGCGCCAGCTCCAGGAAAATGTCGAGGCCGTAGCGGCCGCCGACCGTGTCGAACTCCCACCAGTGGTTGTGCGTGCCGAGCCGGAACCCGGCGGCCTTCGCAAGGGCGGCCCCGGCCTGAAAATCGGCGGCCGCCTTCTTGATCCCGTCGAGCGTCTTGAAATCGTCCGGACCCTTGCCGGTGATGACCATCGTGTACCCGAGCACGCGGGCCCGGTCGAACACCTCGTTGGCGTTCTCCTTATTGGGCAGCGCGTCGTGCGTCGACGACGCCACGAGGCCCAGGTCATCCAGGACCTTGCGGATCTCCGCCGGCTTGTGGTTGTGCAGGCCGGCGAACTCGACACCCTTGTACCCGATGGCGGCCATCTTCTTCAGCACGGCGATGAAGTCCTTCGCGGCCTCGTCGCGCACGCTGTACAACTGAATGCTGATCGGCACCATCCATAGTCTCCTTGTGGTCCCGGGCCCCGCCCGAAGGCGGCTGATGAAAAATGGCGTTGTTCGCCAACGCCGAAGGCGTATTATACCACCGCGCCCGTCGCCAACAAGCGCCGCGGAACGGGGCGCGATCGCGCCAACAAGGGAGGATGCCCTCATGCGGAAGTACCGGGTGGCCCAGGTCGGGGCAGGATACCGTGGAGCGACGCACCTGGACGGTTTCCTGCGCAATCCCGACCGGTTCGAGCTCGTCGCCCTCTGCGACCTCGACGCCGCGAAACTGAAGCGCGTGGCCGCCGAGTTCGGCATCGCCAGAACCTATGCCGACGCCAACACAATGCTGGCGGAAACCCAGCCCGACGTTTTCTGCTTCGTCACCCAGCCCAGCGTGCGGCTGGCGATGGTGGAACTGGCCGCGCGGCACAAAGTGCGGGGCCTCGCGTTCGAGAAGCCGATGGCCACCTCGCTCCACGAGGCCCGCGCCATCACCGACCTGTGCGCCAGGCATCGCCTGAAGGCCGTGGTCAGCCACCAGCAGAAGTACCTGACGAGCTTTCAGAAGCTGAAGGGCCTCGTCGATGGCGGCGACCTCGGCCAGGTCGAAACCCTCCACGCGACCTGCGTGCCTTGGATGGCCCAACTGGGCACCCACTACATGGACCATACGCTCTGGGTCAACGGAGGCCACCGCGCGCGGTGGGTCGTCGGCCACGTGCATGGAAGAGGCAAGCTGAGCGATTCCCATCCGTCCCCGGACTTCATCCTCGGCGAGATGCTTTTCGCCAACGGCGTGCGGGCCTACCTCGAGTGCGGCACCCTCTCGCCGTCGCACATGGACAAGGACCATTTCTGGGTGGACGACCGCCTGACGGTCCACGGAACGCACGGCTACGCCTGGGCCGACACGGACGGACGCTGGAGGGCCCTCACGCGCGCGTCGCGGGGCGAGATCGTCGGCGAGGACGGCGACCCCTGGGGCGTCCAGGAGAAGCATCGCCTTCAGCCGCTCTACCTGGCGGGCCTGGCCGACTGGCTGGACGACGACGCCAAGGTCCACCCCTGCAACGTCGAGATCAGCTATCACGGCTACGAGATTCTCGAAGGCCTGTGCCTGAGCGCCCTGGACCGGAGGCGGGTCGACCTGCCGCTCGGCCCGACCGACGGCGGCGACCTCAACGAGCGGATGCGGAAGGAACTGCCCGACGTGCCGCCGCCGGCCTGAGCACCGTTGAGGTCATGTGGCACCGCCGCCCTCGGCGGTGCGATCCAGGCGGTAAGCTGGACCGCCCCACGCTCCGCCGAGGGCGGCGGAGCCACAAGGTTATCGTGAATCATGGACGCCCATACCTTAGAGCGCCTCGAATACGCCAAGGTCCTCGACCGGATCGCCGCCCACGCGATGCTCCCGCAGGGCGTCGCCGCCGTACACGCCCTCGCGCCCCAGCCCGACCATGAGGCCGTCCGCACGCGGGCCGACCGCATCGCCGAGGGGATCGCCATCCTCGGCCAGGGCCACGATTTCGGCGTCGAGCGGTTCGAGGACCCGACGTCGCTCCTCGACCGCGCGGCCATCGAGGGGGCGGCGCTCGCGCCCCAGGAACTCCAGACCGTGGCGGCCATCCTCCGCAACGCCGACGAGTTCCAGAAGGTCTTTCGCCGCCTCCGCGACTCCGCGCCCCTCCTCTGGAAACTGGCCGCCGACCTCGACCCGAAGCCGGAACTCCTCGCGGACATCGAGAAGACCATCGAGCCCGACGGCTCCGTGGCCGACAACGCCAGCCCCGACCTGAAGCGCATCCGCAACGCGATGCACACCATCCAGGACCGCATCCGCCAGCGCCTGGAGCACATGGTCCAGGACACCGGCCTGAAGCCCATTCTCACCGGCGACTACGTCACGCAGCGCAACGGCCGCTACGTCATTCCGGTCGCCTCAGCCTCCGCCGCCGACGTGCCGGGCATCGTCCACGACCGCTCCGACACGGGCTTCACGGTCTTCGTGGAGCCGCAGGCCGTCGTGCAGATGGGCAACGAGCTTCGCAGCCTGCTGGGCGACGAGGAACGCGAGATCCACCGCATCCTGCGCGAGCTGACGGACCGGGTCCGCGAGCATCTCTACGGCCTTCGCACGAGCGTCAAGACGCTGGTCGAGTTCGACCTGGTGCGCGCGGCCGCGCGGTTCGGCAAAGCCCACCGGATGGTCCGGCCGGTGTTCGCCACCGACGGCGTGCTGCGGATCGTCCACGGGCGGCACCCGATCCTGGAGGACTCGCTGGCGAGCGCGGGCGACCTGGTCGTGCCGCTCGATTTCGAGATCGGCGGCCCCATCCGCACCATTGCCATCACCGGGGCGAACGCCGGCGGCAAGACCGTCAGCTTGAAGACGATCGGCCTCCTGTGCCTGATGGCCCAAACGGGCCTGCCGGTGCCCGCCGACGAAGGCACCGCGTTTCCGCCGCTGCACCAGGTCCTCGTGGACATCGGCGACGAGCAGAGCATCGAGGCGAACCTCTCGACTTTCTCCGGCCACACGCGCCGTGTGAACGAAATCCTGGCGGCCTCCGGCGAGCACAGCCTCGTCCTCTTGGACGAGATCGGCGCCGGGACCGATCCGGTCGAGGGCGGGGCCCTGGCGTGCGCGGTCATCAAGGCCCTGCACGACCGCGGGGCCCGGACCATCGTCACGACGCACCTGAGCCAGGTCAAGGGCTTCGTCCACGAGCAGGCGGGCATGGAGAACGCCTCCGTCGAGTTCGACCCGGAAACGCTGAAGCCCACGTATCGGCTGATCATCGGCCGCCCGGGCGCGAGCCACGCCCTGACGATCGCGCGGCGATTCGGCCTGCCGGAAGAGGTGATCCGGATGGCCACGGAACTGGTGGACTCGCGGGCGATCGAGATGGAAGGCCTCCTGGGACGCCTGACCGTGCAGCTCAAGAAGGCCGAGGCCGACGCCGTGGCGGCACGCAAGGACCGGGCCGTCGCCGAAGAGGCCCGCAAGGAGCTCGAGACCCGCCTGGAAGAGTTGCGGCGCGACCGCAAGGAGACTCTTCGCCGCGCGGTCGAGGAGGCCCGGGGCCTCGTCGAGAACACCCGGCGCGAGTTGGAGCAGGCCCTGCGCCAGGCCCGCGAGGCGGGGGCCGACGCCACCGCCACCAAGGAAATCCGCCAGCGCGTCGAGCAGAAGCGCGAGCGGATCAAGAAGACGGCCGCCCAACTCGCCCCGAAGGTGCGCGGCCTCATTCCGCTGGAACAACTGGAGCCGGGACGCCGCGTCTGGATCGCCTTCATGAAGCGCCACGGCACCGTCAGCCGCATCGACCCGAAAAAGCGGATCGTCACCGTGGACGCCGGCGGCATGACCATCGAGGTCGAGGCCGGGGCGGTCCTGGAACCCGACGAGGCCACCGAACCCGCGCCGGCGCCGCAGGGACGGACCATCGTCAAGCGCCCGGTGTCCGTGTCGCCGGAACTGGACCTGCGGGGCCAGCGGGCCGAGGAGGCTAGGCGCCACCTGGAAACCTACCTGAACGAGGCGGCCCTCGGCGACCTGGCGTCCGTCCGGATCATCCACGGCTTCGGCACCGACGCCATCCGCAAGATGGTCCACGACCTGGTGGACGGATACCCGCTGGTCGCCTCCTTCCGGTACGGCGACAAGACCGAGGGGGGACGGGGGGTGACGGTGGTGGTGCTGAAATAGTGCGGGTGGCATGGTCAATCCCGCTGTTGGGATGACCATGCTCGATGGTGGTTCCCGGGCAAGACGCCAGCATGGTCATCCATAAAGCCGGATTGACCATGCCACCCACCGGCTTGCACGAGGCGGAAGTGGGGCTATAATAGGGTGCTGGCGGGGAGGGAGTCGCGTATGCTCGTCAAGAATGGCACAGACAAAGAAGTCCACGTTCTGCCGGCCAACATCAGGAAGGCGTGGCAGAGCGTCGCCCCTAATTTGCCGCCCAACGCCAGCATGGCACAAATCCTTCAGGCCCTCTATGTTGCTGTCTCGTTCGAGCGCGGGTTGGACCAGATCCGCGAAGGGCGCGGCATTCCACACAGAGACGTCAAGAAGAGACTCCAGAAATGGCTGAGGTGATTTGGTCGCCGAACGCCCTGGATTGTCTTGTTAGTGCCGCCGAAT
>Ga0209777_10008234_pt1 | contig 11436 bp, 13 predicted proteins | sample FrelakmetHBP12HB_FD_187147 | JGI IMG/M metagenome (GOLD analysis project Ga0209777, IMG submission 187147) | Freshwater lake sediment microbial communities from the University of Notre Dame, USA, for methane emissions studies -HBP12 HB (SPAdes)... | ecosystem: Environmental > Aquatic >...
CGGCGTTTTCTAGCTCTGCAGATTTCACTTTGAAGGCTAAGAATGCATAATCGAGTTTGAGGGCGCCAAACGCTGCATTATGCATCAGGGGACTTAGCGTGTGTTCTATTGGGTCGCCGATTACTCCACAAACTCGTGTTTTTCCCGTCATATCCATCTTACTTTACCCCTAAGAGAGCGTAAGCAGTCCTCATTTCATTTATGCTCATCTGTCCCGCTGCAGTTTCGTTGTCCTGTTTGAGTGAGGCGAAAGTGAAGAATGCTCCAAACACAGGAGACAGGAGTCTTGAAATCTTGCCGTGTTCACCCATGCAGAAACAAACGAGTTTAGCTTTGCTAGATGCAAAAGAGACAAAGCTTAGAGCGGGAAGGTTGTCTTCTACCTGTTTGGCGGTTGTTACAATCTTACATATGTTCGCTCCACTGGCAATCTCCTCGTCAAGAATATTCTCCATTGCTGAAACGCTGAGTGCGCCATCGAATTTGTGGTAGGATAAGATTGTTTTTGCACCCAACTGATTTAGTTGACTGATTGTTTCTTTATGCTTTGGGCTAGAAAAGTCAACGTCGATATATTCGAAACTGCTTTTGGCGGCGTTTAAGAGGGTTTGTTGTCGCTCTGATTCTGTTCCGACGAAGAATCCTTTTTCGCTTTGTAGTTTGTTGGTTGCAATTAAGGGGATTTTTGTGCTTGCGGTTAGGTCGGATAATTTTCGGGTTATTTCAAGGCTGTCCAATCGGACCTCGATTAAGTCTGCTTGAGCTTTCTCTGCCTTTTCAATTAGATTTAATGCTTCTATGTTGTTTTTTGGGAGAATCGAAACACAGATTCTCGCGGTCACTTTTCAATCACCGTTTCTTCAGGCACTGAGATGCCGAAGTGTCTTCCTCCCTTCGCTGCTAAATGCACCAGAACTTCGTCTCCTGGTTTTAGTTCTGTGACTGGTTTGGAGCCTTTAGGGGTGACTAGGCGGATCGTTTCGGCGTTCTGGAGGATAGTTTTGATTTTTGTGTCGCCTGCTTGGGCTTCGATGAGAATTAGGGGGCGGAACTCGATTTTGGATCTGCCCACGTTTGTGATTCTTACGTTACCTTCTCGGCTGACGATTAAGACTTCGTCTCCTGCTTTAAGTTCCGAGAGGTACCTTGTGCTCTGCATCGAGGTTAATGTGTAGTGTGAGGCCGGTCCAGCGTTAACCCTGAAAGGCCTGGACTGCACGTAGGGGTTTTCGTTTACTTCAGCTTCAACCAAAAAGAAACCTGCAGATTGACAGCCGACAAGCATACCTTCTCCTGGAACCATCAAATCCACGGTGTCAACGCATACTCTTGCACCTGAACCAATCGGCTTAATAGATAAAATCGTCGATGCAGATAACGCCATTTTCGGCACCTTAGCCTTAATGAGTTTAACAGTTTTCTCCAGCTCATTAGAGTTTCCAGTTTTAAGAAGCACACCGTCAGTTCCCAGTTCGAGTGCTTCTAAAACCACTTTCGCATCCTCGGATGTGGTGACTTCAGCGATTAAGGTGCTTTTGCCTCTTCCCTTGGCAATCAAGTTCTCAAGCGGAATCACTCGCCAGTCAAGACAGTTTATTATTACAAAATTAACGCCAAGGTCTGCGGCTTTGGCTGCTTTGTTCTCGTCTTCTTTACCTTGAATAGTAACTCTTAGAGCAGTTTTTTTGCCTAGTTTCTTTAGCTGGGCAAGCTTTTTCTCGTTCAAATCACCAAGGAAAACAATTTCTAGTTTTCCGCTACGGTTGCTCGCCAGATTCCCTTCAAGAATAACATCGGCGTTTTCCTGAGCAAGGCTAAGTAAACTCTCTTTTTCTTGAGGTGAAGCATTCGGGTCTATTTCTATCCAGAGTTCTTTCAACGGTTTTCACCGTGAATCTTTAGCGCTTGCTCAACAGATGCGTTTTGGTGGACGATGGCTGAGAGCGCCTTACATATTTGGGTTGGTTTGTCGCATTGGAACACGTTTCGTCCTATTGAAAGACCTACAGCGCCAGCTTTCAGAGCGTCACTTGTGGTTTGAAGGACTTCGTCTAAGGTTTTGCATTTTGGTCCTCCTGCAATGACGACGGGGACTGGGCAGCTTTCGGTGACAGTTTTGAAGGTGTCTATGCTGCCTGTGTAATTGGTTTTGATAATGTCTGCGCCAAGTTCCGCACCGATTCTTGCAGCGTGTGCAACGACATTTACGTCATGTTCGTTTTGTATTTTTGGTCCGCGCGGATACATCATCGCTAACAGTGGTAGTCCGAAAACGTCACATTCGTCGGCGACTTTGCCAAGATTGTAGAGCATTTTGTCTTCGTCCTGCGAACCGACGTTAACATGGACTGAAACGGCGTCTGCCCCGATTCGTATGGCTTCTTGCACGCTGCATACTTGGACTTTGCCGTTTACGTTGGGGCTTAGATTCGACATGCCAGAGAGCATAACAATTAAGCCTGCGTTGCCAACATCAACTTGTTTGGCTATACCTTTGTGGACAAGAATAGCATCGACTTTGCCTTTTACTAGTTGGTCTATGATTTGTTGCATGTTAGTTATGCCTTGGATGGGTCCGATGGTGACGCCGTGATCCATTGGCACGATTACTGTGTGGTTGTCTTGCTGCATGATTTTTCTTAGTCTACGAGTTTTTCCTGAATTCATCTTTTCCACCTAGTGTGTTTTAAGTGAGTTTTTAATTAACTTTAATGCTTTTTCTTTCTCATTCCAATCTACAAACAAAAGAATACTGGATGTAATAGTTAGGATACCTGAGATGTTTATGCCGTTAACTCTGAGGTCCTCGGTGATTTTGCCGATAATGCCGTGAGTTTCTTCTAAGCCGACTCCGCTAGTTTTGAGGAATACAAGGTCTTTTTTCACTGCCATCGCTATGGTTTCTTTGTTGTCTATAGTTATTTTGTGGATTTGGTTGAAGAGGGCGTCGATATTCTTTTCTTGGGGAACGTAGAGTATGATTGAGTTGGTGTTCATTGACATTCCGAGGAGCATGGAGTTTTCCTTTACTTTCTCAATCATTTCAGTAACAACTAAAGGGTTGGCAGATATACCGTTTCCAATCACCGTTATCTCAGCAACCGGGGTCGGATGAGCAATTTCGGCGTCCAATTCCGTGGCTAATCCACCTTTAATTAAGGTGCCTGCCCTGCTCAAATCGCAGTGTGCATTACTGATAACTTTGACGTCGATGTTTTTGGGTTTGTATTTGAGGGCTTTACTATGAATAAATTTGGCGCCTGAATCCGCAAGCCCTACCAATGTAGTAACGTCGATTTCTGAAAGCAGTTTAGGAGATGCGATAATTTTGGGGTCACTGGACATAATACCATCGGCATCAGTTACCAACACAACTTGGTTTGCGTTTATACCTTGAGCTAGTATGAATGCGGTAGTATCGCTTCCGCCTCTGCCCAATGTGGTGATTTTGCCGTCTTTGGTTTTGCCCACGAACCCTGCGATTACAGGTATAGTGCCTTTTTCGACAAGTGGAAGGATGCATTCTTTGATGTTCATGTCGCATTCTTTGAGGATTGGATTAGCGTTTTGGAATGAGTCATCAGTGATTATTGGCCACTTGCTATCCATGGGATCAAAGTAGCATGCGTCTACGCCATTGTTCCTCAACGCTGCAGCGAAAATACGCACGCTTGTACGTTCACCCATAGAGAGGATATCATCTAATTCATGTTTTTGCAGTTTTCCATTCGAAGTATTCTTGGCAGTAGTCATGAGGACATCGGTTGTTTTGCCCATAGCAGAAACAACAACGGCAATTTTGGTGCCTTTTTTAGCTTCATTCACAACGGCAACAACAGCTTTAAGGAGCCTTTCATGGTCAGCGAGACTAGAGCCACCGAATTTTACAACTATAGTTTTGTTAGTTTGCATTTGGGTACCCCCGTGTTTCGCCCAGAACTATTCTCAAAAAATTTTTTAGTCCTGGGCTTATGGAAAATGGTAATAATAAAAGCAGTAGTCGAAGCTAGAAAACTCTGACGCAGTTATGTCGGTTTTAATCTTAGCGTTAAGCATTGCTTCGAACCTGTCAATCACCTATATGCCGAAAAAATATAAGCGTTTCTGTAGTGACACTCCGAAAATATAAGTTTAAGCTACCAGCTAATCTAAAAATGCCTTCTTTTTTCAAAGTTAGAGATATTTTAGTGCCTCTCAATGGGGCAATTTTGTTTAAGATTGCTTGTTTGTTCATTTTTAAAATTCCTCTGGGTGGTCCTTGGGGAACATTTCGCTTCCTTGTTCACCAGTCGTTAAATACAAATCAAGCTCCGATTCGTCTGGGTCTTCTTTATCTTCTTGCTTGGTCTGGGTCTGCTTTCCATATTGCTCAGGGTGGCGTTTCATGTATGCGTCAGGATTGCCAAAGATAGAAATTAAAAGTGCCTTCATTAAACCTATTTTTTGCTAAGGTTTTTGCTGTTGCTGTGTTGGTTTAGGTTTCCACTGGTAAGGTTTACCTTCTTGAATGAACGGCTCTGTTTTCAGTTTAAGGTTTAATTCAGGAAAGACAAATTCGCCTTTTGGTAGCGGGGTTATTATGTCTCTGTATTTGCTGTTTCTTAGTAAGTTTCTAATTTTTAGTTGGTAGTCATCAAGGCCACGCTGGAAGCAAGTTTTTAGGAAAAGCCGAAAGCGGTTACAAAGGCAAAGGAAAAGGAAAACCAATTTGTGATTATAAGGGCAATCCACACCACACATTACCTTTAAAATGGTCTCTCTGGGGAATCCAAGAAGTAAAAGAGTATAACACAAAAAGCGGAAAAGCCGAGTTTATTCACTGCGACCATAGCCTAAAAGTTATTCACCACAAAGACGAACACAGCAAAATAACCTTCCCAGCTACCTTGATAACACGCTTGAAAATAAATGGAGTAGCGACAACTGCCAATATACGGAAGTTTCAAGCTTCGAAACACTGCAAAGCTTGCTCCATCAACGGTTTATCAACTGAAAGAAGTCGGGTGAATTGATGGATTCCATGAACATTAAGACCTCTGAAAAGCCAAACGGTAGTCCAAAGGGAAGCAAGAACAAAACTCGTCACATAGATTTTGATAAACTGACTCCCAAACGCATTGCCATATTTCCCTAAATCGCCAACAATTTTTTAAAAGGGTTGTAAATATGCGTTTAGTGAAAAATAACCGCATACGAAGGCTATTTATGTGATTAAGGCATATATTGACCCTATATGATTAGCTGTTTGAGTTGGGGCATGAATGGTTAAAGAATCGGGTGAAGATTCAGAAGCAAAGATTAAACCTAAAAAAAGAAATGTTATGAGACCATCTAAAAGAAGGCTCAGAGAAATGGAGCAAGACTTGGCGAATACTAGTTTGCAGAGCCAAGAAATGCAAGGATATTATGAGCAACCATGTGAACCATATGCAGAAAAACATTATTTGACATATACCGAGAAACAAAAGACCGACAATGATGAAAGCAACGATGAAGAGTAAAGCCTAAACATGCAAAAAAGTGGAAGAGGGCAAAAACTAAAAGCAATTCAGATTAATGCGACAATCAGAGAAAAATGACTGGCAGGAGAATAGAATATATAGAAAAAATTTACATTTTTACTATAGTTATTAGTGCAGTTTCGATTGGTTTCTTCTTTTTCCTTTGGGCTCTACAGTTGAATAATACAATAAGCCTTTCAGATTTGATAAATTTCTCAGTTACTTTTATTGCTGGCTTGTTAGGCATTATCTTTGGTTTCTTGTTAAGCAGTGCTTCTGACCGTGATAAAGATAGGCAAACCGCAACCACTTTCCTAAAACTTATTCACCATGAACTAATAGAAATTAAGGAAATGACACCCAACGACCCTTTTCTAATTCATGTACTTTATACAGATATTTGGGATTCAATGGTTTCAAGCGGAATGCTTTGTTTACTAAAGCCTCTACAAGTAATGATTTTGTCAAGTCTCTATAAACAAATTAAGAGAGTTTCATTAAACGCTGAATGGCTAAGACAAAATTGGGAAGAATATCAAAACATTCCAGAATCCGATTCTCAAAAGAAAAAGTGGGTTGGCGAGAAATTAGATAAACTCGGATTAGAACATTTTAACAGCCTAAAAAACCTAAATCAAAGGATAGACCAGATGCTCAAAGAGGATATGTGGGTTAAGGAAAAATGGACAGTGAAGTAACTTAGCTTTGCAAAAAATTAAAACGTCATATCGTAGAAATAAAATCGAGTGTCTCATATGGTTACAGTAGCAGAGAGTATAAAGTTGGTAATGGATTTTGAAGAGAAAAGATTAGGCAAGAGACCTACAGATGTTAGTGGAAAAAAACGGTTGGGTTACGATTTAGAATCTGTTGACCGTTTTATTGAAGTAAAGAAAAGGGGAATAGGTTACAAGTTTGTTTTCTTAACAATTTACGAACTAAACTTCTTCCAAAAAAACGCTAATGCTTACCTCTATTTAGTTTACGAAAAAGATGGAAAACCGAAGGTAAAGATTTTTAATAATAAGCAGGTCAATGAAAATTGCAAACCTGCCACGCCAAGATACAGATTTCAAATGAAGAAAGCAATAAGAAATGGTTCTGAGGAATTAGACCTTTAAGCGAAAGCAAGCGATGGTAAAACTTAAAGGATGACTTGAATAATACATGCGACTATGATTCAACCTCAAATCTTCGTTTCCCACAGTCAGAAAGACGCTGAGATTCGAATGCATTTCAATGAAATCCTTTCGCAAACAGGTGTGATACCGAAGTGCATGGAATTCGAAAAGATGAATTATTTAGCTTGGAAGGTTATTAGAGAAGCTATACATGATTCAGCGGCAGTCTTTCTTTTGTTGGGTGCTAACGTCAGGGGTTCAATTTTCACCCAGAACTGGATTGCTTTTGAGGTAGGTGCGGCTTGTGCATACAATAAGGACATGTGGGTTTTAGAACAAAACGGCTCTAACATTGGATTTGCGATACCTTATGTAACAGATTATCTCCAATACACAATGTTTGACAGTAATCATTTTCAGTATGTAAAAAAAGTAATTGAAGCCTACCGAGAAAATAATAATAGCCTAATAAAAGTGAAAGCAATCCCAAGAGATACACAATTCGCTTGCCCACACTGCCATAATATCTATTGGGTTCACCAAATCATTGGCTCTTTTTCTTGCCCCTATTGCTGTAAATCTAATTTGGGCATTATGTAACTTGCAGTTATGCTTAAAGTAGGCAAATTTATCTCACTTTTTTGCCCATCACGAGGCACGATTAATTTTTTTCTGGGCAAAATTTTTTTCCAAAGCCTCAAATTAAAAAAATCCTTGAAATTCATAAGGGGTGGAGGCTAGCTCTCTGAGGCGTAAGGGTGTCAGAACAGGCGAGGGAGTGTTTTTTAGGGGTACTTTGGCCGTCAGCGGCTCGCTTTGCTCGCCTTTTTGTTTTCAAGGGTCGAATTTATTCGAAGTCGTTAAGTGAAATCAACAGTAAATCAATGGTCAAATTCAGCCAAACTTAGCTCAATTTTTCTAATTTTTCGTTAATTTGTGCGGCGAGAGGTAAAATTTAGTCAAAATCTACCAGTAATGTTAGTGTTATTGGATAAAGTATCCAGAAATATAAAGCAAAAAACCTTTAAGTTGAAAGTTAAGTGGTAACTATACAGGTTTGACAGCATTAATGTATTTAATAACTAAATAGAGATCTTGTGAAAAATCTTAAAGAGGAGGTTGAAAAAACCTCTTTGCCCAGTGGGTACAACCTTATTTCTTTAATCTTTCTACTGTAATGCTTGTCCCAATGTAGATAATATCGGTTAAACCTATGAAAAATCCTGTTTCAACAACGCCTGGAGTCATTTTCACTTTAACAGCAAGTTCAGCGGGATTCACAATTTCTCCAAAGTAGGCGTCTATGATTGCGTTCCCATTATCTGTGATTGTTGGACCCAGTTTTCCTTTGCCTTCACGCACCACAGGCTTTACACCCATGGCAACGATTGTTTCTTTAACTATTGGAAGAGCGAAGGGTAATACTTCAATGGGAACGAACTGGTTTTTCTCGCCTAGCAACTTAACTTTTTTTGCTTCGTCGGCGATGATAACGTTTAGTTTGGAGGCTGAAGCAACAATTTTTTCTCTCGCCAACGCTGCACCGCCGCCTTTAATCAGGAACAGTTCGGGGGTTAATTGGTCTGCACCGTCGATGGTTACGTCGATGACGGGGTGTTCATCGAGTGTTGTGATGGGGATTTTGCATTCAACAGCTAAGAGAAACGCCTGGTAAGAAGTTGGGACGCCCATGATGTGTAGGTTTTCTTGTTTGATTCGCTCGCCGAGGGCTTCGATGGCAAACGCGGCGGTACTTCCACTGCCTAATCCCACGATGTAGCCGTCTTTAACGTGTTTAACCGCTTCTAAGGCTGCTCTCTGTTTCTGCGCTTGAACTGGGTCCAGGTTAGCTTTCAATTTCCATCTGCCCCAGTTTATCTAGCACTTTCTCAACTTCACTTCGAATTGATTCTATACGTCTTTCAGCTTCAGTTTTAACGTCAGGTTTCTGTTCCACAGGTTTGCGTTTCTTCTTTGGTTTCTCTTCGCCACCTGTAGGTGATTCAGTTTCCTCTTCTTCTTCTTCTTCGTCATCATCACTTTCTATTTGTATTGGAGTTTGCGACGGCATTTTTATGGGAATTTCCCGAATCGGTTTAACGTCTATCCTTGTTCTGAGTTCTTCAACTTTGCTCGTAAGTTCTCCAAAGCGTTCACTGAAAAGCTTCATGAGGTCTTCCTGCATACCCTCAAGCTCGTGCAACGCAACGATGCTTTCATCTTTAGAAATCGATTCTTTGATGGTGTTCATCCTGTTTTTGTAGGTGATAGCCATCTTGTCTCGTTCTTGCTCGGTGATTTTTCCTTCACCTTGAGCTTCATAGAGTCGCCGTATTGCATCGCCTAGAATGTCGCGTTCTAAATCCAGTGTACGCAGTTCATTTTTTGCACTGGAAGCCATAGTTGTTTGGACGCTTTTAGAAATTTTAAACGGCACATTAGCGTATTCTGAGTCTAAATCCGATTTTTGTTTCTGCGACGTTTTTTTGGCTGGTGCAGGATTTTTTCCGTACCTTCGCATTGCGAAGACTACGGTGCCTACAGCGATGATTACCACTAATAACACAACCGTTACAAGTATCGGGTCATCATACCAAACTGCCAAGCCACGACATCCTCGGTATCTTGATTGTGCACCATGTATATATTAATTAATATAATCGCTATGTTTGGTTTTCCAAGTTTAAATAAATATTGCAAGATTTGCCGTCTAAAACGGTCAACTTTTCTGCGGGACTTTCCGTTGAGGACTAAGTTTAAATCGGGAAGCACTACACCACACATAATTATGAAAGCAATAACAATCCTTGGCGCCATTGCGGTAGCGGTTTTATTCTTTTTTGCAGTGATTTTTGCTCTTGCATCATCTTACATTGGACTAACTGCGCAAGCTGCCCAATCGAGACTTCTTACTAGCGGCATGCTATTCATCGTTGGGTTAGCTGTGATTGTAGGCGTATATTATGTTACTCGTAAACCCAAAACCGTCATCCAACAATTGGAAGTTTCAGGGCAAATGAAAGCTGCCCAAATCAAATGCCCAAACTGCGGCGGCAGCATAAATGCCGACCAAATCAAAATCGTTTCAGGGGTACCATACGTTAAATGTCCCTATTGCGGCACCACTTTTGAGGTTACTGAGGAACCAAAATGGTAAAACGGGCACCTCTGGTTCTAATTGTTTTGCTGGCTTTTGCGTTGGCGGTTTCAGCCGCAAGCAGTGTAAACGCCCAAAACTTGGTGTACAGCGTAGATCATGAGTGGGCACAAATTTTCATCAATCAAGATGGAACTATCGATTTAACCTACAACATAACCGTAAGCGTCTCCCAGGGAACCATGCATGGATTCTACGTTGGGCAACCAAACAGCGACTTTACATCTGGAACAGCAGTGGACCAAAATGGAAACTCACTCCAAGTTGCAGATGCCAGCAGCAGCGGCGACTACAAAGTTGACGTAACGCTAGCTCAGCCCTTAACCGCTGGGCAATCTGTCTGGTTCCAAGTTACAACCAACGTTGCAGGCATGATAATCAACGATACACAAAACCCCGGCAACTTTGGCATGGAGTTTATTCCCCAGTGGATATCCGACACAGCGATTAGCGATGTTCGGGTGCAGATTGTTTTGCCGCCCGATGTCACCGTGGCTGATGTGAAAACTACCCAGAACTTCTACAACGGCACCTCCACGGTCAATGGAAATTTGGCGGTTTACTGGGAAAAACAAGTAATCCAACCAAACGAACAGTTCACTGTCGGGGTTTCTTTCCCATCCAAATTCATGCCAAACTATAATCCTCCCCAAACTGGCGGCGGCATCGACTTCGGAACTTTTGGCATCATACTGGGAGTTGCCGGAGTACTGTTTGCGGTTGTTATTTTAGTTTTAATAATTAGAGCAGTCAGCAAAATTTCCTATACTTCGCCAAAGGTCAGTATGGAGAGTTTAGGCGTTAAACGCGGCTTAACCGCTGTAGAAGCTTCCTATTTACTTGACATGAAACCACCTCAGATAGTTACAGAAATCCTCTACAGCCTCTTACAGAAGAGGGCAGTTTGGGCAACAGAAACCAAACCCTCACTCAAACTGAAAGTTCTACCGCCCTTTGATAACAAAACTGGTCCCAAAGACAACCCGCTGCGTTATTACGAGATAGATTTTCTAAATTCGCTCAAAGCTGACGGCTCACTCGAAGAGGAGAAACTTGCACACACCATCATGTTCCTTCGCGATACAATAGAGCAGAAACTTCAAGGTTACAGCCGAAAAGACACCGTGGACTACTACCGAAAAATCGCAGCTCAAGCCTGGACTCAAGTTGAACAAGCAGGCACGGTCGAATTGGCTGCGAACGCTTATGACGAACAACTGCTGTGGCTCATGCTTGATCCCAACCACCGGACACGTACAGAAACCGCGTTCAGGGACAGGGTTATTCAGCCTAATCCACTATGGTTCTGGTGGTGGTACGGCTACACAACATACCATCCAAATCCCACGTATACCCCAAACCCTAACGCACCAGCCCAGTCAGGTCCACCACCCGCAATTCCAGGTGCAGACTTCGCAAACACAATAGCAACATCAGTCGAGAAAACTTCAAACAACATAGTGGTTAACATAGAAAAATTCGCCAACGCCATTGTCCCGCCGCCACCTAAAGCTTCCCATGATCCAGTTCATCCTAAAGCGGACTGCGTTTGCGCTTGTCATGCCTGTGCCTGTGCCTGCGCTTGTGTCTCGTGCGCTTGTGCATGTGCAGGTGGAGGAGGCCATTAAATGAGTTTTCTAAAGAAAAAGACAATCCC
>Ga0209777_10008235_pt1 | contig 11436 bp, 9 predicted proteins | sample FrelakmetHBP12HB_FD_187147 | JGI IMG/M metagenome (GOLD analysis project Ga0209777, IMG submission 187147) | Freshwater lake sediment microbial communities from the University of Notre Dame, USA, for methane emissions studies -HBP12 HB (SPAdes)... | ecosystem: Environmental > Aquatic >...
TGACGACGTGTGACCCCGTCCGCACCGGCGGGCGGTTCGGAACAGTGGAGAACGCGTGAACCAGAACGTCAGAAATGTGCTGCTCTTCCTCGTGATCTTGACGGCCGTCGTGCTGCTCTGGAACTGGGTGCAGACCGGCGCGGCGGGGACGAAGGAGATCTCGTTCTCGGAGTTCCTCGACAAGGTAGAAAAGAACCAGGTCACCGAGGTGCGCATCCGCGGCGAGGAGATCGCCGGGCGTTTGGTCGACTCACAGGTGAAATCACAGTTCGGCAGCCGCCCATTCGATTTCGTGACCTACTCGCCCGGCTACGACAACATGGTCAAGGAGTTGCGCGATCACAACGTCACGATCAAAGCCGTGCAGGCGAGCCAGGGCTCGATCTGGACCGCCGTCCTGTCGTGGCTGCCGTTCTTGCTCCTGATCGGAATGTGGTGGTTTTTCTACCGCCAGATGCAGGCCGGCGGCAACAAAGCGCTCGCCTTCGGCAAGTCGCGCGCCCGCCAGCTCAGCCCGCAGAAGAAGAGCGTGACGTTCAAGGACGTCGCTGGCGTCGAGGAGGCCAAGCAGGAGCTTCAGGAGATCATCGAGTTTCTCCGTGATCCGCAGAGGTTTCAGAAGCTGGGCGGCAAGATCCCAAGGGGCGTGCTGCTCATGGGTCCCCCCGGCACGGGCAAGACGCTGCTCGCGCGCGCGGTGGCGGGCGAGGCCGAGGTGCCGTTCTTTTCGATCTCGGGCTCCGACTTTGTCGAGATGTTCGTCGGTGTCGGCGCCTCGCGCGTGCGCGACCTGTTCGAGCAGGGCAAGAAGAGCGCGCCCTGCATTATCTTCATCGACGAGATCGACGCCGTTGGCCGGCACCGTGGCGCCGGTCTGGGCGGGGGGCACGACGAGCGCGAGCAGACTCTGAATGCGCTCCTTGTCGAAATGGACGGCTTCGAGTCGAACGACGGCGTCATCCTGATTGCCGCCACGAACCGGCCGGACGTGCTCGACCCGGCGTTGCTGCGGCCCGGGAGATTCGACCGCCGCATCGTCGTGATGCGCCCCGACCTCAACGGCCGCACGGAGATCCTCAGGGTCCACATCGTAAAGATCCCGCTCGCGGCCAATGTGGACCTAACGGTGCTTGCACGCTCGACCCCAGGCTTCTCGGGCGCCGACATCGCCAACCTGGTCAACGAAGCGGCGCTGCGCGCCGCGCGCTTCAACAAGACCACGGTTGAAATGGAGGACTTCGAGTTCGCCAAGGACAAGGTGATGATGGGCGCCGAGCGACGCTCGCTCGCGCTGTCCGAGGAAGAGAAGCGCGTCGTCGCCTACCACGAGGCGGGCCATGCGCTCGTCGCCGCGTTGTTGCCGAACGCCGACCCACTGCACAAGGTCACAATCATCCCGCGCGGCCTCGCTCTCGGCCTGACGCAGCAGCTCCCCGAGGAGGACCGCTACCTGCACGCCAAGACCTACCTCGACGACGAGCTTGTGGTGCTCATGGGCGGCCGATTGGCTGAGCAGCTCGTCCTCGGCGCGGACGGCATCACCACGGGCGCCGGCAACGACCTCGAGCGCGCCACCGAGATCGCGCGCAAGATGGTATGCGAGTGGGGCATGTCGTCGATGGGACCGCTCACGTTCGGCAAGCGCGAGGAGGCGATCTTTCTCGGCAAGGAATTCGCCCGTCATCAGGACTACTCCGAGGCCACCTCGGTCGAGATTGACAGCGAGATAAAGCGCCTGGTCGGGAGCGCCTACACCCGCGCCCGCGACCTGCTCACGAGCCACCGCCCGGTGCTCGACCGCATCGCGGCGGCGCTGCTCGAACGCGAAGTGCTCGAGGGAGAAGAGGTGTACGCGATGGTCTCGGAGCAGACCGGTGTGCCGGTGGACAAGCTCAAGGGACCGGGACGCCCAACGCCGAGCGCTGAGGCGATTTAGACCGGCAAGGCCCGCCAAGAGCTGTTGACGGCGGTTGCGGCTTCGGGCGGGAGCGGCCGCCGCGGTAACGGTACAATCGCGCCATGATGCTCGTGCGGATTGTGATGACGGCGGTGGCCTACGTCGTCGCTGTCCTTGACACCATCATCAGCGGCGCCCTCGGCACGATCCTTGGCTTCATTCCGCCGCGTGGCGACTGGACCGTGCGTATGGCGCGCGTGTGGGGACGCGTCGCGCTCACGGGCGCCGCCATCCGTGTCCGCTGCGAGGGCGCCGAGCTGGTACCGCGCGGGGGGCCGGTGGTGTTCATGGCCAACCACGAGTCGTGGGTGGACATCCCGGCGCTGATGATGGCGATCCCGGTGCAAGTGCGATTCCTCGCGAAGAAGTCGCTGTTCTCGGTGCCGTTCATGGGCTGGGCGATGGCGGCGATGGGGTTCATTCCCGTCGACCGCGCCAACCGCCGCACCGCCGTGGCCTCATTCGAGGAGGCGGCCGCGCGCATCCGGACCGGTCGTTCGGTGCTGCTGTTTCCCGAAGAGACGCGCACCCGCGACGGCAACCTGCTGCCCTTCCAGCGTGGCGGCTTCCTGATTGCGCTCAAGGCCGGGGTACCGATCGTGCCGGTCGGCCTCGATGGTCCTCGGCGCTGCATGCCAAAGCACAGCTACCTTGTTCGGCCCGGAACCGTTACCGTGCGTTTCGGAGAAGCAATTCCGACGGCAGAGCTCGGTGTGACGGCAAAGGGCGCGCTCATGGAGCAGACGCGGGCGGCGATCGAAGCGCTGCGCGGCAATACGCCGGCCTCGGCGGCGGTTAGAGCTTGAGGGAAGGGAAAACGGCGCAGCATGGTGACCGAAGAGAAGGTCTGGGAGGCATTGGCCACGGTGATGGACCCCGAGATCCCGTTCTCGGTCGTGGACCTTGGCCTTGTCTACGGCGTGCACGTGACGCCGCCAGACGCAGTCCGCGTGCAGATCACGCTCACGACGCGCGGCTGCCCGCTCGTGCGCCGGATTTCCGAGGACGCCCGGGCGGCGATCGAGCGTGTCACAGGCGCCCGCACCGTCAGCGTCGAGATCGTGTGGGATCCGCCCTGGAATCCGATGATGGCTGCCGAGCCGGTGCGAGCGCACTTCGGCTGGTCATAGGCGCCGGCTGCGCAGACGACCAGGTTCGAAAGGTGCGCTTGGTAACCTCGCGGCGCAGCACGCCGAGCGCACGTGGCCCGCTCACGACGATGAGATGGAGGAAGACCTAGTGCCGACAGAAGCGGATGTCCGTGAGGCCTTGAAGCAGGTCAAGTTCCCCGGGCTGACCCGGGACATCGTGTCGTTCGGCTTCGTGCGCAGCGTCGCCGTCGCGGGGGACCGGGTCGAGGCGGAGATCGTCCTGACCACGGCGAATGCTGCGGCGGCGGCGCAGGTCGAGCGCGAGGCGCGCGCCGTGCTGGAGGCGCTGCCCGACGTGCACGTGGTCACGCTTGAATGCAGGAGCCAGGCGCCTCAGGCGGCACCGGGCTCGGCGCCCACGGCCAAACTGCTCCCAGGCGTGCGCCACGTCGTCGCCGTGGCTTCCGGCAAGGGCGGCGTCGGCAAGTCAACCGTGGCGGCCAACCTCGCGCTTGCGCTCCGGAGCGCGGGCGCCCGCGTCGGCCTGCTCGACGCCGACATCTACGGCCCCTCGCAGCAGCTCATGATGGGTTGCACCGACAAGCCGCGCGTCAATGATGAAGGGAAGATTGTTCCCGTTGACGGGCACGGCGTCGGGGTCATGTCGCTGGGCTTCCTGATGGACGCGGACACGCCGGTGATCTGGCGCGGGCCGATGGTCATGAAGGCGCTGCAGCAATTTCTCGAGGACGTCGAGTGGGGCGAGCTCGACGTGCTTGTCGTGGATCTTCCGCCGGGCACTGGCGACGCCCAGCTCACGATCACGCAGATGGTTCCGCTTCACGGCGCTGTCATCGTCACCACGCCGCAGGACGTCGCCCTGATCGACGCACGCAAGGGCCTGGCGATGTTTCGAAAGGTCAACGTCCCGGTGCTTGGCATCATCGAGAACATGTCCGTGTTCATCTGCCCCCACTGCGGCGCCCGGAACGAGATCTTCAAGTCAGGTGGTGGCCGGCGCACCGCTGAGGAGCTTGGCGTACCGTTCCTCGGCGAGGTGCCGATTGACCCCGAGATCGTGGTGGGCGGCGATGGCGGCATGCCAATCGTGTCGGCGCGCCCCGACTCCGAGGCCGGCAAGGCATTCCTTGCGCTCGCGGCGACGGTGCTGCGGCGCCTCGAGTCGTGACGAGCCGATTTCCGGCCGCTAGTTGGTGATCTCTGCGGCCCGCTCCGGGATGCCGCCGGCGGCGATGATCGCCGCCAGACGCTTGCCGAACCATTCAGGCTCGTTCCACGGCAGGCTCTCGCCGCCGGCGAAGTAGGTCGGCGTGACGGCGACACCGACCCGTTGACCGGTCTCCAGTTGCCGCAGCACGGTCTCGAGCGACGGATCCTTGAGGTAGCAGACGCGGAAGGCGAGCTCGTCGAGCGACTGCTGCGCGAGGTAGGCGAGCGCGGCCTGGTCGACAGCCTCGGCCGACATCGAGTCCTGGAGCCGGTAGAACTCCTCTTTGAGGCCGACGAGCTTGTCAGGCCACCTGCCCCACAGGCAGGCGCCCGCCACCGCGGCACGGAACGCCCATGGGTGGATGCTGACGAGCGGAAAGTTGACCAGACCATGGCGCACCTGCTTGGAGTTGCGCTCGATCGCCGGCTTGACGACCGCCCAGCCGTTCTTGCAACCCGGGCACTCGAAGTCGGAGAACTCGACCAGCTTCACCGTCGCATCGCTCGGTCCGAGGTCCCACTGGATGGGCGCAGCGGCGAGAATCTCGCGCCTGACCTCCCTCGGGTCGCGGTCGAGCGGCCAGGTCGCACCGATGACGAGGAACTTGCCGTCGGCGCTGAGTGCGATCGGCATCGCCATCGGGCCAAAGCCGGTGGTCACGGTGGCGGTGAGGGCGATCACCGGAGCAGGTCTTGCCGGGCTCAGCGGCCAATGCACCTTGATCTTCTGATTGAACTTCTCGCTCACGAACTGCGCCACATCCACCTCAGCGAAGGACGGGAGCGCCTCGGGCTTTACCGGCGGGTCGCTTGGCGGCAGCGGGTAGATGAGCCCGACCGCCACCGTGCGGGCCGCGGGATCGATGAGCAGGCCGATGGCATCCTTGACCTTGTCGGACGCCTCGGAGCTGCGCTGGGTGTTGAGCGCAACGTACGAGCCGGCCCATGTCGCGCCGTTGGCGAGCACCTGCACTTGCACGCTCGCCTTGGGGGCGTAGCTTGCGTACGCGCGCACAAACCGGCGCGCCGCCTGCTCGGGGGTTTCAGAGCACGCCGGCGACGCGAACGCGGAGCCAATGAGTACGACGCCAAGAACGCGGAGCACGTTTTTCCCGTTTGCCATGGCGGCAAAGGATAGCAGAGGAGAGGCCGCCGTCCGAGCGCACCCCTGGCAGAGCAGTGCGCTCTCCTGTACATTCTGGCCGTGGCTGCCCATTCTCTCCTGCAGGTTTGGCAGCGGCGTCGCGTCGGCGTCATGGGCATCGTCAACGCAACTCCCGACTCGTTCGCCGATGGCGGCCGCTTTCCTACCTCCGCGGCTGCGGTGGAACACGGTGTGGCGCTGGTGACTGCCGGAGCCGACGTGATCGACGTCGGCGGCGAATCCACCCGGCCGGGAGCCCAGCCGGTGGACGCGGCCATGGAGCGTCAGCGCGTGCTGCCGGTGATCGCGGAGCTCGCGCGGCGCTACCCGCACTGCCCAATCTCGGTTGACACGACCAAGGCGACGGTCGCGAGCGCGGCCCTCGACGCCGGCGCCTGCATTGTCAACGACGTCAGCGCCGGGGCAGACCCTAACATGTTCGAGGCCGTGCGCGGCCACGAGGCTGCGATCGTGCTCATGCACATGCGCGGCGAGCCGCGCACGATGCAGCGCGACACCGGCTATGCGGACGTCGTCGCCGAGGTGCACGCCTTCCTCGCCGAGCGCGCCGAGGCGGCGCTGGGGGCCGGCATTCGACACGCACACATCCTGCTTGATCCCGGCATCGGCTTCGGCAAGGATGTCTCCGGTAACCTGCACCTCCTCAACTCGCTGCCCGACCTTGCGGCGCTTGGCTTTGGCGTGGTGGTGGGTGCATCGCGAAAGAACTTCATCAGCGCTCTGAGTGACGCTACGGTTGACGAAAGGCTGCCCGGCTCGCTGGCGGCAATCACCGCGGCGGCCGGGCTTGGGCGCGTGCTGGTGCGCGTGCATGACGTGGCAGCGAGCGTCCAATTCCTCACGGTGCTCGCGGCGGTCAAGGCGGCGGCGTGACCAGCGTCTTCGCGGCGCTGCGCGGGATCACGCAGTTCGACGTCGGCATCCGCGACCTCGTGGACATCGCGCTGGTCGTGGTCGTCTTCTACCTGCTGCTGTCGGCGGTGCAGGGCACGCGCGCAGTCTCAATGCTGTGGGGCATCTTCATGCTCACGGCCGCCTATCTGGCCGCTACGGCGCTCGACCTCATCACGCTTGCGAACATCCTGCACCAGATGTTGTTTTACCTTCCGTTTGCGATCATCGTGCTTTTCCAGCATGAAATCAGGCGGGTGTTGGCGGCGCTGGGACGAACGCCGCTGTTGCGGTGGACCTCGACGCTATCCCCGCGGCAGGTGCTCATCAACGACATCGTGCTCGCCTGCCAGACGCTCGTGGGCCACCGTTATGGTGCACTCGTCGTGATCGAGCGCGACGAGGGCCTGCGCACGTTCGTTGAGACCGGAATCCCCCTTGACGCGCGGTTGTCGTACGACTTGCTCGTCAACGTTTTCACGCCGGGGACGCCACTCCACGACGGCGCCGCGATCGTCCAGGGCAACCGCATCGCGGCCGCAGGCTGCTTCCTGCCCCTGTCCACGCGCCCGGGCCTTTCGACGCAGTACGGCTCACGCCACCGTGCCGCGCTCGGGATCAGCGAGGAAACGGATGCGGTTGCGGTCATTGTTTCCGAGGAGAGGGGCGCCTTCGCCATCGCCGAGCACGGCCGCCTGCACGGCGATCTCGACGAGCGCGGGCTGCGCAACATGCTCCTCGAGCTCGTCGTGCTGGGACGTTCGGGAGGCGAGGCGTGAGACTGCGGCCGCGCCATCCGGGCAACCTGCTGATCGCGGTCGTGCTCGCGTGTGGAGTGTGGTATGTGAGCGCGCTCGACCGGCGCGAACGCATCTCAGAGCGTCAGCTTGATGCCTCGGTCACGCTCGTGAACGTGCCCGCGGAGATGGTGATCACCTCGGAGGTGCCGCGCACGGTATCGCTGCGAATCCGTGGCCCGCTCAACCACCTGCGCGCTCTCGATCCGGCGAATACCGGGGTCGTGGTGGATCTTCGTGGCGCCAGTGAGGGCGAGCACGAGTTCGAGGTTGAGGCTCGCAACGTTGCGGTGCCGGAGGGCATGAACGTGCTCGCGGTATCGCCGTCGCAATTGCCATTGCGCCTCGAACGCGTCGTTCGGCGTCGGCTCCCGGTGCGGGTGCACGTGGTCGGGGAGCCGGCGCCGGGCCTGGGCGTCATCGGCGTCGCGGTCGAGCCGGCGACGGCGGTCGTTTCCGGGCCGAGGCTGCAGCTCGAGGCGCTCCATGGCGTGGCCACGGACCCCGTCAACGTCGACGGCGCCGAGGGGTCGGTCGAGACGGTGTCGACGGTGCGGTCGCCGCACCCCCTGATGCGCGTCATCGAGCCGCTCGCGGTACACGTGACGGTGACTCTGGCGCCGGTGCGCCCCGAGCCGCGCGACGGGCGGCGCCGGTGAGCGCACGGCTGTTTGGCACCGACGGTATCCGCGGCGTTGCCCTGAAGCCGCCGCTTGACGAGCGCACGGTGACAAGGCTCGGCGCCGCGCTCGCCGCGCACCTCGGCGAACGCGGGCTGCCAGTCAGGATCCTTCTCGCCGGCGACACGCGGGCCTCGACGCCCGTGCTCGCTGCGTGGTTGGGGGGCGCATGTGCGGCAGCGGGCGGTGAGGTTCACTGGGCAGGCGTGCTGCCCACGCCGGCGGTCTCCCACCTGCTGCGTGAGGACGGCGGCTTCGGCGCCGGCGTCGTGGTTTCGGCATCGCACAATCCCGCCGCCGACAACGGCATCAAGCTCATGACTGGCGCCGGCAGCAAGTGGTCGGTGGCGGAGGAGAGCGCGCTTGAAGCACGGCTGGACCGAACGATGTCGGCGGTCGGCAAAGCGCTGCCGACGCCCGAGCCGCACTGGCAGGAGCGCACGATCAAGCTGCTGTTGGACACGCTGCCGGGCCAGCCCCTCGCTGGCATGCGTGTGATCGTGGACGCGGCCAATGGTGCTGCGTCGCCGCTGGCCAAGCGTTTCTTCGCCGGACTCGGAGCGCGCGTACGGTTGATCCATGCTGCTCCCGATGGCGCCAACATCAACCTGCACTGCGGAACGCTTCACCCCGAGGAGCTCGCGCACGAGGTGCGTCGCGATCGTGCCGATGCCGGTGTGGCGCTCGACGGCGACGCGGACCGCGCCATTCTCGTCACCGACAGCGGCCGTGTTCTCAACGGCGATGACGCGCTGTTGCTCTGGGGCCGCGACCTCGCACAGCGAGAGATGCTGCCGCGGCGAGTCGTGGTGGCAACCGTGATGTCGAATTTTGGCCTCGAGGAGGCCTTCCACGCCGCGAACATTCGTCTCGTGCGTTGTGCCGTCGGGGACCGCGAGGTCTGGGACGCGATGGAGCGGGAGGGCGCTGCGCTCGGAGGCGAGCAGTCCGGGCACATCATCTGCTCCCATCTTTCGGTCACCGGAGACGGGCTGCTGACGGCGGGTCACGTGCTCGCAATCGCGGCGCGGCAAGGGGCGCGGCTCGAAGCGCTGGCGGATTTGCGCCGTTTCCCACAGATCCTGCTCAACCTACACGTTGCTGACCCACGCCCGCTGGCAGAGTTGCCGGGCGTCGCCGGAGCCATCCGCGGCGCCGAGGCGAAGCTCGCGGGGCACGGCCGTGTCTTCGTGCGTTACTCCGGCACGGAGCCGCTGCTGCGCGTGATGGTGGAAGCTGCCTCGGAGGAACTCGCCCGCACGCTCGCGAGCGACGTCGTCGCGGCGGCGAGGGAGGAGATGGGCGCATAGCATCTCGCCGCCTGGCGACCATGCCGCGTCCAGGCGAGCTTGACCCGGATTCTTCAAGAGGATTCTGCTGCGCGCACAGATCTGGCCGGCCCGCCAGAGCGATTTTTCCTGCGCTCTCGCGATGAACCCCAACGCGCCATGCGGGCTAACCGAACAGGCTCCAGCGCTTGCGCTTCAGCTTAAGCGGCGCCTCGGGTGTGCCGAGGCGAGTGACGTGGCCGGAGTGATCGCTGGCTGCGACGTAAATCTCCACGGTTTGGTTCTGGTGGAAGCCGGGCGAGATCTCGACCGTGTACTCCGCACCCGCCGTGTTGACGGCCGGCAGCTCGACGTAGCGTTGGCTGCCTTCGACACGGGCAAAGAACTGCACGCTCTTGACGCCGTGGTCGTCGGTGATGTGCAGCGGCACGACAACAGCCTTGTTCTTCTCGTACTCGAGCTTGAAGCCGCGCTTGAGCTCGACGGTGGGAGGCGCGACATCGAGCTGTTGCAGGAGCTGCTCAAGCCGGGCGCGCGTCTGCGCGAAGCGCTCCGCCCAACGCTCGTTGGGCGTGGTGGCGGCGAGCAGCGCGAGGCCCTGCTCGGGCACCCGGGCCGCCTCCGCCTGCTCGCCCTGCGCGATCACGGCGGTCAGTTGCTGCTCGGCGCCTGCCTCTTGGTGTAGACGGGCGAGTCTTTCGGCGAGGCCCGGGCGCTGGGGCCACTGCTCGCGGATCACCTCCAGGCGCCGCATTGCCTGCTCGTACTCGCCGGTGCGGGCGAGCCTGTCGGCGTCGCTCTCGAGGGCGGAGGCGGCGCTCTCACGCGCTTGGGCGGCCGGGAGCGAGAGCGGCAACACCGCGAGCAGCTCAGTGGCCTGCTCGAGCACCAGGATCGAGTTGCGTTCGCGCTGTGCCCGCACAAGTTGGCGTTGCAGGCTCAGGGCCTTGCGGGCGGTTGTGAGCGCCCCGGCAAACGCTTTGTCGTTCGCGAACGAAGACAGTTCCTCTGGGCTCAGGTCGTCGATCGTGTCGCGCAACGCCTGCACGTTCGCGCTTGTGAGCGCGCGCTTGAGGTCCTGCGTAACGGCTTCCAGGCGCAAACGAGCGTACATGGCGCGCAGTTCGGTGAGGCGAGCGGCCTGCTCCTGCGTCATGCTCTCGACCTCTTCGGGCACGATGGCCGCAAACGCGACGCGCGCATCCTCGAGCTTGCCAAGCGCGAGCGCCGCCTCCGCTTGCTGCAGCTTGAGCACGGGAGCGGGAGGCAAAGCGGCGCGCGGCGCGGGCGGTGCGGTGGGCTGGGAAGGCGGCGCCGCGGCGCGCACCGGCGCCGGCGTCCTCAACGTCACGAGGATCCCGATCAACGCCGCGGTCACGGCGGCAGCGGCAAGAATCACCACTGTCGCCAGCCAGAACCGGTGGCGGCGAGACGCGGCCGCCCCCGGCACACGGCGCGGCGGCGGAGGCGGGCGATCCGTGCTCTTGCTCTGTCGCCACCAGCGCAGACGAAAGCGCCGTCGTGTCGGCCGCGGCGACGGGGGCTGCTCGACAGGCGCTTCCGGCGCCTGCAATGCGACCGGCGTCTCGGGCTGCGTGTCACCCGGCGGGGATGCCTCCGCGACCGAGGGCTCGAACGCTGGCGCCTGTGCCACGCCGCCGGAGGGCTCGGGCGGCGCTACCGTCGCAATCGGCGTGTACTCCCCGGAGGCCAGATCCTCCTCGGAGGGTGCCAGCCTCGCAGCCTCAGGCTCCGGGAGTGGAGCCGGGACAACCTCTTCGCGCCGAGCCGCGCCGATCAGGGCGAAGCGGAGCGCTTGACGCAACTCGCCCAGGGATGAGGGGCGCTCGGAGGGGTCACGGCGCAACGAGCGCTTGAGAACGTCGCACAGGGCCTCGGGTTCGCCGAGCTGGGCGCGTGCCTCGGCGTCCAGGCGCACCTCCGGCACGAGCGTGCCGGGCGCGCTGACCTGACACCGCAGCATGAGGCAGACAATGTGCGCGAGCGCAAAGAGGTCCGACTGCTTGTCGGCCGCCGCCGGCGCGGTCTCATTGCGCAACTCGGGCGCGGCAAGGCGAGCGGCCTCCTGGCTTGCCAGCAGCGCCGCCGTCCACGGCCCGGGGCCGAAGCGGTAGGCCGCCGTGCCGAAGCCGAGCACCGCCGGTCGCTCGCTCCCCCCGGCGGAAACGACGAGGACGTTCTCAGGGCACAGGTTGGCGTGCACAACGCCTTGGCGGGCAAGCGACTCGAGGCCGTCCACGATCGCAAGCAGGAGCGGGAGCACGCGCCGCGGTCGTGCGCTTGCGAGCACATCCAGCGGCACACCCTCGACCAAC
>Ga0209777_10008236_pt1 | contig 11435 bp, 14 predicted proteins | sample FrelakmetHBP12HB_FD_187147 | JGI IMG/M metagenome (GOLD analysis project Ga0209777, IMG submission 187147) | Freshwater lake sediment microbial communities from the University of Notre Dame, USA, for methane emissions studies -HBP12 HB (SPAdes)... | ecosystem: Environmental > Aquatic >...
CGCTTAGCGGTAGCTATGTAGATTATGAGAAAATCTGAAGGAAAAACAGCAATAAATAGGTAAAAACATCAGGGAACACACTGATCCCAGGTTGTTTTTATGAATGAAAACAGCAAAAGCCAAATACAAGAGGGTTATTCAAAGTCCTCTATTATTTATTATCAATGTTTTTTTAAAAATGATATACTATCGAACAGATACGCTTTTTTTGTTGTGCTACCTGGCTTATCCGATGACCTGAACAACGTGTTCGTTGACGATGAGGAATTCCACGAGTTCCTGTGATTTTTTCAGTTCATTGAGCAGGTTGGAGCTGATCGAATGTTTAAACCGTGAGAGAACACGGCTTCCACTCGGTCCCCAGCTGCCGATCTCCACATATTCGTTGTCGAAATCCTTGATGCCACCTAGAATGGTGAACGATTCGGTCACCATGCGGAATGAGCAGGTGGAACATTCAACGACAGTCCTGTAAGGGGTGTAAGCGTTATCTGTGTCGTAGATGGGTTCGACCTGAACCACGGTTAAAAATCCTTTACATTGAGGGCAGGTCATGCTTCGTTGAGCGGTTTGTCCCCAGATGTCCTCTGCGACACTTGTTTTTTTATAACTCATCTCTCCGGACTCCATTCCTTCTTATTCTCCAGTTCTTAATATTATACACGCTTCTTCCATATATAGTTTTGGTTTGAAGTAGGAAAAAATAGCCAAAAAAATTATAGTACAGAATAGTGATACTGATTAGAAAATGTACTAACGGTAGAGCTATGAAAAGAATCACTTTTCTTACGGATTTCGGCACCAAAGATGGGTATGTTGCACAGATGAAAGGGGTCGCATCAAGTATTACCGATGCTCGACTTCTGGACATCACTCATGAGGTTGCACCCCATAATATCAGAGAAGGCGCGTTTATATTGTGGGCGACTGCCCCGTTTTTCCCACTGGGAACCGTTCACGTCGCGGTTATTGACCCGGGTGTTGGAATGGAACGGAAAGGGTTGATTATTACGACAAAAAAACAGATCCTTGTTGGCCCGGATAACGGAATCCTCTTGCCAACAGCGCATCTCCTGGGAGACTTTGTTGTTTATGAGATCACCAACCCAAAATATATGATCCATCCATTGTCCCGTACATTCCATGGTCGTGATATCTTCGCACCAGTCGCTGCCTATATTGCAAAAGGGATACCGTTTAGTGAGATTGGTACACTGACGACACACTTTGTTGACTTGCAGTTCAGTCTCGGGGAGCATCGAGGAGATCGGATCGTTGGGGAAGTCATTTATGTTGATCGTTTTGGGAACTTGATTACGAATATCCCTAGTGACATTTTACCGAAGGATGTTGAGCAGAAAAAAATCACGGTGATGTCTGGCGATTATCGATGGGAACATATACCGTTTGTCTCCTCGTACGGTTTCGTAAAACCTGGTGAAGTTCTTCTCACCATCGGCAGCAATCATTTCCTTGAGATTAGTGTCAACCAGGGGAACGCAGCGCGAACCCTGATGATAAAAGAAGACGCTGAGGTCCAACTCCTTTTTAGTTAGAAGGTTTTCCTTTTTACTTTGTCTAGTGTTGTATACGTGTTTTCCCCGATGTAGTAGAGAGGATGTATCTGATCCGTTCTGAGGAGTTCATTTTTGAATACGTCTTCATCAGCGGAGACGGTTATAACCTCCCCAACGAAAAGGGTATGATCGCCAAAGGGGACCCGCTTCACTAGTTTACATTCCAGGTGTGCATACCCTTCTTTGATTAAGGGTGTAGAAAGTCTCTTTGAAGGTGCAAGGGTAAGCCCGGTTTTGCAGAGTTTATCGGTTGATCGGCCAGAATGCGTTCCACAGAACTGTGCCGCCTCAACCAAGGAGTACGGGATAAAGTTGATGACAAATTCCTTGCTTTTTGCTATCAGTGCATGGGAGTATCTTTTCGGGGCAATCGAAATCCCGTATAACGGTGGTTTGTGCGAGATCGGGGTGTGCCAGGCAAGGGTGATGATGTTTGTTTTCCCTGCTTCATCATTGCAGGTGACTAAGATGGTTTGCATGGGAAACGCGTAATGGCAGTATTTGTCTAGGTTTCCTTTGACTTTCATACAACTCTCCTCCTTAGTGTTCTGTTTTGAGGATTGCATCAAGGAGCCCATGGGCGTAGTTGATGCAGCCGAAAGCGGTGAAGTAGTCTTTTTTTCCCGCATAATATTTTGTGTCTTGATAGTATTGAGATGCAAGTTCAAGGATTTTTTTCTGACTATCCATGATTGTTTTTTCGTTTATTTGTTTGATGTTTTCTTCGAACATTACGATGTCTTTCTGCACCCTTGTTTTTTCATCCATACTCTTGATATTTACGGGAGGTGGTGAGGGCAAATAAATGTTTGCATCGTATCTCTTTTTATCGTTTTTTAACCGATAAAATATTTTGTCGGATGGGAAACGACAAAAAGGAAAGGTATTTAAATCCACAAAACAACATTTTTTATTAAGAGTACGCCGATTATCCGTTCTTCAAGGACCGATACCGTCACTCCACCAATATTCATCCTATTTCTGGTGGAAAGATAAATCCGCACTGGTTCACCACCAACCATTAATAGATTGAGGCCAGAGAAAAAAAGATGAGCGATGACAATCTTTGTTGATTCCCGCTAGCTTATCTTGAATTTTTTATATCGAACCCTTGGCTTTATATTCTCACCATGGCTCCCCACAGAAACCAAGATACGACATTGGTGAAGACTGCGGTAAGAAAATATTCATAGCGGATCTACGCATGAGCAAGATAGTAAAGTGTATTCATATTTACTGTGAACTAGATTAATCGCGCCACTAATAATTGTGTATACCTTGATTTCTTTTGGTTGAAATCCAACGAGATTTACAGTATGTAATATCCTTCTCTTATTTCTTTATTTACCTTTTTATGATACTGAAAATCAGAAGAAAAATACAAGGAGCAAAGTGAGTAATAAGGAAAAATGTATAAAGTGTCTTACAATTTTCCCTGCTCAAGCTATGTCGTTTCTCACAGATATATTCTCGGTGATTGGAAGCTTTGCTCTTTCAACGATATCTCACCTTGGGTACGTTGGGATTTTTTTTCTCATGATGCTCGAAAGCATGGTTGTTCCAGTTCCCTCTGAATTTGTCATGCCATTTGCAGGATTTTTAGTCGCACAAGGAAACTTTAATTTTATCCTCGTTATTGTTGCGAGTACTCTAGGAAGCATCACTGGTTCACTTATCTTTTATTATATCGGAAAAACCGGAGGACATACACTCGTTGAAAAATATGGGAGATATGTTCTTGTCGATACCGAAGATATCAAAAAAACAGAGGAATGGTTCAAGAAACGAGGGCAGCTTACTATCTTTTTCGCACGACTAATCCCCGTCGTTCGGCACCTTATTTCCCTTATTGCAGGTATTGGAAAAATGAATCTAAAAAAATTCACTGTGTATACCATCCTTGGCGCGACACTATGGAACGGTATCCTTACTTATCTTGGATTTATCTTAGGTCAACACTGGAATGAAATCAGCCAATACGCAAAAGAACTTGACGTAGGTATCGTTATTCTTCTTGTTATTGGTTGCCTATATTTTGCGTACCGTCATATCACCAGAAAAAAGAAGAACCAGGCGAATTAAAAACGATACTACTGCTTTTTCTTAAGGATGCGTAGTGATCTTAGAAAAAAAATATCAAACATCAGGTTTCCAATAAGAATAAGCAAACCTATTAGCAATTCACCATCATACAAAGAAGATCTTGCAGAAAAACCTTTTATGTACCATTCCCAGAAGAAGAAAAAAGAAACAACAAGGGGAACGATAATGAACAGAGGGGCAAACCAAAGCTCCAATCGCAATAATAATTTCTGAATGGTTTCATTTCGTGGATTGGTCGTTTTGTTCATTATCTTCACGTTTTTTATGATAGCGGTAGAATCATCTTTGGAGGTAGGATATTCACTCCAAGTAATAAACACCCTTGCCACATCAGCAGTAGAAAAACAGCTGGAAGCATCTGAATCATAAAATCATCATCAACAAGTTTGAGTTTCCTTGCTTCACCCATCACTGCCCCAGTTGCACCAAATAATGGAACCAATATCAGTACCCACCAGTCTGCTCGATACCATGTCACTAGGAAGAAAAACATGGAAACGGCAAATCCGATGGCATATGCTCGTTTTTTCCCGAGATAATATCGTGATTCACCAATGATCGGATCAATAAATGACGCGCAGAGTATGCAAGGAATCGCTATCTGCTGAGGAAACAATAGAAATAAAAGCAGTACAGCAACCCCGAAATACAGGTAACTTGCAGGCCGTTTCTTCTCATAGTTTCGCAGACCAAAGAACCGTTGGTGATCAAGGTCTCCTCGTATCCTTCGATATTCGACGACAACCATGCACAAAACAATGATGACCGGTAGTACTATTTTTCCAAGGTTAATCCATTCCTCATCTGGTAGGAGATAATAGAATAAAAACGAAGCTGCAAACGTATGGAACACACGGCGGAACCAATGTGCATCAACCTCGATCGCGTTTATCCGTTCTAAGAACTCTGTTTGGTACTCCGTCATTTTCTGTTTTGTTAGCTTAAACGTATCTCTTGCGGTCATCTCTGAGAAAAACATTCGTATGGACCGTCCTGAGAACAAAACATGGATTATTGCACGATATCTTGTCGTTCCAACGTCATCATTCCTTGTTTACTCCCTACAATGACCTCGTCAGCTAGGCCGATGAACAACCCATTGTCTAAGACACCTGGGATATTGTTGATTTCTTTTTCCAATGCCTCAGGGTCAACAATCTTGCCAAAATCACAATCAATAATGTAATTCTGATTATCTGTGATAAACGCCTCATCCATGATTTTGCGTAGCTCCCCGGTACACCCGAGGCCCTCAAGCACTTTCTTGGTTGCTAACCACCCAAACTTTATGACTTCAACAGGTAAAAATGAGTCACATCCCAGGCCTTTCACGATCTTTGTCTCATCTACAATAATAATGACTTTTTTTGAATGGTACGCAATAATCTTTTCCCTTGTTAGGGCACCGCCGCCGCCTTTAATCAAATTAAGATTTGAATCTACCTCATCAGCGCCATCAATGGTGACATCAATTTCAATGCGATCATCAAGTTCTAGTAATGGGATCTTTAGTTCAGCAGCTAACCTCTTGGTCTTCAGTGACGTAGGGATCCCCTCGATTTTCAAACCGCCTTTTACCATCTCTCCGATTTTTTTTATCGCGAACTCAACAGTTGACCCTGTTCCCAGCCCAATGACCATCCCATCTTCAATATATTGAACCGCTTTTTCCGCAGCTTGTTTTTTCATCTCTTCTTGTTCCACTGGTACACCAAAAAGGTAATGGAACAACGAATACAAAAACTTATACATCTTATGCTATTACGGAACTTGAAAATATGCTAGGAAAATGTGACGAACACGGATATTACCGCGGGGAAACCTGTCCGGTATGCAATACAATAGGAAAATTCCTGATGAGTGATCGTGAGCTTGATTCCCTTGGTCGGATCATGGCTGGAGTGCTTCGGCATTTCCCGGAGAAGCTTGGAGTCATGGTAGATGGTCACGGCTGGGTCGATATCTCTGAGTTTGTGGAAGCATTAGGCGTCAGCAGGTCAGGGTTCCAATGGCTACGAGAGCACCATATTGAGGCGATTGCGCTTACAGACCCTAAGGGTCGGTATCAGATTGATGGTGGCATGATCCGAGCGACCTACGGTCATACCATTGACATCCGCCTTGATGATCTACCACTTGCAGAGATCGACGAGTTTTACTACCCTGTGACAGAGGAAGAAATCGACATCATCCTTGAGGGTGGTTTGAATCCGATTGATCGGAAGAATGTGCATCTCAGCGGCAGCATTGAGAAAGCAGTTGAAGCAGGGAAAGTCAGAACTGAAGAGCCGCTTCTATTACGGATTGATGGAAAGAAAGCAAAAGCAGATGGGGTACAGATATACCGAGCTGGAAAGGATGTGTACATAACAGACCGGATTGACGCAAAATATATCTCAAAAGCTGAAGTAACCACGACTGAAAAATCATCAATGGAACCAACAAAAACCGAAGAATCTCCATCTGAAGAACCATCAAATGAGCCCGCAATGGTCGACGAACCGGAAAAAAAACCGAAATCGAAGTCGAAGCCAAAAAGTAAAAAAAAGGCAAAAAAGTCTGAAAAAGAATAAAAAACTGAGAATAGCACTAACTTTTTATTTCTCATTAATGAAGGCGATCACGTCTTCCCCTGCTTTTACTGGATCTCCAATTTTGACAGGAATTTCTTTTATTTTTTTAACTGGTAAGTAGACATCTACCCGTGAACCCAGTCGAATAATTCCGATTCTATCCCCCTTTTTCAGTGTATCTCCTTCTTTGATGTACGGGTACACACGTCGTGCGATGAGTCCTGCGAGTTGCACTACTTTTACGTTTCCTATCTCCGTCTCAATTGTTATGACTACTCTCTCATTGAGATCTGATTCTTTTTTCCATGCTCTGAGATGATACCCAGGAAAATGAGACATCTGTATGATCCTTCCGTCGATTGGCATTCTGTTGACGTGGACATTGTTGACCTCCATGAAAGTGGAGATAAGATACTGGTCTTTCTCTTCTTTAATGTCTCTGATTTGTCCGTCTGCTGGAGCGGTGATGCCTTCACCGATATTTCGTTCGGGGTCCCGGAAGAAAATGAGGAAGAAAATAAGTACACAAAAAACAGGGATAAAGAGGGAGAGGAACCAAAGCGAAAACCGGCAGAGTACGGCAAAAAATATGCTTAGCAATAAAGGGGGTATAACCCAGGACCAACAACCTTTAGCGATTCTCATGTCCTCTCACTTGATGATCGTGTATGAATGCCGCATTCCCCTCCTTTTTTAAGGGTTTTCCTCCATCGACCATCTCGTTCACTTTCATGATCAAAAATTGGGACTGTACAAGGGTTACATCCCAGAGATCTGATTCTTCGGCCATCGTCATACTTTTTTTTATACCAGGGATGCGCAAGAAGTTTATTGTTTTTAATATATTTCCATATTTCCTCTTCAGTCCATGTGAGAATGGGGTTGATTTTTGTTTCGTGTTCACTTATTTTTTCTATTTCAGGTATATACTTCCTGGTGTACCCCTCTGTGTTTCGTAGTCCGCTAAACCATGCGTGTAATCCGAGAGTAGTATATGCATAACGGACAGGAACGACTTTTAATAATTTACAGCAGAGATCCGGGTCTTCGTAGTAGATTTCATTTCCTGTTTCTTTTTTTATTTTTTCTGCTTGTATGCGATACTGCGCCATTGGTAATAATGTGACAGTAATGTTGTTTTTCTTAAGCACTTCTGGTATCGTGTCTCCAACCATGAAAATGTGTGGTTTGATGTTGTATTGTTGTACAACCTTTACAATAAATTCAAAGGTTTCCTTTGGTTTATGTATTGTTAAGACGGAAAAGATGGGGATATCTGGGTTTATGTTTCTGGCGAGATGCAGCAGAACCATGCTGTCTTTTCCCCAGCTACAGGCAACAGCCACTCTGTTTCCATACGTTTGAACAGCTTCTTGAATCAGTTCCTTTGAATGTTGTATTTTTTCCTCCAATGACTTTTGGTTTATCTGTAGTTTTTTTGTAAGAAATTTATATGGTTCTATATGCATTCGTTCTCTTTTAATCTCTTTTCTACCACCGCCCGTTACGTTTAATAAAATGTAATCTTGAGGTGAGATAGTCTCTTTGTTCACTGCTTGTTGTAATGACGCGACGGTTACCCCTCCCTCCGGAACAATGCTGATGCCTTCTAGTTTTTCAAATAACGCCTGGGCTTTTTCAATTTCTTCGTTGGTAACGCTGTACATTTCTCCTTTGGTTGCTTGTAGCACGTCATAGATGCCACCGATTAGAGAATATGCGGGAAAGCGATTTGTTAGCACATGCGCAGAGGTTTGGTCAATTAATTGTTTTGCTGACTCTTTTTGAAATCGTTCATCAATTGTTCGAGAATGATTTTCCCATGCTTCGTATATCGGAACATAAGGGTAATTTTGAGCGCCATGAATTTTTGGTAACTTGTTTCCATACCGTCCATCAAGGATGAGTCGTTCTGCTGCTTCGTAGGCTGCGATGGCACCAGGTCCTGAACCAAGTGCCTGAAAATAATGATCAGGGAGATGACCCAGGAGCCGAGTCACATCTAACGTCATTGTTCCGACGCTATCTCGACGAGCGACATTCCGGAAACCTCCCTCGGAGAGATACCCTTCGACATGGGAAAATTGATTGCCAAGGTTAATCGCATCAAAGTAATCACCCTCGATGGGAAAGAGACGTGTATAGGGATTGGATTTGGAAAAGGACCAGATTCGTCTCAGACGTGCATCTTCGGTGGCAAATAAGAAAATTGGGTACCGAATCACATTTGAATAGTACACAAAAGATATCGCATTGTTTCCATCAGAGGACATTACTAAGGGTTTGCCTGAGTCAAATGTGTCCATGACTCGTTGAAAGGTCACTTCTGCCTCAAGGTCTTTAAACGACCCTGTATGACAATGTGGGTATGCGTTTAAGCAGATGATAAGATTCTTCAGTCCAAGATGTTCCGCGAGTTTTGTACTTTTATATGTTACAAATGAACTCTCATGGTCAACAAGTCGTTGGTCTATTTTTTGTATCGGAAGCCATTGATGATATCGCCAGATTCCTTGGTAGGAGTCATCGATGGTAAAACTTTTTTGTTCATAGACTGTCGTTAACAGCGCGTCACATTTATTTTCACAGGAACAGATATAATGATCTTCAGGGTAACTCTTACCGCATTTCAGACATTTCAGTGTATATTTCACGGTTCACGCAATCATAAAAGATATTATTAATATTTGTATTAGATACAGGTGAGCGCATGAACCCGTTTCTTAATCCTATTACCGGTATCCCTTTTTTAAAAAATTTTCTTTTTGATTCACAGAGACTACGAACATTCTCTCCTGAAAAAATCAACAAATACCGAGATAAAGCCCTTCGGAGGATTGTAAGGTACGCTGATACTGTTCCTCTTTATCATATAAAATATCAAGCTGCTAGTCTTCATCCACATGATATCAAAGGGATAAATGACGTTCCAAAACTCCCTTTTATTTCAAAACAAGACATTGTAGAACATTTTCCAAATGAAATCCTCCCCCAAAGATATAACAAAGAGAACGCACGAATTGTTTCCACGGCAGGCTCTACAGGAAAACAAGTCTCCATCTTTACTGATTTCTCTGTTTTTGCAGGAGGCATTGGCGCATCTTTACGGATCTATAATCAACTAAATTTAAATTGGAGGACATCACGATTGGCGAATATTGGTAATTTTAATCTGAATATGGCTGATTCAACCGCTGAAAATCTTTTTTACTCACAAGCCTCTTTTGTCTATAGCAAAGATACACGTCTTTCCCTTAATGCTTTCCTCCCCATAAAAGATATTATTTCAGAGTTAGATAGATTTAAACCAGATGTTATTTACTCCTACCCTGCAACGTTCTTTCATTTAGCATTTTATAAACGTAAAGGGTATGGGAAAAGCATTAACCCGAAAGCTCTACTAGTGAGTGGGTCTGTTCTTGAACCCTACACAAGAAGTTATGTTGAAGAAGCATTTGGATGTAAAATGTATAATGGATATGGATCCGTGGAATCATCCTCTGAAGCCCCGATTGCATTTGAATGCCGAGAAGGAACATGGCATATTAATTATGATTTTTTTCAGGTGGAGGCGATGAACGAAGACCAGGAGATTATTGAGAATGGAAAACGAGGACATATCGTTGTGACAAGATTATTTGGGAAGGCGACACCAATCGTAAGATACACAGGTATGGATGATTGGGTCGTTCTCTCCGATGATGAAGAATGTTCCTGTGGATTGCGTACTCCTATTATTAAAGGTGGAGTTGAGGGAAGAAAAAGCGATAGTGTTGTGTTACCTGATGGTAGACTGTTTCCCGCAGCCTCCTTTGCTAGCCTCTATAGTATCCTTAATGATCTAAAAACCAGGAAAGTCAAGCAATTCCAGATTGTTCAGAAAAAACTCGATGAAATCGATATTCTCGTCACTATCGATAACGACCTGAGGGATGTAGGCCCCTCTGTTGATCTGATTTTTAAAAAAATACAGGAGATTCATCAGAAAAAAGCTGGTCCCAATGTTCAGATTAACGTAAAAGAAGTGACTACCATTCCCTCTGAAAAGGGAAAACCTGCACCTCTCGTGATATCACATGTGCGTCCTGACAAGGGATATAAAGTGATAGACGAGTAAATTTTTTTGATGATTGAATTCTACTTCTACACAACATTTCCAGTATTTCAAAGAAGATTTATCTGTTATCGTTAAACCTAAATAATGGCGGATGTTACTTCGTATACTTTCTTTCTCAGGGGCTTGTAGCTCAGCTAGGTTAGAGCAATCGGCTCTTAACCGATTGGCCGAGGGTTCGAATCCCTCCAAGCCCGCTGATATTACTTTTTCTGTTCTCTTCTCTTCTCAAGAACAAAGAAAAAAATCTCAGAGACAACCGCCCACATCAAAATTCCAAACAAGATTTCATTTCGATATTTCAGGATTTCATTTGCAGGAGGGGCTTGACTGCCGTAGTAACTCCATGTTTCTAATAGGAGATTTTTAGGTTGTTGAACACAGGTGGAAGCAAGAGGATTACCAACGCGATACGCCCCTAAAAAACCAATGGTATGAGCAAGCACCAAAACATCGACTTCTTTTTTTCCATCCTCTCAGCGTGATGTATCCTTAAGGAGAATATTAACATTTTTGGGAATTGATATTTTTTGAGAGGTATCTTTTAAACCCGCACGTGATGTAGATGCAATAGAATAAACGAAAAATTAGTGGTGGTGTCTCCTATAAAAAAGAAATGCCCTCGATGCAGCGCAAAAGCAATTCGTTTGTACAACAACAAAACCGTTGATGGGAAACGAAAATGGATATCCACTGCCTGGTGTTGTACCGACTGCAACTTCCTTTACACCGTAGCTTCTGACACCCTGATGTACCCCATCGGTGGAAAAGATTACAAGAAATCTTATAACGGGAAATGCCCAAACTGTGACATGAAACTCACCCGGCTGTTCCGTCATAAAAACCCTGTGCATGGGAAACAAGAATGGATCTCAACCGCCTGGTACTGCAGCCGCTGTAAATATGTCTGGCTTGATAGCCCAGAAAAATAGTAAATGTTCGTTCCTAAACAGTTAAATATAGCTATCTATTTTAGGGGCAAGGTAGACAAATCAGAGGAAAATCCAATGAAACGCAGTTCTCGAGTATGGAAAAAGCGAAGGAAAATGCGCTGGAAATGGCGCAAGA
>Ga0209777_10008237_pt1 | contig 11435 bp, 12 predicted proteins | sample FrelakmetHBP12HB_FD_187147 | JGI IMG/M metagenome (GOLD analysis project Ga0209777, IMG submission 187147) | Freshwater lake sediment microbial communities from the University of Notre Dame, USA, for methane emissions studies -HBP12 HB (SPAdes)... | ecosystem: Environmental > Aquatic >...
GCAAGTTGCGTTCCTCTGCCCAGGTCTCTGAAGATACGGAACATATTCATATTCCAGTCGTCTTCAAACGTATTCATCAGCGTTCCGGAATACCTGAAAACGGACGGGCTGCCTCCGTAGAAGAACGCGACATAATTATCCGCCAGAGATTCGGAAATCTGTACTTTCTCAGAAAAACTATGTGTAGCATTTTGAAGAAAGAAATCAAAATAGCCAAACCCTCCTTGCGACCCATCATTCGCAAGTATCTTCAGAATCTTCTGAGTATCTCCATCCTCCATCTCATTGATTAATTGAGTTATAGTTCCTTGCGGAACCTGGAGAAGCATCCGCGCCATCGTATCTTCGTATTCCTGCTTACGGTTCGGATGAAAATTAACAAACTTAGGTGTGGAGACCGGAGTCTGCGCGAATACACCACGAGCATTCGGGTCCCTGCCAACCTCTGTGTTATCCCGAATATTCGCCTCAATCAAAGATTGAAGCGGAGTTGCGGTCGGCTCGAAGGGTACAATAGCGCTCATTGTTTAGGCCGTATAATCGCGTCAACGGGGTAATCTTTGTAAGGAATAACCCCGGTTTCGTTCACTATAGTATACGCTCTTTCCACTAAAGGCGGAACCTCTACAGTCGCGGCGAATTTTCGCCGTTTGTTTTCGACAATATTGTTGTTGGCCAGTCGGAGAAGATTCTCAGCTTTGGGGAGCATGTATTTGAGACGGTTGTCCATTTTTTACCTATGAATTCCCTCCTAGCCGCATAGGCCCCTGTGTAGTTTCGTAAGAGATAAAGCTATCTATAGCCTTTTTAAATAGGACAAATCCACCTTTAGTTGGGTCTACCAATCCCTTCAAAAGAGCATTAAATTCCTGCTGTGCTTTAGTAAGGTCTGCTTGCACCTTAGAGCTCTTATCTCCAGAAATTCCTGGTGCCGACTGTTCTACTGTTTCTCCTGCCCCCACACCTGCACCTGTTACAATTTTACCATAAGAAACATCTCCCAATCGTTCTTCCCACACTCTTCGATTTTCCTGACTCGTTTTGTATCTTGGATTTGTTTCGTATTCATGTATCCCTTGTCTATAACTTAATAACACATTACCTATTGCACGCGCAGGAGAACCCTCATCCGCCGCCAATAATTTCTGTAATTGATCCGATTTTACAGAGTCAGAAAATTCTTTAAATGATTTTACCCTCTCTCTTTGTCCTTTGTCTTTTATCGTAAGATTCAATGACGCTCCTGTAGCCTCATTAAATGTCTCTTGTATATTCTCTCTTGTACGTTCCCCTAACCAAGATGTCCCTAAGTGGTAAAAAGCCATAGCATTTGTTGTTTTGTCTATCAACTCTCGGTCTGTGCTCGTCAAATCCTTTTTATAAACCTCAGTTGCTTTCCTTTTGTACTCCCCCCAACCAATAATGGACCCTCCATGTAATTTTTTATATTCCTGCTCTAGCGCATCCAGGGGTTTACCCCCTCCCTGTTTCAACGCAACCATAACTCCTGCTTGCAAAGGATCATGCTCTGTAAAAAAGTCTTTAGCCTGCTCAAATTCCGCGTCTGTAAGTTCTTGTGGCGCCACTAAAGGATTTTTATTACTATACAAATGCTGAATTTGACTCCACGTAGTTTCCTTTGCCTGCGATTGAGCCAATGCACTTCTTAACCCTGCTTCTCCTGTACCTTGAGCTATATCTATCGCCCTTCTTCCCTCTTCCGCAGTACGTTCCATATCCGTAAGTCGATCCCGTAAATTACTCGATGCTTTTGATTCAGGATCCGCCAATGCTCCCGCAAATCCTAAACGAATTAAGTCTTTTGTAAAACTACTCTGTGTTAAAATTTTCTGAATCTGCCCAGAAAGTTGTTTTCCTCCTACTGCCGTAGTAGATCCTACATAAACATTAAATTCTTTTTTAAGTTCTTCCGCACTTAAGCGACTCACATTATCCCCAAACGTCTTTTTTATATGAGAACTAAAACCCTTAATTAACTCCTGTTGATCTCCACTTGCTATGCGTGTCGCTTTTGTAACTTGCGACTCTAAAGGTCCTCTATCCGCCACGTCAGTACCTTCTGACAACCTTTGTAAATCCTCATATTTACGTACATATTCCTGCGTTTTTAAAAGAACATCTTTTGCTTTATATTGTGATTCTAAATTATTTCCTTGCTGCCATTTTATGAATTCCCCTCCAGCTACCGCTACTGTTGCCCCACCCAAAAGCAATAAAGACGCCCCTCCTGAAAAGGGAGCAGCCCCTATACCAAGTGCTGTAAGTCCTCCGGCAAACCAACGTTCCGCCTTGTCCATACCCTGAGAAGTTATATCTGCACCCAATATTTCTCCCGCTGCATTCCCTGGAAGATTGATATCTTTTGTATTCTGCGTAAAAGGATCCGCATTAAGCATTGCACGCACGCCTGAACGACTAAGCAGATTTAAATCTGCTTCCGACTTAGGAACGGCCTCTGCTCTACGCCTATGTGTAATCGTACCATGCCGTCTATCATCAGACCCAAAACCCACCGAAGCGAGTAATGCATTGGCCGTATCTGTCAGCCAATTACTGCTACTGGCACGTTCACTAATAGCTCTTTTAGCACTTTCGTAAGACGTAATAGCCGCACGTTCAAACCCATACTCTCCTACAGTCACTCCTGGGTGTATAGTTTGTGCAAGAGCACGAGACCCCGCCGCAAGAGCATCTTTTCCTGCGTTAATAACCGCCCCAAATCCAAGATAATCTGAATCCTCAACTCGCCCTTGGTTCATCCTATCCCAGTATTGTGCGCGGCGCTCATACTCCCGCATGCGTACTTCCTGCTGCTGGGAAACCCAGAAAGCGCTGCTTGCTCCCTGCCGAACCATCTGCTGCGCTTCTGTATCTCCAAAGAGTCTCCGCGCACCCGTAACAAACGCAGCTCCTCCTGTAAGCCCCATCTCAGTACCTGTATCCATAGCCATACGGTAGCGCATAAGGGTAGCTTGTTGGGGAGAGACCGATTGCGCTAACTGGTCACGTATCTCTTGCTGCTGAAGAGGAAACATCGCCAGTTGGTTTGCAGAGGAGCCTCGGAATTGCTGTCGAGCCCTTCGAACCATACTGTTTAAACCAAAAGACCCCGGCATCTGCATCATCTCTTGCAGCGTATCCGGGTCAAACTGGTATCCTCCGGGACCTCTCTGACTAAGCGCGAGACCTAAAGGCTCCATTGAAAACATTGCCGCTTGCATTTGAGCTTCGCGAGAAGCAATACCCTGAACTCCTCCGAGAGCCTGTAAAGAACTAGGGGTATACGCGCCCGCGGCAACACCTTGTCGTGCTGACGCCAAAGCGTACATTCCGTAATTGTATCCCGCTCCCGGAAGTAACCCGGCCTGTCCAAACGTCGCCGCACCCATCATCCCGCCAGTAGATTGCATTGCATCAAGACCCATTCCCGCAGAACGAGAGTATGCTCGCATATTCGCCGCGGCTTCTCTCATCTGGGTTTGGTTCATTCCTACTTGGTGATGCAGGGTAGCCATAGTGCGAATAACATTACTGACATCCGGGTCATTCGTAAGCTGCATGAATTCCCGAATAGTCTGGGCAGTCATTTGGAGATTACGGCGAATAGCCGACACATTCTGGGACTGGTCCATAAGACCTGCTTGGCCCGCCTGCCCCATAATGTTCATCAGGTCCATCTGGTTGAACATCCCGCCTGTAGACTGCTGGAAGGCAGGGCTCTGTGCCAATCCCTGAATGGACCCTGCCAAATCAATAGAGGACGACCGATTAAGCCCAGGACCAAATTGATTTCTTTGGGAACCAGGAGCAACAACAAAATTCTGACTCATCCGGCCAATTCCGCCGCCCATCTCCAGCGCTTCCCTTTGGTCCTGCCAAGGGAGACCCGCCAGATTTCCCATGCCCTGAGCAAACCCCGAAAACTGGGCCAATGCCGCGCCACCGATAGCCCCAACACTTCTCCCGATTCCTCCAAACCTTCCACCCATAAAACTGGCACCTAAGGCAGCAGCGCCACCATACGCGCCAAGTTGTCCAATGGCTCCGGGAATCTGCGCAGCAAGAGCAGATAGACTATCCGCACGTGATTCACGATTGCGAAGTTCTTGTTCCCAAGCAGTTGTGAATAACGGCATGGCCGGGGGCTGGGGAGTAAACGGCGTATTTATAATCGGCGGAGGAGGCATAAGAGGAACAGGATTGTACCGTGCTTGAGAAGCCTGTGGTTGATATCCTCCCTGATAACCAGTCAGTAATGGAGACGGCATCATACTGCCACCCCCTCCGAAACCTGCCAGACCTCCAGGAGAAACAAGCGGAGTCATATACTGCATAACAGACATCTGATTAGACATCTGTTGGGCTGACGTTCCTACCGACGGAGTAGTTCCCAGAAATTGCGCTGCCGTCTGTAACTGCTGCATCGCAGCCGCGCGAGCCTCCAGAGCTTGTTGAGACATCATCTGCGCTGCCTGCGCGGGAGACGGCGTATTCATGGGAGTCACTTCGCCGGGAGACCCAGGAAGACCCAAATTAGACTGCATGGAGTTAAAGGCCATTAGCGTTTCTTCTCACTAGGTAGCGGAGGAGCATTTTCGGTTAAAGCATCAAGTTTATTCATCAATCTAGAACGCTCCTCCTTCTCTGCAACGATCTTCGAAATAGTCCGCTGGCGAACATTTCTGTACTTTAAATTATACCGCAATTGGTAAAGTTCTTCGCCGTACTCTTCCAAAAGATTTCCAACCGCGTTGGGGTCCAGCCCTCCGAGTTCTCCCAGGATTTTTGCAAACAAAGCAACACATGCAAACTTCTCATTGCGTTCCCGCATAAGAAGTTCAGATGCAATTCTTTCCTGAAAGGATCCTAAGGGCGGTAGCGGGGCTCCGCGCAAATAAGCCTGCGACCGTACTTGCCCCGCTACCGAAGTTAAAAATCCTCGGGAGCCCCATCAGCAAATACAGCCGCAACCTTGCGGTCAAACAAGTACAGGAATCCCTGCAACTTATTCACAACCACATAGGGTTTGGACATCACAAAATTGTACCGTTCCTGAAACGCCTTTTCGACTTCTTCTTTCGCCCCTTCAGGAAAAGTAAAAGTTTTCTCCCCAAACTGCGCCAAAGAGGCAGCCAGGTTATACCGGGCGATTACTTCGTTGATAGCCAGGTTATATGTAGGAGACTCACTTTCCAGATAGTTTTGTGTCCTGACCGAATCCGTATAACTCCGGGTACGAAGCCTAATAGAGACGGTTCCGCTTATGCGGAAGGTCTCCTCATAGAACCCCTGGACCAGAATCTTTTCCATAATCTCCCGCGCTTGGCCAGTAGTGAGATTATTTGCCTTTAAGCCATCTTCATAAGTTGCTGGCTTTTCAAGAACAGGCTCCTCTTCTTCTTTCTCTTTGGGAGCTTCCGGAACTGCTGCTTCCGGAGCAGGTTCGGGCTTTGGTACTCGCGGTTTGTTGTCCGGGAGTGTTTCTAGCAACGGTGCAGTCTGGGTTTTTTCGTCCATAGTTATCTCCTTTATCGAACACTATACAAGAAAACGTGGTATAAGTGAAATAATCAATTTAGAAAAAGGAGGCACCATGAAATTCGAAGATGCAGTCGCTAACTGCACCCTGTGTCCTGAGTTAGTAAAAAGTAGAACCCAAGTAGTTTTGGGTGACGGGCCCATCCCGTGCAACCTGGTATTCCTGGGAGAAGCGCCCGGAAAATCTGAAGATAAACAAGGTATCCCATTTGTAGGAACTTCAGGACAGCATCTACGTTCCATAGCCCATTTGGTGAAACTAAAAGAAAAACAGTACCACATTCTTAATCTGGTAAAATGCAGGCCTCCAGATAACCGAGACCCGTCACCAGAAGAAATAGTCAATTGCTGCGCTTTCCTCGTAAATCAACTGCAATCTGTAAAACCCAAAGTCATATTGGCGTTAGGACGGTACGCTCAAGCCTTTGTTTTAAACGCTCCCGCGAACACGATAAAAGTTATAGAAAATGCAGGCAACGTTGTGGACGTACGGTATCCTCTATTAACCCAAATAAAAGCAGTCCTCACTTACCACCCCGCATTTGTGCTTCGGCACCGAAACGGGGATATAGACAAGGCATTCCGGATGCACGTCCGAAAGGCCGGAAAGTTAGCTTATGATATGTAAAGAATGTTTTTACGTCGTAAATCACAGCCAGGACCCTCACGTCCGTATCTGTACACTGTGCGGGGCAGACTTATTTGATGAACCTGACGATATGCTTCTCTACGGAAAGTACAATATCGTATCCGAGGTTCGTCCCACACAAGCTAAGTTATCCAATAACATTCATGAATTAATGATTCGTTACAAGAACGCAGTGCTCCTGGGCGAGGGCGGAACGGGCATTGGAAAATCCTTTGCTTATCTAATCCCTGCAATTCTCCAGAATAAACGAGTAATAATATCCACGGCAAAAAAATCTCTTCAGAGACAGTTAGTGCAAAAAGACCTTCCCCATCTGTTGAACAAAATGAGGGTTAATAGGTCCTATGTATTGTTCAAGGGCGTAGCCAATTATGCTTGTGCCAAGCAAATGCATCGGCATAAGGACCCAAAATTCCAAGAATGGATGCTGGATAAAATACAGAAACATATTCCAGCAGACCTATCTGACTGGCCAGAAAAAGAACCGGAATGGTGGGGCCTGATTTCGGGGGAGAATTGCATAAACCCAAAAGAATGCGAACAGTATAGTCGTTGCCGTCCGCACCCACAGGATTACCAGATAGTGGTTGTAAATCACAGTATTCTGGCCATAGACATCCTGTTGGGAAAAGAGAGGTCACACGGACATCTACTAGGACCATACGATACTGTAATCGTAGACGAGGCACACCAAGCAGCAGAGATGTTCAAACGCATTCTGATGCAAACAGTAACAATAGGCCAAACAGAACGACTACGGGACTTAATTAAGAATCATCATCCGGCAGAAAAGGCAACAAACATATACAGGCATCCTGATAGTTCCAGAGAAGACCCGGTTAACATATTACAAAATATTGTACAAGCTGTAACGAAAGCAGTAAATAGTACAAATTACACAAGTGAAAGTTACTCCGCTGTAACCGACTTCAGCAAGATTGCTGGGCACTTAGAGGACGCAGCAGAAGACAGTATTCGCGCACACAATGCTTTAAATCATACGTTTAAGTATGTCACAGAAAATCCAAGGCAGGCACAGGCACTTATCGGAGACCTGGACGAAGCACTATATTTCCTGAATAAAGCAGTCAAACGAATAGCTCGAATACGGGATACTTTACTGTTAATGACATCCATTCCTCAAGTCATGGAGCATTTGCAAGACCTAGATATGGAAAGTTGTCCTGAAAGCAACTGGCTTCTAACCGCCAATAATGATGGTGTAGCTATACAGCCTTTAGAATTAGGCCCAATTCTTGGTCCAAAACTTAAACAAATACCATACAAAGTATTACTCTCAGCTACCCTGCGCTACGAAAACAGTTTTGACTATATCAAGGACATTTTAGGAATTGAAGAGTTGCCTGGATACGTAGTAAAAGAAGGCGTTTACGAAAGTCCCTTTGACTACGAAAAACAGGCAAGGTTCTATATCCCCGCTTATCAAGAAGATGGCAGCCTATTCCCTATTCCTCCCGCGCCAGAAGAAGGACCTACAGCACGGAAGACCTGGATTAAAGCCATCGCCAAAGAAACACAGCGAATGATAATCGGGTCTCGTGGAGACGCACTGGTTCTATGCAGTTCAAAAGTAGACCTCGCGGATATTACCAGTGCCCTGAACGCATCTGCGTTAAAACTAGCAGATATCAGCATCATCAAGCAGGAGGGAGACGCGGGATTTGCTTACGATAAATTCATGGCAACCCCTCGAAGTGTTCTCTTCGGGCTCAAAAGTTTCTGGGAAGGAATCGACATCCAAGGGTCAAAACTAAGACTCGTCATCATACCGAAACTACCTTTCCCTACACCTTCTGACCCAGTCATCGTTGCACTAACAAAACGCATAGGTGACAGCAAAAAAGCATTTTATAAATTGTCCGTTCCTCAAATGATTTTCGATATTAAGCAGGGGAAGGGACGTCTTATACGCAGTAAAACAGACAAGGGAGCGGTCGCGATTCTGGACTCCCGAGTACTAACCAGCGTGAAAGACCTCGAACGTAGAACAGAGATTCTACATGAAATGCATACATCTACGAACAAGAAGAAACAATTTCCTACGGGGTATGGCGCTCGCGTAATCATTGAGATGGGGATACCCATACGAGCACGAACATTCGAAGACTTAATTGATTTCATAAATAGTTGACGCCGCCCTACATTTTCGGGTAAGTATAAAGAATGTCACGTGTACTGATTGGTCTGGACATCCGGGAACAGGACGGCAGGTTTCGGGTCGCTGCGGCTGCAGGCATGGAAAGAGAAGCTCTCTCCAAGAGTGTAGAACACCACCTATACTCTCGGAGAGAGCCTATCTTACTCACTTCCGCCACAATAACCTCAAAGAATTTGATTTCGGGAATTGACGCATGCGTTCAGAGAATAGTGGAGAAACTCTATCTACAAAAAGTCTTTGAGAATTCTGACCGGAGTACAAAAGATATACTGGTTATTACGAAGCCCCGATACCGGGATGTGAAACTATCCTTTCCACACGTTGCAGCCAACAAATATATCTTAATTACAGTTGCTAGAACTTTGGACAAAGAGAGGTCGCAATGAACGACGACAAAAGACCCCACGTAGATACTTGGAAGTGTGGGAAATGCCGCAAGGATATACAAGAGGGTGACAGAATTTGTCGCGCGTTTATTGCCCACGGGAAAGGTAGAGACCCTGTAAACTTCATGAACATAGGTCTCATGCTCAGTGACGAGTTTGAGTTCGTCCATATTGATTGCCATGACCCCCGCCTGCATAAGGGATTAAACGATTAATGGCCAAGGGCGTCTTAAATCCTTATTACAAGCCTCCTCCTAAAAAAGATAGACCTTCAATCTACGACCGAGAACCTGTGGATACAGAATCCGAGATTGGGGTACGTCCGGTGAAGACCCGATTAGATGGCGACCGGTTTGTCATTGAATTCACTGGGATAGAATTTGAGAATCTTCAGAAAGAATTAATAAGTCTGGTTTTAGACATAGCCAAACATCATCGGGAAGGTCTTAACAGACACGGCATAAAAGTAAATGTTCCTTCTGGTAATAACGAGATGTCCTTGGAAACCACAGAAGGAACATTGACTGTGTTTGTCGGAAGCACTCCCAACGAAAATACAATTGTAAACCGTTTAGGATACGCCTTGACTCAGCTCCCGGTTCAGGGCATCCTAGATAAACATAGAGTCGCAATCATTATGAGAGGGTGAAAAATGGCGTGTAAAAACTGTGAATTCTACCATCCCCTGCAAAAGGTGGTAGTAAACAAGAAAAAGAAAACAGCAATGACATTTGACCTGTCCCGAGGTTATTGTCTCAAGAGCACGGTCTTCCCGGCAAACAAACCTGGGAATCCCATCTTTCCTCCTAAGGCGGAAGTGCAGGACCTCCCACACAATCGCGCGAAGGTTAAGCTCGTCGTAGGCGATGAGACAATCCCTTCCTGCGCTTACTACAAGGAAAAAGTCTGATGCCTGAATACACGGAAATCCCTGATGGTAAAGGTGGCTGGGAGAAGGTTGCTTTACGCGGGGAAAAGAAAAAAGTAGTAGCAGATGACACAAATGTGCAAAAGAGAATGCAGGAAGCACAAGAAAAAGATTTCTTCGACCGCGTAGGTGCGTGTACAGAATCTCTTAATCGCTTTTTGGAAATATATATGCGTGACCACGAGCTTGCTGCAGATGAAGTCTTGGCTGCCGTATACTTGGAATGCTTAAATAACTGGGAATTCTATCCCGGGGGCAAAGACCAGGTTGCCAAGATACATAAAGATGTCCACGATTATTTTGAAGCCAATAAAAGTGCTGCCGCGAAAGAAATAAAATAGTTTTTAGCGGTATAAGCATTTATCCCCTATACTTATCTTAATCAACATCGAAGGAGGTTCTATATGAAGGTTTTTACTTCTGTTGTCGCGGCTATCACATTGAGTATACTGGTAGCCGTAACTAGTGGAAAGGCCAACACAGGAATTGCGCGACCCGTAGATCCGAATCAATGGACACCTGAAGCCCGGCTCTGGGCTGTGCGTTCTCTCATCGGAGAAGTTGGTTGGGGAAACCCAAAAGAATCCTACAAAGCCGCAAATGAGTGGGTGAGTGTACTGAGTGTGTACGCTACTCGAGTTCAAGAAACAGGATGGCCACTAGTAAAAATAATTCGCAAATACTCTTCAGCAATTAAATCAAGAAGCACACATCAACGCCCATGGCTCTTAGGAATCAACAGTACTTGTGACCAACCTGCTGGGTGGCCCGCAACTCTAAAGTGGAGCACGCATCAACCTATTTGTGAAGAAGCATTTCTTGTGGCAGACCGATGGGCCAACGGCGAAATACAAACACTAACACCAGATGCCGACCACTATGGGGGTCCTATGGACCATTTCGGAGACGTCCATATGTGGAAGCAAATCAAAACACCACCCTACTACCTAAACAAATTTTACAACTCAAGAATACGAGAACACAAACCAATAACGTTCGGACGACTAGAACTGTAAACAGACAGTCAGAGGAGAAATCCTCTTCACTGGGAACCTCGTTTTTTAGCGAGTACCGAAGTTACTTCGGTTAGAAAAGCTCCCGCCGGAGGCGGTTCGGGGCACTGCAGAGCACGAGAGGCAGCACCTGGTCTCTCGAGGGCCCTCTAGAGAAAAACAAGCCAGTGGAATTTTATCTGTGACATACTAGTCACTGTCACGGGGAATAAAAAGATTCGCAGCTGAAGATACTTCAGCTATTTGCGTTCGCGGCTTCGCCGCAACCTATAGCTTTTAAGCTAAAAGTTTTAGATTAGATAGATTTAGTAAGCTGTCTAATACCCCCCAAACAAGCCCGTAAAAAATCCCCCACTATGAGGACTTTGGAAAAAGTTGTGGAGTAACTCCACAAGAAACTTTCTCCGCCGTAAGACGGCGGGAGACCCCCGAGTCTGACAGGATCCTTGTAGAGCACATGAAAACCAGCTCATAGCGGGGAACCTTTTTGCATAGAGAGTCTTAAAAAAGTAAGACAGCTGAAGTTACTTCAGCCACTTGTTCCTACTGCCGGAGGCAGTTCGGAGGCGGCCGCGGCCGTCGGAAGCCCGTCCTCCTCGAGCTCCGCCTGCAGTTATTAACCAAAACAAGTCTATGCTTTTTATTTCGTGGAACAGTACTTCAAGAAGTACCCGAGGAAGTTACTTCCTCAAAACACTTCGCTGCCGGAGGCAGCTGCCAC
>Ga0209777_10008238_pt1 | contig 11431 bp, 8 predicted proteins | sample FrelakmetHBP12HB_FD_187147 | JGI IMG/M metagenome (GOLD analysis project Ga0209777, IMG submission 187147) | Freshwater lake sediment microbial communities from the University of Notre Dame, USA, for methane emissions studies -HBP12 HB (SPAdes)... | ecosystem: Environmental > Aquatic >...
TAGGTAGTGTTATAGATCCATATCCTACTTTCTCATTCACATCAGGTGAAACAGCAAACATTTATGTTTCTGTACCATCATCACAATCATTGGATGGTCCATACACAATGAATTTAGCGGCTGTTACAAATGCTACAAGCTTTGCAACACAATGGTATGCTTCTGGCGTACCTTACACATCAGTGTCAGTAAATTCATCAGGTGCTATTGTTCTTTCACATACACAAGGTGGTGTAATTATTGTAGACGATACAAATTACACAACAGGTTATTCTTTAGGATTAATGACAACAGCTGGCTTTGTTGCAGGAACTACAACTAATGTTAAATATGGTCCAGCAGCATTACCTGCATTCTATCCTGCACAGTCATCAACAACTGGTAGCGGTACAGGATTTGTTGGTGAAGTACAAAACTATTATGGACAATACGTAGTAAATCCATTAAGCTTCCGTAATGCAGGGTCTGGTTATGCAGTAGGTGATACTATTACATTTAACGGTACTGAATTGGGTGGCGCTCACACAGCAAACGATTTAGTTGTTAAAGTAACATCAGTAGGTTCTGGTGTAGTAGAATCAATCCAATATGTATCAGGTACTCCTGCTACAATATATACTACACAAATCAGTAACTGGGTAGCATTAACACCTACTTATACAGCAAGTTTAGGAGCACCAAACGTAGCTCCTGCTGATGGTCAGTTATGGTATTACAGTGATCCAACTCAAGTTGACATCATGGTAAACACATCAACAGGTTGGAAGGGTTATGGTAATAGTAACTATGACAGCAACGGCTTCCCAACAAGTGGTTCAAATAATACTGATCCAAATGGTCCAATTATTAGTGCTACAGCACCAACTACACAAAGTACAGGTGATGCATTAGTATACGGTGATATTTGGATTGACACATCAGACTTAGTAAATTATCCATTGGTAAATCGTTGGCAGAGTTACAACGGTATGGATCAATGGGTATTGTTAAGTAATACTGATAGCATTAATTCAAGCGGTATTATTTTTGAAGATGCACGTTGGGCAACTAACGGTGACACAAACCCAGCAACTGATCCAATTCCAACTATTCAAAGTTTATTAACAAGTAACTACTTAGATTTAGATGCTCCTAAAGCAAGCTTATATCCAGTAGGTATGTTGTTATGGAATACAAGACGTTCAGGGTTTAACGTAAAAGCATATGAAGTTAATTACTTTAATGCTAATAGTTTCCCAGATCAAGATTTACCAACACAAACAGATGCATGGGTAACACAAAGTGGTAATCAAGAAAATGGTGCTCCATACATGGGTGCATATGCTCAACGTGCAATGGTTGTAAAATCATTACGTGCAGCAATTGAAACCAATCAGGACATCAGAGATGAAGATAACTACTTCAACTTACAAGCTTGCCCTAACTACTGTGAGTTACAACCAGACATGGTAACACTCAACACTGATCGCGGTGATACAAGTTATATCTTAGGTGATACACCAATGACATTACCTAACGATGCAACAGCAATTCAAGCATGGGCAACTAATGCTGCTAATGCACCGTCAACAAGTATTCAAGGTTGTGTCACACGTGATACATATCTTGGCTTGTTCTATCCATCGGGCTTATCAGTAGACTTAAGCGGCAACCAAGTTGCAGTTCCACCAAGTCATATGATGTTAAGTACATTCTTGTACAATGACCAAGTTGCTTATCCTTGGTTAGCGGCAGCAGGTACACGCAGAGGTATTATTACTAATGCATCATCAATTGGTTACGTAAATGCTCAAACAGGTGCTTATGTATCAATTAAGACAAGTCAAGGTATTCGTGATGTTCTTTACACAAACAACATTAACCCATTAGTGTTCTTCACAGGTCAAGGTTTGTTAAACTATGGCAATATTACAAGTTTTGAATCAAATAGTTCTTTAGATAGAACAAACGTTGCAAGATTAGTAGCATATATTCGCCGTCAATTAACATTAGCAGCAAGACCGTTCGTGTTTGAACCTAATGATAGTGTTACACAAAAAGCAATTGCTGGTGTAATTCAATCATTGTTTGTTGATTTAGTAGCTAAACGCGGTATCTATGACTACTTGGTAGTTTGCGATAAATCAAACAACACACCTGCGAGAATTGATGCTAACGAGTTATGGGTAGACTGCGCAATTGAGCCTGTCAAGGCTGCTGAGTTTATCTATATCCCAGTTCGCATCTTGGCAACAGGTACATTAGGTAACAACGCAGGGTAAGAGATAAAAGTCTAGACACTATGAACAGTGGTGTCTAGACTAAATATAGTATATTAGGAGAATTAATATGGCAATTGCCTCACAATCATTGTTCAACATGACAGTCGCAGGAGACAACTCAGGCGGAAACCAAGGCTTGTTAATGCCTAAACTTCAGTTTAGATTTAGAGTAAACTTTATCAATCTTGGTTTAGGCAATGACGGTTTATCATTAACAAAACAAGTAATGGAATGTCAGCGTCCAAACTTATCGTTTGACGAAATTACATTAAACGTGTATAACTCACGCATCTATCTTGCTGGTAAACACACATGGCAAGAATTGACCATGACAATTCGTGATGACGCATCAGGTACTGTAGGTCAAGCAATTGGCGATCAACTACAAAAACAAATGAACTTTGTAGAACAAGCGTCAGCAGCAGCAGGTCAAGATTACAAGTTTGAAACAAACATTCAAATCTTAGACGGTGGTAACGGTGCATATGCTCCAGTAGTATTAGAAGAATGGCAATTGTATGGTTGCTTCTTAAAATCAGCTAACTACCAAACATTAAACTATGCTACAAGTGAAGCAGTAACAATTCAATTAGCTATGCGTTATGACAACGCAGTTCAATTGCTCAATGGTTCGCTTCAAGGATTGGGTAATCCAGCTGTTGCTAGAAATTCTGCAATCGCTCAGGATTCAGCTACAGGTATCGGTGCTTCTGGCGGTTAATAAAATACAAATCCTATTCACGCCAATCGTGAATAGGATTATAAAAACATGGCACTAGGATATAATGGTCAGTCATTAGAGGCAGCTTCAAGCCCTTCTCTATTATCTAGTGTAATAGGGTTAGTAGGCGCCAATGGTCTTGCATCTGCATTAGGCATCAATACTCTTAAAAAAGTATTAGCAGATTTTGGTCACGCTGACAAAATATTTAATAGCAATTCATTTGCTAATGCGCCTAAACAAAAATTCTTATTTCACGTATCATTTGATATAAATCCACAAGCATACACACCTAATACTCCTGATCAAACAAATATGATTGGAATATTAGTTAGAGATATTAAATTGCCTAGTTATACAATTGCCACTCATCAATTAAATCAATATAATAGAAAAAGAATTGTACAAACTAAAATAAAATATGATCCAGTAAACATTTCATTTCACGATGATATGAATAATACAATAGCCAAGATGTGGGCTGCATATTATACATATTATTATGCTGATGGTTCTCTACCAGGCGTTGCATTTAGTGGTAACACAGGCACAGCAGCACAAGCAGAATTTGCTCCTCCGGCTGGCGGCGCCACTACTGTAGCTACAATGAATAATTATGATTTAAGAACACAATATCTTCCTAACAGTGCATTGCCTAATACAAGCAACTGGGGGTATATAGGTGAAACTAATGTACCATCAGCTAGTTCATCTGCTAAAGTTCCTTTCTTTAAAAAGATAACAATATTTGGTTTAATGAGACATAACTTTTTAGCATACACATTAATTAATCCTATTATTACAAATTTTCAACACGATACTTATAGTTATGATGATGGTGCTGGTGTTATGAGAAACACTATGAATATAGATTATGAAACAGTAGTTTATAATGAAGGATCGTTAGACGGTACACAACCTAGTAATATTGTTACTGGATTTGGCATGCCACATTCATATGATCTTACACCAAGTCCGATTACTAGAACTCCAACACAAGGTTATGTTATTAGTAATAACGGTGTTGTTCCAGGACCAAGTGGGGGTCAAGTACAATCATTAAGAAGACCATCAATACTTAATCCGTCACCTAATTCAACACCGCCTGCATCAACTACAACACCTCCACCAAATCAACCATCGTCAGCAGGTGCAAATTCAGGAGCAATAAACAGTCAAGTACAAAATGCTGCCACAAATAATAACAACGGAACTAGAAATGCTCCGTTTACACTACCAGGAGCATCAACAAGTCCTGGACCAGCTGGTTTAGCTTCGTCACCTGGCATTGCACCTAATGGTGGAGCATTATCAGCTAATCCACCAAATATACTTGCTAATGTAAATCCATTGACAGGTCAAGTTCAAGGACCTAGCCCAACACAAGTTGTATTTGGTTCAAGTCAAGCAGGTGCACCTTCAACTGCTGGAACACAAGTCACTGGTGTAGATCCTATATTACCTGCAGCCGATCTTAGTTCAATAACTAACGCTCCTCCTCCTACTCCTGACTTTGGTCCTTAACTAAAAATAGATGTATAAATAGTTATACAGGTAAATAACTATGGCAGTAACAGTTAATAATAGTACGTTATCATTAGATCAAACAGTACAAATATTTGATAATTTTTATAATAATCAATTAGTAGTACCATTTTCTGAATTTGATATGGTTAATGGATATTTTAATTCTGTTTGTACATCTTCACAAGTTGCGCAAAATTTTACATACTTAATTTTTTTAATATCACAAGAAACTAATATACCAGCTGTTACTTTGTTAAAATCAATAAGTTCAGGTAGCACACCCGCACAACAAGGCTTGTTACAAATGCAAGGTCTTATTTGTTATTATTTAAATTCATTTAAATCAAAAGTGTCATTGTATGGAATAAGTGTTATTCCTCATCCAAATCAAAACGCTGCTAGAAACGTAGTACAATAAAATGGCTAGATATGCTCAAAGTTTTTTCACTCCAAAAAACCCACACAAATACGTAGGTAATCACAAGCCTTATTATCGTAGTGGTTGGGAATTAAGTTTTATGATTTTTTGCGATAGCCATGATAAAGTTATTCAATGGGCTAGTGAAGCTATAAAAATTCCATATCGTAATCCATTTACAGGCAAAGGCACAGTTTATGTGCCTGATTTTTTTGTATTATATGAAACAGTTGGCGGTAAACAAGTAGCCGAAATAATAGAGATTAAACCTAAAAAACAAAGTATTATCGAAAGTAAAGTTACAAATGCTAGAAACAGAGCAGTAGTAGCATTAAATCATGTTAAATGGGCAGCAGCAAAAGCATATTGTAAACAACAGGGTTTAGTTTTTCGTGTTATAACTGAAGACGATTTGTTTTATAAATCAAGAAGTAAATGATAATACAATCTGTTGATACTCCTATATATAAAAAATATACTTGGTTAAAAGATAATCATGATTGGGGCGGGTGTTTAACACATAACTCATTGAATTACGCATATGTAGCAATTCCAAAAAATGCATCAAGGTGGATATTACAATGGTTGCATAGTAAAAATTTCTCTGCTGTAATAGATGTGCCCAATGATCAAAAGTTTTGGGGACCAGTAGATGATGTAGGATTTCGCTATAGCAATTATAATTTTATTAAACAGGGGCAATCAAATTATAAGTTTATAGTTATATTAAGAGACCCGTATAAAAGATGGATATCTGGTATAATAGAAATGTTTCATAGAAAATTTCCTGGCGCTACAATAGACAATCCTGTTACTATAAACAAAATATTTACAGATGTTAGATTAGACGAACATACTGATTATCAGGTTAATTATTTAAGCACACTAAACACAGATAGTTGTATATTTTTTAATCTTGAGGATCCTAACTTTAAAACATCATTTATTAATTATATGTCAAATACATTCTCTATTTCATATGATGTGGAGATAAAAGAATATTCGCATGGTGAAACTTCGATATTAAACATTAACAAAATGAAAGCGCAACTACAGGAGATAATAGACAAAAATCCTGATTATATTACACGTGTTAAAGACTTTTATAAGCCCGATTATGATTTAATTAACCAAGTTCAATTTTACCAATAAATACTTTATGAACCGAAAATTAGAAGAATTATTTAACCTAGAACCCCAATCTGAGAACTCGGAAACCCCCGTTCTTGATCCTGGTCAAGAAATTACCCCAGAGGTCCTAACTAATATAGAAAAAATTGAGCAAGCATTACCTCAAGTTCGGGGCTTAGAAATGTCCGACATAGAGATGGATGAACTAGCTAATATTGCCACAGCAAGTTACAAAGACCTAATGGATTTGGGTATGCAAACTGATAGCAGATACAGCAGTGAAATATTTGGGGTAGCTAGCAATTTATTGGGTCATGCTATCACAGCTAAAACAGCTAAAATCAACAAAAAGCTTAAAACTATTGAATTACAGCTTAAAAAAGCAGCATTAGATCAAAAAGCTGCCGCTAAGAATGATGAAGTTGAAATTACCACAGTAGGTGAAGGCAAGAAATTAGATCGCAATGAATTACTTAAAATTCTGAATAATAAAAATCAGGATCAATGATAAATATAGTATAGGGAATCCAATATGAAAAGTTTAAAACATTATATAGCAGAAAGTGTACATACCTATGATTACACTATAAAAATCGCAGGGGACGTTACCGATAACTTCCTAGAATTATTCACATATAATCTTACTAGCAAGTTTGATCCTAAAGAAATTAGCAAACCAACTTACACACCAATACAAAAGTCTCCATATGGTTTCCCTGATTTAGAAAATCAACGTGTATGTATTATTAAAGCTAAATTTCGTTATCCTGCAAACGAACCAATGATTCAGCAAATGGCACAATTATTAGGTCATAACTTGAACATGGTACGTGTTATAGATACAAAATATGATGATAGCGTTGACCATGAGTCAGAATTATACGCTAATCAAATGAAACATAGTCCAGTTCTTACACACGAAGAAATGGAAGACAACGGCAAAAAAGCAAGTAAAGAATATGCAGGTTCATATTTGAACAGCATTAAAGATCAGGCTAAGGATGATAAAATTAACATGCCTTACGCAGCAAAAGAAACTAAGGATGCGTTTGATCCATTCAAGCCATATTTGGATGACAAAAAATTAGGTGATCAAAGCCCAATGTCAAAAATTACTAGACCAGCTAAACCGCCAATTGGCACAAGATCAAGAGCATAAAGGATTATTAAAATGGATATGAAAAAAATGTTAGAAAAGTTTTCTGAAGTGCAAAATAAGCCTATCAAGGAAACCAACACAACACCTAAAGCAGGTAAAAAAGTTCTTAAAGAATCAGTCGATGTAGCACCTGCTAGTAGATTATCTCTTAAAGATGTTTTTCATCAAATTAAAAAACAAAGATTATCAGAAGATGCTCCAATTCCTGTTCCTGTACAGCAACAAGGTAGCAATAAACCAGCAAGTGCAGGTGTAGTAACTATTAATGATCCTAAATTACAAAAAACTTTAGGTCCGGCAATCAAACAATTATCACAAGATAAAAAGATTACAGTTGTAACTCCTCAACAGCAACAGCAACAGAGTACAACTCAACCTGCTAATGCTTCAACAACACAACCTGTATCTGAAGAATCAATGGATGAAGATAAATGGATTCAAAAAGCAATTAAACATCCTGGTGCATTTAGTGCTAAAGCAAAAAAAGCAGGTATGTCAACAGCAGCATTTGCAGCAAAACACAAACATGATTCAGGCAAGTTAGGTAAACAAGGTGTGGCGGAAGGTAATAGTGGCGCAAAATATAAAGTAAAAAGTATAGGAAGAGATAGCAAAGGCGATTACTATATTAGTCCAAATACAGGTAAAAAAGTTTACAAACAGGCACAGGTAGGCGATCATGAAGTTCCTGGCACAGGCGAAATTAAAAAGAAAGTGGCGGAAGACCACGAGATCCAAATGGTAGGTGTTGCTAAGGTAAAGCAAGGTGTGGCGGAAGGCAAAGAATTCGGTGAAGGTGACATTCAGCGTTGGGCATTGAAATCACCAGAGAATAAAGAAATATACGATGAGTATGCGAAAGTAAATCAACTTGCTAAAAAAGCATGGGCCGATAAAGACGGGGCGGCCTATACTGGATTACAAAACAAACGATATTATCTACGCAAACTGATTGGTCAGAAAATGTTTGGTCAACAAGCACGTTTAGCACAAACATTAAGCAAATTACATAAAGAAGGTATTGAAGAAGCAGACATTCCTCATACCGGTGGCATGGATGTCGACGGTGCAGGATTAGGCGCCGGTCGTAGTCAAACAACACTTGAAGATTATAAATTACCAAGTGGCGTTAAAGTTGTACAACCAGAAACACATAAAATGCCAAAAGCACCTAAAGGAAGTGCCCCAAGAAATCCTTTAGACGATCTTGAAAAGAAAAGTTTAGGTCAAAAAGTTAAATCACTCTTTACAAAAAAGGGTATCGAAGAAGCAGAAACATTACAACAAGCCGGAGTAGACGGCACAAGTAGAGGTGGATTAGGTATGGGAAGAAGCACAACAACACTTGAAAGCCGCACAAAGGCTGATAATAAAGCCGAAAAAGCTGGTAAAAAAGTAACTAAAGATTTAGAGTACGATATGAAACATAAAGGTAAGGACGACAAGAAAGCTGAAAAAGCTGGAAAGAAAGTTACCAAAGACATTGAGTACGATGAAAAGAAAAAAGCAAAGAAAAAGAAATTAAAAGAAAGCCATGAAAACAAAATGAAGGCAGCACACCACTTTGGTAGAGCCCATGCTTTAGCTAAACATGGTTATAATTGTCCTTTTGAAGAAGGTTCACAAGAACATAGAATGTACCACGAAGGTTACAAACAAGGTCTTGATGAATGTTATGGCACAATGAGTCCAATTCATGGTTTAAATCATGGAGTAATGGATGAAACATCATCAACAGTAGATGACATGGCAAGCTTTGGTGCACATACACCTGAACTTGAAGAAACAATGCCAGTAGATGAGATGGATAAAACATCATGGATGAAGCATAAAGCACAAACAACACCAGGTGATACATTTAAGGCATTTGGTCAAACATTCAAAGATAAAGATGTTTTAGAAACAGATATGAGCGTTTTTGAATCATGGGATGCACAATTAAACAATTTATTAACTGAATACACTGAAATTAATGAAGGTTTAAGTGTAGCAATGAGTGATCAAGAAGGTCAACCTAAATCAGTAACTGTAACTGCTACAGATCAAGCTGCTGACGAATTAATGAGCATTGTAAAGCAAGCGGGTTTAGGCATGTTTAGTCATGACGGACCTAGTGCAGACGGTGAAAAAGAAGTTGAAGTTGTCAAAGCAATGAATGCTCCTAAAATTGACGTAGTTGATGATCATGACGGTATGATGTCGTTAATTAAAAAAATGACAGGTCATAGCACTGATCATGGTGATTACGAAGATGAAAAACATGACCATGAACACGAAGAAGGTTGCAATGAATGTGGCATGATGGAATGTGCTTGTTCAGGCAGAATGGATGAAGTAGAAACTGAAGATCAAATGACATATCAAGTTGCTGAAGATGGTATGGAAGAAGATCAATCTCAAAATCCTCCAGACAGTGGTAAAGACAATGCCATGAACGCTACATTAGGTAATGCTGCTCAAAACATGGTAGCTAGTAAATCAGGTGGCGCAACTAATGAAGAAGAATTAGAAGAAGCTAAAGAAGAAGATTTAGAAGAAGCCAAAGACGAAGAAGAAACAGACGAATCTGAAAAATTAGATGAATGGGCTAACCAAGCAGGTTCAGACAGAACAGGCAAAGGTACAGATGCTCAATTCACACAAGATATGGACTTCATGACTAAAGTAATCAGTGGTGGTTTGAATAAGCCAAAACGTGATCAAACAACATTACCTCACACAAGTGTAAAACCAAGTGTAGCTGATGATTCAATGATGAGCGTATTAAGAAAACTACACGCAATTGAAAAGTAATTTATAATTACTTTTGAAAAATACCCGTCTAGCACGGGTATTTTTTTGTCTGGACTGTTTAATTAAAAAACGATAAATACAGAATAAGGTAATTAGATATGTCACAACAGAATATAGACTTTGGTTCATTCCCCAACGATCCTAGCGCAGATGCTATTAGAATTGCATTCCAAAAAACACAAAACAACTTTAATACTTTATTTGCTGGGTTAGAAGCACAAGCAGTTTTATCTGTAAACCAAACCCCTGGTGCAGGTATTAGCGTAAGTTCGCCTACAGGAAATGTTGTAGTTAGTGCCAATCTTGCGCAAGTTCAAGTTCAATCAAGTACATTAGGATTAGGTATTGGGTCAAATGCAGGCAACTTTGCTGTAATGACTACCTCTTCGCAAGTTTTACAAATAGACATTCCTAGTAATCTTTCTAACATTGGTAATATTACTATATCAGGTAATATTACATCAAATAATGTTATAGTCAACAATTCTATAACAACATCGGTTTTAACTGCTAGTAACAATATAAATGGTGGTAATTTAATATCAGCTAATTATGTTACTGGCACATTGACAACAAACGCGCAACCAAATATCACAAGCGTTGGCACATTGACTTCATTAAATGTTACTGGTACTTCTACAACTGGTAATCTTTATGCCAATTCAGGAATTATTCAAGGAGAATACTTAAAAGGTGATGGCAGTAACATCACTAATGTTATTACATCAGCTAACTACCTTATTCAAAACAGCACAACAACAAGCAATGTAATTGCATCTACTAGCAATGTAAAAATAGGTGTAGGCGGTAGTAATATTGCTATTTTTACCAACAATAGTGCAAACATTAACGGCACTGCAAATATTACAGGTAATTTATTAGCAACTAATGCTAACTTGGGCAATGCTGTAAACGCAAACTACTTTATTGGTAGTGGTAATAATTTAAGTAATATTCAAGGTGCTAATGTATCAGGAGCTGTTTCATATGCATCTACAGCCAACAGTGTTGCCGGTGCTAATGTCAGTGGAGCAGTCGCATACGCAACTACAGCCAATAGTGTAGCCGGTGCCAATGTCAGTGGAACCGTAGCAAACGCAAACTACAGTACATATTCAGGAACTGTATTAACAAACGCACAACCTAATATCACAAGTGTAGGCACATTAAGTTCATTAGCAGTAACAGCAAATATTAATTCTGGCAACGTTTATGCTAACAGTGGTATAATTGGTGCTGCTCACTTTGTAGGTGAAGCCGGTAATTTAAGCAATGTTCAAGGTGCTAATGTCAATGGACAAGTAAACTATGCCAATGTAGCAAATAATGTAGCAGGGGCTAACGTCAGTGGTCAAGTAACATATGCCGGTATTGCTAACAGTGTAGCTGGTGCTAATGTAACGGGTCAAGTAAATTACGCA
>Ga0209777_10008239_pt1 | contig 11430 bp, 16 predicted proteins | sample FrelakmetHBP12HB_FD_187147 | JGI IMG/M metagenome (GOLD analysis project Ga0209777, IMG submission 187147) | Freshwater lake sediment microbial communities from the University of Notre Dame, USA, for methane emissions studies -HBP12 HB (SPAdes)... | ecosystem: Environmental > Aquatic >...
TTTATAAATACCATACATTAACAGCGGTTGATTAAGACGGGCGGGCGACTGGTTAAACACGCACGTTACCACTGGCTGCTGCTGGCCGAGGGGCATCTGACGCGAGGGCGGTTCGCTGCGATGCTGCGGCGAATCGCGTTGTTGCCGATACCGACGGGATAGGTGGATCGTGGTCCAGTCGGCAGCGTAATCCGTCTATAAACTGGCTGGGGGAAGGGAGAGGTGTTGCAAAAGTAGGCCACAAATGGGGCAACTTTGGGCTGTGCTGCTGCGGATGAAGACCGCCGGGAGTGCTCCCGATGAAAAATCGTTTCACGGTGTCGCGAACAAGCGAGACGGGTGTACTATGGGGCCGTTCTTGAGGCCAAAAAGGAAATTCCGGCTAAAGATGAATTTCTATGGTGAGGCGTATGATAAGAAGTTGTCTTGCCGGTCTGGGAGTGCTCTTTGCTGTTAACTCACAATTTCTTGGAGGAGCGATGAGAAAGACAATTCTGTTGTCAGTGTGTCTCGCGCTGTTCTGCACCGTCGCCGTTGCGCAAGATGCGCCTAAGGTCGAGGTATTTGCCGGGTACAGCTATTTCCGGACGTTGAATCTCACCGACATTGAGCCGGCGCCCGATAATATCAGCCTTAACGGCTGGAATGTCGCACTGACCGGCTACGTGCACAAGAACTTTGGACTCACCGCTGACTTCAGCGGCGTCTATGGGTCGCCGTGGTACCCTGCCGTCCACACCCACTCCTACCTCTTCGGTCCTACCTTTCGTGTTCCTGGGAAGCGTGTGACTGGATTCGCTCACGCGTTGTTTGGCGGCGTGCATAACAACTTGTCTGGAACAGGCGCCAACGGCTTTGCCATGGCGTTTGGCGGCGGCGTGGATGTCAGCGTCAACAAGCGGGTGGCCATTCGCCCGGTGCAGTTCGACTACGTTCTGTTTCGGATGTGGGGGAGAGACCTGAATAGTATTCGCTACTCGGCGGGTGTCGTTTTCAAGTTCTGATCGCGGCGCAGCACTCTTCCAGGGCCGGCTGCGCGCCGGCCCTTTTCCGTTGCCGATCTGGGCTCCCTGCTGTGTGCCGATTCGGGTTGAATCGCTCAACTCGAAGATGTCGCCTTACATCCCTCCGACAACCACCGAAACACCCTGATATACGCCTAAGCCGCACGTTCAACGGTACGGAGAACGGTACGGGACTTTCTGCCGCTGCAAAGGCTCAACAACCCCACGCAACGAAGAGAACGCTGTGTGTGATGTGACCGGCGAACTTTGCGCCTCATGACTGGGGTTCGACTGCCGCAGCGAGCGAAAGCAGTCTCACGGAAAAGGTGATCCCGGCACTGCTGAAGTTTCTGCTTGTTCCAGTATCAGCGATGGGGGATGTCGTTTGGGCTGGTGCCCTGCGCAACCCGGTACTGGTCCCGACCTGCCTGCTTGGCGGCGTACAACGCAGCATCAGCTCTGGAGGCTGCGGCTTCTTCCGTCTCGTCTGTTTCCACCTCTGCGATCCCATAACTGAGGGAGACGGGAACGGGCGAAGGGTGCAGACCTTTCTTTTCCCGGAGAAAGAGCTGCACTCGCTCAGTGACAACCGCCCCGCCGTGAGCATCGGTGTCCGACAACACCAAGAGAAACTCATCCCCTCCCGTACGCGCCACGATGTCCGAGCCGCGTGACGATGACTTCAGCGCGTGCGCGACTGCACAGAGCACCTCATCACCGATTGCATGCCCAAGGCGGTCGTTGATCTGTTTGAAACTGTCTATGTCGCACATGACGATCGTCAAAGGAGATCGCTGTCGGCGCGCTCTCAGAATTTCGCGGTGAAATGCGTCCATGAGGGCGCGGCGGTTGAGCAGCGCCGTTAAAGGGTCTTCGGAAGCCAGCAGTTCTAACCGGGCGTTCGCCTCTATTAGTTCCTCGTGCAAACTGAGAGTCCTGAATGCCACTCGGATGCGCGCTCGAAGTTCCTGCTCGTGAAGTGGTTTGACCAGGTAATCGTCTGCTCCAGCGTCTAGGGCAATTACAAGATCGGCCTTGTCTTCACGGGCGGTTATCACGATCGCGTAGACATAGTGCTTCAGATGGCTCTTGCGAATCCGAGCTACCAGTTCGGATCCGCTCATGTCGGGGAGTTCCCAATCGATGAGCAGAACAATCGCTTCATCCCCTGTGCAGACAATCGGCAGCGCACTTTCCGCATCGGACACGGCGTGGACTTGAAATTCGCTAAGTTGGTCGCACAACAGATGACGATAAACTGCCGAATCCTCGACTACCAGAATCCTCATTGCTAGACTCCGTGCTGCGCGACGCACCTGACACAGTACATCGCCACTACGGCCTCCTCGGAAATCGATGGCCGCCATTATCGTCCCGCAAAAAGCAGATCGCAACAGACAAGAAGACCGACAAGCGGAAGAGAATGTAGCGATCACAGAGCAAGAAGCACCACGAGCCGTGATCGAAGAGGTCACGGGAAGACGACGAGTTCGCCTGTTCCCCGCCAGCCGAAGCGGAACTCTTGAGACCGGGAGGATAAGCTACAGTTTGGAGTTGGAGTCGCCCCGGAACTGGGGTTCGACTGCCGCAGCGAGCGAGAGCAGTCTCAAAGGTCCAGAAGAAGCACAATCCTCGCGTTAGAGCTCGGTTCTCTCCTTACTCCAAAGAAATGCTTACTCTGCGCTGGTCTGCTTCACGCGAATCAGTCGCGCGGCGTCGTACCCGTTAGCGGCTAGTCGGCCGGTGATGTCGCTATACGTTACTTCATCCATCTGCGGCGTACGGCTCAATATCCAGAGATACTTGCCGCTCGGCTCGCCGATTACCGCGTATTCGTAGTTCCGGCCCAGCTCCAAGACCCAATAGTCGCCGAAGAATGGCCAGAAGAAAGTCACGCGCAGCTTAGCGTTCGTGGCAGTATCGATGACCTTCGCCCAGCCGCTGGCCACGGAGCGCCCGCCTGTTGCCTTTCCGCAAGAGTTGACCACTGAGACACGGCCGTCTGGGCGGAGTTCGTAGGTGGCGGTGATGTCCTCGACGCACTTTCTCTCAAAACGGTTCGGGTAGCGTGCAATCTCATACCAGCGTCCCATGTAGCGCTGAAGGTCCACGTGGGCCACGGTCTGCGGAGGCGCGTCAGAGGCGGCAGCATGTCGAACGGCCAACCCAACGAATAGAGTGCCGCTCATCAGGAGCAACGTATGAAGCTTCATACTTATGTTTGATGTAAGAAATCGCCCTGCGATGCAGCAGGCCGCCTACTTGGTCGCTTCGCTTGTCTGGTTTAACGCCCAAGCAAATGGTCGAGTGTTCAGAACTCTGTTCGATTCAAGACTGTGGCTTGAAGACAACAGTCTTTCGCGAGCAGAATGTCACCAAAACGTCCCTTTTTGACGAGTTTTGGTGACGTGTTGGTGACGAGTTTTCGAGAACGATCAGCTTTTTCGATGGTCGGCCCTAGCGGACGATCTTAGAACTTTTCTGCTTCTGGGCCCCAGTGAAGCTCCCGAAATGGCCAAAGTCCTAGATTAGGGTACGGTAAGGAGATTTATAGCCAACAATTGAACCGAAGGTCGTCAATTTCCAGCCAAAAGCTTAGTCTCGCCGCAGTTATCTAGATACGCAAATCTCGATTTCCCCTAATCGTTCTTCCTGCAATGTAACAGTCCCTTAACACTGGCAGCGTACCGTCGACTTAGGAGGCGGTATGCGTAACTGGCTTCCTTGGGCTTGCATTGCGATGTCAATAGTCGTCGTTGCAGCGATGCCTTGGCACCGTCCTGACCCGCATCACGAATTCATACTTCATTTGCTGACAAGTCTGGGAGACGACTCCGCCGACTCCGAATCGTCTCACGGAGCAACGTCGGAGGTCGACTCACTTGAACATCGTACTGCTGCTGGTAATACTCACCGTAGTAGTGGCCTTGGCGTTTGATTTTCTCAATGGTTTCCACGATGCGGCCAACAGCATCGCCACCGTCGTTTCCACACGAGTTCTTTCCCCAAGATTAGCGGTGCTTTGGGCTGCTTTCTTCAACTTCGTCGCTGCCTTCCTGCTCGGTACTGCCGTCGCCAAGACGATCGGCAAGGGCATGATCCGCCTCGACATCGTCACTCAGTACGTCGTGATCGCGGGACTCGTCGGTGCTATCGTCTGGGATCTTCTGACCTGGTGGTGGGGCCTGCCGACCTCGTCCTCGCACGCGCTTATCGGAGGCTATGCCGGTGCTGCTATCGCCCGTGCGATGTTTCTCCTCGGACCGTCGCACGCACTCGATGTCATCCTTCCCAGCGGATGGACGAAGACACTCATCTTCATCGTGCTAGCCCCGGTAATGGGATTGGTGATCGGGTGGTCGTTGATGGTCGCGACCTATTGGATCTTCCGGCACAGACCTCCGCAACAGATCGACCGCTGGTTCCGAAAGGCGCAGCTTCTTTCCGCCGCTGCCTACAGCCTCGGACACGGCGGAAACGACGCGCAAAAGACGATGGGCATCATCGCCGGCGTGTTGTTTACCGGCGGCCTGATGTCCAAGCAGGATTTCATCGCCAATTGGGGACCGATGCACTGGCCGATCATCCTCGCAGCACACGCAGCGATTGCATTCGGAACGTACTTTGGCGGATGGCGCATCGTTCACACCATGGGATCTCGGATCACGAAGTTGAAGCCGGTCGGTGGTTTCTGCGCTGAGACCGCCGGAGCAGTTACTTTGTTCGGGACCGCGCTGGCGGGAATTCCAGTGAGTACGACCCACACCATCACGGGCGCAATCGTCGGAGTAGGATCGACCAACCGTTTGTCAGCTGTCCGCTGGGGAGTCGCCGCCCGCATCGTCTGGGCCTGGATTCTGACCATACCAGCATCGGCCGTTGTCGCGGCGCTCACGTACCTTCTGATCAGGGCGATTCGGTCCGACGCTTAGGCTTGAATCGGCGTGGTTCAATCCTCTCGGAGTCGGTCACTGACCGGCCGGACTATGGCCTCTCTGCCGTCCCACCAAGCCGTTGCAATGCAGATGCCTCCCTTGATTTCTCCGCATATTCACCTTCCCTTTACCAGTATGTAATGGTTTCGCGCCCACAATGGGACATTATGGAGCGGATACTCGATACTCTTATCCTGTCCGACGTTCATCTCGGATCGGAGGTGAGCCGGGCCGGCGATGCCGTCCACCTGCTGGAGTCGCTGCGCTACCGGCGGCTGATTCTGCTGGGCGACATCTTCTGCGATCTGAACTTCGACCGCCTGAAGCGCGACCACTGGATGTTTCTCTCCTGCATCCGCAAGCTCTCCAACCCCAAGCGCAACGTGGAGGTAGTGTGGGTGGAGGGCAACCACGATCACGGCCTCTCCAAGCTGATGTCGCACTTGGTCGGCGTACCGGTGTACCAGCGCTATGTGTGGGAGTACGCCAGGCTGCGGCACCTGGCGATTCACGGCCACCAGTTTGACCGATTCGTGAGCCGCAACGCGTTCCTGAGCCGCTTTGGCGAGCTGCTGTTCTATCGCATCCAGCAACTGGACGGAAAAGCCAAGGCGTTCTCACGCTTCCTGGACCGCATGAACACGAGCTGGCTGCGCATGGAGGAGAAGGTGGCCGAAGGCGCACTGACCTTCGCCCGCAACGGCTGTGTTGACCGCGTCTTCTGCGGCCACACCCACGTCGCCACATCCCGATCCCGCAACGGCGTTTGGTACTACAACACCGGAAGCTGGATCGACGCGCATCCCACCTACATCACCGTGGACGACGAAGGAGTAAACATCCATGCCTACCAACCCCGAGTTGACGATCATTATCCCGGCGAAGAACGAGAGCCGGAACCTGCCGCGGCTGCTGGAGTCCTTGAGCCGGCAGGACTATCCGTGCCTCTCTGCTACGAAAGTGTTCGTTGCTGACGCGAACTCCACCGACGGCACTCCGGAGATCGCGTGCTCCTACGCGGACAGATTCGATATTGAGGTCATTCCGGGCGGTCTCCCCGCGGTGGGGCGCAACGCCGGCGCCGCGCACGCCGCGAGCCGCTTCCTGCTCTTCGTGGATGCCGACGTAAGCCTGAAGGATCCGCGCCTGTTGCGCCGCGCAGTGGCCACCATGAAACGCCGCCGCCTGCACTGCCTCACCACCAACATCTGGTGCAACAGCCGGAACCCGGTGGACAAGCTGATCTACGCGGGTAACAACCTGGTGCAGTACTTCGCCTCCTGGACCAAGCCGTTCGCGACCGGCATGTTCATGATGTTCAGCCGCGAGCGCTTCTTCCAGCTCGGCGGCTTCAACGAGAACGCGCTTTTCGCCGAGGACTACCTGCTCAGCAAGCGGGTCGCAATCCTGCGTTTCGGAGTCGTGCGTGGCGGCGTGCTGACCAGCAACCGACGCCTCAAGAGGATGGGTCGGATGTGGATGATCTACATGTTCTTTCGCACGGCGTTCAACACCTGGAACGAGGACTACTTCCTGCGCGACCGGCAATACTGGGAGGAGCCGGAAGAGCTCCATCACTCGGCGTAGTGCAGGCGGGCGCCACCTCGCAGCGTACCAAGTCCTCCGGAACGCTTCCACCAGACGCTGAAGACTCGGCTGAACGTGCTGGTCTACAGCAGTCTGGAAGAGCTCAAGCGGGCGATGGCGGAGTTTATCGAGTATTACAACCAGCAGAGATACCATGAGGGCATCGGCAACGTGGCGCCGGCCGATGTCTACTACGGGCGCCGCGAGAAGATCCTGCGGCGCAGAGAGGAGCAGAAGGAACTTACCATCCAGGCGCGCCTTCGGTACAATCTGAGGCGTAGTGAAGAACAACCCGAGGGTGACTCAATCCTCGAAACCGCAGCTTGCCGCGAGCCGCAAGCAGTCTCAAAGGTCCTGACGACGAACAGATTGGTTCAATCCTGTATCTGCTCGGTGAGCCACGCATTCGCTTCGTCCGCCTCTCGAACAACGCATACGGCCTGGAAGTACGGCGCCGCGTAGACTTCAAGCATGCGCGCCATCCCGAACATGGCATCGCGGCCGGCAACGATGGCGCAGTAGCCAAACCGGATGCTTCGTTGCATCGCTCCGATCGCTGAGCTCACGGCCTTGATTTGGGTGCTGTCCGGCAGGGTGCTGGCCGCGCTCAGATCCAGCAGGACGTGGAGGCGGGGGGGGGCCGTTCGGGGTAGCTCTCCAGTTCACGAAAGTGTTCGAGTACCTCCGCCATGGTCACCGGGCCCGAGCAGGTGGTGTAGATGATCTGTTTGGCTTGGTCAATGCTGTAGGTAACGGGCATATCGCTTCACCTTTGCACCAACGCCCGGCACCGATGCCACCATCTTCGGGCCGAATCTACGGCAAGTCAATTCGTTAGCTGGAATCTCCTTTTTCAGCTCTGCTTTGCCTAAATTGTACCGCTGGTAGCCGGCTTTGCAATCCCGATCAATCGCAACATCGCTGCAAACCGCCATTCCAAGTCTTGGAGTCGGAGACCACCGGGGATGACCGTGTATCACCCCTTGGCACTCTTGTGCGTCGGCACGGATACCGTGAGTCCTTGCAAAACAGCTACTGCGCAGTACAATTCGGGCGAATGATTAGTGCAGAAGGAGATTCCGGCTAATTGTTGTAGGCTGTTCTGTTTTCAAGAAAGGGGCAAATCGTGGGAACTGTGGGAAACGTGGCTGCGGCTATCGTTGTGAAAGAGAAACGTATCGTCGCCGCCTTTCAACGCGCTGGTGCTATATCGTCCAGCGCTGCCGTCGCTCCGGGTTCGCTCGGCATTGCCCAACGCGTGGCCTTTCGCAGACTCTGTCAACACGCTGCTCTGCGTGAAGTTGGCTCGGGTCTGTTCTATCTCGATGAACCAAGCTGACGGGCCAGTTGCGCACTGCGCCGACGTGTTGCCCTTATCTCCCTGTTTGGGATTCTCATTGGATTGATCGCGGGCATCGTCATTGGGCTGCAGACTGGGTAACGCTTTGTTTTGTCCCGCTCCATCTTGGCTCCGGTGCAACCAACCAGCGTGACCGCTCTAGCGTCCGCCGGGGCCGGGAGCGGCTCAACACTCGAAACCGTAGCTTGCCGCAAGACGCAAGCAGTCTCATAGGTTCTGAAGACGGACACTCCAAACTGCAGCTAAACCTCCCAGTCTCCACGGTTTCTCCTTGGCTGAGAGGGAACATTCCGCAAAGCAAATCCCCCTCAGCCAAGTTCGGCTGAAGGGGCTAAGAGATTTGGGTCGGCTTGCGGAATGGATTCTAGCGCCGTCCGCCGCCGTGCCCACCGCTGAAGCTGCTGTGTCCACCGCCTCCGCCGTGCCCACCGCTGAAGCTGCTGTGTCCACCGCCTCCGCCGTGTCCACCGCTGAAGCTGCCGGCAGAACCCCCTCCACCTCGATAGCCATAGCTACCGCCGCGGTATCCATAGCCGCCACGATAGCTCCTGCTGCCATGGTAGACGTAGCCACCACCGCGATAGCCGCGATCCCAACCTCTGCCCTGCCAACGGTCGCCATACCACCGGCCGCCATACCAACCGCCGCCGATTACGACTCCGCCGTAGGGGTAGGCGCACGTGTAGTAAGGATAGTAAGGATAGTAGCTGCAGTCATAGTAGGGGTAAGGCGCAGGCGCAACGTACCCGTATGGGCCAGCGCCGACTTGAATTCCCACTTGCGCGGTCGCCTGGGTGGACACAGCCAGGGCAAACACCATAACCAGCCCGAATAGCACGATCATCTTCTTCATTTTCCAGACCTCGATCCTCTGTAATTAAGCAAACCCCACCCAAGTGAAAGAGTTGCGCCCGGTGCTGGCCCCTCGAACCACCCGCTCTGCCGCCCAGATGCCGAAAGAGGCACGGTCACGTGCCATGGGACCCGTAACCATGCGAGCGATGTGGGCAGAAGGTGATAGATGGGCGCGAATGGCGGAGACATTATGAGAGCTGTCTCCGTCAGCAGGTAGAATTGCAAGAATGTCAGCCCTTAGCCAGCCCCTGACCGATGTCGAGCTTGAACGCCTCGACGACTTTCTCCACCGCAAGAATCCGAGCGAAGCCATGAGCCTCGAAAAGCTGGACGGCTTCTTGTGCGCCTTGATCTGCAGTCCGGAGGTTGTCCCGCCCAGTGAATATCTGCCTCTAGTCTGGGGCGGAGAAATGGTTGAGGGGCGCGGTTTCAAGACGATTGAGGAGGCGCGGGAAATTCTTGGGCTCCTCACCCGGCACTGGAACAACATCGCCGCCACTCTGCTCCGGGATGAGCCCTATCCGGTGCTGATGGGGGAATATGAGGATGGCGGCGTGACAGGGCGGGAGTGGGCGCGGGGATTTGAGCAGGGGATGTACCTGCGGCAAGATGCATGGGTGCCGTTAACAAAGGACAAGAAATTCGGGCCGGTTCTGCTCCCGGTCATTACGCTGGCCGACGATGATGACACCACACTGACCTCAGTCCCGGTGACAACGGAAGCACGTGAGGCGATGCTCGATGTGCTGGCGGGCAGCGTACTCATCGTCTACCGCTACTTCAGGGGCAAGGGCAAGGCAAAACCGGAACCGAGGGGCAAGTCTAAGAAGAGGTCTCGGGGGAAGAAAGCATGATTCTCAAAGGAAGTGCATCGCGTTAAGCTCTTTTACCGTGAGCAGGAGTGCCATGCCCAACACCGCTTTCTTCCAGCCCGAACTGTTCGACTTCCTGCGGCAGTTGAAGCGCCACAACCATCGCGAGTGGTTCGCCAAGAACAAGATCCGGTATCAGCAGGTGGTGGTCGAACCCGCCATGACGTTCATCAGCGGCTTTGCTCCCCATCTGGCCGAGCTGAGTCCACATTTCGTCGCCGACGCGCGACCGGCGCGTGGCTCCCTGTTTCGCATTTACCGTGACACGAGATTCGCGAGCGACAAACGGCCGTATAAAACGCATGTCGGAATTCACTTCTCCCATGAGAGCGGCAAAGATGCCCACGCACCCGTGTTCTACCTGCACCTGGAACCCACGAATTGCTTCGCCGCGGCCGGCGTCTGGCACCCGGACAACCGTGCCCTCACCAAGATCCGCACAGCGGTAGTCAATCAGCCCGAAGGGTGGAAACGGGCAACCCGAAGGCTGGAGCTCGAAGGCGACAGCCTGACACGGCCGCCGAAAGGATTCGGCTCGACTCACCCGCTGATGGAGGACATCAAGCGCAAGGATTTTGTGGCGTCGGTGGCGCTCACAGAAGCTCAGGTCTGCGGCAAGGGATTCATGAGGGACTGGGAGGCAGCATGCCGGATCATGTTGCCGCTCGTGGAGTTTACGACCAAGGCGTTGGGGTTGAGGTTCTGAATCGATAGGGCGCATGCGGGGTATATAGTCTGGGGCTGTGGGAAGCTAAGCTGAACACCTGGGTTTCCAAGGAGAATCGCAAATGGCTAAGAACAGAAAAGCAAACGCAAACGATGCAGACATTTGCATGAAGCTCTACGAACTGCGCCGCGAAGCAGAAATGCGCAAGGCGCGGGATTTTGTCAACTTTCAATTCCACCCGCAGGGTGTCGATGACATCCTCAAGACCATGCAGGCGGTGGGGACGAAGGAAAACGCTTGGGCGCGGCAGGTCTTCTCCTTCTGGGAGAATGCGGCGTCTCTCGTCCTGAACAATATTGTCCACCGCGGCCTATTCTTTGCATGGAATGGCGAAATGGTGTTTGTGTACGCCAAATTCGAGCCTTTCCTGAAGGAAGTACGGCAAGCGATGGAAAATCCAGCTTTCCTGGCGGGTGTCGAGAAGGCCGTGAACGGCTCGCCAGAGATGCGCAAGCGGGTGGTCATGATCCAGAAACGACTGGCTAAGATGGCCGAGAACGTTCGATCCGCCAACCCGAAGTAACGGCGGGCACTGGTCTGCAGGCAACGGAGCTACACATCTTTCAGTTGCTTCTCATCCATGCCGAAGTAATGCCCGAATTCATGGATGACCGTGCGTCGGATTTGCTCCCGGATTTCGGCTTCGGTGGAGCACACAGCTTCGATGTTCTTCTGGTAGAGAACGACGTAATCCGGCCCCGTGGAGAGGCCGAACACGCTCTTCTTTGTCATGGGCACGCCGTGGAAAAGCCCGAGAACGAGCTTTCTTGGCCGGCCAGATGGAGTGGGCGCTTGTCCGGGCGGGAGATCCTCCACCAAGACAGCAACATTGCGGATGCGGCTCCGGAACTCCATGGGGAGCGAGTCGAGCACTTCTTCCATGACCTTCACAAACGCTGCACGCTCCATCTCGCCCTGTTCGTCTTCAAAACCTTTGAGACTGCTAGCGGCAAGCTACGTATTGCAAATCCGTCCCCAAGCTGTCAAGGGCGGAGTAAATGTAGGCCACTGGGGCGGAGGAAAAGTAGACCAAGGTATTGGGTGAGGGATTGGGGATTAGCGGGGAGGAGGGTGGCTGGAGCGTAGCGGA
>Ga0209777_10008240_pt1 | contig 11428 bp, 6 predicted proteins | sample FrelakmetHBP12HB_FD_187147 | JGI IMG/M metagenome (GOLD analysis project Ga0209777, IMG submission 187147) | Freshwater lake sediment microbial communities from the University of Notre Dame, USA, for methane emissions studies -HBP12 HB (SPAdes)... | ecosystem: Environmental > Aquatic >...
GGGCGCGCTCTTCGCATCCAGCTCGATGAGCCTCTTGTGGATGCGCATCTCCCAGTGGTCCCAGGTCTCAGAACCGCCGCCGCAAGGCGACTTCCGCACGGGGACCTTGAGCCTCTTTGTCGGCAAGGGGATTGGGCCGGTTATCTCGGTGCCCGTCCGCTCGGCTATCTGCTTTATCTGGTTGCAGACGTTTTCTATGTTCTCGATGCTTGGCGAGAACAGCCGGATCCTTGCCTTCTGCGTTATTCCAATCACCCTCGCTGTAGGTTCTGTGGGGTGTAAGAGTATCAAAGCTCATGTATATATACCTTATCGATGAAGGAATATTTTCCGAGGATGGAAACGGTTCGAAGGTCCTATTCTTCCTCGGAGCCCTTCTTCCGCTCTTCCTTGTCCTTGAACTTTGTTTTCTTTCCCTTGCTCTTAGGCTCATCCTTCATGCCGACTAGCACGAGAACCAGGACGATGAGCACGATGAAGGCGATTATCACGAAGGTGTAATCGACGGTGGCAGCCTTTGTGGATTTTTCTATTGTCGGATAATATCCGTCAGTTGGTTTGAAGGTGCTGTTGTTGTCGATGAGACCGGTGAAGGTCGTATCTTTGTAGCCGTCCTTTTGGAACCTCACCGTCACGGTCTTGTTCATCCATCCAGCCGGGGCAAAGATGTGGGCCGTCCCATTGGACCCGGTAGTTCCGTTCCTGCTGTCGGTCCCGTAAGTGACATAGACCTTACCTTCCGACACGGGCTTCTCGTCCTTGTCGACGAAGGGGCCGAGATAGATGGTGGAGCTATTTTGGGCCGTGCAATGTAATGGGACGAGGAAAAGGCACGACAACATCGACAATGTGACCATCAAGGCCGAAAGCCCTTGCATCTTGTGCATTGATCCCCTTCTCCTTGGTATTGATTCCCCTAATGTCCATCCTGAATATATAGAATATCCATTGTTTGATGGGTGCTGGTCTCTCACTTTCATTGGAACCTTAGTATATCGTTCAAAGAATGAAAATATTATTAACCTCTATGGCTATTCCATTAAGATTTTATGCTAGAATGGATAACTTCGAAAGTCGTCGTCTCGATTGCCGCCTTGCTGATGCTCGTGTCCGTGGGCGGGTTCTTTGCCGTCCAGCAGGACGGCATGAAGAGTTCCGAGCTCAAGAACGCCTCCGACAACCTCGCAAAGGCGATCAATCAGATGTCGACAATGAACTCTGAGTCCAATCTTGTAATTTCCTTCGCTAATGACGGCAAGGGGGCCCACCTTCCTTCCTCGTTAAATGGGGAGCGCTATTCCATCGAGCTGCAGCGGGATTTCATCTTCTGTAAGATGGCTGGAAAGACGGTGACCTCGGAGCTCTACACCAATGTCCATCTGTTCGACCCGACCAGCATCGACCTTTCCAATACTACCTTGGTCCGCCAAAAGGACCTTTCCCATCAGTCCGTCAAGTTTTCCTCCGTCGGGGAAATTTTGATCTTACGCGAGCGGGCCGGGCCTCCGGGCGCCCAGGGTTTTGAGACCTTCATTATCTACGAGGGATAGTATGTTGCAAAGATTCAATCATGATGACAGGGCTAGGGTCTCTTTCGCGGTCATCGCGGTAATAATACTGATTGGGGCGACCGTTACAGGCGCTTATGTCTACACGCTCTCGAAGCAAGGGCCCGCAAAGATAGATGTTCCGACCTCTGAATTCAGCTCTTTGAAGAATAGTATCGAGATAGAGCTCCAGGGAATGGCCAAGAGCGCGCTCTTCAAACCCTTGCCACTGTTCAATGATACTGGACAAAAAGATATTATCAACGGTACCCAGACGAACATCATGGACGAGTACCGAACTAAGGTCGATGAGACCTTCGACGACTCTTTTTTAGAAAAGTTCAATGGAACCCAGACCTTTGGCGACATCACGGCCATGGTCACACTCGAGCAACCGGTTTTTGGCCCCTCTTTTACCACACCCGTGTACGATACGCTCAGGTCCTATTCCGAGATCGGACCTGAAACGGAAACAATACCTGTTGGTTTCGAGTTCAATGCCACCGTCGACCTTACCTTGAGGGATCTCCGGACAGGAGCGATGACCCAGTTCTCCTTGGTCGTTGTGACCAATATCTCGACCTTGCTCCCTTCGGCCGTCTATCTATATGATAGGATGGACCTTTCGACAATAGATTCAATGCTGATGTCCATGGTCCAGGCTGTGGTCTTTGCACGGGCCTACGGGACCTATGGGGAGGAACTGGGATACCGGGTGGTGGACATCCCCAAACCCGGCGAGAACTTCTCATCACCACACTGGTCCGAGGACAACGGCACCATTCTGGCCTTCGGCTCGGACGTCGGACCGATATCAAAGGATGAGTTCCTGACCACCACGGATGTCAACCTTCTCAAAGGCCTAACCTTCCTATTAGTCCAGGTCAGGTATTTCGGAACCTTCGATCCCAAGTTCGCCGAGGACTTTCTCAAGGATGTCCACAAGTTCAGTATCGCCGACGAGGGCCGGCAAATGACCCAGCTTGCCCTAAGGAAGATGATCGGGACCTCGGTTCCCAACTTTGTGAACGTCGAGGCCCTGGCCCTGGAACTGTTCCATAGGATGGGGAGGATCCCTGTCGATGTAGACCTTGTCGCCCCGATGTTCAAGAAACTGATGGACCTGGGGATCATGTCGATGGTCTGCACCGACTGGGTGAAATGGTTCGAGGACCATTTTTCTCATCCAAAGCTCGATGTCCGCTCGATCTTTGGGAAATCCGGCTGGCTGGACCCGACCTGGATCGGCACCGACCTCATCGTCGGAATAGGCTATGAAGTAGGGTTCGAGCAGTACACAGCGATGGTATTGGGGTTCATCCTCGAGGCTTACCATATTGACAGGCCAAACGAGATCCGCGCCTTTGTGCAAGATACCATCAAGCATGGCTTGAAGGACGTCATACTCAAAGGCCTCCCCGATAAAGTCAAGGTCCCTCCTGGGAGCAAATGGGGCATCGAGATAAGGATAAAGGACTTTGTGGGTGGCTTGGTGGACAAGGGCGTCGATGCAGCGCTTGATTCCTTGAAGAGCACCGAGCTTCTTGGGATGTCGGTGGCAGGTTATATCCTGATCTATCTTTTCATAAACGAGTTCAAAAGACCGGAGATAAACATATCTTTGATTGACGCCAAAATCGCGGAGGTCTATAATAATTGGACGACCAAGCTCAAGGATTATGTCGTTGACCAGAACCTCACCTTAAGGCATATGGATGTGCAGCTTTCGAACGATTCCTATGTCTACGAAACGGCCTCGCTCACTTCAGATCTCAGCAATCCTCTGTTCACGCAATATTCGACGAACACGACGATAAACAGGACGATTCAGACCGCGGTCCAATCCTTAAGGTATTGCAAGGACAACCTTTCAATAGGTCAGCCCTTCATGGCTGTGGCCGAACCCTTCTTCATATACGGTCAGGGTAATGAGACTGATAGCTGGATAGCTCTCAATTCCGTATATTCAAATCTCAAGACGGACTGGACCTATTTCAGTGCCTACTCCAGGGCCTTGATGGACCTGAAGGACGGCATGAACTCCTCATCGCCCGATTATTATCTGGTCAATGATTCCTTGAACGCTCTGACGAACTCCTCCTTTAGGATTTTTAATGCGCTCGGCGATCTTCAAAAACAACTTGACCACAAATGGGAGCTCAATGTCCTCGAAGGCATCCAGGACAAGCTCAGCAGCGTACAGACCAATGGGAGCAAGGCCGGCGCGCTCTACGAATCCCTTGGGCTTCTATCGGACCCGATCGAGGGCCATCCACGGTTCGTCTTCACATGGACCGTGAACAATCTTTCCTCGGACATCGCAGATGTGGCCTCGACCGTCCAAGAATACAATTTCACCACCAACGGCACGAAGGTCAAGATGTCCCTCAAGGACATCCTCAATGATAAACGGGGCCTTCTGGGCATCCGGCGGCTCGTCATGCAGAACATGCTCGACATCAAGAATACCTTTGTTCGAGACCTGAAAAGGTACACGACCCTGAGCCTCGTTGAGAACAATAGCGCCTGGGCATCGCACAAGACCTACGACCTCGCCAATATCCGGCTGCTCAACGAAAAATACAATGAATCCCTGATGTCCTTGCGTCTCATGAAGGACGCTCTTTCAGCACTCAGAACGAAGTACGCCAACCTGACGCCGCAAGAGCTCTGGGCCCGCGACGGGAATTTGAAGATGTATGCCGAGATCAGCTACGTCGACCTCGAGATATACATGGTCGATGTCCTTATCGAGAAGATGGGGGCCCTAAAGGAGATCTATCGGCCGATCGAGCTGTATCCTGGTTGGGCGGCGACCATGAACGGGTTAACGCTCGGAAAAAACGGTAGTAAATTCCCTATAAGCAATATTGATTTCAATTATACTGAAAGCGGCCAGCGAATATTTTTCCAAGGTTTGAGGGTCTTCAACAACACGACCTCGGTTGCCCCAGAGTATATCCTATTCGAATATCTCAACCCCTTTTCCCACGACTGGCAAGAATATTACCTGACCAACATCGGAATTGATTGGAACGGTAAACTGAACCTGAGCCTGGAATTCAATGATACGAACGAACAGAAGTCGCAGGCAGGGAGCAACAGGACCCGCATAGATTCTGTGTTCGACATCTACTATTCAAAGACGACGACGATGGTGACACCTGAACCAATGATAGACATAAAATATGCGCCGTCCGCCTCGTTGTTCAAGAGCCTCAGATCAGCGTTGATAGACCGCAATGTCTTTAGTAAAACATGGAATAAGGCCAATGTCAATTTCACCTTTGCTGGACCCTACAAGGTCCGACCTGGTGACAACAAGTTCAAGGTCCAGGTCGTTGCCTATGTCCGATCCTTTTCTGCTAGCTGGCTCTTTTATGAGTCGATCGGTGACTTCTTTTCAAAGGGTGAGGTCAAACCGGCCAATATGCGATATCTAACGAAGGTCATCAATGTCACGGACAATGGCGAGAACGATAACGACCCTTCTTTGGGGAACGTGAGCGTCAAGGTCGAACTGGCCCTCAAGGAATTGGGGACCACCTTCGGTTCTGTGACCTTTTGGGATCAAAATCCTCTGTTGGTGGTCGAGGTCTGGCGAGGTTCGGACTTTTTTGCACAATTGAGCTCGGCCCTGTTGGGGTCGAGCACCGGCGAGAAACAATTCTTCTCCCTCACCCCAACGATCGAGGCCCATGCGCAAGGGTATTTCTACCTTGATTACACGGAGGACCCGATGATCGGGGTCTACGATGTCGGAAAGGGTGACAAAGAGGTCGATGTCCCAAATGAGATATCAACGGAACCTCTTCCGACACAGGAAGAGATACAATATTTTTTAAAGAATGTGTCCTCCTCGCCTCAATCCTTGCTCACACTTCCCAAGGACAATCCAAAGTACTGGGGCCTCTACAATCTTACCTGTGAGTTCAAGGCCATCAACTACATTCCGCCGGATTCAGCGATAGTAGTGAACAAAGGGATGCCACTTCTGGTGGATTTCGACCGGGGCCATATGGGGCTTCGAGATAACTACCTGGGGCTCGTATGGCTCCAAAAGAACATATCCGAGCTCGAGGAGACGCTTTTGACAAGTTTAACTCCGAGAAAGACAGCGGAATTTGCCTATGATTGTTTCTTACCGCCCTCTGAATATAAGTTCGCCCTGATCTATAATTTCATGCCGATTTACATCCAGTATTTCCAAGGTTATTCAATGCCATTAGCGTTAAGTGATATCCTCAGTGGATCGGATGTCGTGATGACATGGGAAAAGGAGAAGAACCCCGATTATGCCCATATTCCGTACCGTCTGATCCCTATAAACCTCGTCCGTAGCATCCTAGTGACATCGCTATGGTTCACCTTCTTAGAGGAACTCCAGCACGAGAAGCTCGCCATCAATCTGTTCGTTTACGACATCGTCGGCTTCATGATGCGCGAGATGGCCGATATAAGCTCTATTCTTAGTGACATTTATTCCACATCAGGTAAAAGCGATCAAATGCAATTTGTGAACATAACCAGTGTGATCCTCAAATATCTGAGCGGCTTCCAAAAGGCCGTCTCTGATACACTGAAGACATATAAAAAGGATATAAACCTTGGTCGTATCGTCTTTGCGTCGCCAGGGGCCAAAGCAAAGATGGACCTTGGCGGTTTCTTCTATCTTGGGTTCGATATCGTGACGGAATCCTCTAATGAAACAATGAACTATAGTATGGCTCTTGTAACGAAGATCGTTCAAGGACTAGGGTTGTGGTACGACATCAAGGCTGCCGAAAAAATAGTCGTTGAGATAAACAAGTTCCTTGGTTATTATGAGGCTGGCGCAGCGAAAATCCCAGACACCACCATGTCGATCATGACGAAATTTGGAAAGAACTATCAAAACTATTTGACGCTCGTGGGAAAATATTACCAATTAGCACATCCTTCGGCAGGTAGTGCTGCGAGCAAGTTCAAACCTGCAGCTATCTTTGCGATACAACAGAAGTACAATATGTCCGAGGAACAGATGAAGGAGAACAATGAAATTGCCTGGAAGAACGGCTACAGTTTTATCGACGTCTCTTACCTGAGGCATCGGAACGGGTTCACGACAGAGCAATTGGGGGACCTCAAATCCAAACGGAACTATTCAGCGGATATCGTCCATGGTTTGAGCTGCGTGGTCGACCTGACCTATGATTATATCGATGGTTTCCTCCAGCTAAACTGGAACTACTCAATATGGCCCGGGAACTATTGCAACTTCGGTAAGCGGACCTTGGCCCAATGGCAGGAAGTCCGAGATGCGTTGAACCTGGGAATATTACAGACGGAACTCAAGGACGCAACGAACTACAATATCCCTTACAATGTAATGATTTTCTATAAACAAAAGGAAGGAGAGGTTGGCCTCCTCATTGATAAGGTCAAAAAGATCAGCCGTTACCCTGGACACGATACTTTGCTCGGTGCATTAAAGAAGGACCTTGGCAATATCGCGATTTTGGAAGGGGCCTATCAGCTCAGCAATGACGAGCTCGTGATAACGCCACTGGGCAAGGACGGACCGGACCTAATGCTACCGGACAAGGTCGCTTTCGGTCTGGCCTATCAGGGCAATGGCAAACTAGGGAACCAAAGCAGGGAATTTATAGAATCCAAGCTACCTGCTTTCTTGAACATGACGGATAAACCCATCTGGCTATTTATCGACTTACGACTCTCTACTTATTATGATAGGACCGTCATGAGGATCGCTGTCAATGGGGTCCTTCTAAAAATGGATAAGACCAGCCAAGTGCAGAAGGTGATAATAATAATCGGCTCAGAAATCCACACCTACATCCGCACCGATAAAGGCCTCAAGGAAGTGGGCCCATGAACCGAAATATTATTAATTAAGACCATTCCTATATCCCTTACAGAGGCCTGATTACATAGCCTATCAGCCACCAATACCTGCGGGCCAGCCTGGCCAGACAACGACCTGCCCTTACTGCCAGTCATCGATGTCATGGATCCCTCAGTACCAGTCGTGGTATTGCCACAACTGCCACCGGTACAACAAGCCCATGACCCAGCAGACGCCGTCGTGCCCCATCTGCAGGCAGCCGGCCCTGTTCTATTCCTATGCTTACAAGCGGTGGTACTGCAACAACTGCAAGCGCTACCCTGAGTGGCCCATACCTTACAGCCAGCAGGTCAAGGAATCCGAGAAGGCCCAGGCCAAGAAGGAGGCAGGTGGCACCATCATCGAGGACCTCTTCTTGCTCTACAACGACGGCAGGCTCATCAAGCACTACACGCGCAGGCTCAAGCCGACCGTCGATTCCGATATCCTCTCAAGCATGCTCGCGGCCGTTCAGGACTTCGTCAAGGAATCCTTGACCCAGGACGAGGAAGGCGGCCTGGAAGAGATCAAGATCGGAAAGATGCGGATCTTCCTTCAAAAGGGCAAGTACATCAGCATAGCCATCATGATCGAGGGCGAGGACAAGGAAGGCATCGAGTCCCAGGTCAAGAAGGCCCTCAAGAAGTCCGAAACTGACTACGAGTCTATTTTGAAGGACTGGGACGGGGACATGGCCACCGTGAAGCCGCTCAATGAAGTGATGAACGACCTTTTAGGTGGAAAGTTCAACTGACCCTAATTCCCTTTTCATTAGCGAGGCTGTCATGTTCGCGAGCTCGTTATCCCGGACCCTTCTGTCCCTGACCGTGGTCCTGACCCTTGTCTTGTGCCAGGTCCCGGTCAACGGAAATTCTTCCGACGTTCCCTCCAAGATATCCTTATCATCACGGGCCATCGCGCCCAAGCCCACCGGCTGGGGTCCTTATCTGATCGGGAACGTCGATGTCCAGATACCAAGGCACGACACCGTCGATGTCGCGGCAAGGTTCTATTATCCCGGGACCAGCTGGGCCGCCAATGCGACGCCAGACCGGACAAAGACACCTTTGCCCACGATTGTTTTCATTGCAGGAGGCTCTGACACCTTTGGTTATTGCAACGGCATCACCGGGATGATCGCTTCTTGGGGCTTTGTCGTCCTCAATGTGGAGCTTGGGAACTCCTATGGCGGAGGATTGAGGAACCCTTACACTATGTCCAACGAGACCACGGACGTTCTCGATTACCTGGTCGCACAGAACGCTAACATGTCCTTCATTCTGAACCAGACCATGGACACCAACAAGTTCGCAGTGTCCGGCCACTCCTGGGGTGGTGCCGCTGCGGGCCTTGCCGTGACAACGACCTATGGCGACAAGCGGTTCAAGGTGGGAGTGCCGATATCAGCAACGCCCTTTACGAGCCCTGCCGACTACACCAAGGACAGCCATGTGCCCATCGAGCTCATGGCAGGCGATAACGGGGACAACAACCTCAATTCCCTTTTCGTCGCAGGGAACCCGCCGATAACATCTATTGTCGTCCACGGTGCCACCCATGGTGGCGTCCTTGGCTACGCCGAGTGGCCCGTATCCTTTTTCAAGTACTGGTTATCCGGCGAGACGGACTATGAATACTGGGTCTATACAGACGGGATCCGCAAGGACACGAACATCACCTTCAAGTCCAAGCTATACAACGGATGGGTCAACCAATCGTCCACAGATATCCATGAGGACGGTAACGTTTCCTTCAATGCCGGGATCACAGGCAAGACCTACGGGACCGTGAACTACTCCTGGGACCTCGACGGCGATGGCGCTTACGAGCTCGGCCCATCGGCCCTCAATAATACCTACCGTGTCTTCCCAACGAACGGGGCCTTCGAAATGAAAGTGAGGATCAAGGACCGCTACGAGACCAAGGACCTATCCTTCCTGGTCAATGTCACGAACCTGCCTCCGATCGCAAAGCTCAACCTTGTCAATGGGACCGGGCCGGCCCTCACGATACCGGAGGACACGACCGTACAAATGAACGCCCTAGGTTCCACCGATACCCCCTCGGATGTTCCGACCTTGACCTACGAATGGGACTTTGGGGACGGTACCTCGACCTCTTATACAAAGGATAAGAATGAATCGGTACTGTACACGACCGCAGGGATATATCTGGTCCATCTTTGGGTCAGAGACAACGACGGTGCCATCTCCAATGCGACCGCAAATGTGACCGTCAAGAACCTTCCTCCCACTGTCGAAGCAGGGAAGGATATTACGACGAAAGAGGACCTTGCCGTGGACCTTAGCGGGATTGGGAACGATACCCCAACGGACCTTAGGGCCGGACTGAAGTTCAGATGGGACCTCGGTGACGGGAACTTTACGGACTGGGCCAGCAGCGGGGCTGTCACGCATACCTATGTGATGGCCGGCCGGTACAAAGCAACGGTCTTTGTCAAGGACCAGGACGGTGCGGTCTCCAACGACTCTTTGAACGTCACCGTGAGGAACCTCGCCCCCTATGCCGCCATCACCTCTCCTTTAGAGAACGATGTCATCCAAAAGGATACCGAGACCGTCTTGCAAGGCTACGCTTCCGACACACCCTCGGACATACCCTGGCTCGAGTATCGATGGGACCTCGGGGATGGGACGATCATTGCTTGGGGCCAGCAGCTGTTTGTTACACACACCTACACAAAGAGCGGCCCTTGCAGGGTGGTCTTCTCGGTCAAGGACCCCGACGGCAATGTCACTTCGACCTCGGTCAACATAACCGTTGTGGATCAACCGCCCACGATAACCATATTGCAACCGGAGAAGGACCTGACGGTGGACGAGGACCAGTCCTTCCATCTGAAGGCCGAGGCCTCCGATACGGCTTCGGACCTTGGCAACCTCACGGTCCGCTGGACCATCGACGGGAAGGATTACACAGGGACCGAGATCGATGTCGTTCTCCACAAGAGCGGTCTGTATCAGGTCCTTGTGACAGTGACGGACCCCGAGGGCATGTCGGCCAATTCGACACGAAAGATAACGGTCAGGAACCTGGCTCCCAAGGCCCAAGGGAGCGTTTCGCCCAAAACGGTGATCGCAGGCCAGTCCGTGAACTTCACAGGCTCGGGCTCGGACACGGTATCTGACCTGCCCAATCTTACTTACGCCTGGGACTTCAGCGACGGGAGCCCGGTCGTGACGGTGCTTAACGGGACTCACACCTTTGCACGCCCTGGGACCTACAATATCAAGTTCAGTGTCAAGGACGATGACGGCGCTGTGGATGAGCTCCAATTCTCTGTGATCGTGAACAAGAAGGCCGTCAAGCCGAAGACGGAGCCGGGACCGACAGGCCTTCCGAGATGGGTCTCTGGAGCTGTCGCAGGGGCTTTCATCGTGATTGTTCTTGTGATCTTGCTGTTGCTCATGAGGAAAAAGAAGAGCAGACCGGTCCTGAAGGAGAATAAAGAACAAAGATCCAAAAAGAAACGGACCTGATCATTTCTTTTTATCTTTCTGAAACGCTCCCTCAGGATGGATGGGGCATCTTCTGCCGAGCCTGCAGAAGCGACATTTTTCGGGCTTGACGGTCGTAATGGACTTTGTCAGCCTGCCGTACTTTCTTCTCGGCATCGTTCCCTCCGATTACCTGGAGAGAAATAATCGCTGATAAAATCTTCGGAAAGAAATGGCTCACTTGTTCCTGAGCTTGCTGAGCAGGTCGTCCAAGTTCGGGTCCTTCTTGGGGGTCTCCTTCTTCTTTGGTTCTTCCGGCTCGTCGGACTTGAGCTTGGACAGGATGTCGTCGATCTCCTCATCTTGCTGGGCCTTCTCGACCTTCTCATCCTTGAAGACCCTGGGCTCCTCGGTGGCCCCGCTGGGCTTCCAGATCAAGGGACCTGGGGCGACAGGCTGCTCGATAGGTGCGCTGAAGACCGGCTGATGGACTGGTGGTGCTACCTCCACCTGCGGGGCCGTCCTCAGTGGGACATAGG
>Ga0209777_10008241_pt1 | contig 11428 bp, 15 predicted proteins | sample FrelakmetHBP12HB_FD_187147 | JGI IMG/M metagenome (GOLD analysis project Ga0209777, IMG submission 187147) | Freshwater lake sediment microbial communities from the University of Notre Dame, USA, for methane emissions studies -HBP12 HB (SPAdes)... | ecosystem: Environmental > Aquatic >...
CACAGTTCCGTGAAGTGAGAGATAATAACAAACCCAATGGGCCAATATTGAGTTTTATCAATAGACATCATGGCGACTATGATACTTTTAAAGATAAAGTAGAAGATGTTGCCATGAAAATTCAGGGTAGCGGTTGGGTTTATTTGAGTGATAGTGGCGAGATTAAAACAATTAAAAACCATGAAGTTAAACCAGATATATTACTATTGATTGACTGGTGGGAACATGCGTGGATTTTAGACTATGGCAGTGATAAGAAAAAGTATTTAAAAGAACAGTGGAAGATTATCAACTGGAACGTTATCAGCACACGCTGGGGTAAAAGTTTATAGTTGACCTATGACCAATAGTACAAACTTACATTCGATACACTGGGAAATCAGTAGCGCATGTCAAGCTATGTGCCCATTTTGCACTAGAAAAAGTGCGGGCAGAGGTTTATTAAATTTTAAACAAACTTATACTTCAGTTGAACAAGTACAAAAAACTTTAGAAAATATTGATTGGATTGAACAAATCACCTTTTGTGGTAATTTAGGTGATCCAATGGCTAATCCTGATATAGTAGATATTGTATCATTTATTAAAGTAAATCAAAATCAGTGTGGGATAAACATCAATACCAATGGCGGCATAGGTAGTCCAGACAAATATGCTCAATTAGGTAGATTAGGTGTGAAAATGATTTTTGGAGTTGACGGCACTAATGGTATTAATGAGTTACATAGAGTAAATGTAAAATTTAATCGTGTCGATGAAAACATCCGTGCATTTGCAAAAAGCAAAACTAAAGAAGGCATATTAATGGTCCAATTTATAGTTTGGGATCAAAACATAGGTAATTTGCCTGCAGTAGTTGATTGGTGCAAAGATGTAGGGGTTGATGTCATAAATGTTAGAGAAAGTAACGGGGAAGAAATACAACCAGTTACTAATAACAACGGAGTTATGTTGCATTATCTATCTAAAAAGAATACTGATGGATATAGAGATTTATTGAACACTGAATTTACATCAGATCAATTTCAAGACTTAATTGACCGCTGGGGTAAGTTAAAAATAAATCAATCTCTGCCACCAATTGATTCGATATCCGAAAAACCAATTGAAGAAGTTATTACAGTTTTTCCTAAAAGCACTTATGAATCTCAAGATATAATGGACAAAGTGCCTTTACCTATAAGTGCTGAACATAAAATTGAAGAAGATAAAGTCAAAAAATTCCCTATTAAGTGTATAAGTATAATAAGAGAAAACAATAGTGTAAAAACTAATTTGTTTATTTCACATGATGGGTATGTATTTCCTTGTTGTTTTATAGGTAGCGCATTTAGTCAATTACAATTAGATAAAACAATAATTCCTGAAATAGATAAAATAAGTTTAATTAATAAATTAGGTGAAATTGGTTTAGATAAATTTAATATACATGTGCGTAGTTTAATTGACATTTTAAACGATACTGTACTAGATGAATTAGTTTTCAATAAATTAGATACCGATGATAAATTAGCCTATTGCGGGAAAACTTGCAGGACATTTGACAATCCTACTATGAATTATAGGTTGCAAGCTGAAAAGAATATCTCACAACAGTCATAATTCTAATAAATAAGTGTATGATTACTTTAACTGAATCAGCAATCAAAAAGATTTCAGAAGTGTTGTCTGAAGAAGGTCCAAACGCAAGACTTAGAATGTATATTGAAGGGGGCGGCTGCTCTGGTTTCAATTATGGGTTTGCCGTAGAAGAAAGCAAAAACGATGATGATTTTGAAATTCCAGCTGGTCCAATCAGTGTACTTATAGATTCAATTTCAGCGCAATATCTTGAAGGGGCAGAGGTAGATTTTAAAAAAACACTGCTCAACGAGAGTTTTACAATCAAAAACCCCAAGGCCAAAAGCACCTGCGGATGCGGTAGTTCTTTCACTCCCTACTGATAAATACAGTATAAGGATTGATCTATGGCCATTGCAAATATTCAGACTATTAATGTTGGGTTACCTAACGAATCTGTAGGAAGTGACTCATTATATGTTGCTTTTACTAAAGCAAACACCAATTTTAACATATTAGCAAACTATGCTAGCCCATATAGTACCTTTGTAGGGGGAAATGGTATTAGTACAGTTGCTAATACTACTAGTAATACCGTAACAATTACTAACACTGGAGTTACGCAATTAAATGCTGGTACAGGAATTACATTATCAGGAACTACAGGAAATATTACAATTTCTTCAAATGGTGGAGGTAATGGATCAGGTGGAACTGTTACAAGTGTAGGATTAACCCCAGTTTCAAATACAAGATTAACAGTTACAAATTCGCCAATAGTAAGTTCAGGATCAATGTCTATTGACCTAGCATTAAGCGGAGTTAATGCTGCAACATATACAAACCCTACTGTTACAGTAGATTCTTTTGGTAGAATAACACAAGCAGCAAATGGAGCTACTATTGCTAACGTAGGTATCACTCCAGGCACAGGCATAGCCGTCACAAATAATAGTAGTAATGGAAATTATCAATTTACTGTAATTAACACAGGTGTTACCGCATTAAGTGCTGGTACAGGCATACAATTAAGCGGTAACTCAGGAGTTGTTACAATATCAAGTCCTGTAACAGGTGGCACAGTTACATATGTAGGTGTAACAAGTTCTTCATTGAATGTTACTGGTAGTCCAATAGCATCAACAGGAACTATCGACATTGAATCTCCAATTGGATTTAGTAGTGGAAATTTAACAAATGGAAATGCTGCTAACTTAAGTGTGACTGCTAGTTACATTACAACATCAGGTTCAAGTACAGCTACATTAGCAACAGGCACAGCAGGTCAAGTTAAAACATTTATGATGGTTACACACGGTGGTGACATGGTTATCACTGTTTCTAATGCAGGATGGAAGAGTAGTGGTACAGGCACAGCAACATTTAGTGCTATTGGTCAAGGATGTACATTACAATATATCGACAATAAATGGTTCTGCATTGGAAATAATGGAGTTACATTTGGATAAAAAGAATGGCAAATACAACAATAACAATAAGTGAATTACCCCCAATAGGAAATGCGTTTACAGCCTCAACTATATTACCAGTTGTGCAAACTACAGGTGTAGTATCAACTGATTCGGCTTCATTAGGAAACTTAGGTAATTATATTTTAACACAAGCAGGTGCTAATTTACAACCTGCATATGTTGCTAATTTTGCATATGCTGTAACTAATGCAGCACAACCTTTAATTACAAGTGTAGGAAATTTAACAAATTTAACAATGGCGGGTGTCGCTAATTTAGGACCTGTTTCAAATGTTACCATTACAGGCGGTTACAACGGTCAGTTTTTACAAACAAATGGCAATGGTAATTTAAACTGGGCTTTACCTGCAAGTGGAAACGTAACTAATTACCCAGCTGGTGCTAATGCACAAATTCAATTTAATCAAAGCGGAAACTTTGGTGCAAGCACTAGTTTAATTTGGGATGCCGGTAATTACTCATTGCGCACAACTAATATGAATGCCACAGGCAATATTAGTGCTGGATATTTTATTGGAGATGGTGGAGGATTATCAAACTTAGTTGCAAATACAGACAATATAAAATTTAGTAATACAGTAATTAGTACAGCAAATACATTAGAATCGATCACATTACAAACATACGATAATGCTAACTCTAAAACATATAGTTGGTTGTTTGATAGCCAAGGTGATTTTACTTTACCTAGTAACTCAACAGTTTATATTAGTGGGTCAAGTACAACATTTTTTTCAGGTAATGACACTGATCTTGGAATAAGTGTTAATAGTTACGATTGGACATTTGATGCAGGTACAGGAACATTATTTGCGCCAGGAGATATTTCGTTAGGTAACGTAACAGGTACACCAACTGATGGTAGTATATTGTCAGCAAGCAATATAAAAATAATCACAAATAATTATGGCAATACATGGAAATTTGACATTCATGGTAACCTCACACTCCCAGGCAATACATTTGCTATTAATTATGCTAACGGTATGCAAGTTCCATTAAGCAATGGTGGCACAGCAAATAAAATTTATAATGGTAATAGTAACGTAACTATTCCTAATGCCAACGGAAATGTTATTGTAAATGCAGAAATAAATGAATGGATTTTTGATGCATCAACTGGCGGATTACACATACCAAGTGGCGCTACAATAACATATAATGGATTATATGATTTTCAAATCAATGTAGGCAATGGAGCTCCAAATGTTTATAGTTGGAACTTTGATGCAGGTGGTAATTTAGTATTGCCAGGCAACACATTTTCAGTTAATTATGCTAATGGACAACAGGTTTCATTAGGATCCGGTACTTATGGTAACAGCAATGTTGCTGCGTTCTTAGAAAATTATGGTAGCAATACAATTACTACAACAGGCAATGTTACAACAGGTTTATTAACTGTACCAGCAAGTGACAATGGCAGTATTGTATTCAGCGACAATGGCACAGACAACAACGGTAGTTTGAAAGTAGACGGTGGTCTTAACATGACATTGAGTGCTAATAGCAATTTCTATGTCAAACAAGCCGGACAAGATAGACTTGCGATAACAGATGGCAATACTGATTTAATGGCTAGTACTAATGTTGTAATTCATTCTAATAAAGCTGGTACAGAAAATAAATGGATATTTGATAGTTCAGGTAATTTATCTTTACCAGGATCAGCCAATTATCAAGTTCCAGGCTTAGGCGGTAATGGGCATTTTGATATTAACAGTTGGTATCCTGTAAACATCAGTACAGGTGACGGCGTTAACGATGCTGTATCAACTTGGAATTTTGGTTACAACGGCGTATTAACATTACCGAACAATTTCGCAACTATTTTTGCTGACACTGGTGCTAATCAACTTAACATAGGCGCAGGCGGTGACGGTGGCGGATATGTTACTATCAATGCTACAACTGACACTGGAATAGGTGGAAGTCAAAACGTATTCATTCAAAGTAATTTTAGTGGTAATGGTTATATTTGGAAATTTGACGATACGGGTAATACAACTTTACCTACTGGTGCAGCTATAGCAAACATCTCTGGCTTTGGCCCAGGACTGTCTACATTCTTCGGTGATGCTAATGGTGCTACATTTGGTACTGGTCCAGGTAATGATATTACTTTCACCCCTGCCGATGGTGCTGCTATTTACTCTAATGGTTTCATGTGGACTTTTAGTACAGATGGTAACTTGACTACTCCAGGTAACATTACTGGTGCTAATGTAATTGAAGCAAATACATTCTTAGGTACAGGTAACTTAAAACTTCAACCAGATCCAAACAATAATGGAGCATATTTAGATGTATATCTAACAAGTGGACCTGATGTTCACATTGCAGGTAACGGTGAAACTGTTATTGTTGGTAGTGATGCCGGTGCTAATGTCTCTGTTCAGGCTTCAGGTAATGTTGCTATTCAAGCTAATGCTGTATTTGGCGGCACTCCACGCACTTGGATGTTTGATTATAATGGTAACTTAACATTACCGCAACGCACAACAATCAATGATATGAGTGGCACCGGCACTACATTAACAGTGGGTGTTCCACCTACAGTAATAGTTATCAGTGGTGCAGATTTTAGTGCAGTGAATACTACTTACACTAGAGACTTTGGTCAAGCAACTCCAACTTGGTACCCAGCTGGTTATACACCGGGTGTTAATCCTTATATAATGTTTACAGGTGGTCAATATGGGATTTATAATCCAGGCTTTGTCCCACCGCTTTATATCAACACCGGTACATTAAATATACCACTAATACAATGGAATCTAAATCCTCCATTAGGTAGCATTGCACCTACAGCAGTATATACATATGGTTCTACAGGTCCCGCTTGGAAATTTGATCCAACTGGTAATCTAAAATTGCCAGGTGTATTAGTAGCACAAGCCAGTGACAATGGTAGTATTATATTCAGCAATAACGGCACAGACACTAACGGCAGCTTTAAAGTTGATGGCGGTCTAAACATGACAATCAATGCCAATAGCAACTTCTATGTTAAACAAAATGGTAGTGATAGATTTGGTATAACAAATACTAATACTGATTTGATGGCAGCTAGTAATGTTATCATTCATGCTAACAAAGCAGGTTCAGAACAAAATTGGATATTTGATACAACCGGTCTACTGACTATACCCGGCGACATTGACATGTTTGGTGGGGTTATAAATTTCCATCAAGAAGTTGGTAATATCACTTGGGGTTCAAGTTACATGGCATTCAGTCAGTATGGTAGAATCAATACCAATGTTGACTTCTTTGCTAATAGTAATGTCATCGGTGCTCAATACTTAAAAGGTGATGGTAGCAACATAACAAATGTACCCATCAGTTGGACCACTGCACCAGTAAGCAATACATCGTCTGGTGTACAAGGTCAAGTAGCATATGATTCAGGAGGCAACTTATTCATATGTGTGGCAACAAACATTTGGTCAAAAATCACAGGTACAATTAGTTGGTAAACTAAATATAGATAACAAAAGGGATTTAATATGTACATAGGATCAGGCGTAGTAATTGGCTCAGGAGCAACAATGGGTGCAGGTAATGCAGGACCCACAGGCAATATTATTTTTGAGTATGCAATGGGCAATATACAAAGTGCCAATGATCAACCATGGGGCTATGTTGCTAACTTAGAGTTATACAACATAAAACTAACAATAGAACAACTACAACAAAATTATTACTACTACAAGGGTTTGTTTGGTGTCTGATAGTGGTGGGTTCTCTAACAACTTATCTCTATCAACCAATCAATGGTTTTCTATCGCAGTTACTCAGACTACCGGTGGTTTAGTGAGTTACTATTTCAATGGTCAGCCAGTAGGTACTAGCCCGGGACAAACATTTGCTCAGTGGGTCACTAACGGCGGTGAAAATGTTGCGTACGGTGACAACTATTGGTACGGGGATATTAGTGTTGTATCTGTTTACGGTAGAGCATTAAACAATAGTGAAATTTTACAAAACTACTATTCGCTAAAGAGTAGATATGGTTTGTCATAATGCTATGAATTTTAAATAACAGGAGAAAATTACAGATGTTAAAAATAAATTTTACAGGAGGCAAACAACTTATGCCAGTACAAAATAAACAAATCATCGATGCTAACAGCGATCCTAGTATTTCAAAAATAGCACCTAGTAATTATAATCCTCCAGTTTCTCCAATGCGTATTCCCAAATATCATTGGGCTAGACAACCTGTTGATACTAGAGATATACCTTTAGATTTGCCACCAATTTCAACCCCACCAAGTGTAATAGATTTACGTGCGTATTGTAGCCCTGTTGATGATCAAGGACAATTGGGAAGTTGCACCGGTAATGCAATTGCAGGTTGTATTGAATATATGGATAGACGATACAATAATAAGCAAACACAAGTAAGTCGTATGTTTATATATTATTATGAAAGATTAATTGAAGGTACTGTAAACTATGATAGCGGTGCATATATTCGTGATGGTATCAAAGCAACTTATACATATGGCGCACCATTAGAAAGTTTATGGCCATATACTATATCAAAATTTAAAACACCGCCTACAGTAGCAGCAGTGCAGGACGGTGCAAGACGTAAAGTAACATTGTACCAAAGTATAGCAAATGGCAATGTATCTGCCTGTCAGACAGCATTGGCTGCCGGCTTTCCTGTAGTAATAGGTTTTGATGTATATAGCAGTTTTGAAAGTCAAACTGTTGCTAACACAGGCATGATGCCTTATCCTAACACACGCACAGAAAAATTATTAGGTGGACACTGTGTATTGTTAGTAGGATATAACAATAATAGTCAACGTTTTATTGTTAGAAACAGTTGGGGGTCAAATTGGGGTGATCGAGGTTATTTTTATATGCCCTATCAAGTAATTCAAAACACAAGTATGAGCAGTGATTTTTGGGTTATTAAATCTGTTAGTGACCCAACGTAACATATAGATACTTACAGAACCTTCTTAAGCAAGAAAAAGTGACGGTTTTCTATGACGGTTGTCTAAGTCATTGATTTATATGGCCGTAAAACCGTCTATAATCGTTTATAACAGGATTTGACAGGGGGTAGCTATATACGTAGCGACCCCCTAATTTTATCGTCTTACACAGGATATTTGCAAGTCTTTGATTTTATTGGCACGTAAGTTATTGATTTTAATGGATATAAAAAAGCCCGCAGAACGCGGGCTTTTTGCTAGAAGAATACTAGACTTTTCTTTATTATTATACAGTCTGATCAACAGACTTTTTAGCACGGCTCTTAATAGAGTCAATGCTAGGAGTTGCCTTTACCTTGACTTCTCCCTTGCTTGCAGTCTTTTCACGATCAGTTAATGCCTCATTAATAGTGGCTTGATCTTCAGCAGACTGAAAGCTTGCGTTAGATAACATATATTTCAATGCATCAACCTTATTCATCTGTTCGGGTAGTTCAATAAAATCGCAGCGAGTTGCGCCGCCTTTAGTAAACTGTTTAACCCGACGAGTTAAATCGTCAGTGAAACGAACCTTAGCATTACCGTTGTGAACAGTAATACCAACAACTTTAAACAACTTCAACATAAAAACTCCAATTATAAGTTAAGTAAATTCAATCTCAAACAATGTACAGTAATCAACTGTACAATATAATGATAACAAACTCTCAACCCAATGTCAAGTGTTTTGCTATTAAAATTCTTTAGCATGGGCAAGCAGGCCCGATTAAACGATCAACCCCGTACATAGCCTCAAACAACTTACGTGCAGTAAACGGGCTATCAGCCTGAATGTAAGCACGTGTTATACTATATGGGCTTGAGGCTTGGGTCTTTACTAAAATGTAGTATTGCATTATAATAATCCTTAGATAGTTACAGTGTAGGGTTTGTTATACTTGCCAATTTCAATATTATAATAATAAGCAGTGTCGAAATGATCAACTTGTGCGTCACTATTATCATAATAATCGGCAGACTTAAGCGCATCAAACGCCTCAGTTAAAAAGTCCTTAGCAACACCTTCGTAGTGATCGTGAAACCAATAAGGGTTTACCTGCTCACGACCTTCAAAATTAATCTTGCCCGACTTTAAAGTTAAAACGATAGACATATGATTGCGAACACGCAGACTACCTTTAACGCCGTACTTTTTAAGAACGGGCTTGAGATTCGCAGCAATTTTCGCTTTCTTTTCTTGATTCATGTAAGCCATTTTTCGTACTCCGTTAATTCACTCTATAAAGAATATTATACAGATACCGTACCCATATGTCAACAACTATAATTCCAATGAAATCAATGACTTAGCAATCCTTACTAAAATACTTGCGGTAAAGTGCTTGGGGGATACCCAATTTCCATGCCCATAAAAAGTCCATTACAATCAATCCTGAAACAAAACTAAGTACATTGTACAACATAATTACTCCTTAGACTTTTTAACTTTTTTAACAGTTTTTTTCTTAGCAACTTTCTTTTTAACCGGCTTCTTTGCTGCTACCTTTTTCTTAACAACCTTCTTTTTAGTTGTCTTCTTTGCTGCTACCTTTTTCTTAGCAGGTTTCTTTTTAGAAACTGGTGCTTCCTCTAAATCAGCAAATGCTTTGTCTAAAATAGCACGATCTTGCTCATCTAATTCAACAGAAAACACTTCTTCTACATCGCTGGAAAGTTCATCTTCATCTTCAGAGTCACGTTCCTGTGCTTCCATATAAAAAATATGTTGATCCTCTAGATTAGCATGTTCCTGTGCTTCCATATAAAAAATATGTTGATCCTCTAGATTAGCATATTCAAACAAATCTTCAGGAATGTAGTCACGCAATTTTTGTAAACTATCTAAGTATTTGTCATACTCAAAAGTATCGGTATCACCATCTACATAGTCGCCTACAAAACACATACCAGATTCATGAAATTTTGCTTTGACAAAATAACCCTCACTGGTTAAGTATTCATACAACGCAAGTGGCGGGCTCCATGCCGTGTCAAACCCAAGTTGTATAGTATTATCATCTATACGATCATAATATTCAGGGCGTACATCCCATTTAGTGCCCCAGTTAGTAACGTTCCAATCATACCAATTATCATCTTGGTCGTCGGGACGCTTACGCAACATTTGGAAAAGTTCAGTTTCTTCTTCTTTCTTACACTCTTCCATAATCATTTCAATTTTACTTACGTCATCGTGACGTAAAGTAACTGTATTATTACACCAATTTGGCATGTTAAACTCCTAAATAATATTTAAATAAACCTACGACACAAATACTCAATCCTACAATGTTAGTAATCATCTGTGGTTTATTGCGTACTCGAACACTCCACATCAGATAAAATAATGTTCCCATTATTGCTAACACTAAATTAAGCGGATACAACTCAATAAAAAAACTAGATACAACGTACATTTCCAAAAAACAAATTGTACCTAGCCATTGTAGTTTTGTATTAGTATCCATTAAACCATCTCATAGCGATCATAATTGCGAATAGGGCTGTATTCGTTAGTGTGTTTTTCATCAAACTCTACAGAAATTCCATTTGCTTCCAATGACTTAAGCAATGTACCCAAATCACAATCTTCCTCAAGATAAACAGTTTTCCCTTTTTGATAACTGTAGGGAGTAATCTTATCAGCAATACCCAGTTTGTTTAATACATCACGTTTAACAGCAGCCCAACCATGACCAGGATCAGCGTAAAATTTAATCTTCATAACAACTCCTATTAACCAATACCATAAGGTTGTACTAAACGAAAATCACGATCAATAACATTACCGCGACTGAAATTTGTTGCAGGCGCATTCCAACTTGACGCCATTAACAAATCGCCTACTTTGAATTTTTTAGTAGGTTGTACAACAATAAAACCTAGAGCACTACGCTGGGTATCAGTACGATATTCAACGCGCCAATACTTGCGACCATTTGTGTTTACAGTAAAAGTGACATCTTTTGGACAAGATTTGTGATTGTACAATGTCTCAACCAACGCTGTAATGCCATCGTGTAAATCTTGTGTCATAAAAACTCCGTTGTTTCAGTCTATATGTATATAATACAGAAATGGCAACATTAAGTCAAGAAATATAATTCCAACAAAATCAATGACTTACAATAGGTATTAAACATTTGCGGGTTTTTCAGGGACGAAATTATAGTTTTTTTCAAGAATTATAATCTGCTCATCCATAAGATTTAACATTTCTTGGACTTTATCCATTTTCTTATAAAGTTCCTGCATTTGTTTCATTAATTCTGTAACTTGTTCGTTCATAGTTCAACTCCGAAATGTTCTTTAATCTTCTCAATCGCTGTTTCAGTAGTCCAAAGTATATGATTCAAACCACCCCTATCGGTTCTATCACCA
>Ga0209777_10008242_pt1 | contig 11427 bp, 6 predicted proteins | sample FrelakmetHBP12HB_FD_187147 | JGI IMG/M metagenome (GOLD analysis project Ga0209777, IMG submission 187147) | Freshwater lake sediment microbial communities from the University of Notre Dame, USA, for methane emissions studies -HBP12 HB (SPAdes)... | ecosystem: Environmental > Aquatic >...
CTCGGGTCATGACGGCGTTTTTCGGATATTTCTTTTCCTGGGACGTGTTCCACCACCGCAAAGCGCTTTCCGCAAAACCATGGCCGGGCTTGATCGGAACCGGAATGATCACGAATTTTTTCGATACCCTGGGCATCGGCAGCTTCGCCCAGCAAACCGCGATCTTTAAATTTTTCCGTCTCGTGGACGACCGGATCATTCCGGGAACAATGAACGTCGGCAATACGATTCCGACGGTGCTGGAAGCCTTCATTTTCATGACGGCCGTGAAGGTCGATCCTGTGACCCTGGTAGCGATGTCGGTCGCCGCGCCGGCAGGCGCGGTTCTCGGCGCGGGCATCGTGGCCCGAATGGAACGGGACAAGATTCAACTCGGCATGGGGATCGGGCTTTTAGTTGTCGCCGTGATCATCCTGGCCGGCCTGTTGAACCTGATGCCGCTGGGTGGCGTGGCTATCGGGCTTTCGGGCTGGAAATTGGCCGTGGCCGTCGTTTTAGCCTTCGTTTTCGGAGCTTTGCAGACAATCGGCATCGGATTCTATGCTCCGTGCATGGCCATCGTTTTCGGCCTGGGAATGCATCCCTTAACCGCGTTTCCGATAATGATGACGGCGACGGCGATGCTCATGGCCGCCGGCAGCTCGAAATTCATCACCAAGAAGGCCTACGACCGGAAGGCGGCCGCGGCCCTGACTGTCGGCGGTTTCGTGGGCGTTTTGATCGCGGCTTATATTGTCAAGTCTCTGCCGTTGACCGCTTTAAAGTGGATCGTCTGCTTCGTCGTTTTCTATACCTCGGCTTGGATGTTCATCTGCGCGTCCCAGTCACGAAAAGCCTTGAGGACGCGCGATTCCTCAGCCGCTTGATCGTTTAATAAATCTATTTGAGATAAATAACGAATTTTGGCGGGGGAGGCGTCTATACACGGAAGTTTCGAGATTTGAGGGGTAAATAGACTTGGGGAACAATTAGTCGGAAGATTTCGGAATAGCTTACCGAAATAGTATTTGATCAGTGACGGAGAAGAGAGATTGATGTCCTGAAAAATTTAAAAGCATTCGAATAAGTAATAATAAATCGGGCGTAGAAACATATCCACAAATGCCTCGAAGGCGGGCATCGGCGATATCCACACAAATATAGTATAGTTAACTAATTGATAATAAACGAAATATTAAAGTTTGAGAAAATGAGTCGCATAATATATATTATGTAAACTAATATATAGGGTAAAGTGGGAAAAACCAGGCAAAACGACAAAAATTGACTTTTTCCTCTCTCTCTACGATTTATTGCCTGTTCAAAATAAATTCGTCTATCTCTCGCCTTTGATTAATGCCGATCACAATCAGCCGATATAATAATCCCATATAATATATTCCAGGCAAAACGTATCACTTATTATTGAATTTATTATTAGAATTAAGATATTTTCAATGAATTTACATATTTAAAACTTTGTTTCATCTATTTCGAAAGCTGTTACAGACGGAAATAAGCTCGGCTGTGATTGAATTAAGAATTAACGGGAAGATCTAAGCTTGGCGATCAGTTCCTCGAGAACCTTAATGATCTCCTGACGATTTACGGATTCTTTCTTGAATTCGATCCGGATATTGTATGAACGGTCTTCCTTGGGGCGGTAATTGAAAATATATCGCTTCGGCTTGGACGACTTAGCGCCTTCCCGGTCCTTGAAGAGCTTCGTCAGGTCGCGCGTATCTTCTCTTTTTAGCCCCTGGGCCGTGATGCTTTCGATGAGAGACTTCATCTCATTTTCTGTTTTCATTTTAGAGATTTCTATTAAGAGGCTGCGGTTTTTATCGAGGCCGTTGGTCCGGCAAAGCGATCGCAGGGATCCAGGAATTCGGCTCAAGTTAATGATTTCCGTGATCGTGGATCGGGCTTTGCCGATCTTTTCGGATATGTCCGCATGGCTGTAATTGTAAATTTCGATCAAAGTCTTGAGACCGTCGGCTTCCTCAAAAAGATCCAAATCCTTCCTTTGCAAATTTTCGATAAGCGAGATTTCCATCGCCTCGCTGTCGGTCACGTTCATCTCGATAGCCGGAATTTCCTTCAAACCGACGTTTTTTGAAGCAACATAGCGGCGTTCGCCGGCAATGATTTCGTACCTTTCTCCCCTGGGGCGGACCAGAATCGGCTCCAAAACCCCCTTATTTTTAATGGAATCCATTAATTCCTGGATATTTCCCAGCTCCATTCGGGCCTGGCGCGGATTGGGGTCGATTTTGTCGATTTGAAGATTGCGGAACAAGGGACCCGCCGAATTTGTTGAAATAAATTCAACGAAATGGGGGTCGTGTCTCATGCCGATGGATTCCGGAAGACCGGAGCGCTTAGTTTTTTGCACGGTCTAAAATCTCCTCTGCGACTTTACGATATTGCTGGGCCCCGATAGAGCTGGGAGCGAACGTGAAAATCGATTCCTTGTACGCAGGGCTTTCTTCGATTTTAACGCTTTTCGAAATAGTCGTATTAAAAACCTTATCTCCGAAAACTCGTTTTATGCGTTCATAGACGTCTTTGGCGATATTAAGTCGATTATCGTGCAGGGTGATTAAAACACCGAGGATTTGCAGATGTGGATTCGCAACTTTTCGAACTTTTTCGATCGTTTCCAATAGATCGTCGGTACCTTCCAGGCAAAGAAACGAAGATTGGATCGGAATCAATAAATGGGTTGCCGCGACGAGAGAATTCAGGGTAATTAAGCCAAGCGTTGGCGGCGTATCGATAAAAATAAATTGATAATTCGCCTTAACCTGGGCTAGGATTTCCCTTAAGCGAAAGTGTCCGTCGATTTGCCCTAGAAGAGAGGGTTCTAGCTTGGCCATCGAAATGCGAGAAATGGCGATATCCAGACCTGGAACCGTGGATTTCATGATGACGCTTGAAAGAGGGACTTCGGAATTCATCAACGCGTCAAACAAAGAATATTGGCATTTGTCTGGATCGAGAACAAGAGACTTTGTGCTGTGTCCCTGCGAATCAGTATCGACAAGAAGAACTTTTTTCCCCTGGAAAGCGAGAGCCGCGGCAACGTTGACCGCCGTTGTTGTCTTCCCTACCCCGCCCTTTTGATTTGTAATAGCGACTATCAAAAATGGCCTCCTGACGATATCGTTAACCTTAATTGATTAAATAAATAATTGCAAGAAAAATATTTATTAAAAATGTCGGCCGGCCGACATACCTTGTAACAAATTGATAATAAATATATTATATGGAATATAAAATATCTTAAAATCATTTATTCGAAAACGCAAAAAAGAAAAAATAGGAGAATACATATTGCCGATAAAATAAATAAATGAAGTAGGAATAAATAAGAAATAATTATAAAAGCCGAAGAGTGATAAAAGTCAAAAAAATAAAATGCTCGTGCGAGTAAAAGCGGAAATAGATAAAAAAAATTAGGTTTTATTTGTGCAATAAAATTTGAAAAAATAAAATCGACGATAAATTGAAAAGAACGATAAATAAATTGCGGAAGGAATAACGCGGGAAAATTGATCGAAAATAATATTGCTCAAAATAATAAAAATGACGATATGGGACGAAAGATATAAAAAATGATTGAAATGGATTGACGTCTGACATATGATTTTGCGAAACAAAGGAGAGCACGGCGTATTATTTATAAAGATAATAGAATCAAATAGATATGAGAAAATCAAAGGGAATGGCGAGATTATTGGGGCTTTTTGACGCCTCGTTTCTTGTCATTGGATCGGTCATCGGTTCGGGCATATTTCTCACGTCGGGATTGATCGCGGGGCTCCTCCCGTATTCGGGATTGATATGGGCGGCCTGGATCATCGGCGGAATCATAACAGTTACCGGGGCCTTGTGTTACGGGGAATTGGGAGCGATGTTTCCCCGGGCCGGCGGACCGTATGTCTATTTAAGGGAAGCGTACGGGAAAGCGCCGGCATTTCTTTACGGGTGGACATTTTTTTTCCTGATCGGAGGAGCGGGCTTGGCGGCGATCTCGATCGGGTTCGCCGAATATCTCGGAGCGGCCTTGCCGTTTCTCAAGTGCGCGGAAAGCATTTTTGGCATGAATCTTTTCGGCTTCCGGCTTGAAGTAACGGTCGGTCAAATCATCGCCGTTCTGGCCGTCGTCGGCCTGACGTTTTTTAATTCGCTCGGACTCCGACGCAGCGCCCGCGGGCAGACAGTCCTGACGATTGTCCGGATCATCATCCTGGGCGTCCTCATCGCCGCGGGAATCGCGTACGGGATCAAAACCCGGGCGGTGAACCTTTCTCCGATTTTCCCCGTGTCTGGATTATGGCCGTCGTGGTCGGCCTGGGGCGTCGCCCTGATCACCGTCCTCTGGTCGTTTGACGGGTGGTACGCCGCCAATTGTACCGCCGAGGAAATCCGGGATCCCGGCCGGACCATTCCCCGGGCCTTGATCCTCGGCACGACATCCGTCCTCTTTCTTTATCTGGCCGTCAACATCGTTTATAGTCTGGCTATCCCCATGGCCCAAATGCGCGGCACGGTTCGGGTCGGCGAAGCGGCTGTTTTCGCCATGGCCGGCCCGTCCATCGCCCCGTTCTTTTCCGGCGTTGTGGCCCTGACGATCTTCGGCTGCCTTTCCGCCAACATTTTCTTCTGCGCCCGCGTCCCCTACGCCATGGCCCGGGACGGCCTATTTTTCCGGGTCCTGGGCGGATTGTCCCCGCGGACGAACATCCCGGTCCAAGCCCTCGCGGCCCAGGCGGTCGTTTCCTCCATGCTCAGTCTATCCGGAACGTTTGAAAAGCTGATCGACCTTGTCCTGTTCGGCCTCGTTTTATTTTTTGCCGCGACGGGAGCCGCGGTCATCGTCTTGCGGAAAAAGGCGCCTTCCGCCGGCCGCCCGTACCGCCGCCTCCGGGCTTATCCGCTGCTCCCCGTCGTCTTTGCCGCGGTCAACGCGGCCGTCTTCGTCGGTCTGGTCTTTGAGCACCCGGGCCGGGCCGCCGTCGCCCTCGGCCTGATGGCCGTCGGATTGCCGGCCTACCTGATCTGGAACAAGCGGACCCTTCGCGCTTCCGGCGAATCTCCGGACAGACCGGGAGGGGGGCGTTGAAATGACGACCGTCACGGTCCTCCCGTCCGGCCGCCGGATCGAAGCCCGCTCCGGCGTTCTCTTGGCGGACCTTCTCTTCGAGGCGGGCCATCCCCTCAACCTCTATTGCGGCCGGAGGGGTGTCTGCGGAAAATGTTTCGTGGAAATCGTGTCCGGATCCGTTCCCCCGGCGGACGATCGTGAGCAAAGGCTGCTCCGATCGAAAAACCTCGATCCCGACCGTTATCGCCTGGCTTGCCGTTTTCCGGTCGCCGGCGACCTCTCCGTCCGGATTCCCGAACCGTCCATGATTCCGAAAACCCGGATCCTTTCGTCGGGAGAAGGCCGGGAAATCACCCTTGATCCGACCGTCCGGAAAATCGCGGTTTGTCCCGCCCGCCCCGACGTCCATTCCCCCCACTCCCTTTTGGAGGGTTTGAAAACCGGTTTGGGGCGGCCATTTCTCCGAGTCGCGCCGGAAACCCTGTTTGCGACGGCCGCGGTTCTGTCCGGGATTCCGGCCGGAGATTGCCTCGTCACCGCGGTCCTCGGCGACGAGGAGGAGCTCCGAGGGATCGAACCCGGGGATACGACATCGCGCCTTTTCGGCGTGGCCCTCGACCTGGGAACAACCACCCTTGCCGCTGACCTTGTCGATCTTGCGGCCGGGTCCGTCCTCGGGACGGCCGTCGGCCTCAACGGCCAGGCCTCGTTTGGGGCCGACGTCGTCAGCCGCCTCACCGCGGCCTTCAAGGATCCGGTCCGGGCTGCGTCCCTGCGCGACGCTGTCCTTGCCTCCATCAACGCCTTAATTTCGGAATTGGGTCGGGCGGCGGGGGTCCGGGCTGAAGAAATCTACGAAACGGTCGTCGCCGGAAACACGGTCATGAGCCACTTGTTTCTCGGGCTGCCCATTGACGGCCTGGCGGTGGCGCCCTATGCCGGAGTTTTCTCGGTCGCCCCTCCCCTGCCGGCCGGACGAACCGGGCTCCGGGTCAATCCGCTCGGACGGGTTTACCTCGCCCCCAATCTCCAAAGTTTCGTCGGCGGCGACGTCACCGCGGGCATTGTCGCGACCGGCCTCCCGACCCGTCCTGGCAATGTCCTCTTTCTCGATTTGGGGACGAACGGCGAATTGGTCCTGAAAACAAACCGCGGCCTGACCTCGACCTCGACGGCGGCCGGTCCGGCGTTCGAGGGAGCGTCGATCTCCTGCGGGCTCGCGGCCCAGGAGGGAGCCGTGGACAAGGCCGTCCTCCGGGCCGATGGGACGATTGCCGTGGAAACGATCGGTGGCGGTCCGGCCCGGGGCGTTTGCGGGACGGGGCTCATCGATTTGATCGCCGCGTTTCTGCGCCGGGGGGACCTCGCGGCCGACGGACGGGTGCTTCGCTCCGAAAAACGTCTTCCCTTCGCCTCCGGCCAGGCCTTGTCCGCCGCGGATGTGCGGGAAATCCAGCTGGCCGCGGCCGCGGTGAAAACCGGGATGCGGGCGCTGCTTGCGTCCGAACATCTGACGGTCGGCGACCTCGACGAAGTCCTCGTCGCCGGGGCTTTCGGCAATTATCTCAATGTCGAGAATGCCGAGGCGATCGGTCTTATTCCCCGGCTTCCCGAAGGCCGGGTCAAATTCGTCGGCAACACTTCCCTGGAAGGCGCGCGGGTTCTCCTTCTTTCCGGGCGCGAACGCCTCCGCGCCGAAAGCCTCTCCCGGGATATCCGCCACCTGGCGTTGGCCCGGGACGAGGCCTTTCAACAAACGTTTGTCGAATCGCTTTCCTTCAACGAATGGCCCCCGCCCGCGCCTCCTTGCCGGGCGAATCAGGAGGACAAATGACAATCGAGCTGTTTTCCGCCATGGCTAAATCCGTCGTCGACGGCGACCCCGACAAGGCGGCCAGTCTGGCCCGCGCCGCCCTGGTCGGGGGCGTTAACGCGGCTGAAGCGATCGAAAAAGGGTTCATTCCCGGGATCCATGAGGTCGGCGCGCTCTGGGAGTCGGGCGAATACTTCCTGCCGGAATTGATCGCCTCGGCCGAAGCGATGAAATCGGCCATGGCCATCCTCCGCCCCGCCGCGGCCGGGGCCGGGGCGGCCTTGAAAGAAGGCACGGTCGTGATCGGAACGGTCGAAGGCGACATCCATGATATCGGGAAAAACCTTGTTTCGGCCATGCTGGCGGCCAACGGCTTCGAGGTCATCGACCTGGGGGCGGACGTCAAGCTTTCCGCGTTCATCGAAGCCGCCCGGAAATCCGGCGCGGACATCATCTGCGTCTCCGCCTTGCTGACGACGACGATGCTCAATCAGCGCCGTCTGGTCGACCTTCTCGTTGAACACGGACTCCGGGGACGCTTCAAGGTCCTGGTCGGCGGCGCCCCGACGTCGCAAAAATGGGCCGAAGAAATCGGGGCCGACGGCTACGGCGAAAACGCGGCGGCCGCCGTCCGGGCGGCCCGGGCCCTGATGGGAAAGGAACGATCATGATTCCCGCCCTGCGCCCCAAGCTGGAATTTCTCTCCCCGGCGCTGGTGGATCAGATCCTCGGCGAAGCCTACCGGATCCTCGAACATACCGGCGTGTTTTTCGAAAACGAGGAAGCCCGGGCTCTCTTCCGCAAGGCCGGACAGAACGTGGATGACGATTCCCAGCGCGTCCGCTTCTCGCGCCGCCTGGTCCAGAGCGCGCTCGTCTCGACGCCCGCGTCGATCGAGCTGTATGACCGGTCGGGCAACCGCTCTTACCGCATCGGCGGCGACGACGTCCATTTCGATCCCGGCTCCTCCGGGACCCGCGTCCTTGACCAAGCCACGGGGCGGGAGCGGAAACCGGAAACGGCCGATCTGGTCAAAATCGCCCGTTTGACCGAGGTCCTCTCCCACCTGGATTTTCAAAGCACCTCCCTCGTCTCGGCGGACGTCCCCGGTGAGATCGCCGACGATTATCGACTTTATCTCGCCCTTCTTTACAGCGCCAAGCCCGTCGTAACCGGGACCTTCCGCGTTTCCGGTTTCCAGCCGATGTTCGAGATGCTCTGCGCCGTCCGCGGCGGGGCGGAGGCCCTGAAAGAGAAGCCGCTGGCGATTTTCGACGCCTGCCCCTCTCCTCCGCTTCGATGGAGCCGCCTGACGTCGCAAAGTCTCATCAACTGCGCCCGGGCCGGCATCCCCTCGGAATTGATCTCGATGGGGATGACGGGGGCGACGTCGCCGGCGACGATCGCCGGGACGCTCGTCCAGCACGTCGTCGAAAACCTGGCCGGCCTGACCCTTGCCCAATTGGCCCAGCCTGGCGCCCCGGTCATTTTCGGCGGCTCCCCGTCGAGCTTCGACATGCGCCAGGGCACCACTCCCATGGGGGCCATAGAAACGATGATGATCGATTGCGCCTATGCCCAGCTGGGGAAGCGGCTCGGTCTGCCGACGCATGCCTACATGGCCCTCAGCGACGCCAAAACCAACGACGCCCAGGCCGGCTTTGAAACGGGGATCGGCGCGGTCCTGGCCGCCCTGGCCGGGATCAACGTCGTTTCCGGGCCCGGGATGCTGGATTACGAAAACACGATCAGCCTGGAAAAAATGGTCACTGACGATGAGATCTGCGCCCTCGCGCTCCGGCTCGTCGACGGGATCGTGCCGCGCGAGGAGATCCTCGCCGCGCATCTCTTTGAAAACTTCGGGCCGGAGACAAACTTCCTGACGATGCCGCACACCCGGAAGTGGTACCGGGCGGAGCATCTTCTCCCGATCGTCGTGGACCGGGACCCCTATGACACTTGGACGGCCAAGGGCGGCAAGACGATCAACGATCGGGGGGCGGACCGGGTCCGGGCTTTGCTGGCCGAAAACCCTCCGAACCTTTTATCCGCCGATGTCGCCTCCGAATTGCGTCGGATCATGGAGACCGACGCCCGGTTCAACGGGGCGGGCCCCCTCCCCTCTCTTCCGGCGTGACCTCCGCCCTTACGTGATTTCGGCTGGTGCCCGAAGCGTGAGCGACAGTCCGGCTTTTTTCAGCTCTTCGTTCAACGGCGGAATCCCGGTCCGGATCAAGTCGTTCACCCGCCCGATCTGGTCGTCGGCGATCTGTTTGATTTCGGAAAGATGCCGGAGTTCGACGGCGGTCGGAGGCTCGGGCGAATTGGCCAGGCTTCCGCTGATGGCGGTGATTATTTGGGAGGGCATCCCTCCCCGCAGGGTTTGGACCCGGGAGCCGAGACCGATGTAATCCTTCGGCAGAATTTCTTCAGCCAGAGCGTCGAGCCGGGTTTTGAAAGCGGCCAGAATGGGGACAGCTCCGGCGGCGGATTCACCGGCCTTGCCGACGGCTTCTTCGATTTTCGGGAGCTGTTCGCGAAGGCTTCGGACGGCCGTCACGGTGGCCGCCAGCCGGGCGGCCTGGATGGACGTCAGGCTGATCGCCTCAGTCTGGGAGGCCAGGGTTTCCTCGGAAACGCTGATGCGGGGATCCGGTTCGATGATCGCCTTGGTCTCGGTGACCCGTCCGTCCACCGTCAGGGTGAGAGTGTATTCTCCGGGCGCGGCGGTCGGCAACCCGAACATCACGGCCCCGGCCGGGATTGTTTTGACGCCGTTCTTTTCCGGGACGAATGTCAAATTCCACTGATCCCGCTGGAAGCCGGGCAAGGTGGCGAATTTGAGGTCGGCCATCAACCGGCCTTGAGCGTCCGCGATTTTCAATTCAGGCCGTTCTTTGGGCGCGGTTTTCGCGTAAAACGTGAGGTTCATTCCGGCCGGCGGGTTTTTGGCCGCGAACGGCGGCCGGGCATAAGGTTCCCGGATGGCCGAGACAAACGACCGCGTCGCCGGCCGGACGGTGAACAAGGTCCCGGCGCTTTCGAAAGCGGCCGGATTCATTTCCTGAAGAAAAGCGATGTCGTCCATGATCCAGACGCCCCGGCCGTGCGTCCCGATGATCAAATCGTTGTCCCGCGGGTGGACGGCGATATCGTGGACGGCGACGGTCGGGAGGTTGTTTTTCAGGGAAAACCAGCTTTCCCCTTCGTCCAGAGAGGCGAAGATGCCGAATTCCGTCCCGGCATAGAGCAGCCGGCGGTTGCGGAGATCCTCCCGGACGACGTGAACCCAGCCAAACGCCGGAAGGTTCGCCTTGAGGGACTTCCACGTCCGGCCGTAATCCATCGTCTGGTAAAGGTAAACGCCCGTGTCCCCGGTGCGATGCCCGTCGAACGAAGCATACGCCGTCGCGGCGTCGAAATGGGACGCTTCGACCCGGGAACACCAGGTGTTCGGGGGAAGATTGCCGAACGCTTTGATGGTGTTCGTCCATGTCTTTCCATCGTCTCGAGTGACCTGGAGGTTGCCGTCGTCCGTTCCGACCCAGATGACCCCGGCCGTCACCGGAGATTCGGAGATGGTCGTAATCGTGCAATGGCTTTCGGCGCTCGAATTATCGGGCGTGATCGGTCCGCCGGAATCCTTCAGCTTGTCCGGGTTGTTTGTCGTCAAATCGGGGCTGATGACCTCCCAGGTCTGTCCCCGGTCGGGCGAACGGAGGAGAAACTGAGCCCCGCAATAGACGACCCGGGAATCGTACGGCGAAAGGTGGATCGGCGAATTCCAGTTGTAGCGGTAGGGCGGGTCCAGGAGGGAGGCCTCGGGCCGAATGCCTTTGGCCGAGTTGATCCGGCGATCGAAGCGGACGATCCCGTCGGCTTGGGAGTTTGAATACACCGTATTCGGGTCTTTCGGGTCGGGCTGGGTGAAAAAGCCGTCTCCGCCGCCGATGATGATCCAATCCTCGTTACGGACACCGCCCGTGTCCCGCGAGGCGCTCGGGCCCCCCCAGGCGTTGTTGTCCTGGAGCCCGCAGTAAACGAAATACGGTTTCTGAAAATCGTACCCGACCTGGTAAACCTCGGCCGCGTCGATGCTCTGAACGGGACCCCAGGTTTTTCCGCCGTCCCAGGAAATGTCGATGCCGCCGTCGTTGCCCAGGATCAGGTGGAGCGGGTCGGCCGGATCGATCCAGAGCGAGTGATGGTCGGAATGCGTCCCGCCTCCGATTCCCATGAAATGTTGCCCGCCGTCTTTCGTGACGTTCAAACCCATGCCGAGGATGTAGAGTTTTTGGTCGTCCGTCGGATCAACCCGGATCTGGCTGTAGTAAAACGGCCGGGAGCCGACCCGGTCGAAAATATCCTTGGAGCACGTCCGGGCCCAGGACTCGCCGCGGTCGTCGGAGCGGAAAAGGCCTCCGTCCTTTGCTTCGACGACGGCATAGACGACGGCCGGATTGGACCGCGAGGTGCTGAGGCCGATCCGGCCGAGAATCCCTTCCGGCAATCCCTTGGTCAGCTT
>Ga0209777_10008243_pt1 | contig 11427 bp, 14 predicted proteins | sample FrelakmetHBP12HB_FD_187147 | JGI IMG/M metagenome (GOLD analysis project Ga0209777, IMG submission 187147) | Freshwater lake sediment microbial communities from the University of Notre Dame, USA, for methane emissions studies -HBP12 HB (SPAdes)... | ecosystem: Environmental > Aquatic >...
GGTAGGACACAGCCCTTTGAAGGCTGGTATCTTGGTTCGAATCCAAGTCCCGCAGCTCTCTATTGTGCGACAGAACAAGAAAGCCACCTTTTAATTGAGGTGTTTTTCTGGTAGAATAAAATCCGATGGATCCATCAGACAATCAACTTATAATAGAATACCTGAATGGAGATGATATTTTTTTGGAGATTTTAATAAAAAGATATTTAAAATATATCTACAATTTTGTTTACCGAAATGTTGGTAATTCTGCTGATGCAGAAGATATAACCCAAGAAGTTTTTATTAAGGTGTGGAAAAATATTAAAAAATTCGATCAAGAAAAGAATTTTAAACCATGGATTTTTCAAATTGCTAAAAATACGTTAATTGATTTTTTGAGAAAGAAAAAAACCATACCTTTCTCAAAATTTGAAAATGAAAAGAGACAAAATCCATTAGTTGAAAATATTATTGAAAAACCATTGAATTTATTGGAAAACCTTGGTAATAAAATGACTTTAGCAGTTGCGATGCAAGGCTTGACGGATAGAGAACAAAAATTAATAAACCTACGGCACAATGACGGCTTGAGTTTCAAAGAAATTGCTGAGGTGCTTCAAGAGTCAATGAACACTATAAAAAGCAGATACCGCAGAATAATTATAAGCCTCAGAAAAAATACTAAAATATAGAAGACTATAATACGTAAAAAGGACGCACCTAATAGCGTCCTTTTTACGTATTAATTAGATATGGTAAAGACTGACATGCAACCGCCAAGAGGATTATTAGAAAAAATACTTAAACGCATTCATAGAGAAGAGCGTCTTTTAGTTTTTAGAAGGATTATTATTTTCTCTACTATACTGATAGGATCTCTGTTAGGATTCGTGCCGTCTATAAAAATACTTTTATCTGATTTTAACCAATCAGGATTTCTTAATTTCTCCTCTTTAATATTCTCTGATTTTTCATTAATGACAAAATATTGGCAAAGTTTTGCAATGATTCTTTTAGAAACATTGCCTGCTGTGAGTCTGGCATTATTTTTAGCTGTTTTATTGATATTTTTAGGATCAGTCAAATTTTTAATAAAAAATATTAAAATTATAACAAACAATAGTCGCTTAGCGACAAACTAATATGCAAAACAATATTCTTGAAATTATTAAATCAAAATTATTTAAAATAATTATTTTAAGTATAGCAGGATTGATTATATTATTTTTTGTTTTTAAGCTTGGTGTTTTTGTCGGAATGAAAAAAGCTGATTTTTCTTTTAGATGGGCAGACGAGTACCATCGTAATTTTGCAGGGCCCCGAGATGGATTTTTCAGAGATTTTATGAGAACGGATAGAGAATTTACTAATGGCAACGGTGTATTTGGACAAATAATAAAAATCGATACTTCGGCAGAATCAGGACAGCATTCAAATTTAACTGTGAAAGATAAAGATAATATAGAAAAGATCGTTTTAGTAGACGATAAAACCTCAATTATATATCAGAGAAATAATATGAAATTATCTGATCTCAAAATAGGCGATAGTATTGTGGTTATAGGAGAACCCAATAAAAATGGTCAAATTCAAGCAGGATTCATTAGGGTTATGCCACCTATTCCAAATAATTTGCCATTGAATAATCCACCAAATAATCCGTCATCAACATAAAATTAAAATTTTGAAACATGATAAATAAAATTAAGAAAATAGCTGAGCTAATAAAAAACTTTATATTTAAACATAAAATAATAAGTGCAATAATAATTTTATGTTTATTGGGAGGCGGTTTTTGGGGATATAAATCCTTGACTAATACAACTGGTGAAACCCGCTATATTTTGGCTGCTGCAACAAAAGGAACAATAATTTCCTCTGTCTCCGGGACAGGACAAGTTTCAGCTTCGAATCAAATTAATCTTTCGCCTGGATCCGGAGCGTCTGGAAAAATCGTATATTTGAATGCAGTGTCCGGCCAGAAAGTATTAGCAGGAACCCTTTTAATGCAATTAGATACAACTGAGGCGCAAAAAGCTGTCAGAGATGCAGAAAGCAGTTTGGAATCAGCGCGAATAGCTTCACAAAAATTAGAAGGAGATAGTACATTAACTATTCCGAAAAATAAGCAAGATACAATTAATAATAAACAAGATGCAATTGATGTCTTAAATCAAGATTACCAATCGGCTTACAATACTATTTCAAGTATATTCACAGAATCATCGACTATTATGACAGATCTGCAAACAATTGTTACTTTTTATATTTATGAAAATATTTTAACTAGCAGTCAAAAAAGTATAGATTTTTCTACAGACTTTAATCTGTATAAAAACAGTTTAGCCAAATCATATAATACAGCCTATGATGAATATAATAAAAATTTTAATAATTATAAATTGATAACCATAAATTCTGATAATACAACGATTGATTCTATGATCAGTGAAACATACAACACAACAAAAGACATTGCTCAGGCAACAAAGGACGCAAATAATCTTATTGAATTTTATAAAGATACTCTTATAAATAATAATATAGAAAGTACCATAACAGATACACAGCTTTCAACGGTTAATAGCGACGCGAGCAAAGTAAATTCCTACATTATCAGTTTATTAAATACTCAGAATACCCTTAAAAATGATAAATACGCAATAACAAACGCAGAATACGCAATAACAAACGCAGATTTAGATGTGACCAGCCAGCAATTATCTTTTACAAAAGCGCAAAATGCGCTTACAGATGCCAAAAATAATCTTTCAAATTATTACATATATGCTCCTTTTAATGGTGTTATAGGTGCAGTAAGCATTAAAAAAGGTGATACAATTTCTTCAGGAACTTCTGCTATAACATTTATAACACAAAACCAAATGACCCAAATTTCTCTAAGTGAAGTTGATATCACAAAAATAAAGTTGGGACAAAAAACGATTCTCACTTTTGATGCTATTAATGGATTAAGTATCACTGGTAAAGTTACAGAAATTGACACAATTGGAACAGTAAGCCAGGGCGTAGTGAACTATAATGTAAAAATTACCTTTGATACTCAAGATGACAGAATAAAGCCGGGAATGAGTGTAAGCGCCAATGTTATTACAGAAACAAAACAAGATGTTTTGACAGTCCCGAATAGCGCTGTTAAATCAAAAAATGGAAATTATTATGTTTTAGTTCTTAGTCAAAAACAAGATTTAAACAGCTCGTCGGCCAACCAGGGATTTATTTCTGCAACTACACCAACCCAAAAAACAGTACAGATAGGTCTTGCTGATGATACTAATACAGAAATAACCAACGGATTGTCCGAGGGTGACCAGGTTGTTGCCAGAACAATTTCTGGTACCCAGACTACAAGTGCCACTTCTAACTCCAGTACAAGAACAACAAACAGGGCAACTCAAACTCTGATTGGAGGTCCAGGAGGAAGACCAGGTGATTAAATTATTTAAGATGATCGAAATTAATAATATAGTAAAAACATATCAAACAGGAAATATTGGCTTTCAGGCTCTTTCCGGTGTAAGTTTTACAATAAAAGACGGGGAATTTGTGGCGATAATGGGTCCATCAGGGTCTGGAAAATCAACTTTAATGCATATTTTGGGAGCTTTGGACACACCTACAACTGGAACTTATTTTTTAGATGGCAAAGACGTTTCGATATTAAATGAAGATGAACTTGCCGATATAAGAAAAAATAAAATAGGTTTTGTTTTTCAATCGTTTAATCTTTTACCGAGGACAACCGCTCTGAGAAATGTATCTTTGCCATTAGTTTACGCAGAAGTTCCAGGAGAAGAACGCGAAAAAAGAGCAAAACAAGCTTTAAAATCCGCTGGTTTAGATGAAGAGTATTTTAGTCACCTATCTAATCAATTATCTGGCGGACAAATTCAAAGAGTTGCAATTGCTAGGGCTTTAGTTAATAATCCGACTTTAATCTTAGCCGACGAACCGACAGGAAACCTTGATTCAAAAACTGGTGAAATAGTTTTACAAACTTTTGAAAAACTCAATAAAGAGCATGGAAGAACTGTTATTCTTATAACCCATGAACATGATGTGGCTAAACATGCTGACAGAATTATTTTTCTTAAAGATGGCCTTATAGTAAGCGATTCTAAAGATCATAAAAAAAGATGAAACTAACAGACATATTAGAAGAAACATTTATAGCCTTATCATCGAATAAAGCCAGAACAGGGCTTACTATTTTAGGTATTGTAATCGGGATAAGTTCTGTAATTGTAATGGTGTCTGTAGGACAGGGGGCAACAGTATCAATTCAAACCAGTATTGAATCAACTGGATCTAATCTTTTAATGATAATACCAGGCGCGGCAAGGAATATTGGGTATTCAGTTCGTTCAGCAGGAGGAACAGCCCAATCCCTTACTATTGATGATGCCAATGCCATACTAGATGAAGTTTTATCCGTTCAATATATGACCCCAGAAGTTACTGGACGATACCAGGTAGTTTATAAGGGGAATAACACAAACACATCAATAATGGGGACCAGCGATACTTATTCGCAGGTAAGAAATTTAAGTGTAGATCAGGGAGCTTTTATCACCACACAAGATGTGGATAATGTTTCGAAAGTAGCAGTGCTTGGTCCAACTGTTGTCACAGATTTATTCGGCACGGACGCTATAGCTAGCGATGCAGTTGGTCAAACAATAAAAATTAATAAAATGGAATTTAAAATTGTGGGAGTAACAGTCACAAAAGGTGGAAGTGGATTCCAAAACCAAGACGATAGAATTTATATTCCATATACAGTTTCGCAGAGATATTTTTCCGGTAATAAATATTTATCAGAAGTTGATTTGCAAATAAGCAGTCCGAATTTAATGACAAGCGCACAAAACGATGTTACGAGTTTATTGATAGCTCGCCATAACATCGCAGACCCTACACTCGCAGATTTTACTGTGCAAAACCAAGCAGACATATTATCAAGCATTTCAAGCGTAAGCAGAACCCTTACAATTTTGCTTGGAGCAATTGCCGGAATTTCTTTACTTGTGGGTGGAATCGGTATTATGAATATGATGCTTACAACAGTTACAGAAAGAACAAGAGAAATTGGTCTTCGTAAGGCAATTGGAGCAAAAGCAAAAGATATAACATTTCAATTTTTAACAGAGGCGGTTGTTTTAACATTTTCTGGTGGAATAATCGGAGTTTTTTTGGGATGGATAATTTCTTGGGGGGTTAAGCATTTTAATTTATATCAAACACAAGTTTCATTATTTTCGGTGCTTTTAGCGGTAGCAGTTTCAGCTACCATTGGAATTATTTTTGGGTATTATCCCGCCAAAAGAGCAGCGAAACTAAATCCTATTGAAGCTTTGCGTTATGAGTAATATTAATTAATAGGTTAAATAATATAATTTTATGAATAAAACATCATTAATAATTACAGCAATAATTGTACTGCTGGTTGCAGGTGGTGGAGCTTTTTATGGCGGAATGGTTTATGGTAAAAGTCAAAATGCGCGGCCAGTTTTTGCAGCTGGAAACTTTCAGGGAGCGAGAGGAAACAGGACCGGCATTAACGGAGATAATTTTGTATCGGGAAATATTATTTCCAGAGATAATAACAGTATTACTTTACAAATACCGAATAATGGAGGTTCAAAAATAATTTTTTATTCAAACACAACTCAAATCAGTAAAATGACGTCAGGCACCGCTGATGATCTTGCAACCGGCACATCGATAAGCGTGACCGGTAAAACGAATTCCGATGGAAGTGTGACCGCCCAATCAATTCAAATAAGACCAGCTGATCAGACTAGACCTGGTTCACAAAATTCAGGTCAGTAAAAAACTAAGATTATATTAAGATTTTTTTATTTCAAAATATTAGATTGCTCTAAAGAGTCGCTAAACTCTGCATAATCTCGGTTCTAACATTACCCAAGGCTCACAACTCTTATTGTGCGACAAAAATCCGAGCTATAAACTCAGATTTTTGATTGTTTGATATGTTTCATCTTATTGTTAAAAAGGTGATTTTGTGTTATATTATATTTAGATAATAAAAATATGAAAATATTAAAAGCAGAGTTTGCCAAAGGAATTATCGGGGGTGATTACAGTACGGAAGACAATTTGCCGCATATTACTTTTTTGGGTCGTTCAAATTCTGGTAAGTCCAGCGTGATTAATTCTTTAACTGGTAAAAAAGACCTTGTAAGAGCAAGTAAGGTGCCGGGGAAAACAATTGAAGCAAATTTTTTCCGCATAAATGACTCTTTCTATCTTGCAGATTTCCCAGGATATGGATTCGCCAAGCGTTCAATAGCTCATCGCAACAAAATGGTCGAAAGAATTTTTTGGTATTTGGAGTTTTCAAGTGTGAAGCCCAAAGCAGTTTTTTTGGTTATTGACGCTAATGTTGGCTTAACTAAACTTGATTGGGAAATGTTACAAGTTATTAATAGAAATAAACATCACATTATTATTGTCGCAAACAAAGTTGATAAGTTGGCCAAAACAAAAAGAGTAGAAAAAATTTCAGCGATTGTTGAAGAAGCACGAAATATACAGGTTTTGGAATATTCAGCAAAAACAAACGAAGGAAAAGACGAATTATTTAAAAAAATTGAATGTTTTTTATAAACTCTGTTTAATAGCGGTTCTGACATTACTCAAAGCACACAGCTCTTATTATGCGACAAAAATAGAAAAACCACCTTCTTGTCCTGAATTTATTGAAGGATTAATTGAGGCGCCTGCCTGCCGGTAGGCAGGGTTTTTTGATTATAGGGGATAGAGTGAATTCTTGTTTTATTTATTGACAACAAGTTATAAATGTGATATTATATAAATATATAATTTTAGCACATTTAAATAAATAGGAAACATACCCTTCTTTCAGATCATTAGTTGAATAACGAATAATCGCAGAATAGCAGATTTTTCAGATTTAATAAATTTCTTTAGTGATTTGAAAGAAGGGATAGGTTTCCTTTTGCAAGGAAATTGCTCCGTACCGATTGTCGGTGCGGACAGGTTTTGTCTCTCTTAAGCCGCCTCGAAAACGGTAAGAGACACGGCGCGTGGCGCGTCGAATCTATAGAAGGAGAAATAGTCTAATGGAGATTAATCTGAGGAGAATCGAAAGTTTTTACATGGTCACGAGGGCAGGAGTACTTCTTTTTCGCACGGCAGAAACTGCGGAACACGTCCTCGCCGTCGCTCGCGAGGCGACGACTGATGGGCGGGTATCAGCAGACCACGCCGAGATAATGGCGGCAATCAAAACGTTAAAGAATAAGGCGGACAAGAACGCCTATTTCAAACAACAAATGGCCAATCTCAAAAATGGCCATATCGTTGGCGTTATAATCGAGACTGACGACGTCGCCCAAATACAGCGTGAGAATTGAGGCGTGAACCGTCAAAGAGTGAATAGTTTACGAAGTATTACAACAATAGCCGTTTGGTTGGACACCACTCGGCTTCTTTTTTTATTCCAAAACAATAGCTTCCACATTGGGAAATTCATTAATAAACCAAGTTCTAATATTGTTCCATAGCCCGCGCTTTTTTCCGAGATTAATTTCTCGGGTTTTTGTTTTGACAAAAGCTAATTAAGTGATAATCTAAAATTAGAAACTTGAAAAAAAGGAGAATATATGGATAAGTTAGCAAAGTATCCAGCAGTTCAAGCTGCGGAAATCAAGAAGTATCTGGAAGATGGTTGGATTATTGACGGCGAAGACCCGAATGATGGGCAAGTGCTCATTCATAAAGGTTTCAGTTTTAGATGGATTAAACCAGATGGTACAAGTTACGCAGTGTCAAGATACGCGTTGTAAGTAATTCTAGCAAGGAAGGAGGTGGTTTAGAATGTTGTGTTCTATCCCTGAAAGTATCTCTGGAACTGCAAAAGATCCGGATTTCCTAAAGTGGCTCGCTAGGTCTTTTGCAGGAGACGAAAGTAAGGGTGATTTTTTGCACGATCTGAAGTTCAGGCCAGGTTTGGTGTCGGAGGTGATCTGGTCTAACCTATTGCAATGGTTGATTGAATTTGATGGAGGGCATGGAGCGACAATAAGGGCTGCGGAGAAGGATGTTCCGAACATTATTGAGTTTCTTCAGCAACACTTCGCCGACGAGTTGGCCGCCATCACCGAATAGGCAGCTGTGCCTTGAAACAGCAGAAAGGAGAATCTTATGCCGACTATATTTTTAGTTTTTTATATAGCCTGCGCTATCGGTTATCTAATATGCATAATCATCAGTCTCAAGCGAGGAGAATTGGGTTTGGCGCTATTTATGACTGTGATGCTTGTGCTGGTATTGATTATGGCATGGCTTCTTCATCAACCATACAGATCACCAGCCCAAGATATGATTGATGCATTGGGGGCCGCCTATAAGGGATAAACTCTCACTATGGCGTGCCATTCAAGCTCGACGACTGCAACTTCGGTTGCGGTCGTCGGGCTCTTTTTTTATTCCAAAACAATCGATTCCACATTGGGAAATTCATTAATAAACCAAGTTCCAATATTGTACCATAGCCCGCGCACCGTCCAGCCACCTTTTTAGCCTTCTATATAATTTCTAAATGAAGGGTACTAGAAATTGAGGTGGTTTTTTGTTTATGATAGAATAAAAAATAAGAAAATAAAAAACTTTTAATTAATAAACCTGTCGCTTAATAATAAATCTGCTGCAATTTGCAATTTTGGCTGCAAATTTGTAAAAATTCGTCGGCTTGCCACAGAGGACAAACCTCCTCATTTTTCCAAATTTTCGCTTCAAAATTGCTTCATTTCGCGACGAATCTTATTAAGCAACAGGTCTAATATTTATTATTGTGGAACAAAAAAATATTAAAGATAAATACGGGGCTGTATGGGTGTCGCACTCGTCTATCGGAGACTTTTTAAAATGTCCTAGGGCATATTATTTGCATAATATGTATAAAAGTAAGGATAATAGAAAGATAAATTTGGTAAGCCCAGCTTTGTCGTTGGGATCGGCTGTGCACGAAACATTAGAGAGTTTGGTAAAGTATAAAGCAGAAGATAGATTTAAAAAATCATTGCTGGAAGCATTTGAAGAAAACTGGAAAAAGGTTTCTGGAAAAATTGGCGGATTTAAAACAGGACAGCCCGGAGGGCATCCTGGTTATTCCGAGGAGGCAGAAGCAAAAGAGCGCGCAAAACAAATGATAGAGAGAGTTATTAAAAATCCAGGGCCGTTATTAAAGAAAACTGTAAAACTGAAAGACGAGGAAAGCGAAACATTGCCCAATTTCTTTTTATCGGAAGAAGAGAATATAATTTTATGCGGGAAAATTGATTGGATAGAATATGTCGAGGCAGACGATAGTGTGCGGGTGATTGACTTTAAAACAGGGAAGAACGAAGAAGGGCAGGACTCGCTTCAATTGCCAATTTATGTGCTGCTTTTAAACGCTTTGCAGAAACGAAAGATTACAGGTGCTGCTTATTGGTATTTAGAACATGCAGATGTTCCTTCAAGCGTTATACTGCCAGAAGCAGATATTGCCCGTGAAAAAGTTTTGTCTATCGCCAAAAAAATTAAAGATGCCCGAAAGACTGGCCGTTTTGAATGTCCCCGTGGAGCGCAAGGATGCTTTTCTTGTCAGCCATACGAAAAGATTTTAAAAGGCGAGGCAGAATTTGTCGGCATTGGCGGATATAATCAGGAATTGTATTTAATATGAGTTGTATCTGATATGACACAAGAAGAAGCGTTAAATGTAATGAAAATGGGATACAATGTATTTCTAACTGGCCCGCCTGGAAGCGGAAAGACTTTTTTATTAAATAAATATATAGATTATTTAAAAGAGAATAATAAATCGGTGGCGGTTACAGCCAGCACTGGTATTGCTGCGACCCATATGAATGGGACAACTTTGCATTCGTGGTCCGGACTTGGGATAAAAGAAACCCTAACCAAGAATGATATTAAAAAGTTAATGAAAAAGCCCTATTTAAGAAAGCATTATAAAAATACTAAGGTATTAATTATTGATGAAGTATCAATGCTTACTGCTGCTCAGTTTGATGCGGTAGACAGCGCCAGTCGGCAATTTAAAGCTAGTTTCCAGGCATTTGGCGGGATGCAGGTGGTTTGTTCGGGCGACCTTTTCCAACTTCCGCCAATAAATAGAAATGGCGCAGCAAAGTTTGTAGTGGAGTCTCATACCTGGAAAAGTATGGATATGAAAATTTGTTATCTAGAAGAACAGCACAGGCACAAAGACAAAAATTTATTTGCTTTGTTAAATTATGTTAGAAACAATAATGTTGAAAAATCTAAAGAAATATTAATGGAAAGGCCCGAGCAAAAAGACCTTTTAGGTGTGCCTACAAAACTATACACCCACAACATTGACGTTGATGCGGTAAATAGTATTGAGTTAGAAAAGATTGCCGGCGAAGAATTTGTTTACCATATGACAGCTTCCGGCAAGCACGAGGTTGTAACCGCTTTGAAGAAAAGTTGTTTGGCTCCAGAACGCTTATTACTAAAAAAAGGAGCAAGGGTGATGTTTTTGAAAAATAATTTTGAAATTGGATATGTAAACGGAACACAGGGTAGCGTGGTTGATTTTGATGTTGAAGGTTTGCCTATTATTGAAACTATCTCTGGCCAAAAAGTTACTGCAAAGTTAGCTAGTTGGACGGTTGACGAAGAAGGGAAAATAGTAGCTAGAGTAAACCAGTTGCCATTGCGATTAGCATGGGCTATAACAGTGCATAAAAGCCAAGGTATGAACTTAGATGCCGCAGAAATTGATCTTTCTAAATGTTTTGTCGAGGGAATGGGGTACGTGGCTTTATCTAGATTGCGTTCTTTAGCTGGTTTAAAATTGGTAGCAATAAACGATATGGCATTTTGTATAAACAAGGATGCTTTTGATATAGACGAGCAGTTAAGAAGGGCGTCTAAAGTAATGGCGAAAGAATTAAAAAATATTTCTCATAGCGAAGCAGAAAAAACGCATAGGCGGTTTTTAAATAATTAACTGGGTTAAAAAGCACATAAACTCTGTATAATAGCGGTTCTAACATTACCCAAATCCTACAGTTCTTATTGTGCGATAGAAAAACCCGAGTTTGTAGCTCGGATTTTTGATTGTTTGACATACTTTATATTCTTGTTAAAAAGTGGGTTTTGTGTTATATTATATTTAATATGAAAATATTAAAAGCAAAGTTTGCCAAAGGAATTATAGGGGGTGATTACAGTACGGAAGACAATTTACCGCATATTGCTTTTTTGGGTCGCTCAAATTCTGGTAAGTCTAGCGTGATTAATTCTTTAACTGGTAAAAAAGACCTTGTAAGAGCAAGTAAGGTGCCGGGGAAAACAATTGAAGCAAATTTTTTCCGCATAAATGACTCTTTCTATCTTGCAGATTTC